>JAEAMG010000333.1_pt1 | contig 61594 bp, 37 predicted proteins | sample 8958741 | NCBI WGS metagenome assembly JAEAMG01 (sample SAMN16933256, study PRJNA681125) | bioreactor sludge metagenome | isolation source: anaerobic bioreactor treating anionic surfactant - SDBS | place: India: Bengaluru | collected 2019-02-28 | reverse complement strand
GCCGGTGAAGGTCCTGGGGCCGAAGGTCACCATCCACTGGGGCGTGTTCTTGTTGCCGTCGAGATCTTCATGGCGGCCCGAGGCATCGTCAGCGTTCGCGCGATTTGTTGTCGAGTGGGACTGCCCCTGCAGGCCGTTCAGCGTGCCCTGATAGAAGAAACCCTTGCCTTGCGCGCGGCGCATGAAGCCGGTCTCGGAGCCGTAGACCCAGAGCAGGTGCGTGGCGTGAAATGACGCCGCGACATCGAGCGCGTTGGTCCGCTGCCAGCGCGTAGAGAAAGGGATGGCGGAGGAAGGCAGATGAAAGCGCCGTGTGTCGTTCGTCGCGAGTCGGACGAGTTCTGTCACCGGTGGCAGGGCTGTTTCTCTGGCCGAGGCGACGTCAGCTTCAAAGAGGGCGTGGAGGGTCTCCATGTCGAGCGCGCCATGGAAGACACGCACGCGGTCGAGCCAGCCGTTGAAGGGGCGGATGCCGCTGAAATTGCCGATGGCGAGTTCACCGGAGTTGGCGCGGGTCTGCTCAGTGCGGACAGCTTCTGCGACGAACCCGAAAGGCTTCTCGCGGCTGCCGATATAGGCGGAGACGGTCTGCGGCGTGACGGCGACGGCGAAGAAACACCAGTCGGAGGTGAGGTCCACTTTGCTTTTTCCAGATAAAGCGTAGGATGCTTTGTCGGCGTCGGGCCCCAGCATGAGCGTGAGCCCGGAGGAATGAGCCATCAGATCCCACGCGCCGGGCTTGTGGAGCAAGCGTGCGGGTGCTGAGCCGGGCTTCAGCGGATTTTGACGTGCCCAGACTGTGATCGTGAAGGTGTCCAACGCGTCGAGCGCGGGGTCGCGGAAGAGCGCCGCGCCGCCGGCGGATTCGTCTTTGGGCGTCGTGCCGCCGTGGCGCGAGGCGGCGGTCAGGTCGAGGCAGCGGCCGAATGGCCCGAAGCCGAAAACCGGATCTTCGCCTGCCGCGTAGGTGTGAAGGCGGGCGCTGCCGCCGAGCGTGCCCCGGTTCACGAGGTTCGTCTCGAAGTCGAAAGAAACCAGCGGTAGATCAGCGGAGAGCGAGGAGATCGCCAGACCTGTGATTAAGACGAATAAAGAAGCGTACTTCATTAAAACCCCCGCCTGTATCAGTTGAAAGGATGACAATGTTGAGCATGATTAGCGTAAACGGGAAACATGCAATTCTTAATCGTAATCTTGCTCTTACGCTAATCAGAGGGTCATTCGATGATGCCCGCCTTGAAGTTGCCAACGGCTTCGCTGGTACGGAGGGCGCGGTTGTAGATACGGAGGGCTTTCACCGAAGCGTTGATGGCAGCGTTTGTGCTGCCGTTGGGAGTGCGCAGGTCGGAGCTGAAACGTCCCCAGCCGAACTGGCGCTGGTCTCCGCCGTCGCAGAGCGTGCCGTCCACCACAAAGGTGATGATCTTGGGCCCACCGTCCACGGTGATGACGGCATGGTGGACTTTCCCGGCCGTGAAGAGATTTTGGTCGCTGGACCAGGAATTCTCCGTGCGACCGTCATTGAGCGTGATGCTGAGCGAGTCGTTGTCGTCTGTCGCGACAAGCAGACCTTTGCCTTCGGTGTCGCGGCTGTCGAACACAATCTGGCCGGGCGTGATCGTGTCAAACCGGAGCCAGATGTCCAGGCTGAAGCCCGCGCGCAGGTCCATGCCCCGCTGATCCTCTGATTTCGAGTCTCGCTTGTTGAAAGCGGGTAGCTTGGGCATGGCCGTTTGGGAAGGGATTTTGCCCGAGAGGTTCAGGATGCACCCGTTGGTGGCGACGGCGCGATTGTCCCACTGGTTGAACAGACCGCTGACGAGCGGTTTCGGTATCAAATGTGTGCGGCCGATGGTCTTTTGGGTCTCCGTGACGTAAAAATCGCCGCCTTCCTCGACAAGGTCGGGGTAGCTCATGCGGATGTAGGGGTCGTCGTCGTAGAGCAGGATTTCGGGTTGTGACCACTCGAGCACGCGGCCTTGAGGAGACTCAACCTCGCGGCCTGCCATGAGCCAGGCCGGGTTACGGTCATCATACGGGCTGCGGCCGTCCTTGCCGTTCGCGCCGAGTTCGCCGACAAAGCGCCCTCCATGGTTGTGGAACCAGTAGAGGAATTTGCCGTTAGCGCATTTCCAAACGAAGTTGGCGGCGCGCGGGTGTTTGACGCGGCGGCCGTTAGGCGCGTAGCTCTTGTAGGCGGGGGTGGTCCAAGTTCGGGCCCCGTCGCGGCTATAGGTGCAGGTCGGCCAGCCGTCGATGGTACGGTAGACGCAATAGAGCGATCCGTCGCTGAGCGCCACGACACTTTGTTCCTCGGCGACACGTCCGCCTCCGGGAGGCGTACGCAATCCGACCGTGCCTTCGGGCAGGGTCTCGAAGACGATCTTTGCCGGGTCCCGCTCGGTCAGGATGTTCGGGCTCTTCAGGAACGCGCCCTCGGATTGCGCGAAGAAGCCCGCGCCCATCGCACCGACCTTGTGGATGACGCAGAGGGCATCGGTGCCGATGAGCAAGGGCTTGCCCACGTTCCAGAAAAACTTGAGTTCGCCCTTGTACACGTTCTGGAGGTCGCAGTCGAAGGCGCGTAGCGGAATCTCATAGCGTCGCTCCGACCAGGTCTTTCCGTGGTCATCCGTGAACTTGAAGACGTAGTGGCCTAGCGAGTCCACACGCTTGTAGACGCCTTGGTCTTCGCGCTTCACTTCAGGGACGCGGTCGGTGTTGTGGTTATAGAGCGCGTAGACGCGGCCGTATGACGTTTTGAGCAGGACCACGTAGGAGGCCTCGGGACCTCTGGCGGGCTCGATGTCGACGGGTTTCTCCCACGTGACGCCTTTGTCTGTGCTGCGTATGGAGATCACGTGCTGGCCGCCCGCGCCCTCGTTGCCGCTGCCCGTCGTGATGGCGCAGAGCCACGCGCCGTCGTCGGTTTTTACGATATAGGGCTGGTCGGCGTAGTGCTCGTCGGGAATGACTCGTCCGTTCGAGAGATGACGCGGGTCGGGTACCGGTGCCGGTGCGGGTGCCGACGAAGCACGGGCCAAGCCGAAGAACAGGGAGCTTAGAGGCAGAAGAAAGACGATGATTCTTTTCATTTTAGGGTTCTCGCTTGATGGAGTTGAGTTGCCACGTCGAAGCGGGTGATGTGGAACGACGTGCCTTTGGGATATGCGTTCAGGAACATGACCGGAGCCAGCGCTCCACGCGTGAAACGAATTTCGTCGAGGATACCGTTCCACCGGTTGTCGGTAATGACCGGGGCTGTCGCCGTTCCGCCGACCGTTCCTCCGATGACGAAGAGTTTGGTGTACGTGGAAGCATCGCCCAGATCGCCGATGCCTGAGGATTCACCCGCAAGGGACCCGTCCAGATAAAGCCGCATTTTGCCTGTTGCTCCGCCGCCCGGATCCCATACGGCGGCCATGTGGTGGACGTGTCCGTCGTCGAAACGGGCGGAGGACAGGACCTGCGCCGTCTGGCCATTGTTGGCCGTTGCGAAGAAGCGGATCTTTCCGTTGATCATGATCACATTCCAGCCGTGATACTGTGACAGCGCCGAGCGGGTTCCGCCGATCACCTCGTAGACGGTCTGCGTGCCGACAACCCGATTCATAAAAAAAGCTTCGAAGGTCCACGCTTGGCCACGCATGTCCAACGTGGCGTCATATAGGCGGCGCACCCCGCAACCGTTCACAAGACCTCCCGCATTGTCGCGGGGGGCCGTGCCGTCAAGAAACAGGGGTGTGCCGGGTTGCATCACCGCTGCGGCGAGGCCAGCGCCGGCGGTTGCCGAGACAGCCTTGTCAAGGTGATAAACGCCGACCGCATCGAGAAGATAAGACGCGTCCGAATGTTCGTCGAACTGCCAGAAGGCTAGGGTGTGAAGCGGCGGCTGTAAAGGTTTACCGAGACCTCGGCTGGCCATGCTTTCCGACAACAGCGTGCCGAGCGCGAGTTGTCCGGGCGTGTTGAAGTGCACCGCGTCGGTGTTGACGCCGAGACCTTCCGTGCGGACCGTGAAAACATGAGGCACGGCTGCGGGAGACCCCGAGTCTTGATCGATGTCGGCCAAAGCTTGGCGTACGGCCGCAGAACCCGGGCGTGTCTGGTAAGGGAGGATTTGAGCGCAGACAAAGGGCAGCTCGGGCGCTCCGAACTGCTCGCGGATGCGCCGGATGAATCGGGTCAGGTTCTGTTCATACGCCGAACCGGCCTGTGCGTCCGTGGCATCTGCCTCGCCCTGCACCCAAAGCATTCCGGAGAGGACGGGCGTGTCGCCTTGCGCGCGCAGGGCGGCCAGGGCGTTGGTGACCGTGTGCACAAACGTGGCGAATTCCACCCCCCAAGCGGACGTGTCGGCGGAGTTTGTTCCCGGATGCCAGCTCGTGACTTCGTAGCTGAGCGGTTCCGCAGTCAATTTGGTGCCGCCCTTGGCGTGCTTGATCAGCGCGACATCCTCGCCGGGGAGCGCTTCGGAGATCCGGTAGGCGAAAGCCAGCTCCGGGCCGAAGTTGGCCGCGCTGATGCCTGCCGGAGCGAGCGGGTTCCATTGGTTTGCAGGCAAGGCCGAACGCACGCTCGGCGAGTGATACAGGCGTATGGCGGACTGAGCGAGGAGGTTAGGGGGAACCTCGGCGGCGACGCCCACGCCCTCCATGTTCGATTGCCCTGCCAGAAGAAACACGCGCCACTGCTTGGCCCAGGACGTTTCTGCGAGCATGAGGCCGCAAGCCGCCAGAGCGAAGAAGCGTGCGGCGCGGAGTTTTTGAGAGGAAAACATGATGACTTTAGAGAACAGAGATCAGGGTCCCGCTGGCCTTGGCAGTGACGTGTAAACTGATCGCGCTACGTAGTTCGCCGTCAGACGCGTCGAGCCGCAGCACGTACTCGCCCGTCTTGATGAACGTGACGGCGGTTCCAGGGTCCTCTACATCGGAGAACTGAACGTTGGAGGCGTCGCCCGAGACGATCGACCAGCGCGTGGCGAGAGTCTGCCCGGCGGGTTGGCCGTCATCATACACTGCGGCGAGCGCTGACACCGGGAATCCGCTTTTCACCGTGACTGCGGTTTGCGCCTCGATGACCGGCGCGTGGTTGTTGTCGGGGTCTGCCGCGAGCAGGCGTATCTCCTCTTCGGTCAGGAAGCGAGAGTAGATGCGCATCTCGTCCAGCACGCCGTCGAAGTTGCGCGTGCCGCCGGTCGGCCCGTTATTCGCGATATTGAACGTGTTCGTGAAGTCCACCGCGCCGAGGAAGTTGGTGGTGGTGGAGGGAGAGGTGGTGTAGGGGTTGGAGAGCGCTTTGGCGCCGTCGAGGTACATCGCCTGTCGCGAGCCGCTGGCTGCGGGGTTACCGTTGAAAAGGATGGCTGCGTGGAACCAGCGGTTGGAGGTGATGCCGATGTCAGGCCATTGCCAGGTGTACTGGGTGGAGCCCGTCCCGATGCCGCGCGAGGAGAGGTCGAATTTACGGGTTGTAGGGTTGTAGAGGATGTAAAAGTTCGGCCCGATGTTGTAGACCCGCTGGATGACGTTGCCGCTGGCGCGCTTGACGTAGGCCTCGTCGTGGTAGAACCAGAAGGAGAAGGTCATGTTCGTTGAGGTGGCCGGGTAGGTGGAGCCGACGCCGACGGCGTCGAGTCGCGGCGTCCTCAGACCGAGCCCTGTTTTGCCGGGCTGCAGAAGGGCTGATAGGTTGAGCGAGACGGTGAGGGCTCCGGCGCTGTCATAGGCCTTTTTGTCGGTGGGCTCGTCGTCCATGCGCCACCAGTGGAGAAGCCCGTCGGCGAGATTGGCGGCTGGCAGGGAGACGGTGACGGTGATCTCGTCCGAGTCAGAAGCCGCGCCGTCATCGGCCTCCAGACGAACCACATAGGTGCCGTTGGTGGAGAAGGTCGCGGCGGTGGCGTTGGTGTAGGCGTTGTTGAAGAAAACCGCGCCGGGGCCGCTGACCTTGCTCCAGCGCAGGCGCGCCGGGCCGGGGTTGCCGTCGTCGGTGACCGTGGCGGCGAGCGGGGCGGCAGCGCCTAGGACGGTGTTGGTGGCGGTCCACGAGGCGGTCACGGTCGGGGCGGCGTTGCCGCCGGGCGCGTCGGCGAGGCGTTCGACGCTCAGGTCGTCCGTGACGGTGCCCAGTTCGCTGAAGGCGGTCAGTCGGAAGACGTACGTGCCGGGTTCGGGAAGGGTGACGTTGCTTTCCGGGACTTCCGGAAGCGCGATCACGGGTGTCGCGCCGCCGGGCGCTGAGACCACGCTCCAGAGGGAGGTGGCCGCGAACGCGCGGGTAAACAGGTTGGTAGGGGTCAGCCGCCCTTGGAGTCGCGTCGTGTCCCGGTAGACGGTCTGGTCGCGGCCGGCGTCGACAACGACCGGCATATTCTGGTAGAGCGCGAAAACTTCGTGATCGGTCAGGGCCTCGTTATAGATGCGCACCTCGTCCAGCGCGCCGACGAGCGCGCGCGGGCCGCCGTTGGCCGTGTTGCCTAGAAAGCCGAAACTCGCGCCGATCGTGTCGGGCGAGTAGGCCTTGGCGGCCTGCACGTCGGTGCCGCAGCGGATGCCGTTCAAATAGAAAACCGGCTGAGCGACCCAGTCTGTGGCGTTGGTGTAGGTGCGGCGGACCACGAGCGCCGCGTGCATCCAGACGTTGGTGGTGAATGTGAAGGGCGTCTGATCCGTCGACGTCCACTCGGCTCTGTTGGGCAAGGTTCCGAGTCCGATGTTGAAGCGGTTCGGGAGGTCTCTCGACAGCTGGTAGTACAGGGTGTTGAGCTGAAACAGTTTGGGATAAAGGTTGTTGGTGTAAGCCTGCGGCACGTTGAGCCAGACGGACAGGGTGAAGTTGGTGAGTTGGGTGCTGGAGTTGAAGCGCGCCCAGGCGTTTGTACCTCCGCTGAAATAGGCTGCTTTACCGAAACGCCCATCCACGATGGAGACGCCCTCTCCCACCGTTGCATGTCGGCCGTAGCCGGAGGAATCGGCGAGCGTGGTCGCCCCGACGGCTTCGTCCATCCGCCACCAGCCGATGAGACGGGACGACTGCGCCTGTGAGGGAGTCGCAAAGAAAAACAAACCGAAGAGAATAAGCGTCCAGGCGAGCCGTCTCATAGTCATCTCCTTTTAACAATATACACACTCAGTATGATATATCGGTTTTTACGCGTCAACGGACAAAAACGGCTAATTGACACAAAAAAACCGTGTTTGATATATTAAAAGAAAGGACTGGAATATGGCCAATTACTCTGCACAAAAGGAACCTGAGGCGGGCGAAACCGAAAACACGCTCTCGCGGCGCGTGTATGCGGTGTTGCGTGACGATATTCTGGCGGGACGCTTGAAGCCGGGTGAGCGGCTGGTGCGTAAGACGATCGGCCAGCGCTTGGGCGTCAGCACGATCCCTGTGATCGAAGCGCTCTATATGCTGGAGAACGACGGCTACGTGGAGAACCGCCCCTTGTTAGGTTGCCGCGTGCGTTCGCTGACCATGCAGGATATCGACAATGACCTGATGCTGCGCGAGGCGCTGGAGTGTCAGGCCGCGCGACTGTGTGCGGAAAAGGCTTCGTTGGCGGGGCTTGAAAAGCTGATGAAGCGGGCGCGTCAGGTGGACCGTTTCATCCGGTCGGACACGCCGGATCAGACCTTGGGCAGTCAGATGCACTGGGAGTTTCATATCGAACTCGGGCGGTTGAGCGGACACGCGGTTTTCGGAGAGATGCTGGAAAAGGTCTGGTTCCGGCGCTACATGAGCCTCAACAGCATCAAGGCGATCCGCTTTGAACCGATCCCCGACGGTTGGCACCAGATCCTCGTCAAAAAAATCAAGAAGGGTGACCCGGATCTGGCGGAGCAGGCCATGCGCGAACATGTGCGCTTCGGGCGCAAGGATGACCGTGATGCGCTGGCCGTGTATCTAAAGGAGAATGCGGTCAAGAAGTGACCCGGTGGACGGAAGGCCGCGCCACGGTTGCAAATCCAGTCCCTTGCTTCGTTGGCCGTATCAATCGAAAATGCGTTTCCGCGGATCGATAAAGCCCCAGCACACCGCGCCCATCAGAAACAGTCCTCCCATGACGAAGAGCGGGATGTTCCAGTTGCCGTAGAGGTGCAACAGCCAGGTCACCAGCAGGGGGCTGACAACGGAGCTGAGTGCGCCGGATGTGTTCATCGCGGCGCTGACCACCCCGGAATGGTTGCCGCCGATGTCCAGGCAGGTGCTCCACGAAGCGCCGAGCGTGAACATGCTGGCAGACACGGCCAAGGCGATCAGCGTCGCGGCCAGCAGGGGCTGGTGCGCCACGCCGGCGAGGATCATCGCGCTGCCTGCCAGCGCGTAAGCGGCGGCCCCGACCGCACAGCGTCCGGCGCGCAAACCGAACCGTTTGGTAACCACATCGGTCGTTACCCCGCCGAACAGGTCGCCGGCCACGCTCAGAATCAGCGGTAAACCGGCGAAGAGCCCGAGCTGCAGGGTCGCGAGCCCGTGCTGTTCCTTCAGGTAGGTCGGCAGCCACGTGATGCAGAAGTAGAAAGCGAAGCTGTTCGGGAAGTACATCAGGCACAGCGGCAGCGTGTTGCGGTGGCCGAACAGCCGTTTCCAATAGACCCAGCCCTCGTGATGTCCGCCGTCAGGCCCGCGGTCTTTGACGATCAGGGCCAGCTCCTCCGGATTCACTTGCCGGTGTTCGCCCGGATCATTGCGGAACCACCGGTACCACGCTGCGGCCCAGACGAACCCCGTGAGGCCGAACAGCACAAACACCATCCGCCAAGGCAGGTGCAGGGTCTGTGTCAGCCATACCACCAACAGCGGCGTCAGCCCGCCCGCCAAATGCGCGCCGCTGAAAAAGATCCCCTGCACCGTGCCCCGTTCCGTTTTCGGGATCCAGCGGGAGAAGGACCTCGCCACCGAGGGCCAGGCGCCGGCTTCGCCCGCGCCGAACAAAAACCGTGTGACCAGCATCGATGCGAAATTGAAGCTTGCCGCCGTCGCGATCGTGAAGGCGGACCACCAGATGACGATCCGCGTCATCACGTTGCGCGTGCCTCGCCGGTCCGCCCACCATGCGGTGGGGATCTCGAACAGCGCATACGCCAAAGCAAAGGCGCTGTAGATCCAGCTCATCTGGGTTTTACTCAGATGCAGATCGTTCATAATGTTCGGGGCCAGCGTCGCGATGCAGGCACGGTCTAGATAAGTGACCATGGCCAGCAGGACCGCGAAGGACACCACGATGTAACGCACGTGAGTGGCTCGGCGACTTGAGGGTGCCGTGTCGGTCGTTATGCTCATGCTTGTTTTTTCCCCGGAAGTAAACGCTTGAAAGCTGTCCCTTTGTGACGATGAAGCACAAGAGTAAACTTTCGTCACAGCCCATGTCAATGCGTTGGCGAACGATGGGAGCGATTTATTTGTGTTGTCGTACGGCGTGGACGAACGTTCGCTCATTATTCCGGGTCCACGGTTACGCGGAACCAGGCGGGCCGGCTCTGGATAGGGATGTGTACCTCAACGGGTGTCGCATACCACGGTGCGCTGCCGCCGGTGGCGACCACGTTCGTGACCAGTTCGCGCGGAGCCCCGGCTGTGAGGGCTTCCAGACTGTAGAGCCGGTAGCTGCGGCCGTTGCGGCCGATCCAGCGCACAACAAACCCGCCGGGCGTAGACGTCGGCGCGATGGCGTTAAAGCCGAAATACGCCGTACCGTCACAAGGATCGGTGCCGCTGAGAAGCTCCTTGTAGTCATCCATGCCGTCGCCGTCGGTATCGGCCAGGGCTGGGCTTGTTTCGCCGGGATCGAGTTCGCCGTCCAGGTCAAGATCCTCCTTGTCGTCGCTGAGTCCGTCCTCATCCGTGTCGGTCCGTCTGGGGTCGGACTCGCCGGGGTCGAGTTCGCCGTCGAGGTCGAAATCCTCCAGCCCGTCCAAAATACCGTCCCTGTCGGAGTCCGGATTGCTCGGATCTGTTCTCCCTTTCTCCTCGACGATGTCGGGTAATCCGTCTCTGTCCCGATCCTTTAAAACCACGAGAGGAAAAACCTCGCTCCATTCCGACCATGCTCCGTAAGGATCGCGGGTGCGTACCCGCCAGCCATACTCGGCTCCGAGTTCCAGCCATTCTGCAGGAAGCTGATACCGGTCCGTGTTTTCCAGCTCTCCGCTCCGCAAGACCACGTTCTCGCCCAGCAGGATCACAAACTCGATGCCGCCCCGTGCATCGCCATCCGGGTCGGAGAAAGGTGTCGCGACGAGCAGTGGCGAGGGACCGGCATAGCCTTGTCCACCCGGACGGATGCGCCCTGGCGTGGCCGGTACCCGGTTCACGCGTAGCGTGGACGAGCCTGACACCGTATATCCAACGGCGTCCCGCACCTCCACGTCCGCAGTGTAACTCAATACGCCTGCCGGTCCCGCCAGCGGAATCTGAGAGCGTCCGTTCTGCAACGGTGCCCAAGCACCCCACGCCTGCTGGTTCACGCGGCATCTCGCCTGCATGGGGCCGATCACATCACGCGCCTCTACCCGCAGCAGCATCTGGGTTGTCATCGTCACTGGCTCGCCGCCCGGTCCGGTCAAGGCCACCGCCTGCAGTTCGGGCGGCACGCGGTCCAGCACCACCCGGCTGACCGAATCAGCCGACACATGCCCCGCGGCGTCGAACGCCTGCGCCGCAAAGATATACTCGCCGTCCACATATGTTTCGCGCGTTTCCCCTTTGCCCGCAGGCATGGAGATCAGAGGAAGGGAGAGGGTTGTTTCGACAGTTCCGCCACGCTGAACTTCATACGCATGGCCTGTCCTCCGTTCACGCAGGTTTACGCCCTCGACCCCGACGTTGTCGGATGAAACCAGATTTACAAGGACTTCGGTGTGATTGACATACACGAGCCCTCCCGCCATCGTCAGCGTCACCGTGGGCGGCAGGAAGTCTTGTGCGGGCGTGGCCGGATAGGCTGCGGTCGCGTTGCCGGCCCGATCCTCGTATCGCACTTCCAGTGAGTCGACCCAATCGATGGGTAGCGTGATCTCGGGGGTGTAGGCATGCCTCGACCAGCTCCCGCCGGTCAAGCGCCAATCCATCCACACCACCGCTGAATAGTCATCCGTCACATCGCTGGTCAGATAGAGCAGCCGCCGTTCGGCGTCGACGCGGCTGACGCTGACGCTGTGGACAACCGGCGGCGTCCAGTCCGTCACGACCGAGTCGTAATAGGCCCCGTCTTTTTCATGCTTGGTCGGATGACGGTATTCGAAACAGACGGTGTGCAGTCCCTGCGAGGGCCACTGCACGCTTTGCTCCGGGAAGGGGCTGGTAAAGGGCCCCCAGGTCTCCGAGTCACACACGCCGTCCGTGGCGAGGCGCATCTCGCCCGCGTCATGGCTGATCAGGGAGAACTGGAGATTGGCGTCGCCGATGAAAGGCGGCGCGTTGGAAACGATCTGCCAGGCGCCGCCGACATAATCATGTCGGTACCAGCCGTTGCCGCCGTACAGCACATTGCCCTGGTTGAACCGGTAATAATCGGTCGCGCTGACACTCTCCGTGTAGAGCAGCAGATAATAGCGTCCCGGCGGCAGCGTGACTTTCGGCAGATCCGCATAGGTGAACCCATACGTGAATTCCGAAATCCGCACATCCGCGACAGTCCCCGCCCAAGCGGAAAGGGCGCCGGTTCCGGAAGGGTCGGCGTTAGACAGCGCGGCCACCAGTTTGATATGCAGAGGCGCGGGATCCCCTACGATCTGGTAGCACCCCAGCTTCACCCGCGATACGGCCGACGTGTTCGCCAAGACAAATTCCTGTCCGAGATAGTGTTTGTTGGCCTGGGAGCCGAGGTCGAACTGGTCGACATAGGTCGTTACGCGGCAGACCAGGTCGCCGTCAGGGGCCAGCAGGCGGATGTTGAGCGGTACGGTATTGGTAAACCAAGTGTCGTTGCCGTAGGCGAGCTGCACGAGCCCGGACAGGTCAACGCCGATGGTGTCCTGCGCGGTGGCGGAGAGGCCCGCGCCATCGGTGACGCGTGCGTAAACAGTGGCGGTGAAACTCGCCTCGATCTGTCCCTGTACCAGGGTCCACTCGCGCACGGTGAAAACCGTGCCGGTACAGCGCTGTTGGCCGTTCCATTGTATGCCGTCGCTGGAGAGTTCCAGCGTCCATGCGTCGGGTTCCGGTGCTGTGAGCGTCACCGTCACGGGGGCCGCCCATTGTTGCCACGAGACCGCACCGCCTGCGATGGAGACCGTGAAGGCCGGCGGGGTGCGGTCGATGGTGAACGTCTGCCTTGCGCTGGTCGCGCCGTTTCCGGCCGGGTCCCGCACCCTGACTTCCAACTGGTACGTGCCCGCCGCCAATGTGGAGAGGTCCCAGGTTGTCTGTACGCGATTGAGCGTGCCGGTCGGCGCATCATAGGGAAGCCATGCCGTGTTACGCAAGGCGCCTCCGGACAGGTTGAGGACACGCGCCTGATAAAACGAAGGCAGCCGCGCGCCGCCATCGTCCGTCCCGCAGAACGCATAAGCCAGTAGCCCTGTGCAGGCGTTTCTTTCGAAAGCGAACAGCTCCACAACGGGCGGCGTGTTGTCACGCGCAAGGAGGACACTCCCGCTGTCGATCATCGTATCCGTGTCGTAATCGTAATAGCGGGTCAATGGCGAATGGCGCTGTTCGGTTTCCATAACCGACAGCTCCACCAGAATGCGCTTGGGAGCGTATTCGGGATGGTCGAATACCAGCACAAAGCTCCCGCGCGGCGGCAGGCGCGCGAACCCGAATTTGCCGTTGGCATCGGAGATAACGCCGTCAAACCGTTTGTCGCCGAACTGGACCTTCGTATCCGGTATCCGCACGGTCGGGTTGTCCGCCTCGCACACCGTGCCTGTGAAGGTCTGATATTGTACCAGGTACATGCCGCCGCGTTCCCGCAGGTCATCGGTGTCGCCTCCCTCGTGCTGGAAATGGAAGCTCATGGGCCAGTAGTCGGGGTCTTTCGGATCAACCGGCGGATTCGGGAGGTATTCGAGCACGACCTCACCGGTCGGCACGTTGTCGAAGCGGAAGATGCCGTTTTCGCCCCCGACCATACTGGAGATCACCGTCCGCGTGGTGCTCACGTCCGAGAGGCGCACGGGGATGCCGTTGATGCCTGAGTCGGGGTAATCGGGGTTGGTCATCAGCCGGCCCATGATCGTGCCGCGACGCGGGTGAACATAAAGGTCTACCGTACGGACGTTGTTGAGTAGATTGCCGTCGCCCAATCCGTAGATGGGAGCGCCGCCTCCATCGAGGCCCTTTTTTTCCAGATAGCCGGTGGAGAGATAAACGGTGTGCATGCCCGTATTCGTAAAGTACGCATAGACGTAGAGTTGGGTGACGGCGTTGACATCGAGAGCCAGATGCGGCGCGAAGCCTCGGTTGTTCAGCCACAAGATCTGGTCGGGGTCTCTGTCGATCCTGGAGCGCTCGATCCAATTCGCGTCCGCCTGTGTGGCGCGTTCGCCGAAGTTGCCGAGCGAGTAGCGGATCAGCGTCACCTCATCAGCGTAGGCGCGTCCCTTTCCCCAGCCGCTCTCGGGGTTCACCGTGATATCATAAACGGTCAGGTCCGGCATGTTGGGGCGTTGGTTGACGGGAAAAGAGATCGTCACCCAAGGCGTGTCGGCTTCGAGGCCCACCCCGTCGACTGCCTTCTGGTAGGGGCCGTCATGCAGCCATTCGCGATTGGGCGGCTCGTAGTTGCCTGGCAGAAAGTTGCCCAGGCGGGAAACCTGCGTCGGCGAATAGGAGAGGGACAGCGGCTCGATGATCGTTAGCGCGTACCCGATCGATTTATACAGCGAGGCGTTATAGATCGGATGAATGTCGTACATGAAATCCTGGAGGCTATAGTCGCGGATGGGCACATAGACGGATGTGGTTTGGGCATGGGCCTCGCCGTATTGTTGGAAGGTCAGCACGTGGTCGCCGATGTGCGCGTAGAAGTAGTTCCCTTCGACGACCACCTCGCCGCCCAATGAAATGGACCCGATCCCCAGATTGGAGTAGTCGGCCACCTTCAGCAGGCCTTGGATCACCTTCACGGCCTCGCCGGCTCCGGGCAGCAACTCGTCCACGGGAATGCTGAGGAAATCGACATAGTCCATGCCGCCCAGCAACGTGTCGCCCAGCGGCAGCGGCCCGTCCCCCTGGATGTTGAGGCGGAAATCTTTGGACAGCCCCAGCGTGACCTCGTCCACCCAGTAGTTGCGGAACTCCACGCCAAGTTCGAATCCGAAATCCGAGTACAGTTCTGTGATGCCCGCTTCATCCGAAGGCTCCAGCCACACCCGGCAGGAAAAACTGTTCCCGGCATAGACATCCTCTGGGTTGAATGCAAAAACCAAGTACGCGTTGGCCGTAAAACCATAGGGAATGGAGTTGGCCAGAAGGTAGCCGCGGAACTGCGACCAGTAGGGAACCAGTGTTTGCCAACCGGTGTCTTCATTGAAATTACCGTTGCCGCTCTCGTAAGAGAACCGGACCGGCACCCGTTTCTGCATTTCCGTCGCGGCATTCAGAGTGGATGCCCCGGTAAGTAATCCGATACAACACGCCAACCAGATCATCTTTTTCATAGGAAACCTCCTAGGTCAAAGTATGAACTCAATCGTCATAACTTTCGTTCCAAAATTGATGAAAGTCAATAAAAAAAGAACATGAAAAAGAACGGGTGCGTCCCCCTTTTTGTCCTCTGTCTGCACTCAGCAAAATCGAGCCGTTTTCCGAATTTAACCAGACAGTTGTGTCCGTGTGTGTTATAATTAGTAAACAATGAAGGATATGCTTAATCGTAAGACAAGTAGTCCATGTTGTCATGTTAGCGCCCTTCTTGGGCTGGGGGACGACGTACGTGTTCGTAAACCTTAAAAGACCGGTTCGGCTGTTGATGACCGGATCGCGGTTGGAGCCAGTTGTTTGAACCATAAGGATGCCAGCGTGGTGCTTGAGGCCTGCCGGGTAAGCAAGGCCTTTGACGGTGTTCAGGCCTTGCGGGACGTCTCGTTCGCTCTGCAGAGCGGGGAAGTGCATGCCCTTATGGGAGAAAACGGTGCGGGAAAGTCAACCCTGGTCAAGATCTTGGCCGGTCTTCATGGACCTGATAGGGGCGAGGTTCGAGTCAAAGGCCAGAAAGTCAAACTATCCAATCCGCACGAAGCTATGTGCCTCGGCATCACGATGATCCACCAGGAACTGATGCCCATGCCCGACATGACTGTCGCGGAGAACCTTCTGCTGGGCCGTGAGCCACGCGGCCGTTTCCCGGGCACAATCGATCGGCGTGCCCTGCGCCGTGAAGCCTTGCGACTGCTGAGCCTGCTTCAGAAGGACCTGCCGGTTGATGCGCCCATGCGCACGTTGAGTGTGGCAGGCAAGCAGACGGTAGAAATCGCCCGCGCCATCGGCTTCGATGCCTCGGTTGTTATAATGGACGAGCCGACCGCCTCGCTGTCAGAGCGCGAAGTCGGAGCGCTCTTTGAAGTGATCCGGACGCTGAAGTCACGTGGCGTCGCGATCATCTATATCACCCACAAAATGGATGAAGTATTCAAGCTTGCCGACCGAATGACCGTCCTTCGCGATGGTGCCCATATCCGAACGGTCAGGGCGGAAGAGCTGAAAGAGTCGCAGTTGATCTCTCTCATGGTTGGACGGGAACTCGTCGGCAGATGTGTGCACGCACGCACGGTGTCGGATGAATGCGTGCTCTCGGTGTCCGGTCTGTCGCGAGACGGGGCTTTTCAAAATGTGAGTTTTGAACTCAAGCGGGGAGAGGTTTTGGGATTGGCGGGCCTGATGGGTGCCGGCCGCAGCGAGGTCGCCTGTGCGCTTTTTGGCTTGTCCCCGGCCGATAGCGGCGAAATTCGCGTTCGCGGCCGACAGGTCCGTATCAGCCGGCCGTCTCAAGCCATGGGCCTCGGTATCGGCATGGTGACTGAGGATCGGCGCGGTTACGGTCTGGTGCCGCTCATGTCTGTCCGCCACAACATCACGCTGTCCGCTCTTCATACGTGTTGCAAGGGACCTTTCATCCGACCTGTCTCCGAGGACGCCCTATCCGCACGGGCCATCGCCGAATACGGCATCAAGGCGAGCCATGCGGACCAGGCCGTGAGTCAGCTGAGCGGAGGCAATCAGCAGAAGGTCGTGATCGCCAGAACCCTGTTGCCCGAGCCAGAGATCGTCATTCTGGACGAACCGACACGTGGAATCGACATCGGGGCCAAAGCGGAGGTCTATGCGATCATCGCGAAATTGGCCGGACAAGGACGGGCGGTTCTGCTGATATCGTCTGAACTGCCCGAACTGATGGCCGTGTGTGATCGCCTGCTGGTCATGCGCCAAGGCTTGCAGGTCGCCGAACTTGACCCGTCAAAAACCAGCCAAGAGGAGATTCTTAAGTATGCGATTCCGATTTGAAAAAACGTCGGGCAGACGCTGGATGAACATGTGGGACGGCCGGGTCGGAATCGTGCTCGCTCTGCTCGTGACCTGCGCCGTCCTTGCCCTACTTCGCCCGCATTTCCTAAGCATGGCCAATCTGACGAATGTGGTTCGACAGGTTTCGATCAATGGCCTCTTGGCGGTCGGCGTCACCTTCGTGCTCTTGACCGGTGGTGTCGACCTTTCGCTGGGCTCTGTGGTCGCCTTGACGGGTGTTGTGGCGGCCCTCTTTGCCCACCCGGGCGGCTACACGCTGGCGGTTCCGATTCTGGTCGGACTTCTGGCAGGCGCAGCGTGCGGGGGAGTTAACGGTCTTGTCGTGACGCGCGGCAAGGTGCCGCCCTTCATTGCGACCTTGGGCATGATGACGGTGGCACGGGGGCTGGCACTGGTTCTCAGCAAGGGTCGGCCGATCTCGAATATGAGCCCTGAAATGACACGCATCGCTGGTGACTGGGCGCATATTCCTGTCCCGACCCTGATCCTCGTTGTGGTGTCGCTGTGGGCCGTGTGGCTGTTGCGGAATACCCTTTTCGGGCGCTATCTTTTTGCCGTGGGCGGCAATGAGCAAGCCGCCCGCGCGGCGGGTATCAACGTGCAGCGCGTCAAGTTTCTGGCCTACGTGCTGTGCGGCACGCTGGCGGGACTGGCTGGCGTTGTCCTGGCGGCCCGTATCACCACGGGGCAGCCCAATGCCGGATTGGCGTACGAGCTTGATGCGATTGCCGCGGTCGTGATTGGTGGAACAAGCCTTTCGGGAGGTGTGGGCGGCGTTGGAGGCACCCTGCTGGGCGTGCTGCTTTTGGGGGTGATCGGGAACGGTCTCGACCTGCTTAACGTGTCGTCTTACTACCAGCAGATTGTCAAAGGAATCATCATTATCGGCGCGGTCTGGTTTGATCTCCGCCATCGTGGCTCGGGAAAGGAGCAGAGAACATGAGGAAGGTTGTCGTTGTGTTGCTGTCTGTTTTGTGCGGGTGCGGCAGGCCGGAGCGTCCGGCAACGCCTGACGCGCGGCCCGTGATCGGTGTTTCGCTGCTGAACATGGCCAACGAGTTCATTGTGACGATTCATGAGGCCATGACCGACCGTGCGAAAGAACTGGGCGTCCAGCTGGTTATCACCGATGCGCAACGCAGCCCGGAACGGCAGGTTCAGCAGATTGAAACGTTCATTGCACAGAAAGTCGACGCGATCGTGCTCAACCCTTGCGAAGTTGAGGCCAGTTCGCCGGCGGTGCAAAAGGCGCTCGCTGCCGGAATTCCGATCGTCAATGTGAACTCTGAGACGAAAGTGACGCCCACAGCGTTTGTCGGGTCCCGAGACGAGGAGTCGGCCCGCATCGGGATGAATTATATCGCGCGGCGGTTGGACGGAAAAGGAGGTGTGCTGATGATGGAGGGGTACATGGGGCAGGCTGCGCAGCTCAAGCGCAACGCCGGTGCCCGTGAAGTGTTGGCCGGACACGCCGGACTGCAACTGCTGGCCGCGCAGTCTGCCGAGTGGGACCGCGCTAAGGCCGTTACCCTGATGGAGAACTGGCTTCAGGCGTACGGTCAAACGATCCGCGCAGTTTTCGCGCAGAATGACGAAATGGCGATGGGTGCCTTGCTGGCCATCGAGCGGGCGGGACGCAAGAACGACATCATCGTTGTCGGTGTCGACGCCATCGACGATGCCCTTCAGGCCGTCAGCGACGGCCGACTGGATGCCACGGTTTTTCAGGATGGAAAAGGACAGGGGCGCGGTGCGATCGAGACCGCACTCCGCCTGATTCGCAAGCAGCCTGTCCAAAAGGAAACCTTCATTCCTTTTCAGTTGGTGACGCGCGAGAACGTGACGACCTTTAAGCGGTGAACGGCCGTTGCGGAAATCGGGTGTTGACTTGATCCGCCCCACGCTCATAATTGTTGTCATCATCGGTCCAAGATGTTGAGTTTCACGCTAAGGTTGAGTGGACTCGGTTCCCGTTCATACGCTGCTGTGTCGGGGTCTAAGTTCTCATGGATGAAAAGTGGAGATGGCTGTGAACATCGACGTGGATAAAAGCATGAAGTTGATTCCGCCTGAATCAATAGACCGCTCACCGTGTCGCGCGAAAGCGCGTGTTACGCCCGTCCTCATGGTCGCTGTCGTCCTGCTCACGGCAGACGCGACGGCTTCCGACTGGCCCCAGTTCCACGGCCCTCGGCGCGACAACGTGTCGGACGAGACCGGCCTGCTGCAGCAGTGGCCTGCGGAGGGGCCCAAGCTTCTCTGGACGGCCACGGGAATCGGAGAAGGGTTCTCGTCCGTCGCCGTCGCGGACGGTCTGCTCTACATCACCGGTAATGTCGGTCCCGATACGCTCATCAGCGCGCTCGGCCTCGACGGTAAGGTCCTGTGGACCGCCAGGAACGGCCCCGCTGACAAGCACTCGTATCCCGGTACGCGGAGCACGCCGACCATTGACGGCGACCGCGTCTACCACGAGAACTCCGATGGCGACATCGTTTGTCTCGAGGCGAAGACGGGCAAGCCCCGCTGGTCGTTGAACATCCTGGGAAAGTTCGGCGGACAGTCGCCTAAATGGGGGCTGGCCGAGTCTCCCCTGGTTGACGGCGACCGGTTGATTTGCACGCCGGGAGGCACCAACGCCAGCATGGTGGCGCTCAACAAGCTCAACGGCGAGACGCTTTGGATCTGTTCGGTATCGACTGAGAAGCCGGGCTATGCCTCTCCCGTCGCCTTCGACTACGAAGGCTTCCGCCAGATCGTCACTATGATGGAGAAGTCGGTGGTGGGCGTCCGCGCCGACACGGGCAAGTTGCTCTGGCGCGCACCCCATGTGGCTTACGCCGATGAGACCGTCTCGACGCCCCTGTTTCACGACCGCTATGTGTTCGTGTCGACGCTGCCACCGGGGTCCTCACAGTGCCTTGAGCTGAGTGCCGTTGGACAGGGGATCAATGTCAATCGGGCGTGGCACTCCTTGGCGCTGAACAACCATCACGGCGGCGTTGTCCTCGTGGACGGCCACGTGTACGGGTCGGACTTGCTCGGCAAGTGGGTATGCCTCGAGCTGAGCAGTGGCCGCGTCGCCTACAAGACGGTCGGAGTCGGCAAGGGCTCCCTCACCTGCGCCGACGGCATGCTCTACACAGTCGGGGAGAAAGGCGGAACCGTGGGACTGGTGAAGGCTACGCCGGAGGGACATACGGTGATTAGCCGGTTCCGTTTGCCGCCGGGAGGCAGCGGACCGGTATGGGCGCACCCGGTCGTTTGCGGCGGCCGGCTTTACCTGCGGCATGGCGACAGCTTGTACTGCTACGACGTGAAAAAACAATGAATGCTTCGGTTGTGGGGTCACGTTAGACAAGGAGCATGACATGGCAAACGAAAAACGGGTTGCATATCTGGCGGCTGTCCTCGTGGTCAGCGCCGGCGCGGCACACTCCGCCACCAATACGTGGGACGCGGAAACCGGGGCCGCCGGTGCACAGGATGGTTCCGGAATCTGGACCGCGAGCGCATCCGACACCAACTGGTGGGATGGGGTCGTTAACACGGCTTGGAATAGCGCCACGCCGGATTCCGCCGTCATCGGCGCGGGCTCCGGCGTGGCGGGTACGATCACACTGGGCGAGACCCTCACAATCGGCAACCTCAGATTCAACGCCCCGGGCTCCGGCAGCTATACCCTTAACGGCAACGGTTACGCCCTCAACTTCGGTATCGCCGACCCCCTGCTGTGGGTCGCTTCCGGTGTGACCGTTACGAACGGCGCGAATAGCGCCAGCGACACCTGCGATCTCGACATCACCGGTGGAGGCACAATCATTCTCTCGGGAACGAACAGCTTCGACTCCCTCGACATTGCTGATGCGGACACAAACAACAACGGAGTTGCGGGTATCGCCGGAACCACGCTGACGATTCCGTCCGGAGCATCTCTCACAACGGACGGCGTCACGCCGGGCGTGTTCGCCGCAGGCTTCCGTTTGCGCGACAATGCCACCCTGAACGTCTCCGGCATGCTCACCTGCGCGAATACGATGGGCGGTTACACTTCCGAGCAGCAATATACGATCAACATCAATCCGGGCGCGGTCGTGACGAACAAGGGCAACCTGATTCTCGGCTGGAACACACCGGCGGTCCTGAACATGAACGGCGGCACCATGACCGTGAATGGTAACGTTTATCATATGGATGGTGCCGATGGCGCCACCGTTAACCTGAACGGTGGCGCTCTCGAGGCCGCCCGCGTCTTCAATGATTCCGGCAACGGCAACTTTCTCGTCAACTTCAACGGCGGTACGCTGAGGGCCCTCGGCGATAACCTCCTCACTGAAGGTTCAGACAAAAACAACCTCTCCTCGCTGAGGGTGCAGAACGGTGGGGTGATGATCGACAGCAATGGCAAAAACATCGAAGCGGTTCAGGCGTTCGCGAAGATCGGGTCGGGCGGAATGATAAAGCAAGGTTCGGGCACGCTGACCTTCTCTGGAGGCTCCTATACCGGTGCGACGTCGGTCACAGCCGGGACTCTGAACGTGAGCTTCAATAAGCGGGCCGCCTCGGTCACGTGGGGTGCGGTCTGCGATTTTTATCGCCGGAAAACCCGGCTGGTTCTCAATGGCGGCAACGTTGCCGTCACCGGCAGAGCCTCCTCCGCCTCTGTCGCCAAGACGTTCACGGTTGGTGGGCCATACAACGCGCTGTGCGCGCGGGGCGGCAACACCGCCGGTCTGGTCGCGGGGATGCCGGTTTCAGGCCTGCATATTCCCACCAACACCTTTATTGCCTATATCAAAGATTCCGCCAGGCTCATGCTGAGCAAAGCGGCCACCAACACCACTACGGCCGCGGCTGTGTCGTTGACTTTCGGCTCGGTGAATGACGTCACGTGGCAGACGATCGATAACGTCGAACTGCAGCAGAGCGCGAAGATCACCGTCAGCACGAACGCCGGGCCGGGCACGACGCTTTCTGTCGGGGCCGTCACGGGCGGCGGAAGCCTGACCAAGGACGGCTCCGGCACCTTGGCGCTCTCCGGTACGAACACCTACGGCGGCGCGACCCTGATTCTGGGCGGCACCTTGCAGTTGACGCGCGGCGAGTCCGCTGGGGCCGTTTCCAACGCATCCTTCGAAACTCACGGCGCACTGGCCAACGGGAATTGGGGCTATACGCCAGCCGGCACGATGTGGAGTATCACAGGCGGCGGAATCGCCGCGCCGGGCTCCGCTTTTGTGGACGCCAACGCGGGAATCGACGGAGCGTATGTCGGTTTCATTCAGCAAAGCGGTTCGCTCTCCACGACACTCTCCGTTCCTGCTGCAGGCCTGTGCGTTTTTTCTTTCCTGGCCGGTAATCGGCCGAATTATCCTGCCTCGGCCCTTTCCGTTGACATCGACGGTACGAATAGACTCGGTCTTGCCGCTGCTGTGTTCAACACGTCAGGTGACACGTTCACGGGCTCAGCCGTCCTGTCAAGCGGCATGCATACCTTGACCTTCAAGGGGACGATTACGGGCAGCGACTCTGCCACGTGGATCGACCGCATTGCAGTCACTGCATGTGGGCACGGCGGTGCGATCGATATCATGCCCACGGGGACCGTGGCCACGGTGTCCGCGGGTGCGGTGCTGGACCTGAATGGCAATGCGCAGACCTTATCCGGGCTGAGGGGAGGTGGGCTGGTCACCAATGGCACGCTGACTGTCAGAGGCGTGATCGATCCGGGGGCCACCCAGGTGATCGGCACGCTGACCGTAGCAGCTCCGGCTGTGCTGGCGGGGACTTTGCTGGTGGATGTCGCAGTCGATGGTTCCGGCGACCTTCTGAAGCTTCAGGGTAATCTGGACCTGACAGGGCTGGCCTTGCAGATCCGGGATAAGAGCCAGCTCCAAGCGAAGAGTCAATATGTGATCGCGAGCTGTGCGCCGGGTAGTCTGACGGGCTCGTTCGCCTCGACGAATCTTACGGCCGAAGAATACTGGCATGTCGCTTACGACAACGCTAAAGGCGAGGTGCGGCTGGAGCTTCGCCGCGGAGCGCTGTTCTTTGTAAAATGAGTTCCATCTACAGTCTACAGCCTACAGTTTGCACTCAGCGGTCTTCATCCTTAATTCTCGGCAGGTGTCACCACGCGGTAAAAACGCCTTTGGGCGAGCGTGTCATCCGTTATTTCGATCCATCTGGTAAACGGTTGCGGCGGCAGGTCCACGAGCCGCGTCCACACGTTTCCTGCGAGGTCATCGCACGTTTGCACGGTATAAGAGCGACCCGCGCTCACTGGAATGATCAGCAAGAACCCTGAGCCGCCCGGCGCTTTGTGGGCGGCGGGAATATGCAGCACTTCGTTGCGGTCACGCGGGGACGTGCCGGCAAGATATTCGTCGGCGTTGCTCACGCCGTCCCCATCACTGTCCCACAGACCGTCCGACGGGTCCGCCGGATTAAATCCGTAAAGAAGTTCAAACGCGTCACTCATGCCGTCTCCGTCGTAATCCGGTGCCGCGGGTGGACGGACGTTGGAACTGCCGGGTGTCGGAGCGGTGAAGGCAATGATGCGCCCGGCACCGTCAGGGAAACGGCCTTGCGAGACATTCTTCGTCTGGGAGCCGAAGGACGTGACATCGAGGATCGTGCCGTCGGACTCAAGAAGGGCGATGGCCTCGCCCGCGTTGTTGAGTTTGAAGGACACGTGGCCTGCACCCAAGTCGGGCTTGTTGTCGGCGACGAACAGCGACCATGCGTTGTCTCCCGCGCCAATGAAAGAGAGCGGAGCGATTCGGTGTTGAACCTGCCTGGACAGATTGTCGGTGAGCCACAGGTCGCCCAGGGCCACGGGCAGTGTCCCGGTATTCACAAGTTCAAACCAGTCATCGCCGCTGGACGGATTAGCCATCCATTCGTTGACACGGAGTGCGTCAGCGGTTCCCAGCGTCACGGGGGTATTGGCATGCAGGGGGGATGGTGTGGCCAGTGCCCAAATGTTGCTGGCGGGACTCTGCCGCGCAAGGGAGTACCCGCCGGGCTGGAGCCCGTAAACGACCGCGTCGACTAAAGCCCCGCCCGCCGCGGGTGCGGCGAACAGATAGGCTCCTCCGCTTGCCGAGTCGAGTGCAAAGCCGGTTTCTCCTGCTGCGCCGACATCCGAGCAGGGCACCACCAGATAGGAGCTGGCGGGTATGCGCGTGCCGAAGGGAAACACGAAACGTCGCGGTTCGTTGCTCCGGTCGGTCAGGCTCATGTCGCTCAGGTCGGCCTCGTTTGTGCCGGTGTTGAACAGCTCAATCCAGTCCGCGGCTCCCGGAGGTTGCCGGCCGGCGGTGAATAGCTCGCTGATCCGGATGCCGATGTTTTCCGTGGCGGGTTGTGTGATGCGTGCCTCCAGCGCAAGCCCGAACACGACATCCGAACTGTTCGTTGCATTCTGGTGCACCTCTACGGCCAGGACGTTTGTCCCGGATAAGAGAGCCTCTGACGGCAGTTGGAAAGGTCCCTCCAAAACCGCTTCGTGACTGGTGGCCAAGGTGGCGTTTGAAATGACGCCGCTCGGCATGTGGATACGCACGACTTCTGTGCCGTTAAGGTAGACGACCGCGCCGTCATCGACGATTGTGCTGATGTTGAAAACCCATCCTGTCAGGTTCGTTCCGATGGTGAACGGCGTGCGGAAATAATAGGTGGTTATCCCGAGCGCGAGCGGGGTGTTTTTCGCCGCGGCCAATGCCGCCGTCTCGCAATAGAACAAGGCGCGGCCGGAAGGCCATGCGGAATCGTCGTAGCCCGGAGCTCGCCAGGCATTGCCCAGGTCCGAGCCGACCGCAAAATAGCGCCAGTTGTTGGTCATGGCCAAGAGGGTTTGTGTCTCGGTTGTCGTCGGACCGGTCGAGCTGCCAGGGTTGCTCGCGCCGGGTGTCGGCACGGGCAAAGCTGTAATGACGGTTCCGCCGTTGGGGATCCGCCCTTCGGACACATCGGGTAGCTGGGTGCCGTAAGAGATCGCATCGATCAGTTCAAGACTGTCGGTGGATAGGGCGATGGAGCCCGTGTCAGCGGCAAGCTTGAAGCCCAGATGGTTCGCTCCAGCCGCCGTGTTGCCATCCGCCAGCAGACAGGTAAACCCGTAGGGTGCGATGAAGCTGAGGGCTGGCAGGCGGTGACGGTTGGGCGTGCCGGGAGCATCGGTCAGTGCGGTGCCGCTGATGTCTGCCGGCAGGTTGGTGGGGTTGTAAAGTTCAACAAAATCATCGGGGGCGGTGTAGGCTGCGGCGAGCCATTCATTGATCTTCAGCACGCGCGCATCTGTCCGCGCTGCCGGAGCATTGGCCGCGCCGAAGGTTGGCGTACAGAGCGTCCATAACCCTGCTCCCGCGCGTCCGATTGAGGTGTCCTGAATTTGCAGGCCGAAAGTGACCTGGTCAATCAAAGTGCCGTCGGCATTGTACAGGCTGAGGGTCTCTCCGTTAGCGTTCAGCGCAAAGCCGCTATGCGGCAACGGTCCGGTATAGCCGGTCGGCGGCAAGCCGGCAACGAGCGTGAGGTATGCGCCCGGCGCAAGGAAGGTGCCCGTTTGAAAAATGAAGGGGTCCGGCCTGTCGGGGTCGTCGGTCATGCGCATGCCGGTCAGGTCGATGGTGGCAGTGCCGATGTTGTGCAGCTCGATCAGGTCGGGATATGTTTCGCTGTTGTCGTAAACCGCCGTAGAAAGGTTCTTGGCGAGCACCTCGCTGATGCGTAAGGAAGGCTCTGCGGATGGCGGGGGCGCGGCTGTGTCGACCGTCCATAATGCCGAACGTGTCACGCAGGCGGCTTCACCCAAGGCCGGATCATCCTGGTAGAGTCCGGTATCAAGCCGTCCGGAGGCCTCGATCGCGTAGGTGTCGTTGGTAAGCCCTTCGAGTACGAGCGCCTCTGCGGTCGGACGCGGAGTGCTCCAGGGGCCGGGCTCGCCATGGGTGATCAGGCGGTAACGGACATGGGTGTAACCGGAGCCCTCAGGAAAGCCCGCGACGGTGGTGCCGAAATCGGTGTCGGTGTGGATCGGTCCGAAATGTAATGTGATGGCGGTGTTGGTGGTGATCCTTTGCGGCACACCGGACACAATGATGCCGCGCGTGCTGAGCGCCCCTTGATTCTGGCCGTACTGGCTGGTTGCGCAGCCGGATGATTCGGGTCGAAGGCCCGCCCAGGATCTGAGGACCTGCGCCTGTTCCCATGTCATGAACGCCAAAGTTTCCGGAAGCTCGGGGGTGTGGACAAAACGCGGATCAGCCACGCGGTTGTTTCCGCCGCGTCCGTTCCAGACGGCGGGAAGCAGATTGTTGGTAAAGGTCGCGGAAACCTGTGGAGTATTGCGCGTCAGGTTTTCGATGTCGCTGGCAACGTTATCACTGAAATATGCACCCAGTCCGGCTGAAGAAGCGACCCCTGCGGCGTCATTAAAATTGACCACCGCGCCGTTGGTGTCGGTTCCTCCGCTGTGCGTTTGCCGAAGAATCGTATTATTACAGAGTGTGTGAAAACTGCCCTGTTTCACGGTGGAGGCTTGGTCGCAATCGTAAAAGACATTGCCGATGAGGGTGGTTTCAGAGGTATTGGTCGTGGCGGACTGGCTGTTGCCGCCGCTCACGCCGCCGGAGGAGTCCGGCGATCCGCTCTTATGGGCATGCATGAGGATGTTGCCTTCGACCCATGCGTCGGTGCCGTCGAGGTCGAGCAGGTCGTCGCCTGCGCCGTTGAAAACGTTTTCAATGAAATGGACGAGGGGAGTTTCCCCACGTCTTCCTCCGACAAAGCGGACGATATCATTGGAGCCGGTGGCGGCCCCGAAGAAGTTGCGGTAAAAGACGCCGCGGCCGTCTGCGCGAATGCCCCCACCCTGGATGGGCACAAAAGAGGCTTGCGCTTTGGGGAAAGTACAATGGCTGACCATGAAGGAAGCGTTGCTGAGGGAAAGATAGGCGTTGGTGGCATTGCCGAAGGAGAGCTGGTCGAGGTTGACCGTTCCGCCGTCCGCCAGGATCGCCGTGCTTCCGTTTCCCGTTATGTGGGTGTGTGTGATCCGTGTCTCAGGAGCTCCTGCGGCCCCGAAAATCCGGATCTGTTTCCATGCTGAAGCGCCTGGCACACCGCTGAAGGTGATCGGTGCGTGGGTTGTTCCCTCTGACAGCAGACGGCCGCCATTGGTGATGGTCAAGGAGGCTCCCGTAACGAGAAAGACACTGGCTCCCGCCTCCACGCTGAGTGTCGCGCCCGCAGCTACGGTCAGCGTGCCGTCAATGCGGTGTGGGCCGCTTGCGGCGGACCAAGTGGCGTTCGTGCTCAGCGTGCCGCCGGAATGTGCGTACACGTCGCTCGTGGTGCGCAGGAGGTCGTAGTCCAGCCGGCCGATTTCGGCCTCGTCCGCGTCGTATGCGCAAATGCACAGGTGGTTGAGTCCGGGCTGAAGGGGCACATCGCCTGCGGTCCAACTTGCGCTCCATGCGGTCCAGGCGCTCGCGGTACCGTTGACCGTCACGCGCCGAGTCCGCACGGCATCGGAAACGCCGCTGAGGCTTACGGACATCGCGTTTGTTGACGGGTAGCCGTTTGAGGTGCAAAAGGTCGTCGTGATCGCCAGCGCGGAGGGGATCTGAGAGAGCACGTAGGTGCGGTGGGAGGCGTTGAAAGCCTTCATGTTGGCGAGCGTTGTGGCTGCGACGTGTCCGCCGATCAGTGTATCGATCAAGGTGTTGACGCGTTCGGGAAGAAAGACGGTAGCGGCCAGGTCTCGCAACTGGGCGAAATAAAGCGGCGCGTAGGCGGGGTGCCGGATCAGGCGCGTGACGACAGGCACGCTTTGCACCATACGCCAGATGCCGTCACCGTAAGTGGTTGCGCGGTCGACGCCGTCGCTCTGCCCGAGAATGGAGTCCACATCATAAGGAAGCAGCAGGAACCGGGGGTCCGCCAAGCCGCAGAACATGGCAAAATCATCGCCGATGCCTGTGCCGAGACAGGTCTCGCGGTTGCCGGTCAGCGTGTTAAAAGCGAAGTAACGCATCCACTGGTTCGCGTTCAGAATTTGGTCAATGGCGTTCGTGTAATTTGCCTCGGTCGCGTTATTGAGCGTGTCGACCAGCAGGATGAAATCGGACCAGTCGTTGGCGGTTTTGTTGTTCTCTTTCTTAAACGCGTTGGTGTAGGCGCCATAGGACGCCCCGAGCCATCGCAGGTCGGCGTTGGAACTGCCGATCAAGTTGCGCACGCCGCGGTATAGGTTGCCCTCCGGGTCGTTCGGGAACTGGCGGTCCGCGAAGGCCTGGTCCACGGTTTCGTTCATCGCGTATGAACCAAACTGCGGGGTGCCCGGCAAGGCCAGATTCTGGCCGTTTATCCGGACTTGGGCGGCCCGCGATTCCGGCATGGGTAGTCCCGAGAGTCGGGCCAGCGCACTGCCCATGTTCTGCGAGTGGGTTCGCTCCGTGTTGAGGTTTACGGAGGTGCGTTTTCCCCACGGGTTGTCTGCGGAGACGCTGACGTGGATATTGTGCGGATTCTCGGTTCGGGTGCCGTTGCCGCGGTTGCCCAACAGGCTCTGGGGGTGGATTTCGGGGGCGGAAACACCTGGTGCCTGATAGATGAGCGTGCCGCAGACCTGCGCGTCACTCTTCGGGTGTGAGACCCAGATCGGCCCGGATAGAAACGCATATTCTTTGGCGTTCATGATCAGCCGGATGAGCGGCTGCGGGCCGGAATAGGTAATGTTGTCCACTTGGTAGAGCAATGGTGCCGTACGCCCGCTGGCGTTCGTCTGGTAGACGGGATAGGTGCGCAGGTGGCCGGCGGCGTCTTGTGCGTCCACCGTGTATTCGACAATCGTCCCGTTTTGTTGCGGAGGAAGGCGGGCTGTGTAAAGTCCGTCGTGAGCGATGGCGTCGCCGGCCGAACCGTCATCAAGCAGGGGAAGGTCGGAAAAGGGTTGAGGGGTGACGCCGTCGCAACGCCAATGTAGCGTTGCCGAGACGCCCGCGTTGCCGACAGCCTCATCGGTGACGAGCAAAGTGATCGTGACCGTGTCGGTGGAGCGTGGCACGACTGGCACGTGACGGACTTCGGTGATCAGCGGGGCGCTGTCCGTTTCAGCAACTGAATTGGCGCGTCCGGGTGTGCCGCCGGGCACTGTTGACGACCGCCAGTTCTGGCCGGAAGAGGTCGACAGGAGCAGATTGACTCGTTCGAGCGATTTGCCGTTACCGTCATGCTCGGCAAACCATGTCCATCCCGCTAGGCCATAAATGTCCGTAGTGCCGATGCTCAGCAAGGCCCAATCGCCCTCCATTGCATACGTGACGTCGCTCAGTGTGTTTCCATGGCCATCGGTGATGGTGATACGTTCTCCTTCGCGTGCGAGTTTGCCGGTCCATCCGCCCACGATGTTTGTCACAGCGGGGTTGTTGAAGGCAAAGGCGGAGGTGTCCGCCGCCACAACCAACGCGCCGCCGGCGGGGATGACGGTGCCCGCAGGAAAATCGAATTGCACGCCGGTTTCAATCTTACAACCGGCTAGCGAGACCTCCTCAACACCGGAGTTCTGCAGTTCAAACCACTGTTCTTGCGGGTTGTCCGAAGAGGGGTGGTACATGATTTCACTGATGATGATTTGGGCGGTCGCACAGGGAATCGTGAAAGACAAACAAAGAAAAAAAGCCGTAACGGCATTCCAAGACGTTCCAATGCCGCATTTCTTTCGAAGGGTATTGCTTCGCACACCCATGTTTCAGTTCGCCCTGTGTTGAGTAACGACCTTAAGTGCCTGACAAACCGTCAACAACAAAGAACACATGATTCGGTTCTCACGGCGCGCAAAGTGAATAGAGTTCGGAAGTCTGCTCTGTGGTCTCTGTGGCTCTGAGAGAGCTAAATGGGGTTGCGGGCTCCATCCGCGCTACGGCTAGGTGACTAAAGGGGCATAACACGCTCAAATTAAACCATTATAGCATTGCATTCAATAAGTGTCGAGGTGGCGTAAATGTGGACTTATCATGCATTTTCAGCCTGAAGCAAACTGGGGCTGTTCCTGCCGCAAGTCGCCCTCACCAATACTTGCGCAAACAGAGCCCTTTTCCGATGGACAAGCTCTTGAAGAGCCGATAACATCTTAACCTGTTTTGAGGCGTCTTTTGCAATAATCGTGTTCGAATCGGCGATTTTGCTGTCGTGCAAAGCTTCACATGTGGTCGAATCGGAGCGATGGCAACGCGTTTGCCAAAAGACCCCAATGTGCGTTCTTCTGTGATGCGGCGTAAGATTTGAATGGCTTAAACGCTCATTTTGTAAAGGAGGCATTCATGAAGGGAATCATCGTTTGGTCGCTGCTCACGGTCGCTGTTTTTAGCGAGGCTTTTGGAGCAGAGGTGCCGCAGCAGGCTTCCACGGCTTCGTCCGATAAGCAAGTGGTACCGGCAGCGCCACCGGCACCCCTGAGGAACCGTTATGGTGTCGGTCATAAACTCCTGCTTTACATTCCCAACCGGATCTTCGACGTGTTCGATATTGTACGGGCGCGTGTCCGCTTAGGGCCGGGGTTGGCCTTCGGAACACGGGTTACGAAGTACACCGATCTGTTTCTTGGCGCCTATACAACCGTTTATCTCGGGCTGCCGGGGCCGCGCCAGGTGCCACGCGTGCCGTGGCCGGGAGGCATTGAATCACGCAGCGGCCTGGCCGCGAGCGTGGCCGACGCGACGACCACAAGTTATGATTCGAATCCCCGGTATTCCCCGACAGAGATTGGCTGTGGTGCGCAGGCCGTTTTGGCGGGTGCCGAAGTAGGTGTCGACCCTGCCGAGGTTTTTGACTTGGCCCTCGGTTTGCTGTTCATCGATTTCCGTGAAGATGATCTTTAGAGCGGTCCAAGTTTTTTGTGTGGAGGAGACGTAAACAGCAGAGAAACGAGATGGCAATTCCGACGGGTGTGTCCCTTGATTCTGTCCGGTCAGAACGGCCACAGTATTTTTGAAAAAGCGCTTGCGGTTGAGGTAACGTGAAAACTTAAGGGGTTGGTTGCGGCGAGCCGCCTCCGGCCGCGTCGCGAAAGGCCCACATGCGCCTCACGATCGGATCGCCGGGCAGGCCGCTCTTTAGGATCTCGGCGCGGATTGCGATCTGACGGGCGGGCGTCGCCAAGGAGTACTCATCGTTAAGCTGCAGCAGCGTTTTGCGCAACCGCTTCAGCTCGGCCGCAACCCACTCTTCTGCCTTCAGGTTGTTGATCTGCGCCTGTCCCGCCTGCGTAGTGATGAGGCGTGCCACGATGCCGCCGGCAATCAGGCCGGCACGGGTGGCGTCAGACTCCGCCTTCGTGATCATCACTTTGACTAAATTGTCGCGGCGGGAGACCACGGTGTCGAGACGGGCTGCTTGTGCCTGTAGCTTGCTTCTCATCAGCCACGGGTTGTCAGGACGTCTCACGAATGTCAGGAAGGACTCGATTTTCTGCACGGTCTCGCGAGTCTGCGTCAGCGCAGAAACGAACGGCAGGTCGGATACCATCGCGGGATCGACCAACTCCGGGAAAGCGCTTAAATAGGTGTAAAACTCTTCCACGCCCAAAAGTTGGTCGTACACGCTGATCGGCTCTTTGCGGCTGCGCTTCGGCAAGGGTTGTTCGATCGCATCGCAGGCCAGCATCTTCGCCAGCATCGCCGCATCGCCGAAAGGTCGGAAACTGCTCGGGAAGTCTTCGTTGCGTCCGATCCTCTTTTCGACCTCAGAGAAAAGAACCAGGAGCTGTCCGGCCTTGACCCTGAAGTTGGCGCGGGATTGTTCGAGGATCTGGCGCGCGTGGGAGACGCGCGGGTCCTGCGAACAGATGTCGGCGGTTGGTAGCTTAATGTCGACCGCCAACGCTTCCTGCAGCTCAAGTTCGCATACCTTTTGGGCGGCGGCCGTCAGTAGGCTGAAGCTTTCGGCCAACGCGCGGATCGGCGGCTCCAAGACCTGCGCCCGACGGCTCAACGAACCTTCTTTGCTTTCACGCGCATGGCCGATCACCTTGACGATGTCCGCATAGTTCGGCTGGTCTTGCTTGAGCAGGTCCAGCGCCTGTTCGAGCTTGCGGCTTTCGCCGAGTAGCGCGGCTTGGCGGCCTGAAATGTTTTCCATCTCCGACTTGAGTGACGTCAAATACGGCGGAACCTTAGCGCTGAACCGCGCCAGTGCCTTTTCCACGCTGTCATGATCTTCGCTGAGCTCGCCGAAAGTGACGTCTTCGCGATCAATGGAGGACACCGCGTGCAAATAGGCGTCGAGCATCATTTTTGCGTTGGTCATGTTCTCTTTTTCCGCAGCCGCTTTTTCGTTCCACTCCCACGCGTCTTTCTTGCTGGCTTGCAGCATGCCCAGATCGCGTGACACCTGGGTCCACTTGCTTTGTGCCAATCCATCCTGCGCGCGCGTCCAGAGCGTCAGGGTGCTCTGCCACACCCCCAGCAGGCGGCGCATCTCCTCGATGGCCACCTGGTTAGACGCCGCGTGCCGTGCGGTGGCGGCTTTCTCGACCGCTTCCGCCGCCTCGCCAAAGGCCTCTTTCGCGGCCATGCGGCGTGCGTCGTTGATGAATGCCTCCGCTGAAGGCCGTAGGTGCTGATAGGTTCTGTACGCGCTGAGCCCGGCGATCAACGTCGTCGCGAGGATGCCGATCCGCAGCCACGCCTGCTTGTTAGAACGCTTGACCGCTCCGTCGTGAAATTCAACCTCAAGGTGCGAGAAGGAAATCCGGTCGCCATCCTTCAAAAGTCGCTCTTTGTCGTCGCGCAGCGGCATGCCGTTTACCGAAGTGCCGTTCTTGCTTCCGAGGTCCCGTATCCAGCAGCTCGCGTCTTCTTTGATCAGAATCTCGGCGTGCCGCCGCGACACCAGCATGTCCAAAAAAACGAGGTTTACGGTCGGGTCGGAGCCGATCGTGAATACGGGCGGAATCAACTGCTTACGCTGGCCGCGTCCCTTGCCCGAAAGGACTTGTATCTCCGAAAAAACCTTGGAGTCTCCGCCGCGGTCTGGCTCGACGCACAGAACGCAATTGCCGATGCTGATCTTATCGCCCAGCGCTAACTTCTTCTTGGCGATGCGCTTGCCGTTGTGGAAGGTCCCGTTGGTGCTTTCAAGGTCTTTGAGCCAAACCGATTTTCTCTTGAGAAAGAGGGCGGCGTGGCGCGAGCTCGAGAGCGAATCCTCCTTCGGCACAGGCCAGGTGCAGCCGTGGCTTCGCCCGATCACGATCTCGCCCGAGATCGCGGTGGAGCTGATCTCATGAATGATGCGTCCGTTATGTTCCAGTCGAATAAGCATAGTGATCAGGGCTCCGCGTTCCATTTGCGCACGTCAAAATATCGTTGGTCTTCCATGTTTGAAAAGACCGCCTTCGTAAATTCGGCGATTTTCGCCGCCTTTTTGCAGTTGTTCTGCATCATGGCCGCGTTGAACGCCAGCTTCTGGCTATTGAACCAAAGGGCCTGTCTCTCGCGAAGTTTAACGAGTAGCCGCACCGCTTCGGCTTCGATCTCTTTGTGGCCCGCTTGTACGGATTGAGTAAGCAGGCTCTGAAGCATCGACTCGATCGCCACCCATGTGGCCGGTGCCATGCGATCAAGGTCCGTCCGAGCCCGTGTTAGCACTTCGCTTTCAGAAAGCTTGGTCGCGACGGGGATGCCCTCCCAGTAAGAGAACTCAAACTCCTCCGACGGGCGGATGAGCTTTGCCGACATCATTTTCTCGGCACGCACACGTTCGGTGGCGGGCACCTCGACCCGCGCAACGATGCGGCGGCAGCCGTGGCGCAAGATGCTGGCAACGCCGAACCAGGTGCCATTGCCGTCGCGCAGGTAGGTCACGCGCGTATAGGGTACCCCGTTCTTTCTGCCGAAAAACACAGGCGAGGGGGAGGGCTTATCAAAGTTCCAGCGGCCGCCGCTGCCGGATATCTGTTGCATCCAGTTCTCCACAGCCTCGCTGCGACTCATCGCTGTGAAACGGACCTCTTGCTCCTCCTGCAGAATCACGTGCATGGGTACATCCTGTTTTCTGGCAATCAAGCCCTCAAGGATCATTCCTCCTTCGAGGGTTTTCTTCTTGAATGTGTTGTTGCCGGGGTAGCACAGGTCATAGCCGCCGTCCTTGAAGCCCCCGTTCGGAGCGGCTTCGAAGAGGTCGAGATACTCGCCGTCCGCATCTTTTGTCCACTCGATCTCGTTCTCAGGGGGTGGCGTGCGCGGCCGGAGGATGAGGGTGAGGACGACCGCCGAAATCGCGACCGCGAGGATGAGGATCATGCGGTGCCGGGCACGCTTGTGTTCGGTTTCCTTCAGATGTTCAATTTCCTCAGGGGTGGCTGCGCGGGTCTGCATCGCGCGGGTAGCGCCTTCGGGGGCGTCCTCCTCGCCTCCGCAGGAGGGGCTCGACATTGCGCGCGTCAGCTCAGAAAAATCGCTGCCCGCATCGGCGGCGCGGGTTGCTGACGCTCCCGTCGCCGCCTGCGTGGCTCCCGCTGATGGCCGCACGCCCGTGACGCGCTCGTGCGTCGTCGCCCCGCCAAGCGGGGCCGAGTCGGCGTGGGGATTGAAGCCTCCGCCCGTGGGACTGTCATCGCCCTTCGCGTCGTTGAAAACCAGCACGGTCGTCTTTCCGATTTCAATCCGTTGCCCGGACGAGAGCGTCACGCTTCCCGTAATTGGAACGTGGTCGATCCGGAGCCCGAATTGGCTGAGATTCTCCAATCGTGCCACGCAATTCTCGACCCGGATGCGGGCGTGCTGCCCCGAAACGTCTTGTGCGGACAGCCGGAACGTGGCGGACCGCGAGCGCCCCAGCGTGGATTCGCCGGGCTTTAATTCAAAGACGGCTCCTAAAGGCTCACCTTTTTCGACGGTTAAGCTGAGCATCTCTTGCAACCTCCTCAGTGCTTAAAGTACTCTCCCATACCGGACTCCATGGCACGGATCACGATGGGCGTAACGATGATGATAAAGACGGCGGGGAGAATGAAAAGTGCGGTTGGAATCAGCATCAGTGACGGTGCGCGCGCGGCCTGGCGCTCGGCTCGCTGGAAACGTCGCCGTCGGATCTCTTCGGCTTGTATTTTCAGAGTGGAGGAGATGCTGGCGCCCATCTCGCTGCTTTGGACAACCGAGGTGACCAACGAGCGGAACTCGTCCAACTGAATGCGGTCTGCCATGGCCTTCAGCGCCTCGATGCGCGACTTGCCCAGTTCCACTTGGCGCAGTGTAACGCCAAACTCGTCGCGTAGCGGCCCGTGGGGCCCGTCGTTGACTAGATTGCGTACCGCCGCGCCAAAGTCCTGCCCGGCTTCCATCGCCACGGTAACCAGATCGATCGCGTACGGCATGCTTTTCGACATGCGGTCCTTGCGTTGCATAGCGCAGCGGGCAACCCATGACACCGGATAGTAATAGCCGAGCAGCGCGAAAAACAGGCCTCCGAGCAACGCGTAAGCCCAGTTCATGCTCAGAATAAACGTGACGATGCACGTGACCGCGCCCGTCACCGCTCCTGCCAGGCATTGCAGCCCGCGCACCTCTGAAGACTCGATCGGGAGCGCGGCGGCGATCAGGTCGTTGCGGATTGCGCGTGCCTGCAACGGAAAGGCATGGTCCAGCATGGGCGCTGTCATTTTGCCCAGTATGCCGATTTCTGTGTAGAACACGCGAAAGACCAGCGGCTTTGAGCCGGCCAAGGTCGTATGCTCTTTTCTGATGACGGAGTTGACCCCGATGACCAGAAACAGCATGGCCAGAAACACGAGCATCTGTATGACTGCGACGTCCATCTCAGTGATGTCCTTCTTTTGTCATGGTGGCTTTACGGTTTAATGCCCGACAAGCCAACAGCTGTAAAAAAGCGCACGGTCTGTTTTTCGCAGAGCGCATGGAGTTCTGATGTTTGCTCTGTGGTCCCTGTGGCTCTGTGAGCGATAAATGGGTTGCGGACTCCACCCGCGTTAGAATTTAGGAAGTGTTGAAAGCGGCACGCCTCAGAAGCGCCGTTACAGGTCCTGAAGCCCGGATACTCCTTTGTTCCTACACATCGATTGTCACGATTTTGTTGATGACCAGAAACCCGACGGTCTCGAGAATCACCACCGCGCCGATCGCGCACCAGCCGAGCGTCGTCTCTACCAGCGGCTGCATCAGTTGACGGTCGAGAAAATAAAGAATCAGAAATGCGAGAAGAGGGGCTGACGCCATAGCAATGGCCTCGAAGCGGCCTTGCGCCGTCATGGTCCGCAGGCGGTCGTGAAAATCGGTGCGTTGCCGGATCGTGTCGGTGATGCGGTCGAGCACTTCCGCGAGGCTGCCGCCGGATTGCATTGTCAGCTTGATGGCCGTCACCAGCAGGCAAAGATCTTCGCCGGGCATGCGCTCGCACAGTCGGTTCAGGCTCTCGGGGAGATCCATGCCCAGGCGGTACTCGTGCAGCACCAGAGAGAGCTCTTCGGTCATCGGGCCACCCATGTCGCGCGAGACCAGCTCCAGGCTTTGCGGCAGTGCCGCTCCCGCCCTCAGGCCGTTCGCGATGCCGAGGGTCAGATCGGTCAGCCGCGCGTCGAAAAGCTGTTGTCTCCGCTTGATGCGCTTCTTCAGCCACCATTTCGGAATCTGGAAAAAAAGCGCGGCGGCCAAAAGGCTGCAGCCGCAGAGAAGGTAAGGGTTAAGCACGTTGCAGGCGATCAGGATCGCTGCGAGCGTGCCGCAGCCCAACAGCGCCGCGGACCAGCAGGACTGCGAGAGCCGTTCGGGCGTAGTGAAGCGATAAATCGGTCCGAGCTGGGTCCGGCCGTCGCTCTTGACGTGTTTTCCGGCCGACTGTTCGAGCCCGATCTGTGCGAGGACGGGCGTTATGATCCACACGCCCCATGTGACGGCTGCGAAGACCAGCGCCAGGACCAGAATGTCGGCGATCATGATGTTTGACATAAAAAGTCTCCTGGGAACGCTCAAGCTTTGGGAACGAACACGCTCATATCCAACCGCAGGTCGCCCTTGGCTTTAAGCTCCTCCACAAATTGCGGAATGTTGCCGGTGGCAACCATGTTGCCCAGCACCTTTCCGTCAGGACCGAAGCCTTTTTGCTCGAAAACAAAGACGTCCTGCAGCAGAATCGTTGCGCCTTCTCGGCCGGTCACCTCCGAAATCTGCACGATCTTGCGGCTGCCGTCGGGGAGGCGGTTCTGTTGCACGATCAGGTTGATGGCAGAGGATATCTGCTCGCGGATCGCGGCCGAGGGAAGCTCGAATCCGGCCATCATCACCATGTTCTCCAGACGCGCCAGACAATCGCGCGGCGTGTTGGCGTGTGCAGTCGTCAACGAGCCGTCGTGTCCGGTGTTCATCGCCTGCAGCATGTCGAGCGCCTCAGGGCCGCGGCATTCACCAACCACGATGCGGTCGGGCCTCATGCGAAGCGCGTTGATCACAAGGTCGCGGATCGCCACCCGGCCTCGGCCCTCGATGTTGGCGGGCCGCGCCTCGAGCCGCACAATGTTGCGGTGGCTTAGCTTCAGCTCCGCCGAGTCTTCGATGGTCACCAGCCGCTCTCCGTGTGGGATGAACTGCGAAAGCACATTCAGCAGCGTCGTCTTGCCGGAACCCGTTCCGCCCGACACCACGATGTTCTGTCGGGCGCGGACCGCTTCTTCCAGAAAAAGAGCGATCTCTTGAGTCATGCTGCCGAAGGCGATCAGGTCGTCGGTCGTCAGTTTTCTCTTCGAAAACTTTCGAATGGTCACCGACGAGCCATCCAGCGCGAGCGGCGGGATGATGGCGTTGACGCGCGAGCCGTCGGGAAGGCGGGCGTCCACCATGGGGCTGGCCTCGTCGACGTGGCGTCCCAGAGGCTCCACGATGCGCTGGATGATGGTGATCAGGTGGCGGTCGTCAAAAAAGCGCGCGCCGGTCTCGAGAAGTCGGCCCTTGCGTTCCACGAAAATGAGTCCGGGGCCGTTAACCATCACCTCGTCTACCGTTGGGTCGCGCAGCATGGGCGTAATGGGGCCGTAGCCGATCAATTCATCCAGCAGCGTCTGGCGGAACAGGTCCTGTGTCAGGTCGCGCGGCAGCTCGTGGCGGACCTCGCGGAGGACTTGGTCGAGCGCCACCTCCAGCTTGGCTCGCAGTTCGTCATCCTGGATCTGCTTGGTCGCGATCTCCGGTAGATTCAGCTTGAAAAGCACCTGCTCGTGGATGCGTTTTTTCATGGCCATCATTTCGTCGGTATAGAGAACGGCCAAGGCGGCCAGGGCTGGATCCTTGGCAATTGCTTCCTCCGCAGGAAGTGCGGCCGGACGTTTGGCGGCATCCGCGGGTGCCGAGGCGGCCGCCGTCGGTGTCGAATCGCCGTAAAGCAGCAAATATCCTCCGAGCTCCAAGCGGTCGCCTGCCACCAGCTTGGTCGGAGCAGTCAGTTTCACGCCGTTGCGGAGCGTTCCGAAAGTGCTGCCCACGTCCGTCGCCCAAAAGGCATTGTCGTGGCACGCAAGGCGCAGGTGAATGCGCGACACCTTGCTGTCGTTCAGGACAATGCGGCAGTCGGAAGACCGTCCGACCACAGTCTCCACGGTGGGATCAAGCGTTTCGATCTGCTCCTTATTCCGCCCGTCGGCAGAGGTGATGGTTAGATAAGGCATAAGGGGCTCAGAAGAAGAAGAACCGGCGTTTACGCTTTTCACGCTCGCGCTGCTGGTTCGATTTGGAAGACTCCTCAAGCGCCGGCGCCGTCTGAAGAGAGACAGGGGCTGCCTCGGTCGTCGCTCCCGCGATCTGCGGGCTGAGCAGAATCAAGACCTTGTTGTCCTTCTTCAGGTTGTTTTTCTCTGAGAAGAACCACGAGATCGCTGGAACGCTCCGAAGGAACGGCACGCCTTCGGTGGTGGACTGTTCGATCAGGCTCTTCATGCCCGCCAGGACCATGGTCTGGCCGATCGGACAATTCAGCGTAGTTTCAATCCGGTTGCGCTTCAGGTCATAGTCGTTGCCCACCGGGACCGGATAACTGAGTTCGAGGTTTACGTCTACCGCGACGGTTTTGGCGTCCAGCAATCCGCCCTTAGTCTTCATGATCAGGCCGTAATCGATATCCTCTAGCGAGGTCGCGTCGCGCGTGGCGATCTTGATCTTCAGTGTGCCGCCGCTGTGGTAGGTGCGCCATTCCGGCGAGTCGTTCTTGAAGGTCATGTGGCCCGCGGTCTGGAAGCGTCCGGGGCCGTTGCCCGCAAAGAACTTCAGCGCGCCCTGCAGCCCGCTGTTGATCGTGTATGAGCCGGCCCAGCCAGAGGATTTGTCGTCGAGGTTGCCCTGGAAGCCCGCGGAGGTCGAGTTCAGCACGATCAGCCCGGCCTTGGCCAGATTCACTCCGATTTGCTTCTCCTCGCTGTCCGTCACGCCGACGAACATCACATCCATTTCCAGCATGGTCGGAACGACTTCGAGGTCAAGGATGGCCTTCACGCGCGGATCGTCCGTCACTGCGGTGGTCGCGCCTTCTTTCGACTCCGGTTTTTTGGGAATGGTCAACCAGTTTTGCGCCTCAATAATCTGGATGATGTGGTCCTTGTCTTTCTGGCTGTAAATCTGTCCGGAGACAAAGATGCTGTTTCCGCTGAACTTGAGGCTGATCATGCCCGGTGCCGCCCTCCCCGCCGCCTCCTCCGTGTCCAGCACCTTAAGCCCGGCCTTCTCGAAGGCGGCCTTGAGCGAAAGCATTACCTCGGGCGTAGGCTGGAAAGTCACTAGATTGGCGACAGAGTCCTTGTAGAGCTCGACCACCCGCAGCAAGTATTTCCAGTGCTCGATGCTGCTGATCTCGCCTTTGAGAACAACGCGTCCGAGGTTGATGGTCACATCCACCTCGGGGATCGAGTCCAGGTCGCGTTTGACGGCGAACAGAACCGCGTTGATGTTCTCGAGCACGGTTAATGCGAAAAGCGCCGAGACACTTCCGTCGCCCGTGACTTGCAAATCGGTTGTGCCCGCCTTCAGCCCCATGACGCGCAGCTGCTGCAGACCCAGCGTCTCCACTTTGGCCACCGAAGGATCCGCCATCCTGAACCCTTGGATCGGGAACGGCAGGTTGATCAGCTCCATTTTCCCCACGCTCACCGAAACCGGTGTCGCATCCGCTGCAATCGCCTTGTCGAGGCCGGCGATCAGAGCGACCGCCGCCAGCGAAATCGCAAAGAATCGCTTTATCCGCTTCGTCGTTTTCATAGTCGCCTCCTATTTCTTCTCGGCAGCCTTAGCTGGGCCGACAGCCGTAATTACGCCAGGAATTTTTGGCATTTCGAATGCTTCCAGGCCCTGCAAAAGCTTGTCGAAAGTTTCCTCGTTAACCATACCGGTGTCGACGCGGTTGATGGCCGCGTCGTCGCCGGGGCGCCGTAGCGCCAGCGTCAGGCGTGCCTTGCCCTGCGCCGCAATCAGCACTTGCGCCTGCTGTGGCGGAAGCGCCAGAATCAGTTCGCCGGCACTCGCTTCACCGCCCGTCGAAAGGGTTCCCACATCGAGCACGCGCACCCGCGGAAAGAGCACCAGGGTCGCCTCGCGGGCGATCTCTTCGGGAGCCGCCGCAAGATCGGCCGTCTTGACCTCGCTTTTAATCTTAAAGGTGCCGATCACGGCCACCTCGTCGCCCGGCTGCACGATCCGGGCAATGCCGCCCGCCGATACGGTGAGCGAGACCGCCCATTCGCCCTCGCCGACGATGTCCGCCATGCTGCGCGACAGTCCGACGTCGGAGAGCAGCACGTAGTCGCCTTGCGCAATGGATCGTAGGGCCTTCTGTCCGACCACCATCTCGGACCGCGTCCAGAAGATGGCCTGTGCCGGACGGGCGGATATGGGCACCTTCTTTTCCATGATCGAATCGGAGGTTAGCACCTCGCCCACTGTCAGATCGCGTGCCACGGCAACCACCGTTGTCGTCTTTTCCGCTGCCTGCCTGCGTGCCTGCAACAACCTGCCGACCGCCAGCACAGCCGCGAGTCCCAGCAACACCGCCAAAATCAGTGGAATGAAATTCTTCATGTTTGTCCTTTCATCGCGGGCATCAGCAGAGGATGCCCTTACCTTTCTTCGCCCCAAGCGAAGCCGCACGTGCCTGCCTCTTTTTCCCACACTTTGAACAGGATCCGGCGCTTCTGCCCCGTCCAAATCATCAGTTCGGACCCGGCTGAAGAACGCCCCAGCACAATCGTCTTGTTCAGCACCCAGCCTGCCGAGCAGAGCGCCATCACGAATTCTCCGCGTACGGCCGCGACCGTTCCTCCGATTTCCCCGGTTTGCTGCCACGTTTGGCCAGACGCATCCGTCGACGTCACCTTAGCGAGCGCCGGGAGCGGGACGCTGAGCGTCGTCTTCGCCCCCTCAGGTACGATGCGCCACGCGCCTTGTCGGCTATCCGCCGCGAGCGCCATCCCTATCGCCAGCGCCACCGCGCATGCGCTGAGGCAGAACCTATTCATACGGCCACTTCTCCTCTGTGATCGGGCGCCATTTTTTTGCCACCTGTTCCGAATTGCTCACGCCGTACTTATTACGGATGTAGCTCATCTTCGCTTCTTCCTTGGTCCGCATCAGGACGACGTGCCGTTGGTCCGGCTTGTCGCGCCCTTGCATGGCGGTCGCCTGCTCGATGGGTACGCCGCTCTCGTACATCACTTGCCCGGCATTAAACAGGTAACGTGTCCACTCCGGCATCCGCATGTCGAGCCGCACCTGCCCGCTGGCCGCATGGCTCCAGTCGAATACCTGGTCGATTTTGCCGTCGCTCTGCGTGGGCTTATGGTAGCGGCTTGGCGAGCCGTTGGCTTCCGCAAAAAACAGACGGTGTAGGGTGCTCGCATCCGTCTGCCCTTTATCGTCATAACGCAGCCCCTTGTTCCATGCGACATAACGGTCGGCGATAACCAATTGCTGACGGGCGACCATCAAGTCGCCAATCCACAGGATACCGCCCAGCACAATCATGTACAGCGGAATGGCGATGATCGTTTCCATGAGGATCGACCCCTGCTGGGAACGCTTTTGCCACTGCTGATTCGGGGCACTCTCTTCAGAAGTTTTCATACATCCGTACGCTGCGTTCCGAATGAAAAACCATCAAACAGTGCATGCCAGCATGTTTCATTATAAGGATGATTCTCCTTCGTCCGCAAGTTAAATCCGGTTTGCCAGCTATTGAATAGTGGGCTAGTGGCTCCAGGTGTTGAATGTCTCCTCGCGTTTATACCCCGGACAGGCTTTCTTGCCGCCACAGGATCCTCCCGTGCAAGATCCCTTACACAGGCCGCCGCCGCCGCACCCGCCGCTGACCTTCTTGCCGCCACAGGCGCCGCCGCAGCACGAGCCATTGCAAATGCCGCCGCCGCCACACCCGCCACCACGGGTGGACGGGTTGCCGCCGCCCCCCGCAGGGCCAAGCAAGTTCTGGGGTCCATTGCCCGAAACGGTACCCGCCGCGCTGGCGGAGCCGCCCGCCCCGCTGAAAACGCTGTTTCCGCTCGTTGCCGCAGTGCCGCCCCCCCCGCCAGAGGCTGAGCCAGACCCTGATCCAAACCCGCTTGCCGGAGGAAGATTCGTTGCCAACGCATACCCCTCAAGGAGTTGCTGCAGGGTTATCGGCGCGCTTGCGTGAACAACGGTCTCACGGTTTGCGGGAGGCCCTCGTTGCACGGGAGCGGTTCCGCCGCCAGGTTTCGGTGTGCTGGATTGGGCTTGGCATATGGAAGCCTCGGCTCCCCACAAAAAAACGGCAGCAACGCGGCAAAGGATCCAGTGACAAACCGGTCTCGCCTTTCGCAGCGTCCATAACGTTTTCATGACGGACCTCCTTTCCGCATGGCCGCCCGCACTCCATCCCGCTGAGAGGCCGGGCTTTTCAGGATTTCGCCGCACCTGCTTAACCATGCTCTTGATTCCCGCCGTTCAATGCAACACCCACCCTTCGGCAGCGCCGTAGGAGACCTCGTTACCCTCGTTCATGCCCTTCGGCGCTCCCTGGGCGCCAGGCGCGCCGCCGCCGCCATACAACGGTTGCCACGCACCGGCCTTCATTTTATTCAGAATCTCTCCGGCCGTTTCGCCTTCCCACGAGCGCCCTTTGCCTTTGGCCCATGCGCGGTGAAGGGGCAGCAGCGACGCATCCCAGTCACTCGTCTTTAGGTTCCACAGGTTGTCGCCGCGGTTATCTTCATAGGTCACCTCATAGCGGCCCTGTGCCTCTTGGCGCGGCTTCGGATTGTATCCCGCGATCGCCGCGCTCACCGTCCACATGTAGCGGTTGCCGCCATTCACCGTGAACGGCTTCATCATCCCGACGTCGCCGCCTGTCGCCAGATATTGAAAGGGGTTGTTCAGCCGACGCGTCAGGCCCACAACAAGGCTGCCGCCTTTGGCAAAAAATTCCTCCTTCAGCACCTGTGGCTGCGCCAGTTCAGTGATGTAGTAGCGCTCGTCGTAGATCTCGTTGTCGTCGCCTTTGACCGGACCTTTCTGCGGGCCGAAGCCTTGCTTAAAGCCGCGGGGCACACAGCCTGCCTGGGTCAGCACCCATTGGGTGCTCATCCAGTCCCACTCCGACACAAGAATCGGATGTCCGCGCTTGTACTGGCGCTGTAGCCCGGGGCCTTGGCTTTTATACTTCTTGACGAACCACTCGTCTGTGCCGTTCCCGAAAACATCCCGGGCGGTCTGCCCCTGCTCCGTAATGTAGTCGGAATGCCGCAAGAAATCCTCTTCCTCTTTTTGCTCCAACACGCGGAAATTTTGCTTCAGAGGCTGCTCCTCCTGTTTCAGCGCGTACATGATCTGCCCGCCGCCCGCAAAGCCGTCGTTCCACGTGTCTTTCGCGTTCTTTTTAAGGATTTCCACGACCGTTTTCTTCACGCGTTGCGGCAGCCGGTTGATCAGCTCCTTTTCTTTGTCATTCATGCCGTTGATTTCATCACGGCAATGATCAATTTTGGGTGCCAGCGCCGTATAGCTTTTGCCTTGTGCGGCTGCCGCCTGCCGGGTGGCTTCAATTTGGTATTTGCTGACCAGGTGCTGTTTGTTGAGCAGAATCATCGTGTGCGCGAACCCTTTGCCCGTAGCATAAAACGGCAGGCCAATGTTACAGGTGCCCTGCATGTTGTAGTTGCGCATATCATCGTTGTCTTCATTCCAGCGTTTGAGAGTCAGCCACAGCCACTTGTCCACGATGTAGTCCATTTCCATGCGCACCATCTGCACATAGGTCCAGGACATCGCCCGGTTGACAGCAGCCACGCGGCTGATGCAGTCCGCCTGCACAATCGCCGCCGAATAGGCGCCCGCATCCGCGCCGTTCTGAAGTTCCACTCGCTGCCGAACCGTCTCGCCGATCGCGTAGACCGAACAGGCCATCAGGAACAGCGTGAGGAAAACAATGACGGTGATGGCCAGGACCACCCCGCTCTCGTCTTTCCACAGACGCATGACAGCTCTGTTTACAGCGTTTAGCATGTTACCACCCGGAAGCCGGTATTCCCATCGGCGGGAGCGTCACGTAGGGCTTCGGTAAAACGACGACCTCTTTGAATCGGATGTGCGCCTGCCTGATCAGATCCGCGTCGCCGACGTTGCCGGTCTCGTCCGCACGCTGCTCCGTCCATTCGTTGCCGCTCTCCCACGGGTTCACCAGCCAGCCGATCATCGGTCCGATGATCGGGAAAATCAGTCCGAAATCGTGTTCAACGGTCACCTTGACGTTCCAGCGCCCGATGTCTTCGACGCGGGCCTTGGTTTTGCGCGCCACGCCGCCAGACCCCGGAATTTCGCCCCAGCCGGGGATGCGCTTGTCCGCTTCGCCCCCCGTTGTTCCCTCGGCAATCCACGCGCAGATCTGCTCGGAGGCCTGCTGGGCCGCTTTCTGATACTCGCCCTTCTCGCACACCAGCGTTGCCCGCGCCGCCGTGAACGCCGCGTAGTGGACCACCTGCTTGGCCATCCAGATGTGGGCAAACTGCATGCAGGCCAGCATGAGCGTCAGGATTAACGGAAAAGCCAAGACAAACTCCAGCATGACCGTGCCGGAGGTGTTCCCTGCCGTTTGTGTACGCTGGCAAAGGAACCTGAGGGCTGCCGACTGTTCCGCGTCATATGTCGTCGCCATCATACCCTCCTTTCGCCGTTGCGTGTCGGCCAGGGTCATGTGGACTCCCTCAACCTGCCAGCGCGACCACCAGGCCGATCGCTATAGGCACGCTGAAGGGAATCCGATAGTGGGAGGATTCTTTCGGCGGCAAGGTTATTGCCGCCGCTTTGCGGTCATATCTCCAGTCGGCCGCGCAGCGTGCGTAGTGGATCAGCCTCGCGCCTCCCAGTTGCCCGCACGCCAGCATGGCCACGCCCATCACCAGCCCTGCCAGAGAAGTCGCCCAGAGCAACGGAAACACTCGCGCCCACCCCACGATCGCGCCTGCCGCAAACAGCATTTTTACGTCCCCGCCCCCGGCGCCTTTCATCAGGAAAGGCACCAGCAGGAACGCTCCTGACACCGCAGCTGCCGCGAACCCGTCAATAAAACAGGGGAGGTCGCCATAGCCGAGCCTGAATACAAGAGCCGTTGCGGCGCCGCCTAACGTCCACGCGTTAGGCAGCCGCCGCGTACGGCAGTCTTTCCAAGCTAAAAACGCCGCCCACCCGGCGACAGCGGCGAGCGTCACGAGTTCACTGGCAGACATGATGCGGTCACTTCCCTCGGGCCTTCCTTCGGTTAGCCCGACACGGCGCGGCCTGATCGGCTACTCGTGCATGCCGTCGTGATATTCTTTGGCCTTATTGGCATCCGAGTCCTGCGTGCTTCGGGTCGATTCCAGCGTGCTCTTCGCTTCAGAATGCCGGGTGGTGGCTCCCTTGCCGGCGACGTCGAACATGCCGACAATCGTCTTGCCAAACATGGCCACGGCAACAACCACGGCGGCCGCGATCAGAACGGCCAGAATCACGTATTCCATCATCACTCCGCCCGCTCGGTCACCCATCAGGCGACACAGCATCTTTTTTGTTCGACTTCTGCTCCACCTTTTCATCTTCTTCTCCTTCGGCGAACCACTCGCCGTTAGCCTGCTCGTTTTTCGGGTTCCAAGTTGGCCGTCAGGGCAGCGGCAGGCATACGCCGCTCATGACGAGCCGGTAAAGTTGCACAAATGCATTTCCGAACGTCCCGAAATCCTCTCCGCCCAGCGCGCCTTCCAGATCAAAAGTCCGGCCAGACGGATTGAAGAACCCCGTTGACGCGCCCACCAGCGGAAGAATAATGAGAACGGTAAGAACCACATACTCCATCAGGACGTCGCCGCGCTCTTCGCGCAACGTTTCTTTCGCTCTGTTTCTTAGTAGCCGAACGCGTTTCTGTAGGTTCTTTCTCATAAAACACGTCATACAAAATAACCACATTCCAAGTAATATAAACTTTACTCGGTAGAAAGTGACTGTGCAAGATAAAACCGTGTTCGAAATTCCGTTTTAAACATTTTTTGCGACCGTAAGGGTGGCCCGGCTTGAATCCCCTTCAGTCATTGGCTTCGCAAGCTGGCTGCGCCGGCTTGCGAAGCTGTGAACCAATCGGCGTCCTGCGGCACGCATCCCTCGCCGAGCATAGGGCAGAGCAGAGAGCGGTTGCAACCCAGAGTAGGAACGAGCGGGAAGGCGTGCCGCCGCAGGTCAGCCCCTCCCGTTCGCGCGGGGTGAATAAGGCATCCGATCCGCCCTTGGGACCGGTTAATGTAGCCCGCAAAACAGCAACTGCCGTAGCGCCGCTTCCAGAGCCAGGCGCTCAGACCAAACGTCAGCGGCACCAGCCACGCCGCCAGCAAATGGTCGCGCCATCCTCCCCGTGCCAGATGGAGTCGTATGAGGTCGCGCCGACGCGGCCTCAGTCCCGGATGGAACACGCGCTCTGCGGCGCGCGTGTTAGCCTCTAGAAAAGCGGCGATTCGCTCACGTGGCCAGCGCATGTTGACGCAGCAGCCGCAACAGCCCTGTCTGAAGGTTTGGCACTCCATATGAATCACAAGTCTCGTTTTAGATCTTGTAGTCTCAAGGTACTCCGAACCCGAAAGGGTGTCAAGGCAGACGCCGCAGAAGTCGACAAAAGGATTTGACAGGGCGGCCCTGGCTGGGGCATCATTTTTGACATGGAAGATGCAAATTCATATCTCGCGCTGTTTTTTGAGCCGATCCGGCAATTCCTGCAGGACGACGCTGTTTCAGAAATTCTGATAAACGGGCCGAATCAGGTCTTCATCGAAACAAAAGGCAAGTTGCAAGCCACCGAAGCGCGCTTTGTCAGTGAGCCGGCCCTCAAGGCCGCAGCCGTCAACGTAGCCAAAAATGTGGGACGACTGCTGAACGATGAGAACCCGCGCCTCGACGCCCGCCTGCCCGACGGCTCGCGTGTGCATGCGGTAATCCCGCCTCTTTCGCGTTGCGGCACCGTGGTCGCCATCCGCAAGTTCACGAAGGAGAAGCTGACGATTAGTCAACTGATTCAGTTCGGCAGCATCACTGCGGCGGGCGCGCAGTTGATCGACACCATCGTGAAGCTTCACAAAAACGTCATCGTCTCCGGCGCGACTTCTTCGGGTAAAACCTCGGTGTTGAACGTGCTCAGCGCTTTCATCCCTGAAAACGAGCGCATTCTGGTGATCGAGGACTCCAGCGAGCTTCAGTTGCAGCAGCGCCACATCGTGTGCTTCGAGACGCGCAAGCCGGACAAGAACGGCAGTGGCGAGGTGACGATCCGCGACTTGATCCACTCTTCGCTACGCCTGCGCCCAGACCGCCTGGTGATCGGCGAGATCCGCGGCGGCGAGGCGTTAGACCTGTTGCAGGCTCTGAACACGGGACACGCGGGCAGTATGTCGACCATCCATGCCAATAGCCCGCGCGACTGCCTCTCGCGCATTGAGACCTGTTCGCTTCTGAGCGGCATCGACATTCCGCTTTCCGCGTTGCGCTCGCAGGTTGCTTCGGCCATCAACGTGGTGGTCCACACGGCACGCCTCTCGGACGGCTCGCGTAAGATCGTGGCGATATCCGAGGTGCTGGGGCTCAAGGACGGCGAGTACGTGGTACAAGACCTCTACGAGTTCAAGATTCGCGGCATCGGTCCCGACGGCAGTCTCGATGGCGTCTTTACGGGTGTCGGCTGCAAGCCGACTTTTTTGGCAGACGCGCGTCTGCGCAAGTTGCCGCTGGATGAGGCGATGTTCGAACGCGTGCCCTGATCCGGCGCGGGCAAGGCTACCGCCCGAAGAACGATTTCTTGGGGATTTTCTCGAGAAGGATATCAATCTTGCGTGTTTCGCCGGCATTCACTTTGTAGTACTGCTGGACCGGTTTGTGGTCTTCACATTCGATCAAAACTTTATGGTTTTCGTTCGGCGTGACTTCCACGCGGCCGACAGCCGTCGGCTTCCCGTCCACCGAAACGACGGCGCCTTTGGGGGACACGGCAATGTCGAGGACGGCAGGTCCGGTCGCGGCAGCCGGCTGGGCCTGGCCGCTGGCGGGAGGTGTCACCGCCGTGACAGGTGACTGGGTCGGCAAAACGGGGGGTGCGGCAATTGCGGCGAGCCCCCGCTCGATGCCTCCGGAGCGGAATAGCTTGATCGTCTCGATGCGCGAGCGGAAGCGGTCAGCGTCGCGCACGGTGATCGAGACGGCCAGAGTTTCGCCCGGCACCGGCAGAGCCCATTCCTTAACCTCTCCGCCTGCCAAGCTGGCTTCCTCTGGAATCTCCTTGCCCGACACATGTAAGGGCGCGTTGGAGCGATTGACCAACCGCAGGATGCAGACGCCCTTCTGTTGTTCAAGTGCCTTGAGTAGCGATGCCGCATCGGCCCCGAAGAGCGCGTTGGCTGAGGCGTCGCCGAGCACGTCGGCGGCCGCTTTCAAGCGTTGGTCGCGGGTCTCGAGCGGATCAATCTGAGCCACGGTCTTTGCCACTAGCTTGGCGTATGCGCCTCGCGAGGCTTCCCACTTGGCTTTGAGAGTGGGGTCTGCGAGCTGCTCTGGCGTGATTCCGAATAGAAGCTTGACGCCGTCGGCGCAAGGGGCCAGTGCGCCTTTTTTGACTCGTTCGTCGAAATCGTCCAGCAGCTTGGAAGCATGGGCGATTTTAGCGGTTAACGCGTTCGCCTTCTGCGTGGCTTTGGCTTCCGCGGCTTGGCGGCTCTTCTCAACGTCGCGCTCCAGCTTCTCCACGGACTCCTTGCCGAATCTCGGTGTGACCGACGCGGTCAGTTCGGTCAGCAGTTTTTGGCTTTTTTCGCCTTCTGTCAGATGCCCCGCGTTGTAGTCCGCCTGTGCCTGCTTGGCATGCTGCGCGGCGAACGCAAGGTTCTTGTCGGCGAGTGCCTGCTCGATGGCTCGCACCTGCTCTGGCCGCAGCTTGATGCCCGGCTGGCCTTCGAGTTTGATGAACGCATCGGCCAGGCCTTTCAACGCCTGTGCGTCGTTCGCCTGCGTGATTCGACCGGACAAGTCCGCCAGCACTTTTGTCGCTGCAAACTCGGCACGCGCCGCTTCGGTGCGTGCGATGGCGTCGTCCAGCGGAGCCGCCACCAGTTGTCTGAGCAGGGGCGCTCCGGTGCCCATGCGGGAAAGGCGCTCGCAGGCGTCTTTGCCGTCCTTGCCGGCTGCGTAGTCTGCCAGTGCCGCGTCGCGAACTTGTGTGACATAGGCAGACGCCCGCTCCGTGAGCAGGACCCGCAGGGCGGCAAGACGTCGCGCCTTCTCGGTCTCATCGATGCCGGGCCATGCCTGTTTCTCCTGATGATCCAGCTTGCTCGCTGCCGCCTCGGCGGATGACCAGTCGGTGTCGCCTGCGATCTTTTCGGGAATCTCACTCTTGAGCTCTTGATAGACAGGGTCTCGTTCAGGCGGAACGATCACCGGCTTTTCGGGCTCTTTCTTCGGCGTCACGACCGTGGCCTCGCCTGGTTTTGCGACAACGTCTTGGGCGGGCTTCTTAGTTTCTTCCACGGTCTTCTGTATCGGCGTTACGGTCTCGGGGTGTGCTGTTTGAAGTTGCTTTTCCGGCTGCCGAACGGGCTCGGCGGCGCCGGTGTCGTCGCGGTGGCTCATTCGAGTGCCGATCATGACGCCTCCGATCCCGAAGACCACCAGGGCGGCCACCGTGCCGCCCGTGATCATCACGATCTTGCGGTTCTTGCGGCGTGTCGCTTCTTGTCTGCCTGCTGCGATCAAATTTCCGGCACCGCCCGACAGCGTGCCGCCCGCGACCTCAAGGGGGCGTGTTCCCAGCGTCTCGCCGGGCTCCGGCTCAGGGTGGACGCCCCCTGTGAAGGTGGCCATGGTGATTTCTCCGGAGTCGAACGCGTCATCATGCGCAGCGCTGGCGATCTCCGGTTTCAGCGTATTCTCCAGGGCAATACGCATCTCTGCGGCGTTGCGGAAGCGGGCGTCAGGCTTTTCGGCGAGCGTTGTGAGCAGGACCTGCTTCAGGCGCGGATACTGAACGAAGGCGTCCGCTTCAAAGGAGATTTCCGGTGTCTTGTGGATGCGGTTCTGGAACGCGAGCCATGCGGAGTTCAGGTCGGTCGGGAGGCGCTCGAATACCGGTTTCCCGGCTAGCGCCTCGTACAGGCAAAGGCCAAGCGCATAGAGGTCGGACTGGGGGGATCCGCGATCATTGCCGCTCTCGGCAAACTCGGGTGCCATGTAATCCAGAGTGCCGGGGACTCCGCCGACGGTGACCGTGCCGCTCACGTCGCGTGCCACGCCGAGGTCAAAGATCTTGCCTTTATCGGGCTGGCCTATCGGCGCGTAGAGGTTCCCTGGCTTGATGTCGCGGTGGATGATCGGCCTGGCGCTGCCGTGCAGAAACTGGAGGGCCGAGAGGTACCCGCCGAAGAGCGGAATCGCTTCCGAGACGTCCAGCTTACCCTCGTTTTTGATGCGGTGCCGCAGGGTCCATCCCGGCATGCCCTCCAGAAATTCCATCACCAGAAAGAACTGCTTTTCGCCAGCCGTGCCTTCAAGCACCATGAAGTCGACATACTTGACGAGGTTTGGATGGGGGTACTGCTGGAGGATTTTAGCCTCTTTGATGAAGCGCTCTGACTGCTTTTCGGAGAAGAGGTACTTGACTGCTACCAGCAGGCCGTCGCTCGTGCGGCGCGCTTTGAAGACTTCGCCGAAACCTCCTCGCCCCAACACCGCCAGCAGTTCATACTCGTCCTTGTTCTTGTGGCAGAGGCGGCGGTAGCGGATCTTGCGGAAATCCTCCAGCATCTTCGTAAAGGTTTGATAGCGTTCCTCGCGTTTGACCGAGAGGCTCTTCATGACAAACGTCTTGGCGTTGCTCAGCACGCGGAAAGCGCCGGGGCGAAAGGAGGGCACAGGTGCCGCATGATCGCGCCATCGGTTCAGGTAACCGATGTGGGCCGTGTTGCCCAGTCGCTCGTAGGGAAGGGCCCCGGTGAGGGCTTGGTAGAAACAGACGCCAAGGCTGAAGATATCCGAAATTTCGTCGCCGTGAAAGCTGTTCATCGAGATGAAGTCGGGCGCCATGTAGTCGAAGGTTCCCTTCCAGCCCGCCGTACTCATCTGCCCGCTGTCGTCACGGCGGGCGATGTCGAAGTCGATCAGCTTGGCTTGTCCTTCCTGGGTGATGAAAATGTTTGAAGGCTTGATGTCGCGGTGCGTGATGCCGCGCTCGCGTGCATGGATAAGCCCCGCCAGACACTGTTCGAAGATCTCTTCCACCTGCGGCCACGGCAGGCCGGTGTTGGCTTTCTTAAGGCGGTCGCTGAGGGTTTCCCCCTCGAGAAGTTCCATCACAAGACACTGCGCCTCGTCCCACTCTCCCGCGTGCCACGCGAAGCAGTCGCGGTAGCTGACGATATGGGTGTGAGAAAGGCGGCGCAGGATCTCGGCCTGCTCTTGGAACTTGAGGCGGATGCTCTCGTCCTCACCTGTGATGCGGACAACCTTGAGGGCGACCTCCTCTCCCTGCTTAACGTACGGCAGCGTGTCCGAGACGCACCGGGCCCGGTATACGCGGCCCTGTGCGCCATCGCCGATCAAGCTGACCAGTTCGTAATCGCCGATCTGTTCTTTGCCGTTCTCGCCCATAGAGTCTTGCCTTAGTGCTTCAGCCAGAAAAACCACGCGGCTGTCGCTGCCCCTGCAGCCGCCAGCGTCACAAGAAACCACAGCCGGACGCTCAAGGCCGGGCGCGCTGTATCGGCCGGGGTCGCCGTCTGCGTTTTGGCTTCTGTCTCGGCCGTTTCCGCCGTCGGCGCGGCCGGGGCGGGGGCTGCAACCGGTGCGCCGCCCTCCGTCGAAACGGGCGTGAATGACGGGCTGTCGGTTTTCGGCCTGTCGCACGCCAGTTCAGGTGGAGTGACGCCTTCGCCTTTGAATTTTGCGGAATCAAGCGTTTGGCCCGTGTCGAGCGTCTGCCCGGTCTCTTTCTCGGATTCGTCCGGTGCCTTCTCGCTGACGGACTCGGCCGGAGACATGGGTTCCTGTTCCAAAAGGAGAGTCTGCTGAGGCACTTCCTGGGTGGGTCCCTCAGGCAGCCTGGCCGCTACGCGCACCAGAACGACCGAAACGTTATCTTCCCCTCCGGCGTCAAGCGCCTCGTCGATCAGCACGCGGGCGATGGCGTGAACGTCGTCGCCCGCGTGCTTGTGCAGCAGTTTGTGAAGCGCCTTGTCGCTCACCATTTTGTCTAGTCCGTCGGAGCAAAGCAGAAAAAGATCGCCCGTCATAACGTCGGTGGGAGTCTCTTCCAGCAGCACGGTGTTCTCTAGGCCGACCGCCCGCGTGATCACGCCGCGGAACATGGCCGGCAGGGTCTTGTCGTCCTTGAGGCCGGCGGCCGCGGCGACCGAGTGATCCTTGCTCAATTGCACCAATTTGTCCGCGCGATAGCGGTAAGCGCGGCTGTCGCCGGCGTGCAGGATCATGGCCTTGGAGGGGGTGACGCGGTCGAAAGCCAGCACGACGGCCGTGCTGCCCGTGCCGACCGTGCCGCGCTCTTCGGAGCGGGCCTTGATCCACTGGCTGGCGCGGTTGAGGGCGCGGCTCACCAGGCGTGCGCTCGCCGCCGCCGTTACGGCGAAGGGTGCATCGGATGAGACGGTGAATATCTCCTGCAGCGCGTCAATGGTGGCTTTGCTGGCCACTTCGCCGCCCTGAACGCCGCCCATGCCGTCGGCAACGCAGAAAACCCCGCATTCCGGCAAACGCAGGACAGAGTCCTCGTTGTTTTTGCGGCGCTTCCCGACGTCAGATAAATCCGCCGAAGCGAGATACGAAAAATCGTTGCTCACGCGTTGCCCTCCATGGCGGTGCTAGGGAATCTTAGGGTCGACCCTGATGGTCTCGCTCTTTTCACTCTCAAGCTTGTCCTTGTCCACGGCAGTCACGGCGACCGTCATCGCCTTTGGGATGTCCATCAGTCCCATGCGGTACACGGGTTTTTCGGTGGTCGTGACCAGTTCCCATCCCAGCATCTTTTTTGACCAGACCTTGTACTGCACGACGTCGGACTGGGCGGCAGGTTGCCACGTGATGCAGAGCGTGTTGCCGTCGGGCTGGGCCTGCAGGCCGGTCGGCGCGTCCGGCAAAGGTTTGGAGACTCCTCCCACGGTTTGACACCAGTCGCTCTCGAGGCCCTCTTTGTCAAGGGCTTTGATGCGGTAGTATTTGGTGACGTTCGGCGACAGGTCCAGGTCGTCAGCGGTAAGCGCCGTGTCTCCTGTGCTTTTTATGATCGCGAGCTTGCGGAATGAACCCTCCTGTTTCTTGGAAACCTCAACCAGATATCCGTTGACGTCTTTTTCTGGGTTGGGCTTCCATGTCAGGCGGATGGCGCACGCCATCTGGGTGGTGGCGGTCAGGCCAATCGGCGGCACGGGGAGCTCCTTGGTCTTGGCCTTGACAGACACGGAGGCGGAAGAGCGCACCTTCCCCGTGTTGAAGCAGATAACCTTGTATTGATACTCGGTTCCGTCCTTGAGCAGGCCGAGCTTGGTGCCGTCCCTCTCGCCGCCCCGGTCCAGATAGCTTGTCACATCGCGGCTGTTGAGGCACACGATCTGCGTCCAGTCGTCCTCGCCAACGGTCGCCCTCCAGACTTCATATCCGACGACGGTTTTGTCCGCCGAGATCGCCCAGGAAAGAGGGATTTCGCGGGGCCGCGCCGAGACCGCCACCACCTGCTGAACAACCGGCGGCACAGCCCGTGTCGTGGCGCTTGCCGTTTCAGAGTCGGCGCTCTCGGCAGTCACGTTGTTGATGGCGCGGATGCGGTAGAAATAGGTGCCTTCGTCCTCTAAGTTTCCAGGGTTTCCGCCGCCGTCGATATAGTGCGTGACCGCGCGGTCCTGCACGGAACCGATCTTTTGGAACGGCCCTTCGGCCGCACGCGCCCGATAAATATCGTAGCGTATCACATCCGTTTCTGGACTGACCTCCCAGCTCACCGGAACGCAGCGCACCTCGTTCGATGCTCCGGTCGGTTTGCGGGGAGGGAGGGGAGGCGGGAGGGTCTGTACCTCGACGGGCGTGGAGGCTTCGCTTTCGGACCCGACGCGGTTGACAGAGATGATGCGGTAGAGGTATTTCGTGCTGTCTTTCAGCGCGGAATCGGCGGTGCCGCCATCGATAAAGGTGGTTTCTCGCACGTCGCCGATTTTATCAAACGCGACCGGTGTCGCTGCCAACGTGCGCTCTACGCGGTAGAGCGTAACCCCCTCGGAAACCGACGGTTGCCAGGAGACCGTTACCGCGCGGGAGCGAGTCGCCAGGACCTTGACCGACGCGGGAGGAACGGGCGGCGGTGCCGTGGTGGTCTTGACCGGCGGGGTCGGCTCGCTCATCAGGCCAAACTTGTCGAAGATCGTGCTCATCCGGTAGAAATAAGGGGAGCTGTCTTTCAGCCGGGCTTCCGGTGTCAAGCCGTCGGTGTAGGTCAATTTATCCGGAGACACGTCCGCGATCCACGCATAAGGGCCGTCAGGCGACTCCGCCCGTTCGATGCGGTAGCGATAGACGCGGCCTGCAGGCTCGCGCCATGAGAGTGTGGCCGAGCGCAATCCCGCCTTTATGGAAAGGCCTATCGGCTTGCCCAGCGCAAGCACCTTGGTCTGCGTAATGGGCTTGTTGACTTCCTGTGCGTCCTGCCAGTCCGCAGCTGTCTCAGGAGGAAGCCCCGCAGGCGACTGGCATCCCGTTATGAGTAGCGTGCAGGCGACGGCGGCACATCCCGTCAATAGCCAGATCTGGCAAGGCCTCTCGCCTGCAAAAAAGACACCCATATTCGCTCTCCTCCACGTATAGGACCGACAGGCAAAGTCTGTAAACAAGCGGTTCTCTGGAAACAGTCCCGTGTATAGTTTATTTATTTTGCACAACACAAGCATCTCCTCGGGTAAGCCGGTAACGTTCCGGCACCCATGTTTGTTTATTAGTATGCGGGGGGCGGTGAAAAGAGTCAACCTCTGTTTGAAAAACGGTCGGGTTGAAATCAAAAGGACACTTCAACATCAAACCGTTCCCGGTTCGAGTGCCTCTTCCTGGCCGGCACGGATCAGTGTCCATTCCCGACCCCCTCCCTTGACACGTTCAGCCGGGTTCGTGTACTGTGCTTGTGTAGGGTGCAAGGCCATGAGAAAGGGGCCATGATTGTTTGGCGAAAGGCAGACTTAGGATAAACGTTATGCGTGTGAAAACGGAAAAAGAAAAAATGTTGGCGGGAGAACTCTACCGAGCGTCAGATAGCTTCCTTGTCCAAGAGCATCATGCCTCCAACAAGCTGTGCAGGCTTTACAATGCAACGACGGACGATGAGCAGGAGGTCAGGTGCCAGATCCTCTCCCGGCTGCTGGGCACCTTTCACCCCGATACGTTTATCGAACCCAATTTCAAATGCGATTATGGCTACAATACGCATCTGGGCCATAAGTTCTACGCGAATTACGATCTGATCATTCTTGATGTCTGCGAAGTCCGAATCGGCGACAACTGTATGATCGGTCCCCGAGTCAGCTTGTTTACGGCGACGCACCCCACGGATGCCGCAACAAGGGTTGCCGGCCTTGAATTCGGGAAGCCCATATCCATCGGCAACAATGTTTGGATCGGCGGCCATTCAGTCATCAATCCCGGCGTCAGCATAGGTGATAATGTCGTTGTCGCCTCCGGTTCGGTGGTGACGAAGAGCTTCGGGAGCAATCTGTTGATTGGGGGTGTTCCCGCAAAGATAATACGGTCGCTTGTCTGACGTTAAGTCGGACCGGCAAGGACGATGTGCCCGTTTTAAAGGGTCGAGAGGTGAACAACACGAGGTCGGGCTAGCAATCCCGACTGGGAGGTCTCGTATTTCTGTCCGGTCAAAGCGGCTCCGGAATTTCTGAATAGGCTCTGCCGGTGCCGGCTTTGACCTGAAACGTCATGCGGGTCACATCTTCCGCGCAGTCCGATTCTTCAGGGACGTGTCAGTTCCAGATAGTCGATTCCCATGAAGAATCGGTCTTTTTGAGCTTTGGGATTGGAGCCGGTAAGGGTCAGCGTCAGCATATTTTCTCCCTTGACCAACTCGACCACGCCGAAATCCGCGACGCGTGTCTCCACTTTTTCAGCGTAGGCGTCGTACCCTTTTTTCAGCGGAGCGTTATTGAGCACGACATCCGCCACGCCATAGTCGGGAGCGTGCGTCATCGCCGCTTTAAGCGCGTAACGGCCGCCCTCGGCCATCACAAAGGAACACCGCAGGGTGTCTCCCGGTTTGCCGTTCGTCCACCAGAGTTGCGTGCCGCCGCTCCAGCCATACTTATTCCCCGACTGCGGGTTGACACTCCCGTGTGTCGCCACGCCGTCAAACGCCTCGCCTTCGAGCCGCCCCGCAGTGAATGGAGCTATGACGACCAGATCGCGCCGCGTCCGCGCCACACTCCGCGCCGCCTGCTCCGGCTCGGGACCCCGGTTGGAGATTCCGCCTGGTTTCATGTACCAGTAGGTGACGGGTGCGTGGTTGATCACCGTCTTCGCCCAGTGCCACATCTCCAGATCGAACTGAAGACGCTTGCGGAAGGGGATTGCGTCGAGTGAGCGGTAGCGCTGATTGACCACCAGTCCGGTGCGGTTGGCCCCGGTGCCTTCGGGTTGTGCGATGAAGGGATGATCGAATGGATTCGGGTTGCTCCACGCGTATCCGTAATAATCCTCCGAGCCCGTGCCGATGTGCGAGGGGAAGGAGTCGCCGTCCACGAAGACCTTCTCGTCGCCCTCGCCCCACCAGGCGTTGGCGGTGTTGAAGAGCGTTACGCCCGTGCCGACCAGCACGCCTTCGCCCGTCAAGGTTACGTAATTCACATCAAAGGGCTGCCCGTCCTTCTTGGTCTCTAGCCGATTCTGCTCGAACCACCCTGCTCCGAAGTGCATGCTGCGGGCGGTCCATGACCAAGGGGCTGTTGCCAAAGCGCCCTCGCTAACCGTTACCGGAACAGGTCCCAAATTGTGAATCTTCAGCTCGCACGACTTCTCAAACGGCATGACCCAACGGGCTGCCATGCGCCCCTCCGCCGTCACCTCAACGAACCACGTGCGAAAGGGCGAGAGTTGATAGCCTGTGCCGAAGAAATCACCGGCCGGAGCCCACACCGTACGCTCGCCGTCGAACGTCATCTCAATCACCGTCGAGCGGAGTGCCTGCCGGTCAAGTCCCTCTCCGATCTTCATCGCCAACAGATGTACCGCACGCGGGCCCTTCACGCTTCGTGAAAGCGACTGTCCGGGCTGAATCACACCGGAGATCGGTATCTGCTCCAGGGGCCCCCTCACGCCGGCATCGCGGTCCGTCAACTTTTTCTGCACGTCGGCCAGCGTCTGTGCCTCGCGCGCTAACGTGGCTTTTGAGAGGCTCTCAACCTTCACCTCTTTACCGTAGGTTCGGTATTCGATGTTGTAGTAGAAATTCTCGCCGGCGTTGCGGTCGGGTAGCGTGAGTTTGTCGCTTTCGTAGGTGATGATGCAGTGCGAAGCATAGGGAATGGGAAGGTAGAGGTTGTGGCCGCGATGGAGGTACCCGGTCTTCGGCGAGACCGAGTCTGAAAGCGGCGCGCCGCAGAGCGCGCCGCCGCTCAAGATCTCAAGCACCTTGCCCTCAATCTCGGGAGTCTCTTTGCCGTCGAGGTAAATGCGCAGGATGCCTGAGCCGTCGGACCTGGCCACGGTCACCCAGAAGCGCACGACCGCCCCCGGCCCTTCGGCGTCGAACATCACGAACTCGCGCCTTCCGCGTGTCGTCTCAGTGCGCAGGAACTGGCTGCGGTCATCGTTCGCGAACCAGCCCGGTTTGCCCGGCGCGACCGTCCCGCGGTCGTAACTGCTGAATTGGCGACAGGTGTAATGGGGTTCGGGAAAACAGGCTAAGCGTTCACGGTTTGTCATCTCCTCCAGCAGCGACTTCAAGCTAACTTGCGGTGCCGCGAACGCAATCCCCGCCAAACAGCAGGCCGCAAACAACAGCCGGTTTCTCATATCCGTCCCTCCCCGTGTGTGGTCAGTTATCCGCATTGGATGGCGGAACTATACCCTGCCGGGTTTGAAGTGTCAAACGTGACGCGCCGGACAACAGAGAGCCGCGCCCGGAAACGCTCCGGGCGCGGCTATTTTCAGATTGGCTTTGAAGGTTACGCGTTGAGTAGCGCGTTGACCTTAGTCATCACCTCGAAGGCGTCGGCCACGTAGACCACGTCGGCCTTGCCCTGCGCCCAGCCGCAGTTGGGGTCGAGGTTGACCGCGCGGCGCTCGTTGATGAAGCGCCAGCCCACCGCGTGCGGCTCTTCGCCGTGGCAGCAGGTTGCGAGGCCTTTTGGGTGTCGCGGCGTGGACCCGGTCTGGCCCACTTGGTTCATATGGGACATGAAGCTCAACGTCTCCTGACCTTCGCTCTGAATGTCCACCAGCGATTTGCTGCTGCCTAGAGAGGCCTTGGCGGTGCTCAGGAACTCCTGAATCAGCTTGCTGGCGTCCCCGATGTGCGCGTGGCCGTCCTTCTGTTTCTTGGTCCAGCCCGCACCCGCCACGAAGAGCAATTTCGCGTCCGGGCGGATCGTCTGCGCGTCCGCCGACGGGGCCTGAATGCCCGTGACGGTCGTGCGCTGATCCTCGGCCGCGAAGGCTACCGCCACCGCCTGAGCGTGGGCCGCGCCTGCCGCGCCCTGCCACGCTGGCTGCACGCCGCCGTCCACCAGCAGCATCCAGGGACGCGCCGTGCGGCTGAAGGAGCCGAGGATTCGCTGACGATAGAACCAACGCTGCGCGTGAACCGCTCCGCCCTCGCCGCAAAGCGCGACGATATGCGTATCGATCTGTGCGCCGACGCGGTGTGCAGCGCCCGGCAGGCAACGCGCGAAACGCGAGGTGTTGGGCGCCAGCACGATCTCCGCGCCCGCAGCCTGGATCAGTGCCGTGGCCGCCGCCGTATCCGTGGCGTAGCGGGGCTGTGCGACGGCTTCATCGCCGACCGCGAGAAACGCCGACGCGCCGCAGCCCGCCACCGTGTCGGCCGCGGCCGCCGCGCCCGCGCCGAGTACGCCCACCGTGAGCAGGCCTCCCAGCTGTGTGTTGAGTTGTGTCGCCGCGGTCAAAGTCTCCAGAGAGGCTTTGGGCAGCGCTCCGTCGGCTTGCGTGTGTATCAATGCGAAAATTTTCATCATCTGTCCTCTTTGAATAATGGGCGAAAGGGGGTTCGCTCTACTGCTTGATCCATTCGACGATTTCGCGCGCGATCTCGTCTGTTGACGCATCTTTCACGATGCGCGTTACACGCTTTTGTGCCGGGATTTCGGCCTTCTCGTAGGTGATGCCGCCGACGCCAACCGCCGAGGGTTTGGCCTTCATCAGTGCGGGCATTACGCCACGCATGTTGGCCATGCCGACCTGCGGGTTGTTGGGCGGTTCCGGCAGGTTGCCCGTGGCCCACGCCAGCACCGCCGGTGCGCCTTTGCAGGTCGAGGCCAGATACTGGCCGCCTTCAATGCGCTCGAGAATTGAGAACGAGCCGTCCGGCTGCGCCTTGATCTCATCCACGCCGACGAACTGGTCGCGGATGCCGAGGCGTTCGCCGACCAGTTGCATGGTCACGCTTGCGTCGCGCGAAGCGGAGGCGCAGCCGCCGAAGACCAGCAGGCGGCTCTTGTCGAGGCCCGGGATTGCGCCGATGGCGTCGGCCAAAGCGGCCGCAACGCCGTGCGCGTCGGTGAAGCCGCTGGCGCTGCCGTCGAGGGCGACCAGTTCGAAGGGCACTTTCTGCGCCACGGTCATCATGAGCTGCTGAAGTTTGGCCTTGGGGCCGAGGCTCACGAGCCAGACTTTACTTCCCGCGATTTGTTTGGCGAGGTTTGCGGCCTCAAACAGTGCGTGTGCCGACCATGGGTCGAGCACGGAGGGCAACATCGTTTCATTTTTCAGGCCCGGCCCCTGCGGGGTCGTAACGGGCTCGAGTGTCTGCAGCGGGTCAGGCACGAGGCTGCCGCATACGACAATCTGAAATCCATGGGTCATTCTCTTCTCCTTAATTAAAGGCGTTCTGTCCTAAGGCGCACACCGAGATAGGGCTTCGTCACATGCGCCACACTATACCAAACGGGACGTCGCATTGGGAAGGGGGCCGCCTTGACGAAGTTTTACAGCGAGTTCACATAGTGAGCCAGATCATCGGCTTCTTGCGGGGTCAGATCCTTCGTGTTGCCGTGCCGGTTGTTTTTGTTGTCGCTGGTTATGACCTCTTGAATGGTGACCGCGCGTCCATCATACATATAGGGCGCCGTCCGCCAGACCTCGATCAGAATGGGCGTCACGAATTCGCGATCCCTTTCGCTGTCGGAACCGAGTCCGAACGTGTATTTCTTCTTGTCGCCGTAATAAGGCGGCACATGACACTTGGCGCATTCGGCTTTGCCCTCGAAAAGCACTTTGCCCCTCAAGGCCGCCTCGCTCATCGTCCCGTCCGGTTTGAGGTACGGACTGGGAACGGGCTCCAGCGTTTTCAAATATGCGTTCACGGACTCCAAGTGTTTTTCGGTTACCTCGTGATATTGAATGTGGGTGAAGCCCCGGGAAACGGCAATCTCCGCCGAAGCCCGGACCCCGGTGATCATCACCGGCGATGTCTTGTGCGTATAAAGCAGGCTGCGAGACTGCTTGGGATTGCCGATTCCATCGTTCATTAGGTCCCAGTTCGTGCCGTCGGAGCGCGTGTCGGGATGACAACTGGCGCAACTTTGCCATTGCTGATAACAATACGTTGCATCATTAAACGCCATTTCGCCTAGCCTGACGGCGTCGGGTTCTTTTGTCACGCCGAGAGGAAGCGCGACGGCGGCACCGGGTCCGTCCTCCCACATCTCGACCATGTTGAGACTGTCCGCAAACCGCATGGCACAGTAGACTTTGCTGCCGCTCACCGTCACCACTCGCGCTCCTTGCCCCTCAAGTTTCACGCGGGTCTTGGCACCATACAGGAAGCCGAGATTGTTCATCACCTCTTGGGGGCTTGGGGTCCCGCTAAGGCGCTTCATCATCTCTTTGAGGTTGATGACGATCAGTTCGTGCGTGCCGGAGGCGTTCACACACAGCCACTCATCTTTCCCCACGACCCCGATGCCCCAAGGGTTGGCCGCCCCTTGCACGGTGTCGTCCAATAGTACGGTGCTCACGTATGTGCGCTTGGCCGTGTCAAAAACAGAGACCGCGCTGGTGTTGATCCAGCCCCGGTCCAGATGGGTGGTCGGCACCGTAAACCGGCCGATGGTGTGCGCGACAAAAAAATAGTTTCCGTCCTCGCTCATCGCTGAGTCGTGGATCGCGAAGGAGCCGGGCGGCAGATCAAGGGTTGCAACCTTCTCTAGCGTCCCGCTCTGATAAACACAGAGAGACGTGAAAACCTGCTTGCTGTTCGCCGCCATCAAGGGCAGAAAGTTGACGGCCCAAAGGGTGCTGCCGTCTTTAGAAAGGCGCAGGGTCGTCGGTTCGCGAATCGCCTTGGCGGAACACCTGATTTT
>JAEAMG010000328.1_pt1 | contig 62021 bp, 35 predicted proteins | sample 8958741 | NCBI WGS metagenome assembly JAEAMG01 (sample SAMN16933256, study PRJNA681125) | bioreactor sludge metagenome | isolation source: anaerobic bioreactor treating anionic surfactant - SDBS | place: India: Bengaluru | collected 2019-02-28 | reverse complement strand
AGCCGGTGGTAGTGTCGGCTGGGACGCGTGTCAGCGAGTTGTTGCCCTCTGTTGTCGGTGTCGGGTTCCCGGTTCTCGGCGCGATCGTAAACAACATGGTGCTGCCGCTCTTCATGCCGCTGATAACCGATGCGACGATCACGCCGTTGACGATTCTGGATTCTCACGGTTGGGACATCTACCGCACCTCGCTGTGTTTTCTTCTCGCTAAGATCGCGCACGAGCTCTTTCCCGGGAACGAATGCCGCGTCCGCAACTCGGTCGGGACCGGACTTTACTGCACCATCAGTTGGCCCGACCTTTCGCCCACCGCGTTGGGAAAAAACGTCAAAATGCTGAAGCAGGCCATGCAGGCGACGGTGCGGCAGGACCTGCCGATCACAGCTGAGACCGTTTCGTATGAGTCCGCCGTGAAGTTGTTTCGGCAAACCGGACAGGTTGACAAGCTGAACCTGCTTGCGCACCGTAATCCTCCGGTGGTCTGCCTGGCAAGGTGTGGCACTTTTCTCGAGCTGAGTCAAGAGCCGCTGGTGGCGAGGACCGGTGTGCTGGATTTGTTTGATTTGTTACCGCATGCGCAGGGCTTCGTGTTGAACGTCCCGGCCTCCTCAAAACCGCGCGAGCTGCCGCCTCTGCCGCCGTTTGAACATCTTTTCAAGGTTTATCAGGAACACATCGAATGGGGGAAAATCGTCGGGATCACAACCGTGGGCGAACTTAATCAGGCGGTGCTCGAAAAGAAGGCCGATGACTTTGTCCATACCGTTGAGGCGTTGCACGATAAGAAGCTTGCGCGTATTGCGGATGAAATCGCTCAGCGGCAGCCTGCCGTGCGCCTTGTGCTGGTGGCAGGCCCGTCTTCTGCCGGAAAAACGACCTTCTCCAAACGGCTTGTCACGCATTTGCGCGTGAACGGTTACAAGCCCGTTCTGATCTCGACCGACAATTACTTTGTTGGTGACGCGCGTAATCCCCGTGACGCCGCCGGCAACCTTGATTACGAGCATATCGAGTCTATGGATCTGGCGCGGTTGAATGGCGATTTGTTGCGTCTGATGGCGGGCGAGCCCGTCCACATGCGGTCATTCGACTTCAAGAAGAAAGAAGGATACGACCAAGCCGAGTCCACGCAGCTGCCAGCCAACGGCATTATCGTGATGGAAGGCATCCACAGCCTCAATCCGCGCCTGACCTCCGATGTGCCGCGCGAGCAGAAATTTCTGATCTACATCAATGCGTTGACGCAGCTCGGCGTGGATAGCAGTAACCGCATTTCCACCACGGATACGCGTGTCATCCGGCGCATGGTGCGCGATCACCAGTTCCGTAATCGCCCGGCGATCGAGACGCTGCGCATGTGGTCGTCGATCGCCCGTGGTGAAAGAAGGTGGATCTATCCGTACCAGCATCTGGCGGATGCGGTTTTCAATTCCGCGCTCGACTATGAGTTGGCCGTGCTCAAGCCGCTGGCCTCGCCGCTGTTGAACCAGATCAAGCCGTGGAACGAGGAGTATATAGAAGCGCGGCGGCTCTCCGGCTTTTTGCATAATTTTTCGATCCTGTCGCCGGACGTGGTGCCGGGAGATTCCATTCTGCGTGAGTACATCGGGAATAGCCAGTTGAAATATTAAGAGGGATTTGCTGGTTAGGTGCTTGATAAGTTCAATCGCAATATTCTATTATCCCGGCGTTCCGACATTCCAATTCTTGGACAACGAGAGGAGCGGAAAATGAGTAAAGAGCTTGAAGAGGGAAACTCCCTGACATTGGATTTCGCCAAGATCGCCAAGATCGCCGAAACCTGTAAAGATTCGATTCCGGTTGCGGTGCAGCATGCCGACACGCGTGAGGTGATTCTTGTGGCATATACCAACGAGTTCGCTATGAAGAAGGCGTTTGCTGAACGAACGCTGATCTTGTGGAGCACGTCGCGCAATGTGCTTTGGGAAAAGGGCAAAACCTCCGGCGAGACCTTTGACTTGCTGGAGGCTCGCGTGAACTGCGAGCAAAACTCGCTGCTCTACATCGTGCGTCCCAAACGCGGTGCCATCTGTCACACCAAGAACCTGAAGGGTGAGCCCCGTAACTGCTATTATCGCCGTATCGACATGGATACGCTGGCTCTCACGAATTTGGACCCCTGAGAAGGTGCCGGATGTCCTATCGTTGTCCCTATTGCAAAAAAAACCTCGGTGACACCTTGCGGCCACACTGTCCCCGCTGTGGCCGGATCATGGTTGTTCCCTCCATGCGGGAGCCGAATGAGCGGCTGATGCGGAAACGCAAAGTCGAAAATATCTGGCGGGATTGTGAAAGGCAAAAAGCGGAACTGCAGTCGGTGGTTCCGTCCGGCGTGTTTCACAACCCGAAATTCTATGTGGGGACAATTGCGGTCTTGGCGGTGCTCGGCGGATTGCTTTTTCGAGCTTCGGAGTCGTCAACGGACAGGCTGGCCACGGTTCAGTATCTGCGTGCCATGCGCCACGTGGATACGCTAGCCGAGGCGTTGGGCCGTTACCGGTTTCATACCGGCATGTATCCCGATGCCTCACAAGGTTTGCTGGCGCTGGTACGTGACCCGCACGTGCCGCACTGGGATGGCCCTTACATTAATCAGCTCGCAAGCGACCCGTGGCGCACTCCCTACGTCTATGAGCCGTCGACGAACGGACTGCCTCCGCGGGTCCTCTCCTGCGGGCCTGACAAGGTGCGGGGTTCCTCGGATGACCAGAAGTCAGACCCCGCCCGTTTTGATCCCGGCACGGAGTGGACCAACGGCTGGGTCTCAGCCAAAGAGCGTAGGCCGGGAATCACGGTCCTGCCGTCTCGGGCTCCTGCGTCTTCAAAGCCGTAAGGCGACAGGCTTTTACTTGAAGATGATCTGGTAGCCGAAAGACTGGCCATCGCAGGCGAGTCGTAGTGTTGTTCCGTCTTGTTTCCATTCCGCGTCTTTCGCGGCGTCATGGAACGGGTCGATCTTCTCAACCGCTTTGACCTTCGCGCGTTTCGAACCCAACGCCGCAAGCTTGATTTCGGCGCGAAACGGATTGCTGCCAGGTAGGGGAATAAGTTGCCAGGCTCGCCGACTGTTATGCGATAGCCGGAACGCACCGTCCGTGATGAGCGGGCCGAAATCAAGCATCCTTTTCTCGACGTTCAAGCCCAGCGCTTTCGAGTCTGCCTCGTCCGTCTCCGGTACGAAAACTCCGCTCGTGATGGCGTCGCCTTTTTTCTCAACCTTTATCATGCCGCCGCAGATTCGTTGGCCTCCGTCGGACAGGCCGCGGATCGTCATACGGTCGCCTTTGGCAGAGTTGTAGAGGCCGTAGCGGATCTTGTAGTCGCCCGCTGGCAGCGCCTGCGGCACGGCGATGCGTGCGGTCGCCGTGAAAGGGCCGGGCCGCTTGAGCGCGGCGCGGTCGAATCGCATGTCTGCCTGAAATGCGATTCGCTCGCTGCCGCCGTCCTTTGCCTTGTCGCTGCAAACGTGGATGAAGGGCGCGTAGCCGTCGAACGAGGGATCAAGGACGTTCCAGTCAAAAGTTACCTCAAACACGCCGTTGCCGAGGTGCTTGCCGCTTGTCGCGTAAGACTCGACAAGCAGCTTGCGTAACGGATTGAAGGTCGGCCGCGCGTCGGCAAAGAAGGTCTTCTCGGATCTCGCGAATCCAGCGCGCTGTCCGTCGATCAAGACCACACCCGCCTGCGCGTCGGGCGTGTCGACATAGAACCCGTATTCGGGCAACATTTTTCCGCCTGCAACCGTCCAGACCACGTTGGAGCCGCGGTTTGCCCAGACCTTGCCGTTGCCGCTGAAGGTCGTGTTTTGCTGCTTGATGGTCGCGCCGAAGGTATGAGTTTCAAAGTCCTCACGGGCAAGCACGTCGCACACGTCGTGCAGCAGCCAGTAGGTCATGACCGTGCGTCGCGAGAAGGGTCCGTCGCACATGGGATTCCGGCCGCCCAGCACCGTGTTGGAAAGATAGTCGTCGCTCCCGTATCCGTGCTCTGGACGATTGATTTTTTCCCAGTCGAGCGCGCTGTAACGCGGGCCAAGCCCGCCCGCGAACAGGATCATCTTTCCGTGCGTCGCCATGTCATGCCATGGCGTGCGCTCCGAATCTCCGAATTCCTTTATCCAACGTTGCGCTGGGAAATGATCGGCTTCTCCGGCATCAAGCGACCCGATCAGCGCATCGGTGCCGGCTTCGCTGATCATCGGAGCTCCCCTTTTGAGGATCGCACGGCAGGTGTCGAACGCGTCGCTCCACTCTTTCGCCGTACGGGTCCGGGGATAAAAGTTTCCCGCACGGTCATAGTAGTCGAAGGGCGAGATTGCGGTAAAGACGTCGATGAACAGGCTGTCTGGGGCGTAGCCGTCATGCATCAGTCGCATGTTGGGCTCCATCCAAGGACGAAAACCGTGCGGTAGCCATCGATAGCTTTGCGCGCGGCGTCCTTTGTTGTACCACGCCTTCATGGGTTCGCCGTCCTCGCGGAAAACAATGCGGTCGTAGCTGTAACCCTCGGCATCGGGATAGAAATCGATGTAGTTGTCGTGAGGGCAAAAGAGCATGCCGGCTGCCCCCGCGGCCTTGCGCATGGCAAGGAACGGCTCCAGTCCGCCCGCTGGCGGATAGATCTCGGGTAGCCGGTAGTCATAACCCCAGCGCTGCCATGAGTGCTTCACGAAAACCGCGTCGGTCACCCCGTATTTCGCTGCTTCTTTCAGATCGTTGGCTGCAACGAGGTAGTCGCCGCCCCATTGATCGAGGCACATGCGGCCAAGCAGGGTTTTCACGCCCGGACCTTTTTTGAAGCCGCAGAGGTCGCGGTAGACGCTCGCGGCCGCGAAGGCTCCGGTTGACGATGGAATGTAGAAGAAAGCCGCGTCGTGATGGGTCTCGAGCGCGAAGCGTTGCGAGGCTGGCACATGCGTCAAGCGGTCAGGGAAAATGTCGCAGGCTTGAACAAGGCTGAGCCCGTTGGTGTAGTCCGCCCCGATGTGTCGCGTGCTGAGGATAAACCCTCCGCCGGTCAGGTCGAATGCCCCCGGTTTTTCAATGACGTTGCCGAACCCCGCGTAGGCGCGCCAGACGGGCTGGTTGCCGGTCCCCAGCCCCAGCCTCGTGTAGCGGGGTGTGCCGCGCGCGTCGCGCGTCACGTCGGGCATATCCCACGCGATGCGCAGCGCGCCGTCTTCAGCCCAAATCTTTGCGCGTGCCGGCAGCGTCTGTCCGTTCGCGCCCGTTCGTGCGACGTAATGGGAAACCATCCAGACGCCGCCTTCGGTTGCGGTTGTGACCTTCAGCACGGGCTGGCCGTTTTCAACGCCGCCGACCGCCGCACGGTCGATGTCGCAGGCGAAGCCGCGATAGATCAATTCGCGCGTTCCGTCGGAAAAAGCGATCGCCCCGTCAGTCAATCCCTGTTTGCCCAACGCGATGGCTGCGCCAAAATACTGGCCTTTCGACTCCAGGCGGAAAACGCCGGAACCCTTCTTGGGTTGCTTCGTGATTGCCTGTCTGGCGCTCGCCAGGGCATTCTGCTCGCGTGTCTGCCACTCCGCCTCGGTGGGAAGAGACGGGAGATCGCCAATGGTGATGACGGGGTCGCCCCAGAAACACTGGTCGCAGGTCGTGTTGTTTTTCGGACCGGGGCCGGTCCACAGGCGCAGAGTGATATGCTGGCCCGCATAGGCGTCGAGGTTCACGCGGGCCGGTTCCCATTTCTTGCTGTCGCTGAAGCGCGTAAACAGCTCTTTTTCCTTTCCTTCTGCTCCAATCACGGAAACCTTGTGTTCAGTGCCGTCACTGGCGGGTTCGGTGGGGCTTTGGTCTCGAATCGCGGTGAAAAAGGTCAACACAGCGGGCTTGCCCGCAGGCAGCGCGAGCTTGAAATCCATCCAAGTTGCGCCGGCTCCGCCGCGGTAGGGCGGATGGATTGCGAATCCCGGCCGTGCGACACCGCCCCGCGTGGCGGTGTCACGGCTTGAGTGTGTGCCGCTTACCTGATCCGCGCCGGAGTAGTTGACGCCCAGTTCAACGATGCCATCTTTCTGGCGGCAGAACACGCGGCGGTCGGCTCCGCTGTCGAGGCGTAACACGCCGTCGCCGAGCACGGACTCGGCTTGCGCAGCATCGGTTTTTATGGCAGACGGCCTCACGGCCTCGAAGATCGCAATCGGGTGGAGGTCGATGGTTTTGCCTTCGATCGGAAGTGAAAGCTTGGCGTGAATCGGGTAGAGTGCGTTCAGCACAGAGGCTTTCGCCGTTGCGGAACAGGTGGTTGAGACGCTTTTGCCCGCTTCTGCTGTCAGCGTGACGGTGTCTTTGCTGACCATTTGCCAGTCGTCGTTGAGCCACAGCTTAAGCGTCCCGCCGACGGGATGCACACGTTCATTCTTGAGGGTTACCGTGAAGGATATCGGCTTATCGGTCGGCACTTGCTCTGCGGCGAAGTGCTCTTTGTCCGTTTTCTCTTTGAAACCTTCGATGCTCAGAGTGACACCCTCCTGTTTGTCGGAAGGCGGTGTAAATGCGAACAGAGCATGACCGCATGCAAGCACGGTAGACAGGACGACAACGTTGACGCAGTGGCGCATGAGAATCCCCCTTTAATGAAAGTTGTGAATATTGAAACAAAAAGACACTCGTCCACCAAGGAGAAAGCGCGCTCATGCTATTTGAACACGATTCTGTAACCGAAGGAAAGCGCGTCGCAAGAAAAATACAAAGTGTCGCCCTCCTGATGCCACTCGGGCTCTTTGGCGCAGGCGTGGCGCGGATCAATACGTTCGACCGAGGCTACCTTGGAGATTGACTTGTCGAGTGCGTCGAGACGGATCTCGGCATGGAAGGGACGGCTGGCCGGCAACGGGACAACTTGCCACGCCTTGCGGTCGTCGTGCGTCAGTCGGAACGCGCCGTCGGTGACCACCGGTCCGAAGTCGAGCATAGCGCCCGTACGGTTTGCGTCTGGGTCATTCGGCGTGATTCCTTCAGTGAGGTACTCGTCATCTGTTGCCGTGATCCGCAGGGTACCGCCCCGGATGCGGCGGCGCTGTTCTTCGTCGCCTCGCAACGGCACGCGGTCGCCGCGTTTCGCATGATAGAGACCGTAATGCACCAGATAGTCGCCGGCCTCGAACTCCTTTGGCAGACTGATATCGGCGAAGGAGCGAAATGTTCCTGCTTTTGTCAGTCGCCCGAGATCGAAGACCATGCCCGCCTGAGCCTCAATTCGTTCGTCTTTGTCGGAAGAGACTCGCCCGATATGCACAAATGGCACGAAACCCGGCTCCAGCGGCGCGAGCACCCGCCACTCGAAAGTTACGCGGAAGGACCTTGGCCCGAGGCGCTCGGCGGAAACGGCACGCGTCTCGACGCTGCAGTCGGGCTCGGGGTCGGGCCTTGGTCGTGCATCCGCAAAAAAGGTGTCTTCAGACTTCGCGAAACCGGCGCGATGACCGTTGATGAGTAAGACGCCGGCTATGGCATCACGAGTCTGGACGTAAAAGCCGTACTCGGGTAGCCTGCGGCCATTTGCTACCGTCCAGAGATTAGTGCCGCGGTTTACCCAGACCTGAGCTTCTTTGTCGAAGGTCGTATGCTGCTGTCGGAGGGTAGGCCCGAAAGCGTGTTCTTTCATTTCGACCCGGGCGAGCGCGGCGCAGACATCGTGCAACAGCCAGTAAGTCAACACCGTTCGGCGCGAGAAGGGTCCGTCGCACATGGGGCCGCGGCCGCCCAGCACCGTGTTGGAGAGGTAGTCGTCGCTGCCGTAGCCGTGCTTCGGATCGGGATCGTAGCGGTTGCCGAGGCCACCCGCAAAAAGCACCATGTTGCCGTGTGTGACCATGTCATGCCAGGGCGTGCGGTCGGCATCGGTGAACGTGCTGAGCCAGCATTCAGGCCGCCAGTGATCGGCTTGGACGCCGTCGATGGAGCCGATCAGCGCGTCATGCCCGGATTCGCTGAGCATGGCCGCCTTGTGGCCCAGCAGTTTCCTGCTGGTGTCAAATGCGCTGCGCCAGCTCTTCACTGTTTCGGCTCGCGTGTGGAAGACTCCATCCCGGTCATAATAATCGAACGGGGCAATTGAGGTGAAAACATCGATGAAAAGTGCGTCAGGGGCAAACCCTTCTTGCATCCGGCGCATGTTATCTGAAAGCCATGGTGTAAAGGCGTCGGGCCGCCAGCGGTAGCTTTGCGCATGGCGTCCGGGATGGAACCAGGCCTTGTGCGGCGTGCCGTCGGCATGAAAGGCGACCCGATTGTAGCTGAAGCCTTCTGCATCGGGATAGAAGTCGATATAGTTGTCATGGGGTGCGAAGAGCATGCCAGCCTCCTTTGCGGCGGTTCGCATCTCGCGGAAGGGTTCGAGTCCGCCCGCCGGAGGATAGATTTCGGGCAAACGATAATCGTAGCCCCAGCGCTGCCAGTCGTGCTTCACGAAAACACAATGATTCAGCCCGTACTTCGCGGCGAGAGCGAGATCTTGGGCTGCGACGCGGGTGTCGCCGCCCCATTGGTCGAGGCAGACCCTGCCGAGTAGGTTGTCGACTCCGGGCGAGGGTTTGAAGCCGCAGACTTTACGGTACGCGCGTGCCGCCGCGTATGCGCCACGGGCGGAGGGCGCGAAAAGGAAACAGGCGTCGTGAGGCGTCTATAGAGCGAAAAGGCTTTTCGAGGGTGCGCAAACCAGTCGATCGGGCAAGAGGTCGGTCGCCTGGACCAGGCTTAGGCCGTTTTCATAGTCCGCGCCGATGTGACGCGTGCTCAGTTGCACGCCGTTGTACGGTAACAGAAAGCTGCCGGGCTCCTCGAACACCGCACCGAAACCGAGATAGATTCGGAATGCTTTACGGGTTGCAGGGCCGATTGCAAGACGGGTGAAACGCGGTTCACCTCGATCGTCACGCCGCTTGTTTTGAATGTCCCAAGCGATACGTAGCACGCCATGATCAGACCGGAGTGTGGCACGGATAGCCATCGGTTCGCTTCCCGGCAGATTTCCGGTATGATGCGTGATTGTCCAAACGTCTTGTTGGTACGAGACAGCGACGCGTTGAACCGGGTTTCCTCCTGAACTTCCCCCCAGCGTTTGTCCGTCCGTTTCAACCGTAAATCCTCGGAAAGCCACATCGCGTGTCCCATCGGAAAAGGCGATCACACCGTCGGTTAGTCCCTCATCTCCAGTGACGACAGCGGCACCATACGTGACCTCGTCGGACTCGAGCCTGAAGACCGTCGCTGCGCCGGCTTTGCGGGAAAGGGCTTCGCGGGCGAGTCTGAGGGCAGCCTCTGTTCGGGTCGCCCAGAGGGTCTCGGAGATCGGCGCTTTCACGGGGCCGGTCTGCAAAACGGGATCGCCCCAGAAACCGTTGTCGCACGTCGTGTCGTTCTTGGGGCCGGGTCCGTTCCAGAGTCGAAGCGTGATCGCTTGGCCTGCGTAGACGGAAAGATCGACCTCGGCCGATTGCCAGACAGTGGATGTGGTATGTCGGGTAAAAACTTCTTTTTTTGCAGGATCGCATGTTAAGATGAAAACCTTGAATTCGACGCCGTCGCTGGACGGTTCGTCGGGGCGTACGTCGCGTATGGCGGTGTTGAACTTGAAAAGAATGGGCGTTTCGAAAGGCAGCCGGACGCGATAGTCGGACCAGAGCGAACCGTGCCCACCCTTCCATGGCGGGTGGATGCTGATGCTTCTGCGTCGGACGCCTGCTCGCTCGATCTCGTCATGCGAGAGCGTGGCGCCGCTTTCTGTATCGGTCCCGTTAAATCGGTATGGCAGAATGCGAGTCTCACCGTTACGGGCCCAAGCTCTCACGTGGGGCGTGAGCTGGGTCAGCGGTGTCGGCCCCGGCGTGAGAGCGGTTGCTGACGCAGGGGCGGCGGGAGCCTCCGAATGTGGCAAGGTTGTTTTGAAAACGGCAATGGGGTGAAGGTCGAGCAACCGGGTGTCCGTCTCGGTGGTGAAGCGTGCGTGGATCGGGTAAAGCGCCTCCAGAACGCGCGGTCGCGCGGTCGCAGTAAACGAATGGCGCCAAGTCTGTCCGGGCGCAAGAGTGAGCGCGGGAATCTTTTCCGCCCTCAGGTCCCAATCTTCATTCATCCACACGCTGACCATGCCGGACACGCATAAGGTGCTTTCATTCTTAAGTGTGATGTCGAAGTTGAGCGGTTTAGCCGTAAAGACAGCATCAGGCACGCCGTCGATACTTAGACGGACACCCGTCTGTTCGTCGGTAGGCGGATTGAACGCAGAAGCGGTTAAGACGCAAAAAACGGCTGTGGTCAATAGGGTTTTTTTGAAAAAACAGCGCATGTCAGATTCCTTCCCCGTGGATCAATAGTCGCGAATCAAAAAAATTGAACCAAAAAGGGCAACAGGGCACCACGATAAAAGAGATGAAAACGGTTTGACGGCAAATGGTTCATTAGCGTACCATCGGTCCATGGTTAAAAACAGAGTTGCCTATGACGTGCCTGGGTTGAGGGCCGGTGTGAGACTTTCGCGGCTGCTGTGCGAGTCGCCGAACCCGTTGGGGTTGGCCGAACTCTGTCAAGCGTCCGGGCTGAGCAAGCACATGGTCTACCGCTGCCTCCAGACGCTCCTTTCAGAGGGGATCATTATCGAAACCGGCGAAGGACCGAAGTACGAACCCTCCCTGCTTTCATTCCACTATAACTCTCTACCTGTGGCCCGCATGACCGTCACGCGCGCATCCGAAGAACCTTTACGCGCGCTGTGGGAAGAGCTTAACGAGTGCGTTTACCTGGGGGTGCTGAATGACGACCGGATTCTCTACCTGATCCATCACGAGGGTGGACGTGAGATCCGTTCCGGTGGCGGACGCATGGGCGGGCGTTACTTCCTTCATGCGGACGGCGCGGGCAAGGTGTTGGCCGCCTATGCCGGCGACGTGCAGCGTGAGAGGCTCCTCGCCGAGGGTTTGGCGAAACTGACTCCCAACACGCACACGGACCGCAAGCGCTTTTTGGCGGAAATGGCGCATATCCGCAAACAGGGCTTTGCGCTCGACGTCGAAGAATACATCAAAGGCGTGATCTGCTTCGGGGCTCCGGTCTTCAATTACACGGGCCAAGTGGCGGGGGCGATCTGCTGCTCTGCGCTGACGATCCATTATACGGTCAAGGAGCTCAAAGAGAAGATCGGTCCGAAAGTAATGGGTTGCGCGAAGCGCATCTCCCTCACGATGGGGTGGAGTGGTTGATCGGGAACGGAACTCAGATTTGCGATAGGTAAATAATCCATGCCGCTGAATAAACAGAGAATGCTGCTGCAACTGGCCGCTGTACGCGTGTGTTGTGCGGGTTTCGCAATGGCTTTGCCCCCCGAGCGAGTAACACAGCTCAAAGAGGATTTGGCCAGGTTCAGTGCTGCGGCAGCCCGGCTGGCGGTCGAAGACCTCGGGAAGAGCGCAGGATACGATACCGCCCGTCACAGTGCTGCCGTCGAGACGCTCGCCCTTCGGACTGAGGAAGCCAAGGCGGCTCTTAACGGAACTGATACGGCGAAGCAAAGAGAGGCCGAGGTTTTGATTGAGGCCTCCCGTGCCGCACTGTTGGCCAACCCGCTTCTCGACGTCGGCCGTGTCGTGGCGTTGCGCCGTAAGCTCGATGCGCGAACTGCAAGAAAGGGGCTGGGCAAAGAGATGGGATTTCTCAATCTCAACCCGTTCAACCACGCCGACATGCGCCGGGACGGCTGGACCAATGATATCGTCACGGTCTCGAATTTACGCGGAACACCCACGATCGAATCCGTCTTCCAGCCTGCCCAAACGACGATTGTCCGTGACCTCGAGCTTGATTTCGACGGCCGGCGGCTTCTTTTCTCCGGAATCAATGCGAGTAACCGCTGGGCGCTTTTCGAGATCTCACTTGACGGAACCGGGCTTGTCGAGGTCACGCCTGCGAACGATGCGGATGTGGATTGGTTCGATGGCTGTTACCTGCCTGACGGCCGCATTGTGATGCTGGGCACGGCCGCTTATCAGGGCTTGCCCTGCGTGCACGGTTCGCTGCCGGTCGCGATGCTGTATCAGTTGGACCGTAAGACAGCTTCGATCCGCCAGCTTACCTTTGAGCAGGACAGCGATTATACGCCGACCGTCATGAACGACGGACGCATTGTCTACACCCGTTGGGAATATTCAGACCTGCAACACTACTGGTCTCGCATTCTCATGACCATGAATCCTGACGGTACGTCGCAACTGTCGCTCTACGGTTCGAATTCCTATTTCCCGACCGTATTGCATCAGTGCCGCTCCGTCCCAAACGATGTGCATCAGCTCATTGGCATCGTGGGAGGCCACCATGATGTTCCAGAAATCGGACGTTTGGTGCTATTCGATCCAACGCTGTCGCGATTCTATCCCTTCGTGTATGATCCGCCTGATAAAAGTTGGGGGCCCGAGGGAACATCGCCGTTTCATATTCTGCCCAAGACGTTGCCGAAAGAACAGACCGGTATGGTGCATGAATTCCCGGGTTACGGGAAACCTGTCGCGGGTGACGTGGCCGACGGGCTGGTGCGAAACCAGTTCGAGCGGGGCAAGCCTTACTTCGTCTATCCTTTCCCGCTCAGCGAGAAGTATGTGCTGGTCTCGGCCAAGACCGATCGCAATGGTCTCTGGGGCATTTATCTGGTCGACGTGTTTGACAATATCACGCGTGTCGCGGAATTGGAAGGCTCGGCGCTGTTCGAACCGCTCCTGCTCTATCCTCGGCCCCGCCCGCCGGCAATTCCGGATCGGATCGAACCCGGAGCCTCGACCGCCAGTGTTCATATTGCCGATATCTACAACGGGCCGGGACTGCGCGGCGTCCCGCGCGGAACCGTCAAGAGATTGCGCGTCTTCGCTTACCATTTCAACTACGAGCGCACCGGCGGACCCGAATCAGTCGGACTCGGCCGCGTGGAGTCGAGTTGGGACGTGAAGCGTATTCTGGGTACGGTGGCGGTGGAAGAGGACGGCTCGGCATGTTTCGAGATTCCCGCAAACACGCCGGTGTCGCTCCAACCACTCGATGAGGATGGTGCCGCGCTGCAGCTCATGCGTTCGTGGTTGGTCGGCATGCCCGGTGAGCGCGTTTCCTGCATGGGATGTCACGAGGATAACCGGTCATCGGTGACCGCCGGTCGTGCTTTCGCTGATTCAAGACCGATGCAGGGTATCCGACCTTTCCAAGGGCCCGTGCGTCCGTTCGGCTTTGAATATGAGGTGTGGCCTGTCGCGCAAAAGTATTGTCTGGTCTGCCATGGCGACGAGGCCAAAGCGCCGCTTCGGGCAAGCGATCAGGGCGGTGTGCCGGGCGAGCCTGGCCGGCTGGTGATGCGCGACGCGACCTCCTGCTATCACCTGATTCACCCGTATGTTCGGCGGCCTGGTCCCGAAAGCGAGATGGCGCTTCTCAATCCGCTGGAATGGCACGCCTCGACGAGTCCGCTGGTACAGATGCTCAAAAAAGATCACCACGGCGTGTTGCTCGACCGGGACGCGTGGGAGACTCTCTTCACCTGGATTGACCTTAACGCGCCGTGGCGCGGCAAGTGGGCTCCGCCGCCGTGGCGTGGATATGCCCAAGTTCAACGTCGTCTGGAACTGCGGCAGCGTTTCGCCCAGTCGGACGCCGACCCTGAACGTGAATACGACATGTGGGCTGCGATCGTCAAAGCCCGCGGCGCGCCTGCGGCGGTCCCGCCGCAATCAGGCTCTTTACTTTTGCCGGACAAGTTATCCGTTTCGGGCTTCCCGATGGACGCGCCGAAGTCCAAAGTCGCGCAGGTGGCGCTAGGCGCGCCGAGCCGCACGGTCAGACTTCCGAACGGTGAGAGCATGATTTTTGTGCGAATCCCTGCTGGCTCCTTTCTGATGGGCTCAGCGGATGGTTACGCGGATGAGCGCCCGCGTGCGGTCGTGACCATCGCCAAGCCGTTCTGGATGTCTGCGACCGAGGTCAAAAATAGTCAGTACCGCGCGTTCGACGCGGCGCACGATTCGCGCTACCAGGATTTGCATGGAATGGATCACACGGTGCCTGGTGACATCTCGAACCATCGCGATCAGCCCGTGATCCGTATAAGTTGGCAGCGTGCGTCGGCGTTCTGTCAATGGTTCGGTCAGACGGTCGGTGTGAAAGCTTCGCTACCGACCGAGGCGCAGTGGGAGTGGGCCGCACGCGGCGGTACGGCGACGCGTTTCTACTGGGGCGGACTCGATGATGACTTCTCGAACTGGGCGAATCTGTCAGATCAGGCGGTGCGCTGGTCTAACACGGTCGGTTGGGAGGGTGGAAACCGCATACAGAAGCGGCAGCCGTATGAGGTGAGACTCGGCTATCCGTTACACGAGGAACGTTTCAAAGACAACTGGTACAGCATGGATTATGTGGCGCAAGTTGGGGCTAACGTTTGGGGACTTTTCGATATGGTCGGCAACGCGAGCGAGTGGACTCGTAGCAATTACCGGCCTTATCCATATGCTGACGATGACGGGCGCAATGGCGGTGGCGTCGATGAGCCAAAAGTGGCGCGTGGCGGTTCGTTCAGAGACCGTCCGCGTGATGCGGGTGCGACAGTCCGGCGTGCGTATGCCTCTTGGCAAACGGTCTATGACGTGGGCTTCCGTGTTGTGATTGAAGAGTGAGATTACTCGACTTCTTAAGGGGAGGATTGATGATTAAACAAATTCTGATACTGCTGTTGCCTCTCGCGTGCTTGGCGGAGAATTCTGGTTCGGTGTGGGATTCTGGCATGCTGACGACTGTCTCGATCGCGGCCGAAGGCCAGAGTGCGGTGACGGACAAAACATTGGTTTTGCCGGGACCAAGCGCCCTGCGGATCGACTCTGTATGTCTGCCGGAAAGCCTGGACGGTTTTTCCGTCAGCGCGTGGGTCAGGCCCGAGTCGTTTGATCGGTACAATGAAATCTTTCGGATTGAAGCGCCGGCAGGACGCGTCCTTTTTTCATTCCAGGAGAAAGGTGCGGTGCTGGCTTTGGGGCTCGACGTCGGCGGCGTCTATAAAGAGTGCGATGCGTTGATTCGGCCCGATAGTGTCATGGACGGCTGTTGGCATTTCGCGGCGGCGACTTTTGACGGCAAGGAAATGCGCGTGTATCTCGACGGTGCGGTGATTGGCCAGTTGCCGCACGCGGGCGTCGCGAGGATCGCGCGCGCACCGGGTTTTGTTGGTTCTGCAGGAGGTCACGGGGAATTCTTCAAGGGCGGGCTGGATGATCTACGCCTGTATTCTCGGACGCTGACATCGGAGGAGATAGGAGCCGCCTTTAAGGAGGGGACCGCTCAGGTGACTACCCGTGCCGTGACGGCACTGCCCGCAGAGTGGAAGTCCTTCATGCGAGAAAAGACGACCTTTTCGGCTACGTTGCTCGATGCGCGTGAGACACTCCGACGGAGTAGGCGCGAATGGCCGCCTGCGGTCAAGAATCTGTTTGCGCAAAATCTGGCCGCACGGTTTCCCTCCGCGTGCAAAAATTGGGTGCGATTGTTCCGGCAGTCACCTTCGCTGTTCGTGACGATGCCGGATCTTGGCGTGTTGAAAAGCTTGCTGGAGGCCCAGCTTAGCCGTCTGACCGAATACATGCCGTTGACCGATGCGCAGTGGGCGCGCTGTCCATCGGACGAGCAGAAACGCTGGCAAGCGGTCAAGGCGTGGTCCGACAAGATGGCTGCCTGTTTCTCATCGGATGGCGAGGCGTTGGGGGGGGTGTTGCTTGAAACTGTGACCGCCGATTGGCCGGACGTGCCGGAACGTCCGGCGGTGTCCGAGCCGGTCGCTCCCTATGTGCGGCCGGCGACGCCCGAGTTTCAGTCGTGCACGAGGGAAGAGGCGCGGGCTGCGATCGAACGCGACTGGCTGTATCAGGTGGGCGGTAAGCCCGACCTACCCCAGGAGGTCGCGCGGACGCGATTGTTGGCGGCGCGTTTCTGCCTATCTGCCAATGAGCTTGACGGCATGGCCGTGGAAGCGGCTCAGGTCGGCCTCTCGGCGGAGAAGACGACAGAGTTGTACCTTTCGGTACGCCGTGTCCGTCGTGGACTGATGTTGGCAAACCCTGTTGTTAATTTCACGCGCCTCCTGCTGGTGGACATGCCCTATCCGGCAGGCCGGGAGTGGCAGCACGAAACGCGGCACCGCCTCGGTTACATGGCGGTGCCGGGCGGGCAACTGCTTGTGGTCGATGGGCTGTCGTTGGCAGGTCAGGTGCGGCGACTGATGCCGCAAGCGCCGTTGCACGGCAGCTTCTGGCGTCCGGACCTTTCATTCGACGGTCAGCGCGTGCTCTTCAGCTTCAAGCCTCACAACGAGAAGTCGTTTCACATTTACGAAATCAATCTGGATGGCACAGGCTTGCGCCAACTAACGTCAGGAATCTTCGATGACTTCGATCCCGTCTATCTGCCCGACCGCAAGCATTTCGTCTTTTCCTCGACGCGTGGGCATACCTATGTGCGTTGCATGCCGCCGACCAACGCCTACAACCTGATGCGTGGCTCACTTGACGGCGGCGACCTCTATTTCATTTCGGCGAACAATGAGCCTGACTATCTGCCCTCCGTCATGAACGATGGGAGGATCATCTACACACGTTGGGAATATACCGATAAGCCGTTGTGGAGGTGCCAGAGTCTCTGGACGGTTAATCCCGACGGCACCCAGCCCAACACCTTCTGGGGGAACCAGTCGGTCTGGCCGGACCTGCTCAAAGACGCGCGGCCTATTCCTGGTAGTCGTCGTGTGATGTTCACGGGTAGTGCGCATCACAACTGGTTCTCGGGCTGTATCGGTATTGTCGACCCGGATAAAGGCGCGAACTTCCCGAACGGTTTGGCCAAAGTGACGGCGGAACTCCCATGGCCGGAGAGCGGTAATGGGACGGTCGATCCGGTCGAGTCTCCGGACTATCAGGTTTACGGTAAGTTCGACTCTTATCAAACGCCTTACCCGCTGAGCGAGAAAGATTTTTTGGTGTCCGCACGACGTGACGGGAAATTCGTCCTGTATCTGATGGACACGGATGGCAACCGGGAATTGATTTACGAAGGCACCAATCACATCTTTCATGCCCAGCCGATCCGGTCTCGAGAGATGCCTCCGGCTCTTCCGGACCGTGTCAAATGGCCGACCATGGCTGAGCGTCTCGAGCCAGCGGGGGGGACAATCTACAGTGCGAACGTCTATCACGGCGCGCCGGCAGAACTTCAAGGCAAGGCAAAGTTCCTAAGGGTTTTGCACATCGAACAGAAAACCTATACCTACTGGAACAGGCGACCCGCTCTTTCCACGGGACCTGTGGTTTCGCTCCTCCAGTCCGACGGAGTGAAACGTATCCTTGGTACGGTGCCGATTCACCCCGACGGTTCGTGCTGGTTTCAGGCTCCGGCCGGCGTGGCGTTGCACGTTCAGCTGTTGGACGAAAATCATCGTGCGCTTCAGACCATGCGCAGCTTCGCCAACCTGATGCCCGGCGAGAGCCGAGGGTGCCTTGGCTGCCACGAACAGCACAGCCGTGCGCCGCAACCGGGCCGAGGTCCGGCCACTGCGATCCGTAGCCTGCCCGATACGATCACGCCCCTGCCGTGGGCCTATGACAACGGTTTTACCGTCGCGCCGGAAGGGTGTGCGACCCTCGCGCAGGCGCTCGAAAACGGCTTGAGCCAAATGGCTCTTGCGGAGCGGTCCAGGGTGGCGCATACGGCGCGTTTCGGCACGTCGGTTGGCTATCTCAAAGATGTGCAGCCCGTGTTGGATCGCGCCTGCGGCAAGTGTCATCAGGGGAACGGCGAAGGGCGCAAAACCTTCGACCTGACCCTGCGCGGCTATGAGCCGTACACGACTCTGATCGGCAGGCCAGGCTGGGGCCGGACCAACGCTGTTCCGGAGAACGTTCCGGGATATGATCTGGCCGGAACGCTGAAGGTCGAGAATTACAGCACCGTTGATCCGGCCGCCTACCGAACGACCGAACCGATGACGAGGCTTTCCTATAGAAGCAAGTTGGTGGAACTCGCGTCGGGGGGCAAGCATCACGGCGTGAAAGTCGATCCTTATAGCCTGTTGCGCTTGATCCTATGGGTTGATACGATGTGCCCATATCTTTCTGACGAGGATATCCGGGCGGAAGACGATCCGGAATTTCAGGGATCGGATTGGTTGGCGATCAAGCCGCGACTGAAAACTGCGCCTGTTGTGATCCGTCCGGGACCGTTCCATGCGGACGCGAAAGCATCGGACTATGGGAGGTGAAAGGTTGAAAACGACAGGGACTGCAAGTCGAATCTGGTGCCGGTTTGCGGTGGTGCTCTTGGGCGGCCTTTGCGCGACGGTATATCAAGTCGCACAAGCGCGGCCGAACGTCATCTTCTTCCTCGTTGATGACATGGGGTGGATGGACTGCGGGGCCAACGGCTCAGCCTACTACGAGACGCCGAACATGGACCGTTTGGCGAAACAGGGCATGCGGTTCACGCAGGCTTACGCGCAGCCGCTCTGCTCGCCGACTAGGGCCTCGATTCTGACAGGCCAATACTCGGCCCGGCACCGCATAACCAGTGCGTCGGGACATATGCCGCCGCAGGCTCCGGACGATCCGCTCTTGCGGGAAAAGGCAGCACCTAACATGCCGCTCCTCATGCCTGAGAGTAAGAATTATTTGGGGCCATCACAGCTTACGCTGGCCGAGGCGCTGCGCGACGCGGGCTACCGCACCGCGCACATCGGCAAGTGGCACCTTGGCCTGACCCAGCCGTACTGGCCCGAGAAGCAAGGGTTCGAAGTAGCCTTCCATGCGGAGCCGAGTCCGGGCCCTGCGAGTTACTTCTCTCCTTATGGGGTAGATCCAGACGGCTTGCCCGGCGGCAAGCGGCATGTGGGTACGATCACTGATGGGCCGAACGGTGAATATATCACCGACCGCCTCACCGATGAGGCGATAAAATTTATCGTGGCCAACAGCGACAGGCCCTTTTTTTTGAACCTTTGGCACTATGGCGTCCACGGGCCGTGGGGACACAAAGAGGCTTACACCGCGCAGTTTGCGAAAAAATCGGATCCGCGCGGCATGCAGGGCAACCCGATCATGGCTTCAATGCTTAAGAGCGTTGATGAAAGTCTTGGCCGAATCCTCGCCAAGCTCGATGAGCTGAAATTGACGGAGAACACGATCGTGGTCTTTTATTCCGACAACGGTGGTAACGTCCACAGCAATACGCGGGATGACGAGAAGGGTAAGAAGCGCCGGCCCGATGATGCGCGGTTGAAAGATTGGCGCAAGTGGGCAGGCACCCGTCCGCCGACCAGCAACGCACCTTTGCGCGACGGCAAGGGAAAACTTTACGAGGGTGGCATCCGCGTGCCGCTGTTCGTGCGCTGGCCGGGGCAAGTCACGGCGGGGTCCGTGAGCGACGCGGTCGTGGGGTGTATCGACATGTACCCCACGCTGCTCGACCTTGTCGGCGTGCCCGTTCCCGCCTCTCAGAAGGTAGACGGGGTCTCGTTCGTGCCGGTATTGCGTGGCACGGACTCGCTGACCCGCGAGGCGTACTTCACCTGGTTCCCTCATCTCGTGCCGGGCGTCGCGGTCCGCAAAGGCGAGTGGAAGCTCATTCGCCGCTTCACCGAGCGACCTCAAGACTACGAAGGTTTGCGCGAGTTGTTCAACCTCAAAGACGATCTCAGCGAAACGAAGAACTTGGCGGTCGCCATGCCTGAGAAAGTGAAGGAGTTGGATGCGTTGATTGATGCTTTTGTCGCGGAAACGGGGGCGCTTTATCCGAAACCCAATCCGGCCTACAAGCCCAAGGCTGCGGCTGCCGCTCCTGCGGCCGATCCGCTGCAGGGGCTGGTGCCGAAGTTCTGTAAGGCAACGGTTACGGACGGGGCGTTGCGCGTCGAGGCGACAGGTCATAACCCGTTTCTCGGCACCGCGCAGGTGAAAGACACGGGGCCGCTCACGCTCAAACTTTGCGCCCGCTGCGTGGCGGGAGGTCCGGGCAAAGTTCAGTGGGTCAAGGAAGACAAGAACGATTTCGCGGCGCCCGGTCAGACGGTTGGGTTCACGCTCCAGCCTGGTGTGGAATGGCAGGACTTGACGGTCTCGTTGCCCGTCCAGGGAGAGCCGCGCATCGTGCGTCTCTATCTGCCTGCGGAAAAGGGCTCGGTTGAAATTGCCTCAATCAAGTGGCTCAATGGCTCAGGTAAACTGCTGCGGGCATGGGCTTTTGATAAGGTAAAGTGATAGGCATCGAGGTGTTTATGATGAGATGGGGCTTCTGTTTTTTTCCGGTTCTGTGTCTGGCTCGCTCAGTTCAGGTGCCCGGCTCATGGTTGTTGATGCCCTCGAACTCGGAATCCGTGCAGACGCAGGCCATGCCGCCTGCTGTGCCGACCGAGGTTTCCGGGATGAAGGCGACGCTTGCGTGGGCTGAAGTGTGTGTGGCAGACCAAGCGCGTGTAACCGGGTTGAAAGATTTGCGCGGCGTGACGGTCGACAGGGGAGATCTCCGGCTGGCTTATCATGCGGATAAGCCCGGCGAAACCGGTGATTACATCCGAATGTCCTGCGTGCCTGCCAAAGGTTCGGAATGGTATGGCTCGTCCTATTGGACGGGCGGCGAAACGTGGGCGCGTGTGGGTAAGGACTGGATGCATCCCGGCAACGCCTCGGACGTGGCGCGTGTTTTTCTCGCGCCTGCGGATGGGCGGGTTTTAGTTTCGGGCACGGTCAAAAAACTGCATCTGGACGGCGACGGTGTAAGAGTTTCGGTTCGGCATAACAAGGCTGTTGTCTGGTCCGCTGAACTGGAAGCCAAAGACGCGGATGGCAAGGAGGTCGCTCTTTCGTTGGACCTGAAAAAGGATGATGAGCTGCGGTTCGTGGTCAACCGCCGTGGCGGTTATGCCTGTGATACCACCGGGTGGAATCCGGTCGTGACGTACGCGGGTGGGGCGAGTTATCGGGCTTCGGACGGCTTCGCCGACAGGCAGGGAGTGTCAGGTTGGAGTTACGAAGCGACCGGCGGAATGACGTCCGGAACAACCCGCCCCGAACTATATGGCGTCGGCAAAGATTTCCGGCTCTATAAAGGAGCGGTTGATGTGGCCAAGGCCTTTCCTCTCGTGATTGTATCGGACGGCAACAAAGAAGACGGCTTCGGCGGTTATTTGATCGTGCGTGACACGGATGCGTCATGGACGCTGGAAAGTCGGCAGGACGGATTGACGTTGGCCGGCGATGGCGCGGCAGCGATCATACGGTACGACGGCACATGGATTGAAGGTCTCAAGCTGCTGGCGAAAACGGGTGCTTACGCGCCGAAACTGGGTGAAGCCGTTCAGGCGGCGTACGAGCGGGTTGTGAAAGATGTGCATCGCGCGCCTGATTTGGACCTGTTTCTGCTGGCTGTGTCGGAGTGGATGCAGGACGACGGGCTTTTCGGCTGTGAGGACGAGAAACGGTTAACAGATTATATAACGGATCAGATCAAAAGGACCGGGATTCTCAAAGGGAAAGCGCTCCCTCAGGTCGGAACCGGTTGGCAGGATTACCTGCGTGCGAGGCTCATGAAGCGGAGTGCGTTGCTGGCAGGTCTGCAAATGAATATGGGCCGGTTGTTCTTTTGCACGCGTCGCAATCCGTCGTGGAACCATGAGGTGGCGCAGTATTTCGGCTGGCGACAGCGGCCCGGCGGCAGTCTCTATGTGCTGGAAAACCCGGGCGTCTCGTTGGACTGCCGTGACCTCGTTAAAGGCCGGTTGCCCGCCGGGAGTTTTCTTGAGCCCCGGTTGTCGTTCGATGCCAAGAAAATCCTGTTCTCTTTCGTGGCGACGGAAGGTGCCCTCGATCCTCGTACATTGCCGCGTAACGAAACGGACAAGAACCACCATTATTACCACCTTTACGAGCTCGGCACGGACGGGGCAGGCTTGCGTCAGATCACCAACGATATCTATGACGACCTCATGCCGGAATGGCTACCGGACGGAGGAATCGCTTTTGTATCCACGCGCCGCCGTGCGTCGTCGCGTTGCTTCTGGTGGGGCTACAGCGACCGTTGGCACAGCTATACGCTGTTCCGCATGAGCCCCGATGGCTCAGGTATCACACAGCTCTCGTGGAACGATGTGAACGAATGGTTTCCTTCAGTGGCGAATAGCGGGCACCTGCTCTTTGCTCGGTGGGATTATATTGACCGCGATGCGGTCACGCATCAGAATCTCTGGTCCATGCGTCCGGATGGTTCCAACCCGATGGCGGTTTGGGGCAATGAGACGCCCAAGCCTCACTGTATCTTCCAGGCTAAGGCCATCCCCGGCAGCGGTAAAATCGTCTGCGTCGCTTCTGCTCACCACGCGGTAACGGGTGGCCCGGTGCTGCTGATCGACCCCGCCGTTCAAAAGAATAGCCAAGATGCTGTGACTCGCCTGACACCGGGTCACTATCCAGAGGCTGAAAAAGGCCCGAACGGCGAGTGGTACAACGCGCCGTGGCCGCTTTCGGAACGGCTTTTCCTCGTGGCCTATAGCCGTGATGGACTGATGTATGAGCCCTCCCGCCACAATCCGGATTACGCGCTCGGCCTTTACGTGATGGATGCTCAGGGAAATCGCGAAGTACTCTACCGCGACGGCGCCATCGGCGCGACTTGCCCGACACCGCTCGCGCCGCGTCCGGTGCCTCCGGAAATGCCCTCGGTGAGCAACCCGCTTTTGGCGAAACGTGGTATGGGCGAGGTGTTTATTACCGATGTGTACGAAGGGTTGCCTCAGGCGGTCCGCGGCACGCTCAAACAGATCAGGGTCGTGCAGGTTTTTCCTAAGACGACGCGCGATTCGAACGTGCCTCGCATCGGCGTGGCGGGCGAGGAGAATACGCGCGCGGTTTTGGGCGTCACGCCGATCGAAGCCGATGGTTCTGCGCGGTTCCTCGTGCCGGCCGGCAAACCGATTCTCTTTCAGGTGCTCGACGAGCAGGGGTTTGCCTATCAGACCATGCGCTCCAGCACCTCGCTAATGCCGGGTGAGCGCGTCTCCTGCGTTGGCTGTCACGAAAACAAGATGGCCGTGTCCGCTGCGGCCATGAAGCTGGTCGCGGCGATGAGGCGGCCTGCGGTGGATTTGTTGCCTACACCCGAGTCTGGCAGGCCGTATGGTTACGTCGAGAACGTGCAGCCGATCTTCGACGCCAAGTGTGTAAGCTGCCATAACGACAAAGAGTCCAAGGGCGAGATCAATCTCTCTCGTACGATAGTCGGAGCAAACGGTTACACCGCGTCATATGAGACGCTCTGCTATGCGAAAGGGACGGACGGTAAAACCGTACGTCGTCTGTCGAAGAAAACCGGACGGCCGCTGGTAACGTGTTTCCCGATGCGTAACCAGATTCAGGTGACCCCCGAGGGTGGCGCGGATGGCGCGCGCGGCAGCGGTCTGATCCACGCGCTTAAAATGGGCCAGCCTTCGACGAAGGTGACCGACGACGAGGTTCGTCGCATCGCGACGTGGATCGACCTGAACGCTGTTTATTACGGCATCTACGAGCCGGAAGAACAGCTTGCCATGCAGCGCGAAGGTAAACCCGTGCCCATGCCGGCCATCCAATAGAGTGGTGTTTTACAGCGTTGGGCAAACGAAAGGGGAAGCGATGATGGGAACGACACGACGCGAGTGGTTGCTGAGCGGTTCCCTTCTGGCGGCTGCGGGATGTGCGGCCGGGGTGAATGCCGAGGGGGCGGCTGTCAAGGACATGTCTTACAGGCTGTCTCCGGTCGGCCGGGTTGAAATCAAAGGAGAATTGGCCGCCATTCGCCTCTTCGATGCGTTCGCGGACGGGTTGCTGGGCCTTGATCAGTGGTCGCACGTCCAGATACTCTACTGGTTTGACAAGAACGATTCGTCCGACAAACGCAAAGTGTTGCGCGTGCACCCGCGCGGGAAACGCGAGAATCCGCTCACGGGTGTCTTCGCGTGCCGTTCGCCGTTTCGGCCAAACCTCATCGGTCTGACAGTCTGTCGCATTGTCAGCGTTGAGGGCTGTCTCGTGCGGCTCGATGCGATTGACGCTTTCGACGGGACCCCCGTGTTGGACCTTAAACCGTTCACTCCGGAGGACGCCCCGTCGCAGGGCCTCAAAGTGCCGGATTGGGCCCGTCGCGGACTGGGCGGTTCCTCTTCCTTAAAATGATGACTTGAGCGCTCGAAATTCTACCCTTCGTGTTTTATCTGTTCGTCCTGGGATAAAGTTGAGGTCCCCGATGCCGAAATCTTTGTCTTTTCTGCTTCTGCTGTTCGTCTTTGCGAGTCTATCCGCGCTTTCTGCTGAATCTGAACGCTTGAGGAACGGAGGGATGGAAGCTCCCTTTGTGGCCGGGCTGGCCTCAGGCTGGGTGGATAATTGCTACGGTTCCAACGCGGTTGTTTTCGCTGAAGAGGCGCGTGGCTTCGGAGGCGGCAAGTCTGCCCAACGTGTGAAATGCTCTTCTTTCGTCACCGGTGGCGTGCAGTTTCATTCGGGTCCTGTTGCCGTCGAAAAAGGAAAGCCCTACACCTTAAGCCTTTGGCTGAAGGGCGATTTCAACGCCTCCGTCTATGTCGGCATCCGCAAGTTTCGAGAACCCTACACGGGGTATCTCGTAAGGCATGTTCGGGTGAAAAACGAGTGGACGCCGTATCTTATCATGGGCGAGGCTTGCGGAACGGATTCGGACTGCGGGGTCTTTATCATGTTCGCGTGCGTGGGAACGCTGTCGGTGGATGCTGTTTCACTGACACCCGGACTTCATGAGGATGCTTTCGCCAAATCGGAGATCCCGCCGCGGAAAGGCAATCGAGTGTTTAACAGCGGCTTCGAGGTCGGTTCGGAAGGGTGGGTGCCTGTCGGCAGTTATTCTTTGGACAATACAAACGCCCGTACGGGACGGTTCGGCGCTCGCATCGCTACGCCCGGTATCGAGGGCCGGCCCTTTCCCGTTCGTACGGGTCAGCGCTACACCTTGAGCGCGTGGTTGCGTACGGACAAGCCTGGCACACGCGTGAACCTGCGATTTTTCGAGTGGGCCGATAGCGGGGGCGATCAGCCGCGTGATCGGCATTCGCGCGAAGCGCAGGTCGTCGCCACGGCGGAATGGGCGCGGTATCAAGTCAGCGGCTTCGTGTGGCCAAATCTTTATGAAAACTATGTCGTGCGCATCGTGCCGGACGGACCCGTTTGGGTGGACGACGTGCAGGTTGAAGAGGGGGATGCGACGCCTTATGTGGCGGCTGCGCCGGTCGAGGTCGGGGCTGAGACCGCCACGCGCTGGTGCCTCGTCGGCGAACCTGTGGTTGTTACCTCACACGTCGCGGGTCTGCCGCCTGCTGCTTCGGCTCGGCTGACCTACACCTTGGAAGACCTCTGGTCGCGTCCCTTGAAAACGAACGTGCAGCTCTGTAAAAATGGCGCATCGGATAAGGCGACGTTCAATATGCAACAACCGGGCATGTATCGCGTAAGGGTACAGGCCGAAGGCACGGTTTCCGCAGGGGAGGTTTGGTTCGGAGTGTTCCCGGAGCGCGACCGCCGTTTGCGGCCGGAGTCAGCCTTCGGTACCCACGTGACGGCGACTGTGTCTAAACCGACAAACACGTTGCTGATCTCGGAGGCCATGGGTGCGCGTTGGGTTCGTCTTCACGATTTCGGAGACTTCTGCCACTGGCGCATCGTCGAGCCGCAGAAGGGCGTTTGGGTATGGCATGACGCAGAGATCGACGATTTGCGCAAACGCGGGTTCATGATCCTAGCCAATCTTGGTCATCCGCCTCTGTGGGCGGGCCGTACGCATCCAGACCGCTCAGATCATGGCGATTGGACGGACGCCCCCCCCCGTGATTTGTCCGAATGGGATCAATATGTCTTCAAGACGGTTGAACATTTCAAAGGACGTATCGGACACTGGGAGGTTTGGAATGAGCCATGTTGGAAGAGCTTTTTCAGCGGCTCCCCGGAAGAATACACCGAGGTGCTGAAGGTCGCTTACCGCGCCGTCAAGCGCGCCGACCCTCAGGCGGTGGTGATCGGCGGGTGTTTCTCTTCACATGCCGAGGCGTGGACGCGACGGGTGCTGGCGCAGGATGCGTTGACCTTCATGGACGCGCTCTCGTACCATGTTTATTGGAGTGTGCCGCTCAACGAATCCGAAATGCCGGTCATGGCGGGTCAGGTTGAAAGGCTGGGTGAACTCATGCGGGAGTTCGGCGGACCTAAGCCGGTCTACATGACGGAAGGGGGAATCCGTTGTCCGCCGTTTGCCTCATGGCTGCCGAAAGAGGGCTTTGAGCGTGGTGCGCCGTTCGGTTCTCCGGCGGGAGAAGGGTCGCTTCTGACGGGTCCCGATGCGGCGTCTGGGTTGGTGCGCGGCATAGTGCAGATGCTCTCTGCGGGAGTGGTCAACATTTGCTACTACTACACGGGCGGCACGCAAGGCGCCATACCGTGGTTCTCAGCCATGGCCAACGGCTATTACGTTTTGACGGATTACGATGGGCGCCCGAAACCTACGCTGATGGCCTTCAGCGCGTTGGAGTCTGTGCTGGAGAATGCCCGTCCGGTCAAAGTCGAACACAGCGACGGTGTGACGGTTCATCTCTTCTCTCAGGGCAAAGGCACCATCGCGGTGCTCTGGAGTAACCATCCGTCAGCCCTTACGCCTCCCTCCCGTACTGAGCTTCTGGATCTCATGGGTAATCCGCAAGAAAAACCACTTCTCCGTGCCGGCGAGCCTGTCTATCTGAGGGCACCCCACCACACGGCCGCTGAATTTGATAAGTTGAACATTCTTCTCAGAGCACGAAAAAGCGCGTATTAAAGGCCCGTGGGCGGGGCGCCCAGTTTTGGGCCCCGCACCGGCACGATTTTTTCGAGGTTCTCTATTTAAATCAGGGAACAGGTTTTATTAAAGGCCCGTGCCGTGGCCGCCATTTTTCGGCCACGGCACGGACAGTATTTTATGCACACAGGCTGATCCTGTCAGTGACCGGCGCTTTGCGGCCGGTAAGTGGGGTGCCTATGCCGCGAACGCTGTCGATTTTTCAACTCAGCGGATATTTCCAATGCTGTTTTTGGCAGTGTCATGCTTGGTCTTGAGTGCGTTGCTGATTTTCGTATTGATCCTGATTGACGGGTACGTTATGGACTCCCAGCCGTTTTTGTTATGGAACGGGGTGTGGCGACCGCCCTCTTCCTTTATGAATCCAAATCCTTTGGCCTCGTTAAAGAATTTGACCGTACCTTTTTTCATCTCAACCGGGTTGCCTGTCCACGGGTTGTTGCTCTCGAAAGCGCGGTCGCTTTGCCCTCCGCTGGCCATCGTGCTGTCGCGCCCCAATGTCTGCCCCGTGCTCGGATCCATCGCGAAGCAGATGAAGCACTCGTGCCAGGTGACTTCTTTGTCCCCGTCGCCTGCGGCCCGGTGTTCGGGCATGCTTCCCTGTAGCTGGTTTTCATGGAAAGCGGGGTTGTTGTTCATGCTGACGAGTTGTCTTTCGAAGAGCGGGTTGGAGCCGTTTGAGCCGCTTTCTGTGTAGAGCGGGTTGCGTGCGAAGCCCCCCTTGCTGTGGCCGTAGTACAGGCCGATTTCCGCATCCCACCTCATGCCGCGGAAGAGCAGGTCATTGCCGACTGCAGAGCCGGCCTGCGGAGTGCCGCTGGCGTCAAAGAAGCGCGGTTCGCCGAAATCCTCGTAGTCGTAATGTTCGACCACGTTTCCGGCGGCGTCTGTCAGCGCCAAAACATTGCCGAGATCGTCGCAGTGCGTGTACATCACTTCGCCCGCTCCGTTCACGAGTGCGACCGGAGGCGAAAGGATTCGTCCTGTCGCGGCATAGCTCGCTGCCGCCGCTCCGCCGCCGCTGCCGCCTGCCAGCACGCTGACGCTGGAGACCGCACCGCTGCGGTAGACTTCGAGTACATCGTCGTCAGGAAGTCCGTCGCAGTCATCGTCCTTGTTGTCATCATAAAGATAGATGGTCGTCACCGGTGGCAGTCCGTCCTGGGAAATGACGGTTTTGCCGATGCGTCTCCCGAGAGGGTCATAGCTGTAAGTCACCGAAGAAACGGTTGTCCCGACTGGATCGAGCGTGTCCACCTGCACGAGTCGGTCCGCGTAGTCGAAGAAATAGCGGGTTGATGCTGTCGAATTCGCCCGTATCACGCGGTTGCCCCGCGCGTCGTATCCGTCTGTGCCGAACGGCGTGTCGGTATACTGGTTCATCTGGAAGTCCGCTGGCTCGGGCAGGGTTGCGTCCATCGTGTAAAGTTGCAGGATGCCGTTGTTGGTGACCTGAAGGCGGTTGCCGTTGGCGTCGAGAACGTAGTCGTAGTCGGAGGCCACGACTGCACCACTCTTTCGGGAGCGCGTCAGGCGGTGCATCTTGTCGTAGCCGAACAGGTTCGTCACGAGCGACCCTCCGCTCGCCCATGGCGCGGTCATGGCGCGTAACACCTTGTTTTGGTTGCGGTCGTAGGCGCTGTAACGCTGGTCGACCACGAGGCTGCCTCCTGCACGGGCGTGGTTGATGCTTGAGACTTGTTGCCACCCATCGTCTCCGGTGGCGTTGGCGCTGTTCTGTTGCCCGTCCCAGAAGATGCGGGTGTTGATGCCGTTGGCGCGGGTAATCCGCGAGAGGCGGTCAGCTCCATCATAGGCGAGATTCGCGAGCGTGGTCGGCTGGCTGGCGGACGGGGCTTGCAGACTCACTGCGGTGGGGCGGTTCAGCTCGTCGTAGGTGGTGCTTACGAAGTAGCCGGAAGGGCAGGAGCATCTGCGTCGGTTGCCCAGGCCGTCGAAGGAGGCGGTCGCCATAAGGCCATCCTGAGAACTGCTTACGCGATTGCCGAGCGAGTCGTAAGTGTAGAGCAACGAGGCCTGGTCATTCGCGGCCGCCACCAGCCGTCCGAGTCCGTCGTAGGAAAAGGTTTCGAAGCTGGTCGTGGCCATCACCGCCCCGCCTGTCGCGATGTCGCGGTGCACAATCCGGTCGCACAGGTCATATGTGTTAGTGAGGGCCGTGCCGTTGGCGTCAGTGCGACGTTCCAGGTTGCTGCGCGGGCTCCAAATCAGCGATTCTGTGGTGCCGTCGGCGTGGGTCACGGCCACGCAGCGGTCACATGCGTCATACGCGTAAGCGGTGGTGTTGCTGTTGGCGTCGGTTGTGTTGGCGAGCCGGTTGTTCCGATATTCGACATGTGATGTGTTGATCGTGATGCCGCGCTCTTTTGCTCCGTCATAATGTGTTGTGTCAATGACGCGTCCGAGTCCGTCATAACCGTAAACCGTTTCGTTGCCGGCGGGGTCCGTTTCGCTCTCCAGCCGGTCGCAGGAGTCGTATGCGTAGGTCACGGTGTTGCTGACGTTGTCGCTGGCACTGACGCAACGGTTTAACGTGTCGTAAACGAAACTGCGCGTGAAGAGCTGCTCGCCTGCGCTGACGTCGGAATGGTCGGTTTGGGTAATTTCAAGTACATTGCCGTTGGCATCGTACGAAGTGGCAGTCACGTTGCCCTTGGGGTCTGTAACCGAGGCGATCCGACCGGCATGGTCGTAACTGAAGACGGTTCCGCTGCCGTTGTCGTTTGTGACGGATAGGAGTTGTCCGTTGGGCGCGTAGACCCAGACGGTCTCGGACTTGCCGTCCTCTATGGGAGCTTGAGTGAAGATGTCAAAGAAGGAATAGATCTGTCCGATGCGACGATCACAGCCGTCATAACTGTAGCGCGTTTCGGCAAGTCGCCGGTTGCCTTTATTTCCCGGCTGGTCGGTGGTTTCGCCGTCGGCCCTTTCGTAGGTGAGGTTACCGTTGGCATCGAAACAGCGTGTGGCCACGTTTCCCATGGCATCCGTGACCCGCACGCGACGGTTGAACCCGTCGTAGTCAAGCAGGCTTTGCTTGATCGCGAAGGAATCGATCTTGCTGATGCGAGTGAGGTTGCCGTCCGTATCGTAGTCGTAGCGGTCCACCGTGCTGAGCCCCGTGCCGGGCGCGCGCGCTTCACTGAAAAGCAGCCCTCGTTCATCGTAGGTAGAGGCGATGACGTTATCGGGCTCGGCTCCGCTGGCGGCTTCCGGTAGGCGATGGAGCACGAGTCGGTCGGCCGTGTCATACACGAACTGGTTGGTCATGACGCGTTGTTGCACGGTGTGCGCCAGTTCATGCGCGATCAGAGTCGGCCGTTTCAATGTGTCGTAGGCGATGACGGTTTCCCAGTACGGATTGGTTGTGTCGTAGTGTCCGTCGGAATGACGATTGTCTGTGACGACACCGATGAGGTTATTGTTAGCGTCATAGGTAAATCGGGTTTTGACACGCTCGCCGAAGGAAGCGCCCTGGGTTTGCTTAGCTACGGTCATGGCTTGGTTGAGGGCGTTGTAGGTGATGAGCACATCGTTTCCGCGCGGATCCGCGAGGCGTGTCGCATTGCCGCGGCTGTCGCGCTCAATGGCGGTTGTAAGTTGCAGGCCTTCTGAAGCTGCATCTTCGACGATTTGGGTGACAAGACCCTGGTGCCAGAAAAAGGTGTCGATCTTTCGACGTCCCGCCGCGTCGGCTGGGTGGGTGACAGAGATCGGTTGCCCGTGGGAGTCATAGGTGAGATCAATGATCGGCGGGTCGTTGCCGACAACGTTGGGTCCTGTGATACGGGTGCAGTTGCCTGCACCGTCGTAGCTGGCGGTCGCTGTGTTGCCCTTCGGATCGGTTGTGGATATGACAAAGGCGAAACCTTTGGATCGGCCTGTGTCCCGGTCGGTGACGATCTTGGCCGTCAGGCTGCTTCCTGTTGAATCGCCATTGCCGGAATTCAGTCCTTCGTCAATGGCCGAATAGGGCAGGTTTCCGACATAAATTTTCTTTCCCGGTCTTGACGAGGGTTCAGAGCCGAAACGCGGATCATGCGTGTATTGCCGTGTGATCTCCGTCAGGTCGGGAACTCCGTCGCCGTCGGAATCGGTGTCTCGTCCGGGGCTCGCGCCTTGACGAAAAGTTCGCAAGTCGCCTCGCTTGCGCGCCGGGGTAAATGGATTCAAGTCGGCTTCGTAAACGCATGAGATCACTGCGCCTCCTGGCATCATTCCTCCAAGGCACAGGCTGTCGCGGTTCCAATTCAAGATCGTATCGAACGTGTCGGGATCGCTTGCTCGAAGTTTGTTGACGGGCCGATTCGCTGTATCGGTAACCGGTTGGCCGGGCTCGGCGCGGCCGGCATACTCGCGGATGCTCACGCAGCGGTTGCGGGTGTCGAATGCGGTTTCTGTGACATTCCCTTCGGGGTCATTCACGAGACAACGCATCGTGGCGAAACGGTTGTTCGGAGAGGGGGCCTGTGCAAGGTACGTGACGCATGTTGGTGGAGACTCCGCACGTTGGGCGGATAGGCACTTTTGGAAGGTGGCCGAAGCTGGCTGTAGGTCATACTCGCAACGTACGACGGTTTGGGTCAGAGCGTCGATGACGGATAGCAGCAGGCTGTTAGCGCGACTGTCCGACTGGTCTTTTGTGTAGGTGTAGGTCACGGTCTTGCCGTCCGCGAAATCGTTTCCGTTCGGCGTACCGATGACGGGGGGCGAGGTGACGGTCTTGAGGTCTCCCGGGCTGCCACCCGCCTCTCCCTTGGCGTAATAGGTGTATGTGACAGTTCTCCCTGAACTGTCGGTTACCGAGGCGATATGTCCGTCAGTCGTGTAGGTGAGGGTCTGGAACCGCCCGGACGGGTCTTCGAGCGAGCCCAGTCGTCCCGCCGTGTCGTAAGAGAGCGTCAAGGCGTTGCCGTTGCGGTCTTGAATGCGTGCGAGTTTGCCTGCGGCCGGCGAGGTGCCGAACGGGTTGAACTCCCAAAATCCGGTGTCTGCAAAGATCAGGCGGAAGACCCCTCCCGTGAAGGTGCCTTCGCGGAAGAATTCGGGACACGTGTAAGAGCCGTCAGGTTGCCGCTCATAATGATCCCTGCGTCCTGTCCCGTCATAGATCCAGACTGCCGTGTCTCCGGGCTCCGGCACGCATCGCACGTCGTAGCAGTGGGTCCAGCGGTTACCTTGGGGCGTGCCCTCGCCGGTGCGGGAGCGGTACGTGCGTGTCCAGCCGAAAGCGAGTCCTTGCCCGGGAATCGCAAGATCAGTGGCCTGCGACTGCACCTCGCCGGAGTGAAGGTGCAGTAAGGCCACCCCGTCGCAATCCTCGTCTCTACCGTCGCAGTCTTGGTCCTGGCTTTTTAGGACTGTAACGTGTCCCTTCTCCGCCGCCTGGGCGATAAAACCGTCGCAATCGTCATCGCGACCTTTAAGAACCGTGACGTGACCGTTGACGCGGGCCTGTGCTTTCAAGACCGTGACGTGACCGTTCCCGGATGCCATGGCGGAATTCAAAGCGGATTGCGCTTGATAGTAGTCGTAGCCTTTTTTGGACAAGAGGTCGATAATGACGGCGCTGTCATCTTCAACAAGGGACTTCTTGACGTTGACGGCATTGATCCCTTTTTTCCCTTCGCTCGCTGGTCCTGCCGGCGGCCAGACGGGTGGTTCATAAAGCAAGCGGTTGGCGTCGGAGGCGAGGTCGACCACTTGGATGGCGTCCGGTAGCAAGGCCAACAACTCGCCGCTGGCTCCGCTGCTCACTTCCACGTCATAACGTCCGGGCTGCAAGCCTGGAGGTAGATCGGCTCGGATCAGGCCGGGCGAGAGGAAGACGACGTTCGAGACCGCGAGGCCGCCCACGCGGATCACGTCGCCGGGGTAAAAGAAAGATCCTGTCACATAAATGACCTCACCCCCCGTCCCCTGTGCGTACAGGGCGGGTTCGCCGGCTATAATGGTTGGCTGAGGAAAAAGCACTCGGAAGAATTGGCTGGGGGAATCGCTAGCAGGTAGCGGGTAGACGGTGATTCCGTCTTGGCCTGTAACGATTCCTTGTCTTTGCCACTCCGTATGGCTCAGACTATTCTTGACCTGGATTTCATAGGATGCGCCCTGAATTCCGGGCAGGCTTAGGTAGAGGCCCGTGTCACCCTTTCCTATGGCCACATGGCGTCCGGGCGGCAGGGTGGTGCCTGTTGCTGCGAAGGTCATGAACAAGGCGCATAGGTTGGTGGTGCAGAAGCACTGAAACGTCCACGTATGTTTTATCAGGTGCGGAGTGTTCATGGTGCACCTCCTTGCTTGTTTCAGCCATCCTCTCAACGCCTGAGAGAGGGTGCGGTGCTGTCCGGTGGTCTGCCGCTTGCCCGCGACACCGTCTGCACACGGCGCAGGATCTCTAAAACGGCGTTATTATAGCAATCTACTAGACTTAAGCGCAATCGAAAAATTAGCTTAAGCTCACTTATTGCCATGGGGAGTTTTCCCCATGCTTTGGCCGTCGTCGCGGTCGCTGGCACGGCACGGACCGGACGCACCTTTTCTGCAGGCGAGTGGGGTGACGCCAGTGTGGCGCTTAAAAAGGTTCGCGAAGTGCTGCGAAGAGCAGAAGCCGAGGTCCAGCGCGATCTCGGTAACAGGGGTGGTGCTTTCCCGTAAAAGTGTGCGGGCGGCCTTCATGCGGCAGTCGAGCAGGAACTGACGCGGTGGCAGTCCAGTCAGCGTGCGGAAGCGAGCGATGAAATGACTGGGTGCCATGCCCGCGCGCCGGGCGAGATCGTCAAGCGTGTACATCTTTTCGGGCGCGGTTCGGATCTCATGGAGAAGGGCTTCCAAACGAGATTCGTCGGGAGGTACGGTGTGGCTGTGGGCGGCTGCTAATATCTCCAGCAGAAGCGCGAGGGTTGTCGTGCGAAGCCGCAAGGTGCGCAAGTGTGTGGCCGGTTCGTCGACCAGCATGTGCAGCGAGCGGAAAAGTCGTTTCACCGCCTCGGTGCCGCGAAAGTGACGGTGTGGTAGGTTCAGCAGCGCCTGACGCAGCGCGGCGGCTTCATTCGGGGGCTGTTGCAGAAAAGTCTCCTCGTCCGTGTCCAGCCGCAGGATCAGCCAATAGAGGATGAGCCCCTTCGGGTGCTCGCTGACCGTGTGCTGTTCCCCCGGCAGATTCACAAAGACTTCCCCAGGTGTCAGGCGGTAGGTGCGGCCGTTGAAGCCGAACGAAAGGGCGTTGCGGACACAGCAATGAATCTCAATGCAGCCGGCGTGCCAGTGCTCGGGCACGTCGGGCCGCGGGTTGCGGTAGTTGCAGTATCCAAGCATCGGTACGGACGGTAAACCGAAAGGCTCCAGATCCAGCACACGGCGCTCCGAGGTGTTCATGTAGTCGAAGCGCAGATTGGAGATAGCCCTATTCATGTGCGTAATCTTATGAAAGTTGGATTATGAACGCAAGAAGATGACGCAAACACTTAAAATGAAAGAAGTTTAGTTGGAAGGTTGAACCGGGGGGCTCCTGGGCCATCATTCCCATATTCCAAGCATCCTGTTTTCACTCAAGCAAGGAGTTCGATATGTTGGAAAGAAGCAGTCAGGCGAAAGTCACGTTGAAGCGGGATTTCAAACCGCCGATCACGCTGTTGCAGGAGATCAAGCATGTGGCTCGTCCCGGTGACAAGGTGCTGGCCATTGCATGGGAACGCGAGAACGGCTATGTGTCGAGGTACGATCTTCCGCTGCCGCCCCGTGCGGAGGAGTCGCCGGAAGTGATGCTGCTTGCGGAACGCATCGTGAAGTTCCTGCTTTGGTCCTCAGGCGGTTGGCGGCTGATGCTTTCCGGCCCGCGCAAGTTCTGCTTGGCGATTAAACGACAGTACAGCGCTTCTGGCTCAAGGGCGTTCGACGTCAAGTTTATGGAAAACGTCTATGGCCGTCCGCTGGTGGTGGAATTGCGCGCAATGACCGAGATGCCTCAGGCTTACGAGCGGGCGCTGCTGATGGATAACCGTACAAACGGGTGTCGCTTGGGCTTCGATTTGGGTGCGAGCGATTTCAAAGTCAGCGCGGTCAAACGCGGTAAGGTGGTGTTCAGCGAAGAGTTCCCGTGGGACCCCCGCAACCAGCCCGATCCCGACTATCACTATCGAAAACTTGAAGAAGGCCTCAAGAAGGCGGCCGCTTGTCTTCCGCAGGTGGACGCCATCGGTGGTAGTACGGCGGGTGTGGTGGTCGACAATCACATTCAAGTCGCCTCGCTCTTCCGGGCAATACCCCCGGAGCGTTATGCCGAGGCGCAGAACATGTTCCTTCGGCTTGCCAAAGAATGGAACGTGCCGATCGAGGTGGCGAATGACGGCGACGTGACCGCGCTGGCGGGGCTGATGTCGCTGGGTAAGAAGGGCATCCTCGGTGTGGCGATGGGCTCCAGCGAGGCGGGAGGTTTCATCGACCGCAAAGGCTGTCTCACGGGGCGTCTCTCTGAGTTGGCCTTCGCGCCGGTTGACCTGCATCCCGCAGCGCCGGCGGACGAATGGTCGGGCGATGTGGGTGTGGGTGCCATGTACTTCTCGCAGCAGGCGGTGAACTATCTGGCCCTCAAGAAGGGAATCCGCTTCCCGGCCAAAATGCCGTTGCCGGAGCGCCTCAAGAAGGTGCAGGAGCGGATGCTGGACGGCGATGTCATCGCCTTGAACATCTTCCAGAAGATCGGTCTCTACCTCGGTTATACGGTCCCGTGGTATCGTGAATTCTATGGTTTCGACAGCATGATGATCCTCGGGCGCGTAACCTCGGGCACTGGTGGGGTGATGATCTTGGAAACTGCACGGTTGATTCTTGCCGATCAGTTCCCCGAAGTGGCCGAGGAAGTCGATGTCTTTTTGCCGGACGAGAAGGCGCGTCGCGTTGGACAGTCCGTGGCTGCCGCCTCGTTGCCGTTGATTTGAGGATGGGGCGGGTCTCTCTGACCGCCCGAAAAGGAAACTCGCTATGAAATTGACAAACAAGACTGCTGATATTTTCGTGCCGGATGGCTTGGCCGTCGATGCCGCGCTCTCCCGCACCACGCACCTCGGTATCGGGGCGCATCAGGACGATCTCGAGTTCATGACGGTACACGGCATCTTGGCTTGCTTCGGACAGACCGACAAGTCCTACTGCGGTGTGACCTGCACCGACGGCGCGGGCAGCTCGCGGAGCGGTGTGTATGCGGCCTATTCGGACGACCAGATGAAGGCGGTGCGGCGCCTTGAGCAGCGTACCGCCGCGATGGTCGGGCGTTACGGCGCCGTGTTGCAATTGGACTTCACCAGCAAGCAGGTCAAAGCGCACGATAACGCGCCTGTTGCGGATGATCTGTTCGAAATTCTCAAAGCCACGCGTCCGCAGGTGGTCTACACGCATGCGCCGTCGGATAAACACGACACCCATGTGGGCGTGGTGCGCGCCGTGATCGCTGCGCTTCGTCGCTTGCCGCAGGGTGGGCGGCCTCAAAAAGTATACGGGTGCGAGATCTGGCGCGACCTCGACTGGCTCCCGGATGATCGAAAGGTGGTGCTCGACGTGAGTGACCGCGCCAACATTTCCTCCGCGCTCTCGGGCGTCTTTGATTCGCAGATTTCGGGCGGAAAGCGGTATGATGACGCCGTAATGGGGCGCCGTAAGGCACACGCGACGTTCTTCGAGTCGCACGCCGTGGACTCGGCTTTGCTGCTGACCTTCGCGATGGATCTCACGCCGTTGGTGATCGATGACACGCTCTCGGTTGCCGGCTATACGGCTTCGCTCATCGACGCGATGAAGGCGGATGTGATGCAGAGAATCGGATAATCCGCTCTCTGCATTACGTCCGGTCTGTTGTTTCTCTCTTCCCTATCTTAATCTGAGATTCTCATGGAACGCGCAAAACACAGTAAAGACCAACTGAGGCACATCGTGGCTGGCTTTCTGGCTTGGGGCGACTTCACTGACGCCGTGCCGTACGGTTCGGGCCACATCAACGACACCTATCAGGTTTCTGCGCGCCTGTCGGGTACGCCCGTGCATTACCTGTTGCAGCGCATTAACCACGAAATCTTCAAGCAGCCGGATCGCGTGATGGAAAATATCGTACGTGTGACCGGCCACTTGCACGGCAAGCTCGAGGCTGCGGGTGATCCCGATGTGTCGCGCAAGGCACTCACGGTTGTTCCCGCACGCGACGGGCTGCCGTATTTGCGCGACGCTGAGGGCAACTGGTGGCGTTTATATCTTTTTATTGAACGGGCGCAAACGTATGATATCATAAATAGTGATCGTCAGGCCTTTGAGGCTGCCCGCGCTTTTGCCCGATTCCAGAACCAGTTGTCAGACCTGCCCGCGCCGCGCCTGTTCGAAACCATTCCCGCGTTTCACAACACGCTTTCGCGGCTGAAGGCGCTGGATGCGGCGGTCGCGGCGGACGTGTGCGGACGCAATGCTGAGGTCGCGGCAGAGATCGCTTTTGTTGAAGAGCGGCGCGTGCAGTGTGGGCGGCTGTTGGAGCGCAACGTGCGCGGCGAGATTCCTGAGCGCATTACGCACAACGATACCAAGATCAATAACGTGATGCTCGACGATGGCACGGGAGAAGGTGTCTGCGTCATCGACCTTGATACCGTGATGCCTGGGCTGGCGCTCTACGATTTCGGCGACATGGTGCGCTCTGCTACTGCAGCGGCACGCGAGGATGAGCGCGACCTGTCTAAAGTCGGTAGCCGCATTGGCATGTTTGAGGCCTTGGCGCGAGGTTACCTCTCGGAGGCGGCTTTCCTGCTGCCTGCTGAAATCGAAGAGCTGGTCTTTTCCGGACGGTTGATCACGCTGACCATCGGCATCCGGTTTCTGACCGATTATCTCAGCGGCGATGTCTATTTCCGAACGCATCGCCCCGGGCAGAACCTTGACCGCTGCCGTACGCAGCTCCAGATGGTGCGCAGCATGGAAGCGCAGGCGTTGGCGATGGAAACGATTGTGCGGAATATCTGTAGGTCGGGATTACACTCCGGTCCTGGCGGTCAATAAGGACTTCGCCTGCATGTGGGTCGATGGTCCCGGCCATCTGTGGTGAACCCGGCCGACGCCTTCTGCTTTTCCGTTGCCGTTCTTCAGCTTGTGAACCTCGTCGGCAACGGGCTGGACAAAACGGACGGGTGCGCGCTACACTAAAAAATGAATAGGTTTTCATTTTATTGTCAAAATGAGGAGATAAGAAAAATGCGAATGCGTTTCACGAAGAATGTTCAGGTGACGGTCGTCGCGGTGTTGGTCGCGTGGTTCATGGGTGCTTCGCAAACGATTGCGGCTGGCCAGCCGCGCGTGCTGATCATTGGCGATTCGATCTCGATCGGCTACACGCCCTTTGTGAGCGAGTTGTTGACGAACAAAATGATTGTTGTCCACGCCCCGGGTAACAACGCCTCAACAGTTACCGGCCTCGACAAGCTTGATGCGTGGCTGGGCTCGAACAAATGGGACGTGATCCATTTCAACTGGGGTCTCCACGATATGAAGTACATCGACGGACAGACAAAACTCGTTCCGGTGGAAAAAGGAAAGCAGTGGGTGCCGGTGGCGCAATACGAGACGAACCTGCGCACGTTGGTGCAGCGGTTGAAAAAAACAGGCGCGCGGCTGATCTGGTGTGCGACCACACCCGTGCCGGACGGAGCAGTAGGTCGTGTGCCTGGGAACGAAGTGGCCTACAATGCCGCCGCGCTGCGTGTCATGCAGGCCGAAGGGGTCGCCGTCAACGATCTGTGCGCGTTTGTCGGCACGCCCGGGCACCGCATCGCCATTGGAGGCAAACTCAAGGATGTCCACTATACCGCGGCGGGCTCCAAAGCCTTGGCGGAAGAAGTCGTTAAGGCGATCGAAAAAACGCTTGGCCGTTAATTCCTCCCGGCTTGTTTATCTGACTCAACTGAGAAAGGATGTTGTAACCATGAAATTAGGACTGTTTCTTGTGGCTTTTACGTTTCCGGTTCTGTCCCAGAACCTCCCTTGCCTGACATCTGATGAAAAGGCGAACGCATGGGTGCTTCTTTTCGACAACAAATCGCTTGACGGCTGGCGCCCGTACGGCAAGCCTGCGGGAACGCCCATCGGCGAGGGCTGGAAAATCGAGGAAGGCCTGTTGCACAAAATCCCCGGCGTCAAAGGAGGTGACATCATCTCCGAGAAACAGTTCACCGATTTTGAACTCGTGTGGGAGTGGCGTTTGGCCAAGGATGCGAACAACGGCGTCAAATACTGCGTCACCGAGGCACGGCCGGGTGCGCCGGGGTATGAGTACCAAATGCTCGACGACCAGTCCGGCAAGTGGAATAAGCTGCATGCTAAGGCCAAAACAGCCTCCTTCTATGAGGTGTTGCCCCCTGCGGCGGACAAACCGCTGAAGCCTGCGGGAGAGTGGAACGCCTCTCGTATTCTTGTTCAAGGCGACCATGTCGAGCATTGGCTGAACGGCAGCAAGGTTCTCGAATACGCGTTCGGCAGCGATGCGGTCAAGGCGGGCGTGGCGGACAGCAAGTTCAAGAAATATCCCGATTTCGGGGCCAAGCTTACCGGCCATGTCATGTTGACCGATCACAACGATGAGGCGTGGTACCGCACCGTCAAGATCCGCGAGATCCCCGCAAAATAACGCGCAATAAAGGTCGTTGCCGTGAGAACAAAACGTGGCTTGTTTGTCGCAATGGCGGTTCTGCCCCTGTGTCTCACAGCCGCAGACGTTCGTCTTCAACCCCTTAAGGATTTGAACGGCTATTTTCCCTTCAACGCCCCGGCTTCGCTCCCTGCGTGGGAGGCGAGAAAAGACTATGTGCGCCGTCAGATCTTGGTGGCGGAAGGGCTCTGGCCTATGCCGACGAAGACGCCGCTCAATGCGGTGCTTCATGGCCGGATCGACTGCGGGGAATATACGGTCGAGAAAGTCTTTTTCGAAAGTGTGCCCGGTTTTTTCGTCACGGGAAACCTGTACCGCCCCAAGAAGATCACGGGTAAGGTTCCGGGTGTCCTTTTTTCGCACGGGCATAAAGAGAACGCACGTTTGGCGCTTGAGCCAGATGCCAAAGTTCGGCAGGAGATCGCCGCAGGCGCGGAGCGGTTTGAAAAAGGTGGGCGCAGCCTTTACCAGTCGATGTGTGTGCAGCTCGCCCGCATGGGCTGCGTGGTGTGGCAGTGGGACATGCTCAGCGATTCCGATTCCGTTCAGTTCTCGCGAGAGCTCGTACATAAGTTCAAAACACAGCGCCCTGATATGAACACGGTAGAGAACTGGGGCCTCTACAGTCCGCAGGCGGAATCGCGCTTACAGAGCATCATGGGGCTTCAGACCTTGAACGCCATACGCGGCCTCGACTTTCTGCTCTCATTGCCCGAAGTGGACCATGCACGCGTGGCGGTCACCGGCTCCAGTGGCGGCGGCACGCAAACCATGTTGCTCTCGGCGCTCGATGACCGTATCCGGCTTTCTTTCCCGGTCGTGATGGTGAGCACAGCGATGCAGGGGGGCTGTACCTGCGAAAACGCCTCGCTGTTGCGCGTGAATACAGGTAACGTCGAATTCGCGGGCTTGTTTGCGCCGAAGCCGCTGGGTATGAACACGGCGGATGACTGGACCAAGGAGTTGGCGACCAAAGGTTTCCCCGACCTTCAAAAGCTCTACGCGCTCTATGGGGCGAAGGATCTGGTTTTTCTTCTGCGCGGCGAACATTTTCCGCACAACTATAACGCCGTCACGCGCTCCGCTTTCTACACGTTCCTGAATAAGCATTTCAAGCTGGGTCAGGTATCGCCCGTCATTGAGCGCGACTTCGAGCCGCTCGCTCCCGAACAGCTGACGGTTTGGGACACGCAGCACCCCGCCCCGAAAGCTGCTGATCCTGACTTCGAGCGGTCGCTGCTCAAAAGGCTCGCCGATGATGCCGGGAAGCAGCTCCGCGAATGCGCTGCAACGCCGGACGGTTGGAAGAAGATCATTCGTCCGGCCGCTGAGGTGCTCCTCGGGCGCACGTGGGAGGGCGCGGGCGAAGTGGAGTGGCGGCTGGCCGACAGCCAGGAGCGTGACGGGTATCGCGAAACAACCGGAACCGTGGTCAACAAAAGCTACGGCGAGGAAGTGGCCGTCGTTTGGCTTTGCCCGCAAAAATGGAACGGCCGGGCCGTCGTTTGGCTGGGGGACAGCGGCAAGGCGACGTTACGCAGCGCCGACGGTGGCCTGAGCTCGTCTGTGATGCGATTGCTTCAAAGCGGTGCCGCCGTTCTCGGTGCGGACCTGTTGTTCCAGAGTGGCGATCCGGTCAAGCAAACCCGCGTCGTCGACAGCCCGCGCGAGTTCGCCGGCTACACCTTTTGCTACAATCATTCACTGTTCGCCCAGCGGACGCACGATGTGCTTACGCTCGTGCGGTTCCTCCGCGCGGTCCCCGCTGCCGCGTTCCCGCAGCCGAAGGCCGTTTCGCTCGTCGGCTGGGGCAGCATCGGCCCTGTTGCAGTGGCCGCACGCGTGCTCGCGGGTGCGGCCGTCGACCGTGCCGCCGCCGACACGCAAGGCTTCCGTTTCGGCAAGCTGCTCGACTACCGTGACCCGCGGTTTCTTCCGGGCGGCGCAAAATATTTCGACTTGCCCGGTTTCATTGCGCTAAACGCTCCTTATGCCCTGTGGCTAGCTGGCGAGGCTCAGCTTCCCGAGCCCGTTGCCTTGGCTTATGACGTCGCCGATAGGCCCGTCGTCTTTGCGGGCGACGCAGCGCAGAAAGAAACCGCCGCCATCACCTGGTTGTTGAAAGAAGGTTCGGAATGAATAAAGGAGCGCTCGTATTTTACATGCTTCCCGCCTTGGGCTGTATGTGGGCGCAGCCGATGCCAGCGCAGAATGCGTCGGACGATCTGCAGCGCTTCGTGCGCGTTAGCCCTCGCGACACCCGTTACTTCGAGTTGGACAACGGCAAGCCGTACATCCCGATCGGGTTGAATCTGATCGCTCCGCCCAAGGACGACATAACGGTCATGGACGAGTGGTTCGGCAAGTTGGCCTCGCAGGGCGGCAACTATGTGCGCATCTGGCTGGGAAGTCCCTATTTCGATGTTGAGCACGCCCGCAGCGGATTGTACGACGAGGAGAAGGCTCGCCGAATCGATCAGCTCTTAATCCTTGCGCGCAAACATGGCATCCGCGTCAAACTCTGCATCGACAGCTTCCGGCATCTGGGCGAAGGGACGCAGGTTTGGGCGTCCAAGCCGATCCACCATGTGAAGAACGGTGGGCAGGCTCAAACCATGGCCGAATGGGTCGACAGCGCTGCCTGTCGTCAGCGCTACAAGGCCAAGTACGACTTCTTAGCGAAGCGCTACGGAAACGATCCGATGATTTTCGGCTGGGAGTTGTGGAATGAGATGAACGCGGTCATGGGCGGCGATGTCCGTGGTTGGACAGCCGAAATGCTGCCTGAATTGCACAGTCGATTCCCTAAGAATCTGTGTATGCAGAGCCTCGGAAGTTTTGATAGTGACCGTGCGCGCAAGATCTATGAGGTTGTGAGCCTCATGCCCGCTAACGACGTGGCGCAGGTTCACCGCTATTTGGATCTCGGCGCGCAGTTGGAGATTTGTCGCGGCCCGGTTGATCTCCTTGTCGTCGACGCGGTGTGCGAGCTTCTTGCCTTCAACGTGAAAAAGCCGATTCTGCTGGCCGAGAGCGGCGGCGTGGAGCCGAACCACAGCGGGCCCTTCAAGCTCTACGCAAAAGACCTCGACGGCCTGCTCCTGCATGATGTGCTTTTCGCGCCTTTTTTCGCCGGTGCCGCCGGACCGGGTCACATCTGGCATTGGGACAGCTATGTCGCCAAAAACGACCTGTGGATGCATTTCGGGCGGTTCGCGCAGGCTGTGGCGGATATCGATCCGCCTGACGAAGCGTTTGAGGCTCGGCGGATCGAGCATCCCCGTCTCCGCATCTATGTCCTGTGTGGGCGGCGGACGGTTCTGGCGTGGTGCCGCGATTCACAAGTCACTTGGCAGACTGCGCTGGCGGAGGGGCGTGCGTATGAAACGCTGCGAGGCATCACCCTTAAATTGCCTCTCCCCTCTGAAAAAGGCACCACGATTGTCGCCTCGGCCTTTGATCCGTGGACCGGTCGGCGGACCGCACTGAAAGCGGAGCAAGGCAACCTGCAAGTGCCTGATTTCTCCCGCTCAATCGTGCTTCGTATCAGGGCTGAATAACCGCTCCTTCTTTACCCCGTCCTGTCTTCGGCCTAGCGCGGGTGGAGCCCTTAGCCCCATTTATCTCTCAAACATCACAACTCTGTACACGCTGAGCCTCAGTGAAAAACAAGCAATCAGCATGCAATTCATATTTTTTTCAGTACCACATCTCCATGCGTAATCCGCACGCATCGCGGTGCGGTTCTTGCGGAATGCGGTCGGCACGGCCTTCGGCGATCCGTCGCGCGCTCCAACACGTGGCGCAGGCGTCAAGCACATCGTCCGGCGCTGCTCCCTCCACGCGGGAACCGAACAGGTGCGCGATCAGCGGCGCAAAACCATGCTGCACCAGCAGCTTCAGGCGTTCGGCTCTGCCCTCCGGCGTGCGCTTGGCCTGTGATAAAGTGGCTCCGCGGTTTAGGGCATGGAAGCAGAGCTCGGGGTGAGCCTCTCGCACTTTCTCCTGCAACTTCGGCGTCATGAGGTGATCCACTTCCCGGATCTTCGGAATAATGCCGAAACACTGCTTCGACAGGGCGCAGTCATAATGGGAACTGTTCCGGTTGATTGTCACCGCTTCGGGATAAGTGGCGGCTTCGAGGGTGCCTCGCACAGGAGGGGAGAACACACAGGACATGCGGTTGGGATGCAGGATTTTGCGGGCGTAGACATCACAGACACGGCCGCCAGGTAAAGCGTGGGTAAGTAGGCCGATCGGAATATCGATGGCGATGACTGTCGCTGAGTCTGCAACAGTGAGCACAGACGAAAAATCGGGAACGACGTGAGAAATGAAGGTGTCCGCATCCGTGTCCCACAGCACCACAAACCACCCTGCTTTGCATCCGTCAACGCCAGCGACAATCGTTGCCATTTCCCTGTCTCCCCTTTTGTCGGCATGTCGGCCGTTTTCAACAAATGAAACAATAGGAGCATAGTCGTGAAATGTCGAGGAGAAGAATACTCAGGGTCCACGCATCTGCATGTCTGCCTTTTTTTATGAAAGAGTCTGCTTTTCGCAGAAACCGCAATTAATGACAGCGAATGCTACGTCCACCTCGTCCGTGGGTACAAGGATGGCGGAACGAACAGTCGCTTTGAACCGTGCCGTTTGTTTGCGTCAGCGGTATTTGCGTTAAAATCAAGATGTGTCGGCCCTGTTTCCAACCCCTGCTTCCAATAGGAACGCCGATGTGCTAAATTATAACAAGTTAAATCGTCTTTTTAATGCCGCGTGTAATGAAGTAGGGGAAGGGGTTTGGTTATGCGCTCACGTTGGATAAGGGGTTTTGCCAAAGGGTGCGGCTTTTACAGGGCTTCTCTGGTCTGCCTGCTGGTGCCTGCGGTGGCTTTTGCGGAAACGAATGTCTGGGTCGGCGGCGGCGGTAACGTCAGTTGGAGCACGCCGGGTAACTGGACCAATGGACTGGTGCCTGTTGGAGCCAGCGATTTGGTGGTGCAATTGGCTGGCAATTTAAACATGGGAACATCGGTCACATCGCTGATCCAGGATATCGCCAATCCTTTGGAGTTGAACCGCCTCGAGACACTGGACGTGGCAGGCTCGGGAGACGTGCAGGTCTACGTGGGTGGCGGCGGACTCAGCTTTGTGACGAACGGAACTGTTCAGCCGACGCTTAAGCATAACCGCGAAAATAGCCTTTATGTCAGAGCCCCCGTCATCCTTCCTTCGGGTGTCACGTTGGCAATCAACAACCGGACATTTGGGATCGATATCGAGGGGGTTGTCTCGGGCGAAGGAGGTTTCAGTTTCGGCTCAGGGGCGCAGGGAGGAGAGATGTCGTTGAAGAATCCTTCCAACAGTTTTTCCGGAGGAACCGCTTATATCAACACGTCGGGCGCTAACGCCCAGTATACGCGCTTGTATGTGAGCGTGTCTAACGCGCTCGGAACAGGGCCTGTCACGCTCAGCGGCGGCAACCTGAATGTGCTTGGCTCCGCAAATATGCAGGCGGGCGGTCTGACTTTCCGCGGAACAAGTGCACACACCAACGCCTTCTCGCTCTTGGCCTCATCGCCGGTCTTCGCGGGCGACGGCATCACCAATGCGACGGTCGCGGCTGCGAACGTCACGCTGAGCGGGCCCTTCAACTTGAATACGAACACGCTCTATCTGCGCGGTCAGGGCAACACCGCGGGCACCCTCAGCGGCGTGATTTCGCAGGGCGGTGCCAGCGCCGTCACCAAGATGGACCTTGGACTCTGGACGCTCTCGGGCGCAAACACCTTCACCGGCCGGCTTACGGTCGGCAACGGCACGCTCAAAATGGGCGCTGCGGATGCGCTGAATCAGTGGGCCCCCGTCACCGTCTCCGGTGGCGCCTATGACCTGAACGGGTTCACCGTCACCAATGGCGCGGTGACGGTCAGCGCCGGTGAGATCAATAACGGCACGCTCAACGCCTCCTCCGTGATGGCGACGGACTCCGGAATTATTCGCGCGATCTTGTCCGGTAGCGGCGGCTTGACCAAGAGCGGCGCGGGAACGCTCGTGCTGGTCGTGACGAATCGCTACAGCGGCGTCACGACCGTCAATGGTGGCATCCTGCAGTTCGTCAAGCGCAACGCGCTGTATGATGGCGACACGTCGCAGTGGACAGACTCCAACATCATCGTGAACAGCGGCGCGACGATGGCGTTTAACGTCGGACGCGTGTTCGAATTTACTGACAGCGACATAGGCGTGTTGGCCGGAATCGGTTCCGCGTCTGGAGGTTTCAAGAGTGGCTCATTCCTGGGGCTTGACACCACGAATGCTGAGGGCGGGGTGTTCGCCTGCTCTTCAGTGCTTGGTAACCCGGCAGGCAATATGCTCGGTCTTCAGAAGCTCGGCTTGGGAACCTTGACGCTGGGAAGTGCGAATACCTATACCGGCGCGACGAAAATCACTAGTGGCGAGTTAAGCGTCAGTCTGCTGGCGAACGGCGGCACAGCCAGCGGCATCGGCTCGTCCTCCAACGCCGCGGCTAAACTGATTTTCGACGGCGGTACGCTCCGATACACCGGGCCGACGGCGAGCACAGATCGTCGATTCACAATCAGCGCGGGCAAGAATGCCGTTTTCGATGTGGTCCAGCCTGGCGCCACGCTGACGTTTGCGGCGATCAAGGGCAGCGTTGTGCCGGGCGGGACGATCATTACGAAAAACGGTCCTGGCACGCTGACGTTCGGGTTGGACGGCAAGACGACGGATGCCAATTGGGGCTACATTTCCGGCATCGATTGTTTCGTGCTCAATGAGGGTTCATACTTGAATGTCGCCAATGACACGCCCCAGATCAACGTGTCGCGTCAGGCAGGCAGTGGTCCGGCGCTCATCTTGGGTGATGGCGCTTATCTCGGATGCTCGATACCGATGGATGTCTTGGGTTCCAATACCGAACAGATCGTCCGCTACATTGGCACCAGTGCGACCGCCACCATCACGGCCGGACTATTCTCTGGTCCCGGCATGGGTGGCTCGAACACCAAAACGTTTGACGTAAACGACGGCGCGGCGGAGATCGACCTTCTGGTAAGTGCCAATTACGGCATCTATAGCGCCACAAACCTGCCGGCCGTCAGTGATATTCGCAAGACCGGCGCGGGCACGCTCAAGCTCAGCGGCGCGGATTCGCAATACAAGGGCACGATGACGGTCCGTAACGGGCGCCTCGTGGTCGGCGGCAATGTGCCGGTCGGCGGCAACAGCGTGTTGGGTAATGCCACCTCCGTGGTGCAGGTGGCGGACTCGGGGACTGCTGTTTCAAATCACGTCTCGCTGGTCTTCGACGGACCGTACACCTTCAGCCGGGGCATCTGCGTGAACCCGTACGGTGCAAGTGCGACCATCGGTAACGTCTCGACCTCGCGTGCCGTCTTCGCGGGTGCCGTTTTGCTCAGCAACACCGTGCAGTTCGTTTCGTCCACAGCCGGAACCAACGTCACGCTCGTCAGCGCCGTCATCAGCGGCCCCGGTGGCATCACGAAGACCGGCACCGGCACGGTCGTTCTGGCCTCGTCTAACACCTATACCGGCCTGACCTCCGTGGCGGCAGGTGCCCTCAGGTTGGGCGCTTCCGACTGTATCGCCGATGCCAGCGGTCTGCGCCTGACAGGCGGCACGTTCGATACGGCGGGCTATAGCGAAACCATGGGCTCGTTGGATGTGGACGGCAACGCGGTGATCGACTTCGGCAACGCGGCCAGCGTGCTGCGCTTCGCGGCTAGCGGCGCGCAGACCTGGGACGGCACGCTGACGCTGCTGAATTGGACGCGCTCCTCCTACGGCGTCGGCGTGGACCGGCTGTATGTCGGCGACTCTGCGGGCGGCCTGACGCAAGCGCAGCTCGCCAAGATCGTGTTGCCGCGCGGGCAGAAGGCTCAGCAGCTTGCTACCGGCGAAGTGATCCCCATCCCGGCGGAGACACTCTTCATGGTGAAGTAACGAAGGAAATACTCGAATGAACGCAGAAAGAATGAACGCGAGCATGGACACGACAGGCTTTACAAGGCGAACCTTTCTTCAGCGTGCGGCGGGAGCTGCGGCAGGGCTGGGTGCATGGACCGCGCTCAGTCAGGGCCGTGTGATCGGCGCGAACGAGCGGGTCAACGTCGCCATCATCGGCTGCGGCGGACGCGGGCGCTTTGTCCTGCGCGTGATGATCGAGGAAGCGGGCGCGAACTGTGTCTGCCTCTGCGATTTGAGCGATAAGCGGATGGATCAGATGTGGGAGTTCATCCAGCCCGTGCAGCCGAATAAGCCGCGCTTCGAAAAGGACTATCTCAAGGTGCTGGAATCCAAGGACATCGACGCCGTGATCGTCACCACCCAAGACAACTGGCACGCCCCGCTGACGATCATGGCGTGTCAGGCGGGTAAGGATGTGTATGTCGAGAAGCCCCACTCTCACTGCATGTGGGAGAGCGGCAAGATGGTGGAGGCCGCCGCGAAATTCAAGCGAATCGTGCAGGTGGGTACGCAGAATCGCTCCACCGAGTACAACCATCAGGCGCGTGAGATCGTGCGGAGCGGCAAGCTGGGTAAGATCGGGTTGGTTAAGGTCTTCAACCTCAAAAACGGGTCGCCTTTTAAATTGGGCGATCCCGGCAAGCAGCCGGATGGCTTCGACTGGGACCGTTGGCTCGGGCGTGCGGCGGCGCGTCCGTATCACCAGAAGATTTGGCAGGGCGGCTGGCACTACCACTGGGATTATTGTGGCGGCGACCTGACCGACGACTCCATCCACCAGCTCGATCTCGCGCTCATGGTCATGGGTGACCCCGGCCTGCCTTCCAGCGTGCGCGCGCTCGGAGGACGCTACGTCACCCACAAGGATGACGACGCCGAGGTGCCGGATGTCCTCAACATCGCGTGGGATTTCGGCGAGTTCGCCATGACCTTCGATATGAGCCAGTATCCGAAATACATGGAAAAGAGCAGTGACGTGCTTCGCAAGAAACACCTGGTCTCCGACTGGAAGCAGAATGCCACGCGTATCGAGTTTTATGGTCAGGATATGCTCATGATTCTGGGGCGTCACGGCGGCGGTTTCGTGGTCGAGAAGGAGAGCAGTCAAGTCGTGGATAAAGTTTACGGACAGGCTGGCGATCTCGAGCACTACCGCAATTTCATCGCCAGTGTGAAAAGCCGCAAGCAGCCTAATGCGGATGTCGCGATTGCTCACGCCAGCAACCTGGTCGCGCACATGGGTAATATCGCCCATCGCGTCGGCAATACAGCCCTCGCCTACGATGCCAAGACCGGCACTTTCGACAAGCCTGAGGCCAACGCGCTCATCAAGGATACCTACCGCAAAGGCTACGAACTGCCGACCGTGTAGAGGACATCCCCGGTTCTCGCTCGTCCCCTTCGCTTAATGCTGATAGCCTTCCGTACGGTCTTCCGCCCATCGGCGGAACTTGCAACCTCCCCTTGCCCTGTGATAATTTGATGAGCGAATCAAAATATCCTTTAGGGAGAGCAAACGGTATGCGACGGATTGCGCTGATGGGTTGCCTGATATGGGGGTGTGCCGTATACGCGGCAGATCCGATCTTGGATTTTGTTTATCCGGCCGGAGGTATGCCTGGGGGTGAGTTCGAAATCGAAGTTGGCGGAATGGCGCTGTCGGACCTTGTGCAGGCGGTTTTCAGCGGTTCAGGCGTCAAAGCGACGTTGCTGGGGCCCGTGCGCACGGTGACCTATTCGAGAAAAGGCCGGCCAATCACGACGGTGGTGCCGAACCGCTTCCGTTTCAAGGTCGTGGCCGAGAAAGAAGCCGCACCGGGGCTTCGGGCGCTCCGTGTGGCGTCTGCATATCGGTTAAGCGAACCGGTCGGCTTTGATGTCTCGGACATGCCGGAGCTCGTCGAGCCGTTCACCAACCGGGCTTCCGCGAGTGAATATGCCGTTGACGCACTGCCGGTCTGTCTGAACGGACGCATTGATGGGAGCGCCGGCGACCGTTATCGGGTTCAAGCGAAAAAGGGATTGACGCTGGTAGCCTTCACCGATTCGGGGGCACTGCCGAAGGGCGGATTCCGCCCCGTGTTGACATTTACGGACCCTGCGGGTAAACCGTGCGAGGGGGTCGCCGTGTACGATTCCGCATCGGCGCCGGTGGTCGTGTTTGAGGTGCCGCAGGACGGCCCGTATACGCTGCATGTGGCTTCTGCCTCCGGGACGGGCGGAGACGCCTGTGTTTACCGTGTGAAATTCGGCGAATTGCCACTCGTCACGGGGTTCTCTCCGCCGGGTGCCAAAGAGGGCGAAAGTCTGAACGTCAAGTTGATCGGGCATAACCTTCCGCAGAAACGCGTGCGGCTGTTCACGGGTGGCAAGAATAGCGCCTTGTGCCAGCAGGCGCTGACCGAGGGGGCCTTCGCGTTGCCGGCACTGCGGTTCGAAGTGTCGGAAGAGTCGGATGAGCCGGAGAAGGAGCCTAACGACACATCTGAGACGGCGCAGGCTTTGGAACTGCCGTGTGTGATCAGCGGCCATCTGGCGGCCGAGGGCGGGCGTGACCTCTATCGGTTCAGTGGCAAAAAGGGCGATCTGCTTTACGTGGATGTCCGGGCGCAAGTCTTGGGTTCACCCCTGAAGCCGAGGGTGACGGTCCGCGGCAGCAGCGGGGAGGTCGTGGCGGAAGGCGTTTTCGATACGAACGCCACGGTGCGGGCTGCCGTGTGTGGACGCGATCCCTCAGTGCCGCTGACGCTGCCGGAGGAGGGTGCTTATGAGGTGGAAGTGTCCGACCTGGAGAAGCGAAGCGGGGACGGCCTTTTTTACCGGCTGCGCCTGGGGCCGCCGAAGCCCGACTTCCAGTTGTGGATGACACCCGCTTCGCTGAATATCCCGTCGGATGGCAGTGCCTTGGTCACGCTGCACCTGAACCGTATCCACGGGTTCAGCGGTGAGGTCCGGGTGGGGCTGGACTTCCCGCCGCTGAGTATCGCCTGTGAGGGCGGGATGATGCCCGCGCAAGCGACGATGACCAAGATGACTGTTTCCACGGAAGGGGTGCGCTATCCGAGAACGGTGTTCGGCCTGACCCTGACGGGGGCTGCGCAGATCGAGGGTCGGGAGGTGCGTAGAATGGCGGTGCCGATCTCGTTCTCTCGCGATGCCGGTGGGTTGCTTGAACGCGGTGCGTATGGTGAGCTGGCTGCCAAAGTGGGTGCGGGCGTGCGCGGGCTCAGGGTTGATCCGTTGGGAAAGGGAGGTGTGCCGCTCGACCCGAGAATACCGATGCCGGTCGCCTTCAGCGCGCCGGTGCAGGTTGGCGTGAAGGAGCCGGTGAGACTGAATGTGCTGAGCGCGACGATGGCAACCCATTTAGGAGGGCTGTATGTGCCCGCAGTTGTCTGGCCGCCGCGCGGATTTACGGTCACAGGCGTTCAGCCGACTAATAAGCAGGAGAGGGCAGGTGTGTTGCTCCAAGCTGATGCGGCGGTGGTGAAGCCGGGCGAGACCGGGTATTTCATTTTGGGGTGTTACACGAAGGGTGACACCAATAAGACGGTGACGGTCGTGACTCAAAGCGTTCCATTTGTTGTGGTCCCTTGATCCGTCCGCCTCCCTCACACCTTCTGGCATTTCGGGCAGAAGTGTGTGCCGCGCTGGCCGACCACGCTGCGCCTGAGGAGCGTGCCGCAGCGCGGGCACGGTTGGCCGTCGCGGCGAAAGACCTTGAGGTTATCGGCGTTGCGGCCTCGGTGTCCGGCAACGCTGTAGAAGTTGCCTTCGCCGGTTCCCAGTGTCGTGCCGCAGTTGTCCACGGCGCGTTGCAGCACCTCTCGGATCGCCAGGTGTAGACGTCGGATCTCCGTTGCCGTCAGCGTGTCCGCGCAGCGCTCCGGATGGATTCTGGCCTGCCACAGCGCCTCATCCACGTAGATGTTGCCGAGCCCCGCCACCGTCGTCTGATCCAGTAAAAGCGGTTTAATCTTCCGCCTCTTGACGAGGAGCCGCTGCCGCAGCGCGTCGAGAGTGAAGGTCTCTTCCAGCGGTTCTGGTCCGAGTGTGCTCAAGGTTTCGCTGCCGGGCGGGACGAAATGGAATCGCCCGAATTTCCGGGTATCGTTGAAAAGAAGACGTCGTCCGTCAGCGAAGGTGATGACCACGTGGTCGTGCTTGCCGGGCGTTTCACCCGTGTCGCCGAAGCGCAGTTTGCCGGTCATGCGCAGGTGGATGAGCAGTCGGTTCCCCGAGTCGAGCGTGATCACGATGTATTTGGCGCGGCGTGTCACGCCGGTGACGGTGCGGCCCGTGAGCGCCTTGGCGAACGCCTCCGGTGTCTGGTCAGCAACCGTCCGGGGCCAGTTGACCGCGACAGCTCGAATGACGGCTTTCTCAAGGCCGTGCTGGCGCAGGTCTCTCACGACGGTTTCAACTTCCGGCAACTCTGGCATAATCCCTCCTTCTCCTCGTCCCTCTGCTTCATACGCTTCTTATCGCGCCGAACGCATTTCCTTTACCCTTTATGATACCACGCTCGCCCCTTCCGGGTGAACCTGTTATGATATTTCAAGATCAATGGAGGTGCGGCGATGTGTGTTCACCGGTTTTTCTGGATTCTCCTCGGAATGCTTTTCGGGTGCTCGATGGGGTGGGGAGCTGATAAGGGCTTCGATCCGGTTTCGTACGTGTTGCCGTTGATGGGCACGGACAGCAGTTTCAAGCTCTCCTCCGGTAACGTTTACCCCGCCATTGCGCGTCCTTGGGGGATGAACTTCTGGTCGCCGCAGACCGGCAGGATCGGCGACGGCTGGGCCTACACCTACGCCACCAACAAGATTAACGGCATCAAGCAGACGCACCAGCCCAGCCCGTGGATCAACGACTATGGCCCTTTCGCGCTCATGCCCGTGGTCGGCAAACGTGTCTTCGATCAAGAGGACCGCGCGAGTTGGTTCTCGCACAAGGCCGAGAAGGCCGCGCCGCACTATTACAGCGTCTATCTGGCAGAGTTCGACACCACGGCGGAGGTGACGCCCACCGAGCGCGCGGCCCTGTTCCGTGTCACCTATCCGCTGACCGATCAGGCCTACATCGTGGTGGACGCCTTCGATAAGGGCTCCTACGTCAAGGTGCTTCCCGGCCAGCGTAAAATCGTCGGTTGGTCCTCGCGTAATAGCGGCGGAGTGCCTTCGAATTTTAAAAACTACTTCGTCTTGGTGTTCGATCAGCCCTTCGTTTCGGCGGCTGTCTGGAAGGACAGGGAGCTGAAAGGGGACGTGTCGGAGCTTCAGGACAACCACGTGGGCGCTCTGGTTCAGTTCAAGTCTGAGGCGCGCGGGTCTCGTGTGCATGTCCGTGTGGCGTCGTCTTTCATCAGTGCCGAACAGGCCGAGCTGAATCTGAAGGAGATCGGCGAAGACACCTTCGAAGCGCTCTGCGAAAAAGGACGCCAAGCGTGGAACAAAGAGCTGGGCCGCGTCGAGGTTGAAGGCGGCACGCTCGATCAGTCCCGCGTCTTCTACACCTGTCTCTATCGTTCGTTGCTTTTTCCCCGCATGTTCTATGAAGTCGACGCCGCAGGCCAGACTGTCCACTACAGTCCCTCGACCGGCGAGGTGAAGCCCGGTTACTATTTCACGGACAGCGGCTTCTGGGATACCTTCCGCTCGCTCTTCCCTCTGCTGAACTTACTCTATCCTTCGGTCAACGCTCGGATGACCGCCGGTCTGGAGAACTGCTATCGCGAAAGCGGCTGGCTGCCGGAGTGGGCGAGCCCGGGGCACCGAGGCTGTATGGTCGGCAACAACTCCGCCTCGGTTGTGGCGGACGCTTGGCTGGGTGGTGCGCGCGGCGGGTATGACATCAACGTGCTCTATGAGGCTGTGCTTCACGGCGCGGAGAACGCCCACCCGACGATCGACTCGGTCGGACGCAAAGGCTCGAAGGAGTACCTCGAACTCGGTTATGTGCCGCGTGACATCGGGATCAAAGAAAGCGCCGCGCGTACGCTGGAGTATGCCTACGACGACTGGTGTGTCTGGCGTCTGGCCGTGGCCCTCAATCGTCCTCGGGAGGAAATCGACCGCTTCGCGAAGCGCTGCCAGAATTATCGGAACCTCTTCCATCCCGAGAAGAAGCTTATGAGCGGCCGCAACCGGGATGGCTCCTTCGACAAGGACTTCAACCCCTTCAAATGGGGTGGCGATTTCACCGAAGGATGCAGCCTGCACTACACGTGGTCCGTCTTCCATGATGTGCAGGGGCTGATCGACTTGATGGGGGGGCGCTCGGCCTTTACCGCGAAGTTGGACGAGGTTTTCACGCTTCCGCCGGTTTTCGATGAAAGCTACTACCGTCAGGTGATTCACGAGATCCGTGAGATGCAAATCATGAACTTCGGGCAATATGCGCATGGCAACCAGCCCATCCAGCACATGATCTATCTTTACGGCTATGCAGGCGAACCTTGGAAGACCCAGCGCTGGGTGCGCGAGGTGATGGATCGGCTTTACACGCCGGCGGCTGACGGGTACTGCGGAGACGAAGATAACGGCCAGACTTCGGCGTGGTACGTGTGGTCCGCGCTAGGCTTTTATCCAGTCTGTCCCGCCAGCGGGGAATACGTGTTAGGCGCGCCGCTCTTCAAGCGGGCAACGGTGACGCTGGAAAACGGCAGGCGGTTGGTCATCAACGCGCCAGAGAACAGCGACGCAAACCGCTACATCCGAAGCATGAAGCTCAATGGCAAAACCTACGCCAAAAATTTTCTTCTCGCCGACGTGCTGAAACAGGGTGCAAAGCTCGACTTCAAAATGACCTCCGAGCCCAATCCGAAGCGTGGCATCTCTCCCGCCGATGTGCCCTACTCCTTCTCCCTAAAGCGTTAAATGTCCGCTCCCTTCTCATTCCCCCCGGCAGTGCTTTAGAACTTTCGCGGTAATCTGTTTTGCCGTCGCAGCCCTCCCGGAGTGATGGCGAGGTTGTAGCTTGTTTAGGCTGAACGCGCCTAATGCGCTTTTCTATTTGCCCTTTCTTGTGCGATTAAGGCACGTGCATCTGACCCGCATCTGAGCCTCCGTCGCATAGGGAATTCCCCCCATTGAAGGCGAAGGATAAATCATGCATAGTGTCAAACGTTGAGGTATGTAAGCGGATGAGGACTATCATGAACAAACAAACAGTGAACACGTGTGTGCTGACGGTAGGAATAGCGTTCGGCGCTTGGGCCGAAAAAGAGCCGTTTTTCCAGGCGAGTCTGACGCCCGATTACGCCCTATACGAAAACAGTCAAAGGATTGAGGGCGTGACGCTCAGCATCTGGGGCAATAACCCGCAATCGTCTTTGGCGATCGGTTTGGTGAACGGTTCCTCGGGCAACAGTAAGGGCCTGAGCATAGGTGTTTTGAACTATGCCGAGTCATATGCAGGTGTCCAGTGGGCCTTTGCCAATTTCACGGAGGGTGACTGCTCGGGATGGCAGGGAGGACCGTTCATTGGTTTGTTGGTGAGCGTGGCGAATTTCACCGGTGGACACATGAGCGGTGCGCAGATAGGGTTAATCAATATGGCCGGTAAACTGTCGGGGCTGCAGTTGGGAGTAATCAACTACACCCAGACTGCTGAAGCAGGCGCTCAGATCGGATTGATTAATCTGATCTCCGAGAACCGTGAATGGTTCACGCGGTTGCCGGAAGAGGTGGCGCCCGGAATGATACTCGTGAATTGGCGTTTCTAAACGGAGCAAATGACAAAGAAGAGAGGTGTCAAAATGGAAGCAACGAGCAATGATAAAATCGCGGAAGCACTGAAACTTCTGGAGGAAGCCGCCAAGGAAAAGAAGGACGAGCTTCGGAATCTAGTCAGCGACAAATACACCCATCTCAAGACGGTTTTGGTGTCTGCGGAACAATCCGCAGCCGAATCGCTGTGCGCGGCCCAGAAGCGCGAGATCGATGCGCTGATCCATGCGCGGGACGTGAGCGCGGCAAAGGTGAAAGAGGCCGCGACCGCAGTCTGCGATCATGTCCAAACCAACCCGTGGCCGTATATCGGCGGGACGGCCGTGATCGCGCTGCTGGCCGGGTACGTCATGGGACACAAAAAATGACTTTTTGAAAAACGGGTGCCCTTTGAAGCAGTACTCTTCACCCCTGCTGTTCCGCGCGGCTAAGTGGTTGCTAGGCCGTTACCGTCGTACGGCGCTTGAGCTCCTCCGGATCGAGGCCGCCGTCTGGTATGTACGTGGCGTCAATGCCGGACGCCTGTTTTTAATCGGAGGGCTCGCGCTGGCATTACTCGTTGAGTTGCTGATTGTTGGTTTCGTGCTGCTGCACGTCGGGCTTTACGCGCTGCTGCCTGCGCCGGCTAACGCGATCACGATCTCGGCTCTTGGCGCTTTTTATCTGTTTGTCGCAGGCCTGGTCCTGAGATGGCTCTGCGCAGAGAAGACCTGGATGAAGTACTCGCAAGCCGACCGCTGCGTGGCACAGGCGATCAGGCAAAAACCATTGCCCAAGGTCTGATGCACCCTACTCATTCTCTCTTCTTCTCACCCCGACCGCGTCAACTACCGCACGCTGATCAGCGTGCCAAAATCGTAAGTGAGGATGGCTGTCGTGTTGACCGTGTCGTATTTGACGGTCCAACGTTGCGGCAGAGACGCGACGGAGCCGAACGGAACTCCGAGTGTGCCGGTACAAGTCGCGAGGGTGTATTTATTGAATTTTGTGAGTTGTGCTTTGTTTTCAACGCTCAGCGACAGCGCCGAAAGATTGAGGTTGCCCCGCACACGTGCAGGCGGTCGCATGCGCCGTTGGTTGACACGTTTACCGCGAGAATGCCTCCCAGAGCCGCTGGCGCGGCGGCCAGCGTCAGGGTCATGCGGCGGACAGCCGAGAAACGGAGTGTCACAGGAGTGTAGTTTCCCATGTTCGTAATCCTCTGATCTGAGTCCCTGATGCGCTGAACCTGGTTCTCCAGAACGGTTCTCCATCCTCCGGCTTCAATCTCTTCCTTCCCGACTCACTCTCCTCTGGCCGCCCACGCGGTCGTATTGACGACCACTTTCTGAACCCCGGCAGATTCAAAGGCCTTCTTGTCGTGCCCGAACGTATGGCCGACAACCCGCCCCTTACCATAGGCCATCGTCCAGACCATGGGCTCGGTCTTCTTGCTCCAGTCGGAATCAGCCGTCACCAAAATGTTGATTTTCTCTTCTCCCTGCAGTTTGGCGTAGAGTTCATCAGTGGTCTTGAAGTCTTCCAGTCCCTTGGTGATAGGATGATCTTTCACGACCACCTTGTTTGCGAATTCGCCGCCGGGTCCATGTCCGCTGGCCCCCATCTTCCAATAGCGTCCGCACAGTTTGCCCCACTCTTCCCACTTGGGAAACGACGCGCTGGCCAAATGGGTCACGACCAGTCCCTTGCCCTCCTTCACATAGGCGAGGAGATTAGCCTTGGCCTCGTCGCTGAGTTCCACTTTCTTGCTGTTGAAGAGCATGTAATAAATCACGTCGTACTTGGCGAGTTCATCTTTGGAGTTGAGTATCGTCAGTCCCTCGACAACGGTCGTATCAAACGTGCCGGCCTTGTCCAGAATCTCTTTGGTGCAGGGGGTCGTCACCCTCCAGTCGTGGGATTTGGCGTCATCGCCGGTAATGATTAGGACTTTGATTTTTGCCGCTTCCGCCGCATGACCCTCGAGCGGAACGCACAATGTGCCGAACAGAATCCCTGCCAGACTTACGGAAACCAGAGCCAACTTTTGCATGTCTTTCCCCTTTTGTGTACGGATTAAAAAAATCACTTTTCGTGCGGCACGGGTGCGCGCCCGATAAGGTCGGTTTCAAAAAACGATTTCTCGCTTAACAATGACAGAGCACCCCAACGGTGTCAAGCGCGTCGCGCCGCTTCGTCCATTCTTTAGCCTGACTCCCCTCTTTCTCGCTTGAAACCGGCGCGGCGCGCGATGAAACTCTGTGACTCTGTCACGCTGGAACGTTGAAGCCCTTCCTCAACGAACGTCGTACTCCCTCGGCACGCTCATAAGCCCGAAATCATCCACCGGGATCCACACCCCCTCCGCGAGCGAACCGCAGGCGCGGCCAACGTCCACCCAGACTCCTGGTGCAGGGCTCTCGCCGCAAGGTTTCATCTGTGCCGGGTCGCTGGCGTCAAACATCGCTACCCCGCCCAGGCTGCCTTGCAACGCGAGAAGTCCGCCGAAGCAGACGATTTCTGATGCCGGGTCCTTCACTGCCGCCGAAGCGTTGAACACAAATCGGCCGGTGTCCGACAGGCTCCACGATTCAATGCTGTGCGTCCCTTTTTCGTCGGCCGCGGCGCGCCCCAGAAACACGTTCCCTTTGTCGACGCGCACCGGGCGGGGCCACGTCTTGGGCAGCGCCAGAGAGGTCACCTGATACGCGCCCACGCCGTCATACGTGCACGCGAACAGCGCTTCTTTCTGGTTCGACCAGTCGGCGGAGTAGGCCAGGCCGGAGGACCCCAGCAGATACAAGAGCGCGCCGTCCGGAGAGAGCCCGACGAGTTGCCCCGGGATGCTGATGGCGGGGCGTTCCGTCGGAAGGGCCGGATCTGCAAAGTCGATAACATCGAGAAATTCGCGCACGCGCCACTCACTGTCGATCTTGCCGTATTTTCCGTAAACCGGCACGTCTTCCGACTGTTCATGGCTGAAATACACGCGCCCTTGCGCCACAAACGGCGCGCTGAACCCCCACGCCGAAGAAGGCGCGTAAAGGTGTTGCGAGACGAGCTCCGGGCTGGCCGGGTCCTTTGTCTTGAATGCCACCAGACGCACGCCGCCTGGGCTCCACCACGGCCCCCTCCACAGTCCGATCAAATCCGTGGCGGCTGGGTTAGCCGCTGTCGTGGGCGTAGTGCCGATGGCCGTCAGAAGCGTCCGGTAGTCATACGTCTGGCTCACCCAGACCAAAAGATCCTGCGCCGGCCAGACCGCCTCGTACCTTCCGGACGCCGTTTCTTCAGAAGGCACGCCGACTTGTCCCGCCGCATGGATTTCCGGCAGCGCGCCGAGGTCCATCACGGTCAGCAGCAGGTTGGTCGTAACCGTCCCTTTCGTGCCCTCTGTCTCGGTTGCGAAAAGAAGGCCCTCTTGGCGGCTGTCCGGGTTCTGCAGAAGATACAGAGAATGGTCGCGCACACAAGCGCCGACAATCGGCAGCGCCCCGAGGTCGACGCGATTCAAGATGACGTCGGGGGCCGTTTTGGCAGCCACCCGCACCATGGAATGGCCTCCTGCGGTCCACAGGCCGGGTTCCTCCATCTGCAGTAGGTAGTCTCCGGAAGCCAGAATGCGATTCACCGCCCAAGACAGTTCAAGCGCGCTCTTCACGGTTGGCTGATCGCGATTTGTGATGTCGACGCTCAGCAGCTCCTTGCCCGAAAGGGAGAGCAGCCTGTTCCGGTGAAGGGCCGTTCGTCGCGGCTGGCAACTTTGGCTGATTACGCCTCGCGCGGTCAGAGATGAGTCCGCCAGTTCGATGAGCTGCACGTTCGACGCATAGACGCTGCCGTTCCAGCCCTCGAAAGGCACCAGGATCAGACCTTCCTTCTCGAGCACCGACAACGCCTTTTCGTTCCAGTTCGCTTCGCTCCATGAGGCGTCCTCGCCTAACGCAACACGGGCCAGCAGGCCCGCTTTGGCCGGATCACGGACATCGAACAGCGAGACAGCCACGCGGCCCGATTCCATGCCGACCGTCACGAGGCGTCCGCCCAGCGGATGAATGTAGCTGGACCATCCGGGAACCTCCACCTCGCCCGCCACGGCAGGTTGCGTGGGGTCTGTCAGATCCAAGATCCACAACGGATCAATGTTCTGGAAAGTGACCGCATACGCGCGGTTGCCCTCGAACCGGGTGGCGTATAACCGCTCGCCCGGAGCCAGTTGCAGGGTTCCCAGCGCAGCGGGCTTCGAGGCGTTCGCCAAAGAGAACGTTTCCAGCGCCGTCAGCCACGTGCCGATCCCCGTGGGGGGCTCCGTGTCGAGTTTCGGATCGTACCTCTCGGAGATCACGGTGAACACGTTCTCGGCAAGGTTCATCTTAAACTTGTCGGTCACCCGGCCCGCAGTCACAATCCCCGACGCATCGCTCATCGAGCCGTCCGGCGCGCCGATGTCGATCACCCTCACTTCATGGGCAAGATCGTCCGAACCTCCCTGTAGTGCCACAAACAGGAAACGGTCCGTCGCCATCACGGCGTTTCCGTAACCGGGGAACCACAGCGTCGAACGTTCGACCGGAGACGCGGGTTGCGACAAATCAAAGGAGCAGACCGACGTGCCCCACTGCCCTTCGGTGCCGCCGGAGTCCGTAACGTCGAGATAACTCTGAACCGCGACGTACAGCGCCGTTCCCACCAGGCGGCTCTCAAGCACGCTCCCCTCCATCGTCAGCGTCGCGACGGGGCGCGGCTGAGCCCCCGAAACATCCACCACCGACAACAGGCTCTGCTCGGTCGCGCTTCCGTTGCGCGCGAGCAAGACCACATGTTCGGCGCCGAGCAGGTACATCTGATCGCCCACCGCCGGTAAGTTCAACTCGCCCCTCAGCACGGGCGCGTCGGGATGGCTCACGTCGATGACTTGAAGGCCCCTGTACTGGTTGAAGAAATAGAGTGTGTCGCCGCTGATTTTCCAGATGTCGGACTCCTCAACCGAACGCTGATGATCGGGAATGCCCGGCAGATTAGACCCGTCAATCGGATTTCCATCACCGGTCAGCGTGTACACATCGCCGCTTCCCGGGTTGGCACGCCATAGACTTGAGCGCCGACCGGGAAACGCGCGTTTGCCTCTGAAGAAGGTGAGCGGATAGGAAGAGATCTGTTCGCCGCGCACCCGTAGCGTTTGGTTGGTGAATGAGGCCGATAAACGGAAAGTGACCTTGGTCGCCAATTTTCGTGAGCGCAAGACCTGTCGCGGCACCCATGCCCCCTGATCAGGAACCTCGCGGCTTTCGAGCGTGATGGACTGCCAGCCTTTCGGGACGCTGGCTGTGACGATCAGGCTCTTTCCCGAAACGCTTGTTTTCAGAATAGACGGTTCCGTTGTGACCGTTTCGCAAAAACCTGAGCATGTGGCGAAAACGAGCGCCGCAGCCGTAAGCCAACGCCCACCGGATCCGAAAGAAACACCTGCCTTCATTACGCACCTCCTGAATCTGTCGGTCCCGAGTTAACGTGAGGCCTGTGCGAAGCGAGGTAACTCTGAAACCGTCCCCTCTTCCCAACAAACATGAGTAGAAAATCCTGTCCAAAAAAGGGCTACAGTATTTTCGAAAATGCTCTAGAAGCCCTCTGCGCCTTCACGCCTTTGCGGGAAAACAACGGATTCTGAATGCCGGTGTTGGCTTGTAAAGCACGCCTGCGCGAACGCACGTCGCCTATCTCGCCCTCGCCGACCCCTTGGCGCTCCAGGTCACCAATTCATATTCATCCGTCGACGCGTCTTCACCTTTGCCCGTCTTGATCGTTTTAATAACGGTTTTCCACTTGCCTTTCAGCGGGAGAGACATGCTGTAAGAGATTTTTCCCAAGGCAACGGACACCTCGACGTTCTCCTCGATGGCCCCGTCACCGCCGCCCATCAAGATCGTGTCTCCGTCGTAGTTGCTTCCCGACAAGGACACGGTGATGGTGTTCCTTGACCACTTGGCCGAGCAGAGGAGCGCGCTTTTCGTCTCCTTGTCTTTTTCCGACAATCTCGCTGAACCGCCTTTCGCCGTGGAAGTCACAATGTCAGGGCTGCAATCGATGTCGCCCAAGGAGACCGTGATCGTCTGGATCAGAGCAGTCCAATCCTCGGGCGTGTCGTCTAAGGTGAAGGTTGCGCTGGCGTTGTAGGTATCCCTCCCGACGACATCATACGAAGTGATGCCGTCCTCTTTAGTCTTCTGCAGGCGGTCGGCATGGCTTGCGGACGCCGACGCCTTGGCCGACGTGATCTGCTGCGCCTCAACGGTCATGCACAATGTGGCCGCCACTGCGGCGCACGCGAACGATAACCGACTTTGACCCTTTGAACGTCTCTTTTCCATCGTCGCCTCCTGATGTGTCCCGTTTTCTCCGATTGATCCTTCGAAATTGGGCGCAAAAGCCAAATTCCGATTAGCATCATTTTACTAAGCCGCTTCTATTCCGTCAAGTCGGCTCCTAGAGTATCGAACAACGAACAACGGCGCACGTGCGGGCACCCCGTTTCTCTGATAGGTTGGGCATGTTCCTGATCGGTTGCGTGCAATCGCTTCCCCGCTACTGCCATCCCGTCACGCCCCCTTTTGCTAGTTAATCGTTATTATTATTGAGACTTGCATAAGTAGGTAACAGATGATATTCTGTTGTCATGAAAGTTGG
>JAEAMG010000323.1_pt1 | contig 62425 bp, 34 predicted proteins | sample 8958741 | NCBI WGS metagenome assembly JAEAMG01 (sample SAMN16933256, study PRJNA681125) | bioreactor sludge metagenome | isolation source: anaerobic bioreactor treating anionic surfactant - SDBS | place: India: Bengaluru | collected 2019-02-28 | reverse complement strand
CAGTGTTTACGGGGCTGATCTGGTGATCGGCTCGAATTTAACCGGACAGTAGTGACGCAACAACTCGAATTTATCACCCACTGTTTTATCGAAGAGCCACAACGTGTTATTTGGTGCTGGTGGTGGTTTGTTCCTCACTCAGCGTCTGATCCGGCTACGCGTTGTCGCTTGCCTGCCGCCGAGTTCCCCGCGTTAAGGCTGGAGCTTCACGTCGTCGCAATCGGCGGTGAGGTAGCGCGGGGCACCGGGCTTCCACTGCGGGTAGGCTTCGGTCTTCTCGATCGTGTTATCCGTAAAGGTCAGCCCCTGGATGCTGTAGACATCCAAAAGCGCCGGGTGGAAGTGGCGGATCGTGTTGCCCGTGATGCGGATGTTCTTATTGTAGCGGCTTGCGGCGCGGAAGGCGGGCTCGATGCCGGCTCCGCACTCGATGAGCGCCCGGCCCCAGACGCCGTAGTTACAGTTGTCGAACACATTGTCGCGGATCACGCAGTCGTTCACGCCCGCCTGCTCGTACCAGAAGCGCGCGTCGCCCTCGAAAAGAATCGCCGAGCCGGCGGTGTGAAAGGTGTTCTTCTCGACTACGGTCGGGCCGCGCGAGTTGAGCAGGATGCCGCGGGCGCGGTTGCCGCGGATCGTGCAGCCGCGGATCGTGAGCGCCGCGTAGTCGTCGACCGCGGCGAGCGCGTCGCCGACCGCAACCGTCTCGGGCAGCGGCTCCTTGAAGGTGAGGCGCGTGTACTCCTTGTTCAGGCGCTCGACACGCTTGACCACCGGATAGGCGGTGGTGATGAGCGCGGGGCCCTTCACCAATTCGAGCTTCTGTCCCTTCTGAATGAAGTCGAAGCCATACTGCTGCGGGTGGACGAGCTTGACGTCGGCGACGGTCGGCGAGAGACGCTCGGCGATGCGCACGTAGATGCCGTGGACGTTCGTGGCGTCGTCCTTCTGCAGCTCAAACAGGCAGTCCTCCAGCACGACCTTTCCGCTGCAGTTGACGAAGTGCGTGGCGTCGGCCGTGAGGCTGACGATACGGTTTTTGCCGGGGGGCGGCGTGACTTTGACGCGCCGCACGAAGAGGTCGCGGCTTCGCTGGCCAATCACGCCCATGCCGCCGCAGTGATAGAGCGTCACGTCTTCGATTGTCACGTCGCGGCAATCGGTGACCGCGATGCCGCAGACCAGGCGGTGGCTGGGGCCGAAGACAAAGATGTTGCCGGGCGTTCCCTTCAGCTTTGCGCGCAGGAGGCGCACGCGGCGGCTGCCGAGGTCCTGAGCGAGAATATCATCGCCGAGCCCGTAGTCGCGGGCCTGGTAGGCGGTCTCGCGCTTCACGGGATCGAACTCCAGGATCGTCCGCACGGGATAGGGCGTGCGCGCCTTGCCGGCTTTGCCGTCGTGGAACTTGAGCAGGCCATTCTCAACCGAGTACGGGTATTCGGCGGGAATCTCGAGGTCCGCGCAGGTTTCCGTCACCGCGAGGATCTTGCTTTCGCTGTGGAAGGGACGCTCGTAGTCCACTGTGAAATTGCGCAGCACGATGCCGCGGGCGTTATCGACCGTGAAGGGCGAGAGGTAACCGTGAAAAAGGAAATCCGAACCCCCGCCGTCGATCTCGAAGTCCCGCATGCCCTCGATGGGGAAGACGATGCGCTTGAGGCCCTCGTCGTTATTGCTGATGAACTGGTAGCGCTCGAAAGCCTTATCGGGATAGAAGTCGTAGCGTCCTTTGGGGAAGACCAGCTTATCCGCACCCTGTTTCCGGGCTTGGGTCAGGGCGGCGCGCACGGCGAGGGTGTCGTCTTTGCCGTCGTCGGGGAACGCTCCGAAGAGCGCAACGTCAAGCGCGCCGCCAGCGGAGGCGGCGGTGACGAGTAACACGGGCATCCATGTGAAAAACAGACCTGTCAATTTCATGCGTCGAAAACCTCCCGGATGGAAAACGTTGTCCGTTATTTTTACTCACGCGGGGGGTGAGGCGCAAGAAGCAAGTGATGGGGAACCTGCGAGGGGACTCCTGAGATGGAAAGGGGGTGGGGTGTCTGTTTCCCCCCCCCTAGGAGGTTTTCGTTGGAACAGGGTGTTGAGTCATTGATCGCATCGCATCGGATGATTATTTAGCTTGTATCCGGTCCGTGAATCGTGCGACACTTTCTGCGTATGAAAATGAGATTCATATGTGAAAATTAAATTTTCACTGATGAAATCTGTTTTTCGGACTTTAAGGTGTTTTGGAGGTGTCGGCAGGAGATCGGTTAATCAAGGAGAAGAAACGATGCAAAGCAGACAGTGGATGAATCACGGGTGTTTCCGCAGGACCCGTCGGGGCATAACGGCGCTGTGGATCTTCGCAGTCGCCGCCAGCACGGGAAGTTTGAAGTCGGACACCTACACATGGAGCACCGGCACCTCGGGGAGTGCGGTGGACGGGTCCGGCACATGGAATACCACGACGGCGAACTGGGTGGGTGCGGGGGATGCGCATACGACATGGAACAACGGCGACACGGCGGCCTTCGGAGCGGGCGGCACGGCCGGTACCGTGACCGTGGCATCGGCGGGAATTTCGATCGGGGGGCTAACCTTCAATTCGGGCGTGACCGGCACCTACCTGCTGTCAGGAGGTCCTCTGACCTTGACGGGCACACCGGTCTTTACCGCAAACGCGAACGCCACACTCGGAGTCCTGCTCACCGGTGAGAAGGGTTTCACCAAGGCCGGCACCGGGACGCTGTCTTTCAGCAACGCGGAGAACACGTTCACCGGCGATGTGCAGATTTCGGCCGGAACCGTCACCTGTACCAGCATGAATCAAGGGGGCACAAACAGTGTTCTGGGACGAGCGAATCTGCCGCGGATGATCACCGTGGGCAACGGCGCGACGCTGCAGTTCAATGCCCACGACACGTTTGGAAATGACGGTAAGAACCCTGCGGTGACCCTTGCCGTAAAAAATGGCGGAACGATCAAGAACAACAACACCTTCACGACGTTCGGCAGCCTGTCCCTTGAAGACGGTACCGTCACGTCATCGGGCGGGGCAGCCACCGCTTTTCAAGCCTATCAATTGAGGGGTACGGTGACAGCGGGGGGGAACTCGGCCATCAACACGACGGGAGGTAATTACAACGGCGTTCACGTCTTCGACACACCTTTCGCGGTCACCGGAGGCACCTTGACGGTTTCGGCGCAACTGATCAACAGACCCAGTCCGACTGTGCCGGGAGGAATTGTCAGCGGTTTCATCAAGAGTGGCGACGGCAAGATGATTTTGGCTGCGGACAACAGCTTCGGCGGCAACGTCACAGTATCCAATGGCGTGTTACAGGTGGGTAACGGCGGCGCCAGCGGGACGCTGGGAACCGGGGCCGGAGCGGTCAATCTTGTCGCAGCAGAGTCGTCGCTCGTGTTCAACCGCTCCGGCTCGACAGCGGTGTCAGGGCCGATTTCCGGCAACGGCGCACTCGTTAAACTGGGCACGGGACTGGTGACGCTCGCGGGAGCGAACAGCTATGCGGGCGGCACGGCGATCAGCAACGGCGTTCTGGCCGTTCTGAGCACAAACGCTCTGCCCGGATACGCCACACCGGGCAGGGTGACGCTCGCGGGAGGCGCGGGGCTCTCGGTCGGCGTCGGCGCTTGGTCAAACGATACCATCACGGCGCTGATCGACACCGGCATTTACGGGAGCGACACGATCTTCGGGTTCGATACCACGGCAGGAAATTACGTTTATAACAATCAGTTTGACCTGCCTTCGGTTGCGGGGCTCGTCAAAACCGGTCCGAACGCGCTGACGCTGCTCAGCGGCACCCCGATTACGATGGGCGTGACCGCGCTGGGTGGCATCCTGCAGGCCGATTTCGGGGCCGGCATTCCCGCCATGACGAATGTAACCCTGACGGGCGCTTCGCTTTCGTCGGCGAGCGGCACCATCACGGCCTCGCTCGGGAGCGGCATGGGGCAGATCACTATCGCGCCGGGCACCGCGAGCGGTTTCAGCGCGGTCAACGTGCCGCTCACCGTCGACCTCGGGTATGGCGCCACGTTGATTTCGGGTGCCACCGTGACGTGGGGCTCCTCCATTTTCAATCCCGGGCCGCTTGTGCTCAACGACATCGGTGCAAACACAAACTTGAACTTTGTCAACGCCATCGACCTCAACGGCGCGACGCGCACGGTCAACGTCAACGCCACAGCAGCGGATGCGGCGGCGGAAATCAGCGGCGTGATCAGCGGAGGCGGCACGGCGGGGCTCATCAAAGGCGGGGCGGGCAAGCTGGTACTGAGCGCGGCCAACACACTTTCGGGCCGCACGACAATCAACGCCGGCACGCTGGCTCTTTCCGGCGGCAACAACCGGCTGAACACAAGCGGGTTGGTCACCCTGAACAGCGGCGCGCTTGACATGGGCGGATACGTACAGACGCTGGCGGCCGGGAATTTCACGTTCGCAGGCGGCATGATTCAAAACGGTTCTGTGAGTCTCAGCAATACGAGCTGGAGCCCCTCAGGAATGGCCAACGTCACCATCGGCGTCGGCGGCGGTTTGACCGGCAGCAACCGACTTCTGCTGAACAGCGGACAGACCTTGACGCTCGTTTCCGGAGCCGGTTCCGTCTGTTTCGGCGGCGATACGGGAGGTTCCGCCAACTACATCGGCGTGGATAATGCCTCCACTAACACGATCATCGTCAACGGCGGGTCGCTCGATTACACCAACTCGGCCGCCGGGGCGGGTTACCTGCGCATCGCAGCAAACTCGGGGCCCCCGGTGGGCACGCTGACCGTGAATAACGGCGCGGTGAATGTCGGGCACTCGATGAACATGGGCGCGCGATGGAGCAACGGTAACGACGCCGCCTGCACCGGCGTGGCGACGCTGAACGTCAACGGCGGTGCAGTCAACGTCGGCACGGGAACCAGCACGGGGACCGGTGGCGGCACGCGCGGCTGGCTCTACATGGGCAATGCGCACGCGGGAACCGTGAGCCGGTCCACAATCAACCTGAACGGCGGAACACTTTCTTTGATTCAGCTCGAGTGCGGCGCTTACGGCACAAACACATTGAATTTCAACGGCGGCACGCTGAAGGCGCGGGCGGACAATGCCTCGTTCGTCAACGGAGCCCGGCTGGTCTGCAACGTCGATGCGGGCGGTGCGGTGATCGACACCGCCGGATACAAAGTCGGCCTGGCGGCGAATCTGATTGGCACCAGTTTCTTGAGCAGACTTGTCAAGCGCGGCGCGGGCACGCTGACGATGAGCGGCAGCAATACGTGCAACGGTGTGACATCCGTTGAGGAGGGGACGCTGGCTCTTTCAGCCGGGGCGGTTTTTCCGACCCATGGCGCCACACAACTTTCGGCGGAAGCGCTCAGCAGTCTGAAGCTCCGCCTGGACGCATCTGATTCATCGAGCCTTTTCACCAACTCAAACGGCAGCGGATCGATCACGACGTCGGGTCAGCCGGTCGGCTACTGGGGTGACCTGAGCGGGAACGGCAAACACGCGACGCAGACGACGGCGGATAATCGTCCCACTTATGTGACGGAGGTCGCCGAGTTCAACGGACGACCCGTGGTTCAGTTCGACGGCGTCAACGACGACATCACCAGCGCGCTCGACATCAACGCAGCGAACATTTCCAACATAACGGTCATGATGATTTTCCGGCAGGTGACGAAACCGGCCAACAGCGGGCTGTGGGGACACGACGACGGGGGCTGGGACCGGTCTCAGCTCTTGAAATTCGCGAACGGGCTCCAGTGGGGATATTCCAGCGAATACCCCATCGCCACATCGGCTAATTGCGTACCTGTGAAGGGGATGGATACGAACGCGGTCTTGATTTACACCGCGAGCCTCAAGAACGGCGTTGCCAACGGCTCCCACGTCTACATCAACGGCCAGTCGGACAGCGCGAACGGTCTGCCCGCCTTCACCTCTGCGGAAGGCTCAGGCCGAGCCTCATTCACACTTGCGAACATCAGCGCCAACAACGGCTATCACGGCAACATCCAGATTGGCGAGGTGCTGGTGTTCGATACGGCGAACGACGCTATCCGGCTCAATGCGGAAGCCTATCTAAAAGACAAGTGGGTTGCGTTGTCGGGGAGTGTGAACCTGGCCAGCGATGCGGTTCTGGATTGCGGCGGCGTGACGCAGACCGTGACGACTGTGACCGGGACCGGGACGATCTCCAACGGCACGCTGACGGTCATTGAACCCCTTTCGCCCGGCGGCAACGATATCGGAACACAGAAAGTTTCCAATATCGCGCTGAACGGGACCTTGCTGGTGAACGTGACGGCAGACGGTTTGTGTGACCGGCTGGTTGGAACGGGGAACGTGTCACTCTCCGGGCTCAAGCTAAGGATCGCAAATCCCAGCCTGCTGAACCGGGAGAAATCCTATACGGTTATGACGTGCGCAGGAACGATTTCGGGCGATTTCGATTCAACCAACCTGCCGGCCAACTGGCACGTCCGGTATGACCGTCCGGCGGGCCTGGTCACATTCTACTATGCGGCACCGGGAACGATGATCCGGGTGAAATAGGAAAAGGATCGAGGCCCCCTCAGGTTGGAACGAGCACTTCGAGAGAGGAACGCGCAATGACGAAAAAAGAGGATGTCCGCTATACCGCGCCGAGTCTGGAACGGGGATTGGCGATTCTCGAATATTTGGCTCATCATCCTGACGGCAAGGGGCAAGTGGAGATCGCGCAGGCGCTCAAGTGTCCGGTGTCCAGCGTTTTCCGCATCACCTTGGCGCTGGAGAAGGCCGGCTATCTGGAACGCGACCCTGAGACCAAAGTGTTCCGGCACACGCAGAAGATGCTGATGCTGGGCCAGCAGGCGCTTTCGGAGACGGACCTTATCGGCTGCTGCATGCCAAGCATGCGCGAGCTGCGGGACGAACTGGAGGATACGATTCTGCTCGGCGTACTGAACGGCACGGAGATCATCGTGCTGGAGCAGGCGCTGGGCTCGCACCTGTTCCGCTTCTCTGTGAATGCGGGGCACCGCATCCGGGCTTACTGTTCCGCGCCGGGCAAGGCGATCCTCGCACACCTGCCCGAGAGGCGGCGCGAGCAGGTGATCGCGCAGACCGAATTCGTACGGTTCAACGCGAACACAATCACCTCGCCGCAGGCTTTCAGGAAAGAGCTACAAAACATTTCGCAGCTCGGCTATGCGGTCGATAACGGCGAGGAGTACGCGGGAATCTACTGTGTGGGCGCTCCGATCTTCGACCACAGCGGCTATCCGATCGCGTCGGTGTGGGTCACCGGACCGGGCACGCGCGTGAAACCGGAAATGATCCCGGAAATCGGAGTAAAGGTGAAAGCCGCTGCGGAGCGGATCTCGCGGAGAATGGGGTGGAAGGGCAGCGAATATGAGGCCTGAGGACGGAGGCCGGAGGGCTGCGGAGACGGGCGGAGAGGTGTCCACGAATAAGAGAGGTGTCCGAAATGAACGTGATGGAACAGTTTTGGTTGGACGGCAAGGTGGCGGTCGTGACGGGGGCATCGAGCGGCATCGGAAAGCGTGTGGCGCTGGGATATGCTCAGGCCGGCGCTAAGGTGGCCGTGGTGGCGCGAGGCGCCGAGAAGCTGGAGGCGGTCGCCGAAGAGATCCGCACCGCCACCGGCGCCGAGGTGCTCGCGGTGCCGTGCGACGTGACGGAGCCGGTTTCGGTTGCCGCCATGGCAGCTGCCGTATGTGAAAATCTGGGCCGCATCGATGTCGGGGTCTGCAATGCGGGCATCGTGACGCTCAACGGTTTGGACGAGATGCCGCTGGCGGAATTCGAAGCGGTTCTCAAGACCAACGTCAGTGGCGTGTTTCTCACCGCGCAGGCCTGCGCCAAGGCGATGATCCGCCAGGGTCAGGGCGGCAGCATCATCGTCACCGCGTCGATGTCGGGCCACGTGATTAACACGCCGCAGAAGATCGGGCACTACTGCGCCTCGAAAGGTGCGGTCAGCCAGTTGTCAAAGGCCATGGCCATCGAGTTCGCGCCGCACAAGATCCGCGTGAACAGCGTGAGCCCCGGCTACATCATGACCGAACTGGTCGAGCCGCTCACCGACTACCATGCCGTGTGGACCCCGCGCATTCCGCTGGGCCGACTGGGACGTCCCGAGGAACTGATGGGGCTTTACGTTTATTTGGCCAGCGACGCGTCGGGGTACATGACCGGCTCGGATGTCGTGATCGACGGAGGGTATACGTGTCTCTGAGGACCGAGGGCAGAGGACGGAGGACGGAAGACGGTTTTAACGCAGGGGGATGATACAATGAGTTCGATACGGATGCGACAAGAAGGATGCTGTTCGGGTTCTTGCGGATGCGGGACCGAGTCAAGCCGCAGGGGTTTTTTAAAGGCGATCGGTACCGGTTCGCTGGCGCTGATTTCTTCGAAATTGCCGGTGATGGCAGGCCCGTTCGAGAATGCGGACTTTGATCGGCTCGTGCCGGCAGACAAAAAGCTTGATCCCGCCTGGGTCAAAGCGCTATTTGAGCGTGGCGTGCCCACGGTGTACCGGGGCGATGAGCTGAAATACATCGGGATGCCAGTAGGCGGGATTTGCGCGGGACAGCTCTATTTGGGCGGGGATGGCAGACTCTGGTGCTGGGACATTTTCAATCAGGCGGTCAAAACCGGTGACGGGCATTACGCCAAACCGCCCGAGGCCGTCTCGTCCATCGAACAGGCGTTTTCTTTGACGATCGGGGACAAGACTGTCCCGCTCGATAAAAGCGGGTTTTCTGACGTTTCTTTCCTTGGACAGTATCCCGTCGGCACGGTGACTTATAAGGACCCCGGAGTTCTTTTGGAAGTGAAACTCGAGGCTTTCTCACCGTTCATCCCCTTGAATACGGAGGATTCCAGCCTTCCGGCGACTGTGCTACGGTTCACTCTCAAAAACCCATCGGGCGCGGCCATCGACGCGACGCTGTCGGGGGTTCTCGAAAACGCGGTCTGTCTGGATCATCGCGAAGCGGCAGCGGTGCGGCGCAACCGGGTGGTGGCGGGAAACGGTTTCACGTTCATTGACTGTTCAGCGGAGCGCGCGGATACGGCGGCGGCTCAGCCGCAACCGGACATTCTCTTCGAGAGTTGGCACGAGGGCGCGTATGTCGGCTGGACAGCCGAAGGGACGGCGTTCGGCTCCGGCCCGGTCAAGAAAGCCGCGCTGCCGCACTACCAAGGGGATGTCGGAGGCGACACCGAGTATCTGGTCAACTCGCACGCAGCCGCTCCGGGCAAGGATGTCGGAGAGCGGGACAACGCCACGGGTAAGCTCGTCAGCCGGGCTTTCACCATTGAGCGCGATTTCATCCGATTCTGGATCGGGGGCGGCAGTCACAAGGACAAGACCTGCCTGAATCTGACCGTCGACGGCAAGGTCGTGCGGACGGCAACGGGCAAGGACAACAACCGCATGGCCATGCAGAGCTTTGCCGTTCGGGAGCTAAAAGGCAAGCAGGCGGTGATTGAAGTCGTGGACGCGCAGGCCGGCGCCTGGGGAAACGTCGGGGTCGGCAGAATCATCTTCACCGACCGTGAGTTTGCCGAGGGCCCTTTTGAGGAACTGCCGGACTATGGTTCCATGGGCTTGGCTCTTCTGGGGGCTCCGGCGGAATACACGTCCGAAGAGAAGACGGTTCCGCTGGCTGAGAAGCTCGTCGGGAAAATCGGACGGAAGCTGAGAATAGAAGCGGGACAATCGGCAACCGTCACCTTCTTGCTGACGTGGTTTTTCCCGAACCTCAGCCATCTCCCTTCGGTGCCCATACAGGGACGCTACTACGCGAGCCGCTTTGACACGGCGCTGACCGTGGCCAGGTATGTCGCGGAGAATATCGACCGATTGTCCTCGCAGACGTTCCTGTGGCGGGACACGTGGTATGACTCGACACTGCCGTTCTGGTTCTTGGACCGGACCTTCCTGAACACCTCGATTCTTGCCAGTTCAACCTGCTACCGGTTTGAAGACGGGCGCTTCTGGGCGTGGGAGGGCGTGGGCTGCTGCGCAGGAACGTGCGCACATGTCTGGCACTACGCCCAAGCGATGGGACGCCAGTTTCCGGAACTCGAACGGATCCTGCGCGAGCGAACGGATTTCGGCTTGGCGATGATGCCCGACGGCGCGATCCGCTTCAGGGGCGAAAACAATTCAGGCCCGGCCATCGACGCACAGGCCGGAGCGATTTTGCGCTCCCTGCGCGAACATCAGATGAGCGCTGACCCCGCATTCTTACGGCGCGTCTGGCCCGGGGTGAGAAAGGCGACCCTGTGGCTCATCGCGCAAGACGGCAACGGTGACGGAATACTCGAAGGCGCGCAACACAACACGCTGGATACAGACTGGTATGGCCCGGTGGCCTGGCTGAGCGGGCTCTATCTGGCGGCCCTGCAGGCTGCGGCGACGATGGCGGACGAGATGGAGGACCGCACATTTGCGCGGAAGTGCCGTGATATTCTGCAGAGGGGTCAGGCGAAAATCGTCGCCGATCTCTTCGACGGAGAGTATTTCCACAATCACGTTGATCCGCGCCACATGGACTCGGTCAACTCCGGCACAGGCTGTGAGATTGATCAAGTGCTGGGGCAGAGCTGGGCTTTCCAAGTCGGCTTGCCGCGCGTTCTGCCGGAGAAAGAGACGCGCACGGCGCTCAAATCCCTATGGCGGTACAACTTCTCGCCGGACGTCGGTCCGTACCGCGAGAAGAATACGCCAGGGCGCTGGTACGCGGTTGCCGGCGAGGCCGGACTGCTGATGTGCACGTTCCCGCGCAAGGACTGGAATTACGAAAAAGCCAAGGGCGGCGCCGGGAAGGGCGCTTGGGCGGCCATGTACTTCAACGAGTGCATGAACGGCTTCGAACACCAAGCGGCGGGGCATATGATCTGGGAGGGGATGGTGCAGGAGGGATTGGCCATCGAACGCGCCGTTCACGACCGCTATCATGCGTCCAAGCGCAACCCTTGGAACGAGGTCGAGTGCGGCGATCACTACGCACGCTCGATGGCCAGCTACGGCGTATTCCTTGCGGCTTGCGGGTTTTCGTACAACGGTCCAAAGGGACAGATCGGTTTTGTCCCGCGGTTGACGCCGGAAGACTTCAAGGCGCCGTTCACGGCAGCAGAAGGGTGGGGGACTTACCGCCAGAGGTCAGAGGCCGGAGGACTGAAGGCCGAGATTGATGTCAAATGGGGCCGGCTCGTCGTGCGGTCCGTGGTCCTGGCAGTGAGCCAGCAGCAGGCGAAGGTGACGGTAACGTGCGCGGGGCGCGTAGGCGCGGCAACCCCCGACGCGGTGGGCGGCATCCTCACGGTCACGCTGGCTGAGGCGGTGGTCGTGCAGGCGGGGGAGCGGCTGGAGATCCGCGTTGCTGAGGATCGGGCATGAATGCGTTTGACTATCAGAATCCGGTAAAGGTGATTTTCGGGGCCGGTGTTCTTCCCCGAGTAGGTGAGGAGACCGCCCGGCTCGGAACGAAGGCGCTGGTGGTCTCTTATGCGGACCCTGCGGCTTTTGCAGAAGCAAGGGAACACGCATGCACAAGGCTGAATAAAGCGGGCGTTCAGGTGACACCCTTCTACGAGGTGGAGCCTAACCCCGAGATCGGCAGCATTGTCCGCGGGGTCGAGACGGCCAAGACGTGCGGGGCGGATGTTGTTATCGGCATCGGCGGCGGCAGCGCCATGGATGCGGCCAAGGCAATCGCGGCGGGCGTTTGCTACAACGGCGGAGATCTCTGGAACATGGTCTACAGCCGGCATGACGATGTGAGAGCCGTGCCGCCGGAGTGCGCCCTGCCGACGCTGATGGTGCCGACGCTACCCGCCACAGGTAGCGAAATGAACAAATGCGCGGTGATCAGCAACGCCACGCTCGGCGAGAAATCGTATATCTGGAGCGACTGCCTGTTTCCGAAGACCGCGATTCTTGATCCTGAATTGACCTACAGCCTTCCGCCGTTCCAGACCGCCTGCGGGGCCATTGACACCTTTTCTCATGTCCTAGAAATCTATATCAACGGGCAGGACAAATCCGATCTGCTGCACGTATGGCAAGAGGGGCTTATGCGCACCATCGTGGGGAATCTGCCGATCGTGCTCGCGAAGCCACACGATGCGGAGGCGCGGGCGGAGCTGATGTGGTGTGCGACTTGCGCACTGAACGGCTGGGCCTCACCCGGCGACTTTTGGACGCCGATGCACCAGGTGGGACATGTATTGACAACGCGACACAACGTCAATCACGGCACATCTCTGGCGCTTGTGATGCCGGCGTGGATGGATCACTTCAAGAACGTGAAACCGAACCGCTACTACGCTTTCGCACGAAACGTCATGGGAATAGATTCGCACGGTAAAACGCGCGAACAAATCATCGAGACGGGAATCGAAGCGTTTCGCGGCTTCATCGAACGTTCCGGCATGGTGACGAGGCTATCGCAAGCCGGCGTTCACGAAGCGGATCTGCCCGCGATCGTTGCGGGGGTCAAGAAAGTGAGCTTCAACGCCAGCGGCGTGCTGGCCTGTAATCCGCCGGTCAGGGAAGCCGAGCTGTTTGCGATTTTGAAGAAGGCTCTGTAGACATCACGGACAGAACGGAGCGAACAGAAACTGAGGAAACGGATGACGGCAAAAGAAATCGCCCAGATGATCGATGTCAGTGCGGTGCGTGCGGACAGCACTCCGGAAGAGATACGGCAGGCCGCCGAACTTGCGAAAGCGTATGGCTGTATCGCCGCGTTTGCCCTGCCCGCGCATACGCCGTATCTCCTGGATCAACTGGCGGGCAGCGCGGTGTTTGCGGGCGGTGTCGTCGGCTTTCCTGGGGGCGCTGAGACGACGCCGATCAAGGTGGCCACCACGCGCGAACTTGTCGGCATGGGATGCCGCGAGATCGACATGGTCAACAACATCGGCTGGCTCAAGGCTGGAAATCACGGCCTTTACACAGGAGATGTGCGCGCTGTCGTAGAGGCGGCGGAGGGGCTCCCCGTGAAGGTGATTCTCGAATGCCACTGGCTGACCGCGGACGAGATTGTCCGGGCGTGCGTCTGGTGCGCCGAGGCTGGCGCGGCCTGGGTCAAGACCGGCACGGGATGGGCTCCGACCGGCGCGACTTTGGAAAACGTCAGGCTGATGAAGCAAAGCGTCGGAGAACGGTGCGGCGTAAAGGCCGCAGGCGGCGTTCGCGATTTGGAAACGCTGCTGGCGATGTATGAGCGAGGCGTCAGGCGTTTCGGCGTCGGTGGGCGCACCGCGCAGGCCATCCTAGAGGCCGCCGCAAAGTGAGACGCGCCCGCGAACGATGGGCCCCGCAGCGCGCACCCTCTTCTTGACTGTCTTATGAACTTGCGCTCTTTCGTGTCAGGGTTCGGAGTGATGAAGGATCCCATATGAGCTATATCTTGGCATACGATTTCGGAACTGGCGGCATCAAGGCCTCGCTTTACAACCAACACGGCGTGTTGGTGACCGACGGGTTCGATGCTTATCCGACACTCTATCCGTCAGCCGGGTTTCACGAGCAGCGGCCGGAAGCGTGGTGGCAGGCGACGGTGACCAGTACGCGAAAATTGTTGGCCGCCGCACCGGAAGGGAGCGCTCAGCGAATCGGGGCGATTGGAATATCGGGTCATAGCCTCGGCGTGGTGCCGATGGATGCACAAGGAAACCTGCTGCGTGAGACCGTACCCATCTGGTCCGATTCGCGTCCGGACAAGCAGCCGGCCGTTTTTTTCAAGAACATACCCGAAGCGGACTGGTACCTCATGACCGGCAGCGGTTTTCCACCGCAGCTCTATTCGGTTTTCAAGCTGATGTGGTTCCGCGACCACGAGCCGGAGATGTTCGGGCGCATTCATAAGGTCCTCGGCACGAAAGATTACATCAATTACCGGCTGACCGGAGTGATGGCGACCGATCCATCATACGCATCCGGTTCAGGCGTGTACGAGTTGAAGAAGCGGCGCTATTCTCCTACGCTCATTCAAGCAGCCCAGCTTTCGGCCAACTTGTTTCCCGAGATTCTTGCCGCCACACAGGTGCTGGGCGGGCTGACGGAAAGCGCGTCGGCGGAACTGGGGCTGCCGCGTTCCGTCAAGGTTGTTGCGGGAGGCGTTGACAACTCCTGCATGAGCCTGGGTGCGGGGGCCTATCGCGAAGGCCGCGCCTACAACGCGCTCGGCTCGTCCAGTTGGATCGCGGTCTCGTCCTCGGCCCCGTTGCTCGACGCGGTCAAGCGTCCCTACGTGTTCGAGCATGTGGTGCCGGGGCAGTATGTGTCGGCGCTGGCCATCTTTTCTGCCGGCACATCCCTTTCGTGGGTGCGCGACCAGATGTGCCGTGATTTGCTGGAGCGTGCGGCCCGAGAGGGCGTCAGCGCTTTTCGTCTGATCGATGAGGAGGCTGCGAACGCGCCAATCGGCGCGAACGGGGTTCTGTTCAATCCGACCTTGGCGGGCGGGAATTCGTTGGACGTGACGCCTGCTCTCCGCGGCGCTTTCCTGAACCTGGAGCTGCGGCATACCCGCGCGGATCTGCTCCGGTCCGCAATGGAGGGCATTTCGCTGGGACTACGCAACGTGCTGGATGAACTGCGCAAGCTGGCACTCATCACAGAGCCGCTGACTTTGGTCGGCGGTGGCGCTAACAGTTCGTTCTGGCGGCAGGTCCTTGCGGACGTGTATCATATGGCTGTCGTAAGAACGCGTGCCGGACAGCAAGCGGCGGCGTTGGGCGCGGCTGCGATCGCGGGTGTCGGTGCGGGGGTCTGGACGGATTTCGGGATCGTCGATCAGGTTTCGACTGTGACGGATCGGCATGAGCCGCGTGAAGAGCATGCTGTCGCGTATGAAAAGTTGTTGGCTAAGTATCGGCAAGCCGGCCTGTTTCTGGGCGAATGGGCGATGAAGTAGTTTATCAGGTCCTCCTCGCAACTGTGTGCGGGGGGACCTGTGAGAAGGGGCTAGAGCATGAGAGACGGAGCGGGAATCGGAAGGTTTCTTGTGGCGATCGGCTTAGCTGCGGGGTGCCGGGCTGCCGAGATGCGCTTTGATTTCGAGACCGGCGACTTGCAGGGATGGCATGTGTTAGAGGGCGAATTCGGCAAGGTCGTGAGTGACCGCGCAAAGGAACACCACGGCGGAGGCGCCTACAAGAAAGAGGGGACCTATTTCCTGTCGACACTCGAGAGCGCCGACGGACAGCGGCCTGATGACCGTTTCGAAGGTGTCATCGAGTCGCCGGTCGTGATACTAGGCGGACCGGAGATATCCCTGCTGGTGGGCGGCGGAGCCGGCGAAGAGGTGTTTGTCGCGCTATGCTCAGCAGAGGGCAAGGAAGTCGCCTATGCCCGCGGGGGGCAAAGCCAAAGCCTGATGGAGCGTAAATGGACGGTACCGGAGCTTGTCGGCAAGCCGGTCTTCTTCCGGGTTGTTGACCATGCGACAGGCGGTTGGGGGCATCTCACACTCGACCGTCTGGTCTGTCAAGGCGTGATCGATCCTGTGGCCTCGGAACAACGCTTCAAGGCCCGCAAGCGCGAAATCGCCCGCGCAGCCGGCGGCTCGGCTGCGGACCGGCTGCGTTCCGCCATTCAGGAACTGGGCCAGCACTGCGGCTCTCGTTATCCGGCATCGGCGCTGCTGTCCAAGTTGGACGCGCTGGAAGCAAAGGATGACGCTGAGGCGCTGGATGCGTTTGCACGCGAGGCGCTCGTCCGTTCGAACCCGCTTTTGACCGACCAGCCGATTCTCTTCGTGATACGCAAACAATACCGGCCGGACCACCACAACACGGAGACGATGTTTCAAACGGGGGAGGTCAATACCGGCAGTTATGACACCGAGGGCGCCTTCAAAGTGCTGGACGTAAAGAGCGGCATGATCCGAACCCTTTTCGCGCCCGGCACAAACAGCACAGTCCGCGATCCCGACCTAAGCTTCGACGCCAAGCGTCTGCTTTTCTCCATGCGCAAAAGCAAAGAAGACAACTATCACATTTATTCGCTGAATACGGACGGTTCAGGGTTGAAACAACTCACCGCAGCGCCTGGAGTCACGGACATCGATCCGATTTGGCTACCGGACGGCGATGTTTTGTTTTCGGCGACACGCGAGCCCAAGTATTGCATGTGTAACCGCCATATCATGTGCAATCTCTACCGCATGGAGGCAGACGGCGCGAACATCCATCAGATCGGCAAGTCCACCTTGTTCGAAGGGCATGCCTCGCTGATGCCGGACGGACGCGTCCTGTATGACCGATGGGAGTATGTGGACCGCAATTTCGGCGACGCGCAGGGGCTTTGGGTCTGCAACCCGGACGGCACCGGCCATGCGATCTACTGGGGCAACAATACGACAAGTCCGGGCGGCGTGATCGACGCACGCACGCTGTCGCAAACGCATTTGGCCATCGCGGTCTTGGGTGCCTGCCACGACCGGCCGTGGGGAGCGTTGGGGCTGATCGACCGCTCGAAGGGCATGGACGGACGCGAGCCGGTATTGCGCACATGGCCGTCCGATTTCGTAAAACGCATCAAGACGGCAGGACAAGACTTCGACTCGTCGAAATCGATCACCCGCAAATTTGAAGATCCGTATCCGCTGGACGACCGGCATTTTCTCTGTTCGAGGCAGACCGGAAAAGGAGAAGAGATGGGATTGTACTACCTCGACCTGCATGGAAATGAGGTTCTGGTCCATGCCGAGGCACCGGGGTGTTATGACCCTATGCCGTTACGCGCACGCCCTGCGCCTCCTGTGTTGCCGCGCCGCAGAAACTTTGAGGACCCTCACGCCACGGGCACTTATTATGTGCAGAACGCCTATGTCGGCACGCACATGCAGGGCGTCAAGCCCGGCACAATCAAATATCTGCGCGTTGTGGAATCGCCTGAAAAGCGAAACTGGTCGGAACGCGAGTGGTACGGGCAAGGCGCGCAGGCACCCGGCATGAACTGGCTCAATTTCGAGAACAAACGCATTCTCGGCACGGTGCCGGTGGAGGAAGACGGCAGCGCCTATTTCGAGGTGCCCGCCAACACCTTTGTTTTCTTTCAACTGCTCGACGAAAACGGAATGATGATACAGTCCATGCGCTCCGGCTCGTATGTGCAACCCGGCGAGACTTACGGCTGCGTGGGGTGTCACGAGAACCGCGTGAGCGATATTCCTCCGGTGACCTCGACGCTCCGAGCCATGAATCGCAAGGCGGATCAACTGAAGGGGTGGTATGGTGAGCCACGCCTGTTCAGTTTCCAGAAGGAGGTGCAACCGGTATTTGACAAGCACTGCGTGTCGTGCCATGACTATGGCAAAAAAGCTGGGGAGAAGCTGAACCTGGCCGGGGACCGCGACGCGGTTTTCAGCACCTCCTATGTGGACCTCTGGACGCAGGGTGCGCTGACCTGCGTGGGCGCTGGTCCAGCGGAGATCCAGCAGGCTTATTCGTGGGGCAGTCACCCGTCGAAACTGATCACGAACGTGCGGGCAGGCCATTCGGATGTGAAACTGAGTGCGGAGGAACTCGATCGCTTGATCACGTGGGTGGACATCAACGCACCCTACCATCCCCGCTACGAGTGTGCGTATCCGCGGAATCTCGGCGGACGCTGTCCCCTGACGGTTGACGAGCTGAATCGCTTGAAAGCGCTGACCGGCGTGCAGGTGGCGAACAGCCACCATGCGAAACAACGTGCGACGATGAGTTTCGCGCGGCCTGAAGTAAGCCGTATCCTGTTGCCCGCCGCCACGAATCCGGTCGCGAAGGCCGAGGCACTGGCGCTGATCCAAGAGGGGGCGCGCAGGCTCAAGGAGAAACCGCGTGCGGATATGGACGGGTTTAAGCCCTGTGACCAGGATCGGGCACGAGAAGAAAAGTATCAGGTCCGGTTGGCGCAGGAACGTCGCGTGTATGAGGTGATTCGCGCCAGCCGAAAGGTATACGATGAAGAACTGATGCGGTAACGAGACGCGCCCCGCAGCGCTCTTGATGCCGGCCACGGAAAAGCTCAGGGACAACCGAACAGCTTGATGCCGTTTAAGTGCCTTACAATCCGATCAACGGCAAGAAGAGTTGTTTTCCCGCAACTACGCGAAGGCACAAACGTCTTTCAACTTCAGGCCTTGGCGGGTGATAATCCGAATTTGCGTTCTGTTCGTGAGGAGTAAAAATGAAGGCTACGAAAAAAGGTTTCTGTCTCGCAGGTCTCAGTGTTGCCTTGTTCGCCGGGGTCGGTGCAGGCGCGAAGGCCGATGAACTTGAAAAAGGGTTTGCCCAGCCGCCTGACTCGGCACGTCCGCATACGTGGTGGCACTGGATGAACGGTAATGTCACCAAAGAAGGCATCACGGCGGACTTGGAAGCGATGGCGCGTGTCGGTGTCGGCGGGGCTCAGATTTTCAACGCGGGAGAGAGCATTCCGCACGGGCCGATTCAATTCAACAGCCCGGAATGGATCGCGATGGTCAAGCATTCGGCCAAAGAGGCCAAGCGGCTTGGCCTTGAGCTGTGCATCCACAACTGCGCGGGCTGGTCGAGCAGCGGAGGACCGTGGAACACGCCCGAGCACGGCATGAAGGTGGTCGTTACCAGCGAGACGCAGGTGAAGGGCCCGACATCATTCAATGGTAAACTCGCGCAACCTCCGTCCAAGCTGGCGTTCTACCGCGACATCGCGGTGCTGGCTTTTCCCACGCCGACCGGCGAAAAGAACACGATGCGCGACGCCGCACCGATCGTGACGTTGAGCGACACCAGGCAGGAGGGTTCCAAGGTTGCTGACGGCACTAACACGACGGCTGTGCGTTTGCCGATTCCCAAGGCCAAGGCTCCCCAATTTATTCAATTCGCTTTCGCGCAGCCGTATGCGGCACGAATGGTGAGCATCCAGCCCGGGCCCGGTATGCAAGGATGCAGCGGCAAGATTGAGGTTTCGGATGACGGCCAAGCCTATCGAACTTTAGACACATTTAACATGCCGCGCGGCAGCGAACTGCGGACCTTCGCCTTCATGCCGACCACGGCAAAATACTATCGGCTGCTTTTTACAGGGGCCAGCGCAAAAATGAAGGTTTTGTCGATCGCCGAGGTGGCATTTTCCTCCAAGGTCGGCATTGAGAATCTGGCCGGCAAAATCTTCTTAGACCGCAGCGATGTCAGGAGCGAAAGAAGCCCTGCGGTTACGCCCGAACACGTGGTGCAGAGCGGGAAGATCATTGACCTCACGAAGGCGATGGCGGCTGACGGACAGCTGACGTGGGATGTGCCTTCAGGCGATTGGACCCTTCTGCGCCTTGGCTACACTCCCAACGGGCGCAATAACCATCCCGCTCCTGCCGAAGGCACGGGCCTCGAATGCGATAAGCTCAGCAAAGAAGCCGCGCAGGAACATTGGGACGGCAGCATGGGCAAAATTCTGGCCGAGCTCGGGCCGCTGGCAGGCAACGTGAAGTCGGGACTCAACAACGTGCTGATCGACAGCTACGAGGTCGGCTCGCAAAATTGGACGCAGGGCTTCGAGTCTGAATTCCTGAAACGCCGCGGATACGGCCTGACGAATTTCCTGCCGGTCTTCACTGGACGTGTGGTGGACAGCCCCGAGATCACGGAGCGCTTCTTGTGGGACCTGCGGCGCACGATCTCAGACTTGTTTGCCGAGAACTACTCAGGGCACTTTGCGGAAATGGCTCATAAAGCCGGCCTTCTGTACTCCGTGGAACCCTACGGAAACTGTCCTTCCGACGATCTTCAATACGGCAGTTTCTGCGATGTACCGATGGGCGAGTTCTGGCCCAGCAGCGGCGAGAGTGTGAATATCGGCAATTCGAAGCTACCGGCTTCGGTCGCGCACGTGTATGGCAAGAAATATGTCGGGGCCGAGTCGTTTACCGCTTCGCCCGAAGCCGGCAAGTGGCTGAAAGATCCGTATTCTATCAAGGCTCAAGGCGATGCGGTCTACTGCGGCGGCGTGAACCGGGTCATTTACCATCGCTATGCGCACCAACCGTGGACGGCCCCGGCGCGTCTGCCGGGCATGACCATGGGACAATGGGGCACGCACTTTGAGCGCACCGTGACGTGGTGGGAGCAGAGCAAGGACTGGCTGAAGTATCAGGCCCGTTGTCAGTACCTCCTGCAAGAGGGTCAGTTTGTCGCGGATGTTTGTTTCTTCTGCGGCGAGGGAGCTCCGAACAGCTTGCGCGGCAGCCTGCCGCAGGGCTACGACTATGACGGCTGCGATACGGGCGCGCTGAAGCTGATGACCGTTAAGAACGGACGCATCGTGCTGCCGTCGGGGATGAGCTACCGCATGCTGGTGCTGCCGAACGACAAGACGATGTCGCCCGCGGTGCTCGGCAAGATCAAGGCGCTCGTCGAAGCCGGGGCGACGGTGGTCGGCCCCAAGCCAGAGCGATCACCCAGCCTGAGCGGGTATCCCGCATGTGATGCGGACGTAAAGCGGCTTGCCGATGAAGTATGGGGCAAGGACGTTCTCGACAGAGCGCCAGTCGACGTGCTTGCCGCGATGAACGTGAAGCCGGATTTCGCCTGCACCAACACGAGCACTCGCCTCAACTATATCCACCGCACGATCAACGGTGCGGAAGTGTATTTTGTGGCGAGCCCGAAGACGAGCGGGGATGAGGCGGCGTGCACGTTCCGCGTGAGCGGCAAAATGCCGGAGCTGTGGCATCCCGATACGGGCGTGATGGAACCTGCGCCGGTCTATACGGAACAGGAGGGGCTTACCACTGTGCCGCTGCGCTTCGGCCCGGCTGGTTCGGTGTTCGTGGTCTTCCGCAAGCCCGCCGCCGCTGATCACGCTGTGGCGGTCCGGAACGTGGCGGCGACGGAAACCAAGGGGCCTGTCGCGGAACTGAAAATTGTGAAGGCCGAGTACGGCGCGTTCGCCGAGGAGGCCGCGCCCGACTGCGTCGATGTGACGGCCCTTGTGAAACAGTCGGTCAAGAACGGCAACCGTCGTATCGTCGCGAGCAATGACCTGGCCGGCGACCCGGCCAGCATGGTTGAGAAAGAGCTGAAGATTGACTTTCTGCTGAACGGCGAAGTCAAGAGTCTGAAGGCCGAGGAACACAAAGCCGTGGAGGTTCCCGCAGGCGCGGAAGTGGTCAAGGCGGTGTATGGGTTGATCAGCGATGCGCCGCCTCCGGAAAGACAGGTTGTCGATGTGACCGACAAGCTGGCGGCGCAGGTGAAAGAGGGGACGCTGGCCGTTCAGGCGGACAACATTCTGGCGGGAGGCGATCCGGCCTTTAACGTTGTGAAGGAACTGCGCGTGGACTACCACTACAAAGGCCAGCGCAAGCAGGCGCGTGCCGGCGAAAACCAGATGCTGACACTGCCGCAGGAAGGCGAAAAGGCCTTGCTTGTTCCGGCGTATGAGCTGTTCACAAAGAAGGATAGCGGTTTGGAAATTCAGGCTTGGAAACCCGGCTCGTTCGAGATCGCGATGGCCTCGGGCAAGACGGTGAAAGCTGAGGTCGCAGCGGTGCCCGCGCCGGTTGAGATCACGGGCGCTTGGGAATTGGTCTTCCCGCCCCAGTGGGGTGCGCCCGCCAAAATAACGCTCGACACGCTGATCTCATGGACCGCGCATCCGGAACCGGGCGTGAAGTACTTTTCCGGTACGGCCACGTATCTCAAAACTTTCACTTGGGACACGAAGAAACAGAAGGGCGAGCGGTACATTCTCGATTTCGGCGACCTTAAAAACTTTGCGGAGACGGAGCTCAACGGAAAGGAGCTCAGTCTCCTGTGGAAGCCCCCGTACCGGCTGGACGTGACGGATGTGCTGAAGAAAGGCAAGAATTCGTTACGGGTGAAGGTCACAAACCTGTGGCCGAACCGCCTGATCGGTGACGAACAATTGCCTGAGGACCGGGAATGGGACGGGAAGCATCTGAAGGCGTGGCCGCAATGGTTGTTGGATGGAAAGCCGAGCCCCACGGGTCGTTTCACCTTCACGACGTGGCACCACTGGCATCAAGAGGATGATCCTTTGCCTTCCGGCTTGTTCGGACCTGTTGTGGTTCGGACCGTCAAGAACGTGACGGTGGAATAGCCACATTAACGTGAAACGATAAAAGGGGAAGTCTCTCGATTCGTGATCCTCTGGGTTTACTTAGGAATCAGTAGGGGATCTTCTTCTTAATCAGCAGGATACGTCCGGCAGGAACGCCTGTGTCGGTACAATCCTTTACGACCAACCGTTTCTTCAAAATAGGCGTCGGGATACCGTAAGTGCGCTGCGCCCCACGGCTGGCCTTGCGTGACTCTACCTGCGAAGCAAGGGCTGTCAAGAACGCGGAGCGGGTAAGAGGATGTCTTTTTGATCCTGCTTGGCGCGGAGGCCGCGCGTCACTTGAACGGGTGCGCCGGTGAAAGGGTTCTTGCCGGTATAGTACATCGCGGTGGACCACGTCGAGGGCGTGGGGGTAAAGATCTGCACCTGCTCCGGTGAGAGATGGAGATTCTTGGTCGCGAAGCGCTTGAGCGCTCGCATGTCGTCGTCGCCGCATTCCGGATGGGCGGCGATGAAATAGTAGGTGAGAAATTGTTTCAGGCCGACCTTCTTGTTGGCGGCGTCAAAGCGCTCTTTGAACAGCAGCAGCGAGTCGTTGCCGGGTTTGCCCATGGCGTCCAAGACCCGTTTTTCAGAATGTTCCGGCGCGAGTTTGATTTGTCCCGAAACGTGATGCGCCGCGAGTTCTTCGACATAGCGTTCGCCATGTCGCGTGTCCGCAGCGATCAGATCGGGACGGAGGCCGGAGGCGACAAAGACCTTGCGCACGCCGGGGATGTGCCGGAGTTTTTTCAACAATTCCAATTGCGGGGCGTGATCGGGCTTGAGCATCCGGCAACAAAAGGGGTAGAGGCAACGCTTGTCGGGACAGGGGCCGTGCTTGGCTTTGCGCTCACAGTCGAACCCGTACATGTTGGCGGTGGGGCCTCCGACGTCTTGGATAATGCCGGTGAATTTCGGGTGGCGTGTCATACGGTGCGCCTCTTCCAGAATCGAGGCTTCGGTGCGGCTGGTCACGCGGCGTCCCTGATGCATGGCAATGGCGCAAAAATTACACTCGCCGTAACAGCCGCGGTGGGTGGTGAGCGAGAAACGGATCGTGTCGAGGGCTCGGACCTTGCCTTTTGCGGCGTGACACGGGTGGGCGTCCAACTTGAAGGGCTGAGCGCAAACCGCGTCGAGCTCGGCGGGGGTGAGCGGTAAGTCGGGCGGGTTATGGACGAGGCAACGCGTGTCCACACGTTGCAAGAGCGGCTTTGCCGTGCGAGGCTCTTGATTAGCGGCGAAAAGACGGAACATCTCCAGAAAGGCGTCGCGTCCGCAGTCCGTGTTGGCGGCGACTGCATCATAATCCGGCAGGGAGATAGCGCCTTGCGGCAAAGTTTCGGATTGGGAGGGGCAGGCATAGCAGAGACCGCGCAGCCTCCGCCACTCGCCGGCGTCACGCAGGGCGCGGGCCAAGGCGGTGATAGAGCGTTCGGCCATGCCGTAGACAAGAATATCGGCTTTGGCGTCGAAAAGGATCGGGCGCCGCACGGTATCCGACCAGAAATCGTAATGGGCAATCCGGCGCAGACTGGCCTCGATTCCGCCGATGACGATGGGCTTGCAGGGTTTAAAGGCTGCGCGGATCAGGTTGCAGTAGGCGATCACCGCCCGGTCTGGCCGTGCCTTATTTTCACCGCCCGGAGTGAAATCATCCTGGTGCCGCTTCTTGCCGGTGGCCGTATAGTTGGCGACCATGGAATCGACGCAGCCGCTGGAAACACCCCAAAAGAGTCGCGGCTGGCCGAGGCGTCGTATATCGTCCAAAGCAGAGATGTCGGGTTGCGGAATGATCGCAACACGGAAACCTGCTGCGGTGAGCACACGACCAATCACCGCGACACCGGAAAAAGGCGAATCGATATAGGCGTCACCGGAAACCAGAATCACGTCCGGCGCATCCCAGCCGAGCCGTTCAATTTCCGCAGGTGTGCAAGGAAGGAACATGGCGGAGAGTATACACGGTTCTAGCTGTACGGTCAAAAACCCCTCTCTCCGCACAAGCGGAATCAGAGCGCTTCGACAGAGAGTTTGAGGTACGTTTCGGTTTTCTCTCCGGCCTGCAACTGCCTCAGAAGGCCGCGCTTGCCCATTTGTTCCTGCCCTTCGGGAAAACAATTTGCGGGTTCGAGTCCCACGACGTACTCGCCCTGTCCCATCATCTTCCACTGTATGAGATAAGGCAGTTCGGCCACGCGGTAGGTGACCTTAAAAGCAAGTCCCATACGCGGGTTCGCCAACCGCATGGACGCCAAACCTTGCCCGTCGGCGGGCAGCGTGTGGTAGTAGACCTGTTCAGCGAAACCGGGAACGGGTGCCGTGATTTTGTGCCACTCGGCCAGGCCTTTTGCGGCATGGTCGTTTTGCGGCGTCACCTCGTGTGGCGGCGCTTCGAGCGTCGCTCCCTCGGCGACGAGCGGCCAGCCCAGATTCAGATGATAGAGCAACATAAAGGGCGAGGGCGCGAAACCCTGGTTCTCGACTGTGTCGCGGACGGTGATGCTAGCCTCGCCGAGCGAGGTCGTGATTCTCCGCGTAAGCAAGAGGTTCTCGCCAAAGACTTTGCTGTGGCGCACCTGTCCGCAGGCGCTCAGCGTATAGTAGCCCTCCTCGGTCCAGCCGCAGGTTGTGTTCACCTCTTCGGCGGGGATATGGCTCAAACGTCCGTGCAAGCCGTGGCGGTCGCCACCGGAGGTGTTAGGCCCGCCTACGTTAGCAAGGCCGCAGCCGGTGAGGAGTCCGCCGCCCCACGTGCGTAGCCACTCGAAGCTTTCCGAATCATAGAAGTGCGGAGCGACCTCGTGATTGCGGGAGATCCACGCCATTGGCGTGCCGTTGTAATAGGTTTGTCCGATATCCATTCCGCGGTCCGGGTAGACCGTGAAAGAGAGCCCGCTGCCGTTATTGATTTCCAGCACGCGCATTCCGCGCCCCTTGCCGTCATCTGAAACAAGGCGTCGAATCGAGGCCACTTGTTCCATGCGGCCAACACGCGGAGTCAGAAATTGTTTGTCATATGATTTCATATTGAAATAATAACCCAGGAAGATTAGCCGTGCAACGGTTATTGACGCCGTCTGATTTTCGGCTTCCCTTTTTCCATGGGAGACCGTATCATCCACCTACACTTAAGTAAGAACGCACGCGGTTGTGCGGAGTAAGTGACGAGGTGCCTCATGATGATGGATGCGACGAATCCTGCGATGGGTATGGTCCTTTTCACGCTGGGCGGTTTGGCCGGTGCCGTTTTCGCGTTGCCGTTCAAACGGGTCAAGAGCTGGGCCTACGAGAGCTACTGGCTGTTTTATGCGATTTTCGGACTCGTGATCTTTCCCTGGATTCTGGCGCTCGCGACAGTTCCCAACCTGGCGGATGTGATTAAGAACGCGCCGGGATCGGTGTTGGCCCGCTGTTTCGGCTTTGGTGCGCTGTGGGGGCTGGGCGGACTGACGTGGGGACTGATGATCCGGTATCTGGGCATCGGGCTAGGGTTGGCGATCGGCTGCGGCCTGTGTTCGGCGACGGGCACCTTGATTCCGCCGATCGTGACCGGCAAGGCGGCCGAGCTGGTGAAGGACAATGGGTCCATCGTGGTCTTGCTGGGCGTCTTCGGTTCGCTCGCCGGCATCGCGTTTGTAGGCTTGGCAGGCAAATCCAAAGAGGGCGAGCTCTCTGAGGCGCAGAAGAGGAAAGCGGTCGCCGAGTTCGATTTCAAGAAAGGCATGCTCGTCGCTCTCTTTTCCGGAATCGCCAGTGCGGGCATGAACTTCGGCTTGCAGAGTGGCGGCGTGTTGCAGGATGCCGCGGTACGCGGCGGCACGCTATCAAAGTGGCAGGGCATGCCGGTTTTGGTGGTTGTGCTGCTGGGCGGCTTTGCGGTGAACGCGATTTGGTGCCTGACGCAGAACATAAAGAACAAGACGCTCGGCGATTATTCCAACTCGCGCACGCCGATCGTGACGAACATCTTCTTTGCGGGGCTGGCCGGCGTGATCTGGGCCATGCAGTTCGTGTGTCAGAAAGTGGGCGAACCCGCCATGGGCGAACTCGCTTACATCGGGTTTGCGATCGTGATGGGGTCTGCGATTTTCTTCAGTTCTCTGGTGGGCGTGCTGTTGGGTGAGTGGAAGGGTGTTGGTGTGCGAACGAAACTGCTGCTGGGAATGGGAATCGTGACGCTGCTGGTGTCGTTCGGTGTTATCTCCTACGGCAATAAGCTCAAGGAGCAGGGGGCGCAGCCTACGGCGAAGGCTGAGCAGGCTGTGAAAGACGCGGTTGAGGCGGCCGGGAAGATGCAAAAGTAAACCGCGTCAGGCGGTCAGCCACGCCGGAATGTCGGCGAGGCAGTTCAGAACAGGGGCACCGGTCCGCGCGAGTCGCGCAAAGGACTGGTGCCCTTGGGCTATCAGGAGACAAGGCACTCCCAAGTCTTCAGCAACTTCGTAATCGTGCAGCGAGTCGCCGATCATCAGAACCGTTTTCGGAGGCCGGGCTATCCGGGTCAGGAGCGCGCGTCCCAATTCGAGTTTGGAATGGCCATAGAGATTGTCGACGCCGAAGATAATGTCAAAATAGTGCGCGACGCCAAAGTCCGTCAACATCGTGTCGAGGATCGACTGCTCGGAGGCGGAGAGAACGGATTGTCCGACCCCGGCCGTTCGGAAGCAGGCGAGCGCGCGCGTGGCGTCCGCGTGAAGCCGGAGCGTCGTGTCGGCGAGGAAACGGTCGTGAAATTCGCGGGCCATCGCATCCCAATCCTCTGCCTCCAGGCGGAAGCCGACGGCGCGGTAAAAGTCTTTTACCGGGAAGCCGAAGACCTCGCGATAGGTTGCCACGTCGAGGGTCGGCAGACGACGGGCGGCGAGCATGGCGTTGACGGCATTGACGCCCGCTTGGGTGTCATCCAGCAAGGTGCCGTTCCAGTCCCATATGATATGTTGAAAACGCATGACTGATTGCTGAGGAGGCGGCTAAGAAGACGAGCCCCTGCCGAAGGGTCATAAAACTTAAATAGAGTATCACACGGCAGGTATACGGGCAACCTTTTGAATTTCCAACAGCAAGCAAGCAACGGTCAGGGGGAAGAGGTGCTCAATGTCCGACAAATCAACTTACAAAACAAAATGCGCGTTATTATGCCACCATCCGCGCGAAGGCGCACCGGTGTTCTAACTCGGCGTCTTTGCGTGAGATAATTCGGTTGTAGTGTCACCTTAAGCTGAAGAGAGACCGGGCGGCTGGAGAGCGCATAACACCCAAAAAGCAAGGTCAAGTGAATACCGGGGCTTGACGGGCTTCGGGAGAGTTGTCAAAGTTCTATTCAAACAGGGGGCAAGGCTCTGTTCGATGAAAGAGACCTGTGAAAATGATGAAGCGTGTCACATATTCTGTTGTTTTAACGTGTATTCTTGCGTTTTCCGGATGCCAGAGCGTTCGGTTTATCAAGGCGGCTCCAAGCAAGGAAACGTTCACATTAGCGATCATCCCCGATGTGCAGCCGGAGGTCGCCAAGCCGATCTTCCGGGACCGGATGGAGTGGCTTGTCGCCAATCAAGACGCCTTGAATCTGAAGATGGTGCTGCAGTGTGGGGACCTGATGAACTTCAACGATGACGCACAGTACGCGCATCAGAGCAAGGGGCTTGAAGTTCTGGACAACGCGCGCCTTCCGTATGCGATGACGCTCGGAAATCACGACACCGCAGCCGTCAGGGTGGACAGCGGCAGCGCGGCGCCGGGAAACGTCAACGCGAATTTAAGGAACACCGCCAAATACAACACGTATTTCCCGACGTCTCGCTTCAAGTTGCTCGCCGGGACCTTTGAGACCGGCAAGGTCGATAACGCGTATCACACCTTTGTCGCGGGCGGCCTGAACTGGCTGGTTATCAACTTGGAACTCTGGGCGAGAACCGGCGCTGTGGAATGGGCCAAGACGGTCGTAACGAACCACCCGAAACACAACATCATCTTCTTGACGCATTCGCATCTGAAAGCGGACTGCACCATCCAGCAGGACAAGGGCGGGTATGGCGATAACAGCCCGCAATATATCTTTGATCAAGCCATGAAGCCGTACCCCAACGTCCGACTCGTTTTCAGCGGCCACACGGGCACTCATGGCTACCGGACGGATAGGGGTGATAACGGGAATACGATCTGTCAGTTCTTGCAGTGCTACCACGACAACACGACCAATCCCACACGACTGATCGAAATCAACCCCAAGAGGGGAACGTTGAGGACGTGGGTATACGGCGCTTCGATCGGCCAAGACAAACAAGACGGCTCCTCTCGCACGCTCACGGGCATCCAGTGGGTGCAACCTTAAGTGAGGAGGTCGAAATATGACCCCGGGGGTGGCATAGGTGAGTGGAAATCTACTATTGGCAGGCCTGGTTTTGACGCTGAACGTTCCGTTTGGGTACTGGCGCACAGGTGTCAAAAAATTTACCGTTGCGTGGTTCATTGCGGTTCACGCCACGATACCTCTCATCGCCCTGCTGCGATACTTGATGGGGGTCGATTGGCATTGGCAGACCCTTCCTTTGTTTGTTGGAGCTTACACTGCAGGGCAGTTTCTGGGAGGAAAATGTCGAAGCAAGTGAAGACGGCCATGCCAGCAGGAGCCGATAGCATGAATGGCCAAAGAGGGGGCCTGAGGCGACCCCACTGATTTTCCCGCTCCATGCGGGAACATGGGCGGATGTAGTCGCAAACCGGAGGACAGAAGGCTGCGGACGGAAGGCTGCTGAAAATAACTGATCGTCCAAACGCCGAGGTGACGCCGGCTCCGGTGCGTCTGTGATGACTGGCATTATTTACTGTGTCACATTTCCGGAGGCTTGGGCAGCCCCTCGATGCAGCGCAGCGACTGGTTGAGGTCGTCTCCGTCGAACTCGTGATCCACCAGTTTGCCGTCCATATAAGCTTGGTATCCGGACAGATCAAGCAATCCGTGGCCGGAGAGGTTAAAGAGGATTGTACGCTCTTTGCCCTCATCCTTAGCCTTTTTGGCCTCCCTTATGGCGGCCGCGATGGCGTGCGAGCTTTCCGGAGCGGGGATGAGCCCTTCGGTGTTCGCAAACAACATGGCCGCCGCGAAACATTCGTTCTGCGGCAACGCCACCGCTTCAAGCAATCCTTCGCGCATGGCGTGGCTCACCAAAGGAGCCATACCGTGATAACGCAGACCGCCCGCATGAATCGAGGCGGGCTGGAACTCGTGGCCAAGCGTATACATCGGCAGCAGCGGCGTCATCATCGCGACATCGCCCGAATCATAGGCAAAAACGCCTTTGGTCATTTTGGGGCAGGCAGTAGGCTCCGCCGCGATCGCGCGTATGTCGTGAGACCCCGCGATCTTGTCGGCCAGGAAGGGGAATGCGATGCCCGCGAAATTTGAACCCCCGCCCGCGCATCCGATGACCGTGTCGGGATAGAGCCCGATCTTCTTGAACTGCTCTTTGGCCTCAAGCCCGATGATTGTCTGGTGCAACAACACGTGGTTCAGCACGCTGCCCAACCCGTATTTCGTGTTTCCCGACGTCACCGCGTCTTCGATCGCTTCGCTGATCGCGATGCCGAGGCTGCCATTCGTGTCTGGCCACCGCTCCAACACATTGCGCCCCGCTTGGGTCAGAGTGGTCGGGCTGGACAGGCACTCCGCGCCCCACGTCCGCATGATCAACTGACGCAAAGGTTTTTGGGTAAAGCTGATCTTAACCATGTAGACGCGAAGATCGATACCCATCAGCTTACAGCCCAACGCCAGCGCCGTACCCCACTGCCCAGCGCCGGTCTCCGTTGTCATGCGCTTCGTGCCGAAGACCTTGTTATAGTAGGCTTGCGGGATCGCGGTGTTGGTTTTATGACTGCCCGCCGGAGAGGCTGACTCGTCTTTGAAGTAAATTTTCGCGGGTGTGCCTAGCGCCTGTTCGAGGCTCACCGCCCGGCGCAAGGGCGTCGGCCGCCACCGGTAAAGGATGCGCCGCACCTCGTCCGGGATCGGAATCCACCGCTCCGTGCTCACTTCCTGCTCAACCAGATTCATCGGGAAAATCGCGCCCAGCGCCTCTGCCGGGACCGGCTTGCCGGTGGGGTCGACAGGCGGTAGCATGGGCCGCTTGAAATCGGCCGCGATGTTGTACCACGCGTTTGGCATTTCGTCTTCTTGCAGGAGCACTCGGATCGTTTCGCTGTTCATGAAAATCTCCCAATACTGTTATTGATCGCTCAAAGTTTACCTTGAGTTGTTTCTACAGACAAGAACAGACTTTGCGATTTTTTTGATGAGCGGTGGATAACCGCATATGATGTCTGCGCAAAGGAGCAGACATCGAATGGGCGCTCAGAGCCGAGTTGGCTTGGCCGCAGGGTCAGGGCTTCAAGGCCTTCTCAATCGCCTCGATCAGTTCCGGTGCGTCCGGCGCGGTACGCGAACCGAAACGGGCCACGGGGTTGCCGTGGCGGTCGATGAGGAACTTGTTGAAGTTCCAGGAGATTTCGCCGCCGATGCCGGGGTGGAGCACGCCGTCCGTAAGCCACGCATAGAGCGGATGTTTGTCAGCGCCCTTGACGCGGATCTTGGCGAAGAGGGGGAACGTGACTCCGAACGTAAGCTTGCAGAACTGCTGGATTTCGGCATTGGTTCCCGGCTCTTGGCCCAGGAAATCATTGGAGGGAAAGCCCAGCACGACGAGGCCTTGAGCGCAGTAGTTTTCATAAAGCCGCTGCAGGCTTTCGTACTGCTTGGTAAAGCCGCATTTACTGGCCACGTTGACGACCAGCGTGACCTTGCCCTGATAAGGCATCAGATTGGTCAGCGTTCCGCCGATGGTCTCAACCTGAAACGTATAGAAGTTGGCGGCCGGCTGAGCGGTTCGGGTGAGCGGAATATGGATCTCAGACTTGCGCAGAAACGGAGGGACAAAAGGCGAATTCCAGTAGACAACATAGGCTTCTCCGTTGGCCTGCCATTCCTTTTGACGTGAGAGCCACGTTGTAAGGCGCTTCAGCCCGTTGTCGTAGTTCGCGCGGGAGTAGCCGCCGCGCAGACCGAGGCTGACCACGGTCGTTTCCGGGAAGGTCTTCACTCGTACTCCGCCGTTGTCTGCGAGGTCGCGCTTCGCGTCCTTGCTGCCCACTAAGAAAACCATTTCGTTTGTCGAGGCGGAGGCTTCGATGGGCACGCTCATGGCAATTTTGTTGGCGCTGATGTAGTTGAAGAGCGTGCGGAAGGCCGGGCCGCGGTTCTCGAAGGCGTCACCGGTTGCGGACGCGATCAGCGTCACGCGGGCTGGAAGTGTTTTGACCTCAATAGCGCCGACGGGCGTCCGAGGGTAGATGGATTCATAGGACATGGCTTGACCTCCCGAAAGAAACAGGGCTGACAGAGTCAGCCTCCGGATGTTCAACGCATACACATAACACACGACTGCACCGCCTTTCAAAGACTAGCTTCTATTTCAGCATGTTCGTCAGATTCGGCAAACCCCGTCGCCTCGGGAGGAGGCCAGATACTCTTCCCGCAGCGGAGCATGCTCCGGTTTTAGGGTTTTACAAACCGGTAACGGAAAAAAAACGCTATTTTTCCGCATCCGCGTGAAGGTGCGCAGACCTTCTTACTTGGCGTCTTTACGTGGGATGATTCGGTTGTGGTATCACGTTAGAGATCCCATCCGTCGCGGCGGAAGCCCTTGATGAAGCGGTTTGCTTCCTCGTTATTGGTTACGCGCATGACAGCGTCATCCCAGACGATGCGGCTGTCCACGCGCTTCGCGATATTCCCGAGCAGCGTGAGTTCGGTCAGTCGCGCGGAGTAGGCGAAATCCGCGCACGCTTTACGGCCTTCCATGATCGCTTTCAGCCAGTCGCCTTCGATGCCGCCTGTGGGGCGAACTATGGTTTGCGGCGGACGCTCGAAGGCCTTCATTGCCGCTTCGGGGATAATGCGGGGGCTGTCACCGTAAACGCCGCAGACGAGTTTGGCCTTGCTGCCGTTGAAGAGCACGCCACCTTCGGCGGGCAGCTTTTGGTCGTCCGGCAACTCTTGCGGCCGAGGCGGGCGTGTGCCTTCGTACCAGGTCAGCTTTAGCGGCGGCAGTCCCTTGTGTGCAGTGAATTGGAACGTGATGATGGCCGAGAGCGGATGGGTATCCGGATTCATGCCGCATGAGGTCGCGTCGACAGTGGTCGGCATGCGCTGTCCGAGGATCGTGAAGACGGAATCGAGCGTGTGTGCGCCGCGGTCTCCCATCATACCGTTTCCGAAGTCCCACCATGCGCGCCAGCGCGCGGGATGGTAGGTGGGATGGTATTCGCGCACCGGCGCGGGGCCGAGGAAGAGGTCCCAGTTGAGGGTGGCGGGCACAGGCTCGCCTTTGTCGGGTTTGCGTCCCAGCAGCGTGCTCCAGCCGGCGCGGCCCCACGGATAATACGAAAGGTCGCACCAGGCGTCGATGCTCTGAAGCTCGCCGATACCGCCCGCGGCAATCCACTCATTGATCAGATAGAAGCCAGGACCCGCGTGGCCCTGGATGCCCATCTGCGTGACGACGTTCTTTTCTTTTGCAAGACGCATGAGCTCTCGGCACTCGAACACGTCATGACAGAGCGGCTTCTGGACAAAAACGTGCTTGCCGGCCTTTATGGCGGCTGCGGCGATCACGGCGTGGGTGTGATCCGGCGTGGCAATCATCACCGCGTCGAGGTCTTTCTGCTGCGCGAGCAGGTCTCGGTAGTCGGTGAAGAAGGTTGACTGCGGATACGTGTCCTTGACCGGCTGGACATAGGCCGAATCCACATCGCACAAGGCGACGATGGCGTGGCCTGCGGCCGCGATCTGGTGCAGATTGCTCTTGCCCATGCCGCCGATGCCGATGCCGGCGATGTTGAGTTTTCCGTTGGCACCCGGCTTGCCACCTTGGGCAAAGATATGTCGCGGCACAATCGAGATCGAGGCTGCGGTTGCTAAAAAACGGCGGCGCGTAGCGGTCATGGCAGGCATATCGATTACCTTTCACGAAGCGGGTCACAACTTAATGAAGAAATCCGTTCGCTTCAGTATATCGCTTTTGCAATGGCGTGTTATAGGGCAAAAGCATATTTTTTTACCGGGTCGTGTTTAAATCAGAAATCCTCCTTTGCCTTACGTCATTACAGAATGATATATTGAATTTCAATTTTTTGAGAGTTCAGTCAAATGAAGGGGATCATTCTGATGAGACAATCTGTTGTTTTGAACGTCATAAGGCTGTCTGTCGCCTCTGTTTATTGTGTCGCAGTTTCCGTGATTGCGGCTCCTTCGTTTACACCATTGCCTCTGACGAAGGGCGCGAATACCGGCTTCTCAGATGCTCAGGCCGAAGACCGCCAGGGCGGTTGGCTGGATCTCGGAGGCAACGACTTGCGCGGGCTTCCCCCCGGCAAACTCAGTGTTTCCGGTGTGCCTTTTGAGATTCTCGCCGACGCCGTCAGCGGCGGCAAGTCCTGCATCGTGCTGGGTGGTCCCAAACGTTCGTACCTCCCTTCAGAAGCCACGATTCCCGTCGCGGGAAAAAAAGGCGCGTTCGTTTATTTGCTCCATGCAGCCGCCTGGTGTCCGCCAGCCAAGGATGCAAAGATGACGGGGGTGCTTTTTGTGGATTATGCGGACGGCACGAAGTCGGAGTTCCATGTGCGTTTCGGGCGCGATGTGGGCGATTGGACGAAGCCCGACAGTTTCAAGAATGCCGCACGGGCATGGACGGCTTATAACGGGAACACACAGGTGTCGCTCTTCCTCTCACGGTTCGCGCTGAAGGATCAGCCGGTCAAGGCTATCCGTCTGGAGGTGAAAGAAAGTGCATGGATGGTGGTTTCCGTTACACTTGGTGACGAGACGAAAATCGTCGGCATCAAGCCGGACCTGAAGCTTGAAAAGAAATACATCGCACCGACCCTCGGTGCCCCGCTGGATAAGGCGGCCGCTAACGCCGTGCCCAAAAACGTTATTTTGTTTATCGGTGACGGCATGGGCCCTGGAGCGTTGAAGCTGACCTCGCTCTATCAGCATAAGGAAGACGGGCGTCTGGTCATGCAGCAATTGCCTGTCGCGACGCACTGTACGACGCTTTCAGTCAGCAACAATGTCACGGACTCCGCCGCCGCCGCGACAGCCATCGCGACGGGACATAAAACGGAGAACCGTTTTCTCGGTCTGACCCCTGATAAGAGCCGCCTTGCCACCTTCGCTGAAGTGGCGCGCAAGCAAGGCCGGGGCATCGGCATCATCACGTCGGACTCCATTACGGGCGCCACACCGGCAGGTTTCTACGCCCACATCAACAGCCGCGGCTCGTACTCCGAGGTCGCCAATTGGGCCGCATCAAGCGGCTTCGATATTCTGATCGGTAACGCGAGCGGCAAGGGATGGTTCATTCCCAAAGCGGAGGGGGGGCAACGTGACGATGCGCGGCAACTCATGAATGATATGACCGCCGCCGGTTATGCCGTGATCGAAAACCGGGAAGCGTTCGCTCAGTTGCCGCAGGATAAACGCGTGCTCGGGTTTATGGCTAAGGGGACGCTGGATTCCGAGACTTGTCTGGCGGAGCTCACCGAGACCGCGATCGGGCGGCTCTCCAAAAACGACAAGGGTTTTTTCCTGATGGTGGAATGCGCCATCACCGACGCGGGCGGACATGGCAACAAGCCGGAAGTCACCGTACAGGGAACGCTCCAAGTGGACTGGGCTGTGAAAAGTGCCGTTGAATTCGCGCGCAAGCATAACAACACGCTGGTGATGGTCACGGCGGATCATGAAACCGGGCTGCTCACCTGCGGTTTCACAAACGATCCTCCCGGCAAGCTGGTGATGGATTATGCAACCACGAGCCATACCGCCGAGCCTGTTCGTTTCTTTGCCTACGGACCGGGCTCGGAGCAGTTCAACGGCAAGATCGACAACACCGACATCGCCAAGACGATCGCCCGGTTCTGGAAACTTGACCTTCCACCACCCGTGAAAGCTGACAACAAGTAGCGCTTAATTGCATCGATTAACGATAATATTACGGATTTGCGAACCGTTGCATCGCGCTTCTGCCAATTGAACGGTTGCGATTGTTTTCGTAGCTACGCCTCTTACCAGCCATCAGTTGACGATGGGCGCAAAAAGCCGTATGATGGAAACGTTTTCCGGGCGAACGAGATATAAACGCCCAATTGGACGGGTCTGGACGAGCACGGTGGTTGGCTATTGGCCGCTAGAGGTTGGCGGCTTTGAGGCTTTTTATGGATAAGGCCGAGAGTTATCGAGATCTGCACGTATGGCGAAGGGCGGTTAAACAGGCCGTGCATATTGATCGCTTCACGGAGTCATTTCCTAAGACCGAGGTCCACGCTCTGACAAATCAGATGTGGCGAGCAGTGGTCTCAGTCGCCTCTAATATTGTCGAGGGCTACGGACGTTCTGAGGACGAGTTAGCGCGTTATTTGACGGTGGCATGCAGTTCACCTGCTGAGTTGCAAACACAGACTGAAATCGTTGGCCGTATTGGCTTCCTTTCTGACAAAGATCATGCTGTTCTTTCAGAAGAATTCAACACGCTTGGCAATCAACTAAACGTTTTTTTGTCAACGAATCATCCAATCTTCAGCAACTAACCGCCAACTGCTGGTTGACGACGAAAATCACAACCATAGAATGAGGCTGTTTTTAACCGGACTAAGAGAACCGTCCGAGTGGACGGGCACCGATACGGATGCATGAGAAACTGCAGAGGATGAGATTAGCATCTGGATGGAAATGTACGAAGAACTTGTTTGCCAGGGAGTTTGCTATGGAACGAGTGACAAGACTTTTAAGGGTTACTTCATGTACGCTGGCCTGTGCCGTTTTTGCGACAGGAACTTCTGTTGCGGATCTAAAGATCCAATCGTTTAACAGAACAGGACATCTGACGTTCAATGAACTGTCCACGGCGACGGTATATCGGGTGGAGTGGGCGAATGCTCCCACCGGCGTATGGCACAACGGTTCACCCGGCGTAACAGGCGTCTTGGCTCGTGGTTCCGGGCTGAATACAGTAACGGTCGGCGTGAGTGCAGTCGCTTGTTTCTACCGAGTGGTGGCTTCCGTGACAAATACGCCGACGGCCCCTGCGGGCATGGTCCGCATACCTGCCGGCACGAACAGCGGGATTGACCCGGACCATGGCGTATATTCGCTGACAAATGCGAGTGCATTCTATATGGACAGGACAGAGGTGACGAAGGCGCAATGGGACGTGGTGTACGTTTGGGCTGTCGCGAACGGATACAGTTTCGAAAACGTGGGAAGCGGCAAGGCCGCAAACCACCCCGTGCAGGGGTTGAATTGGTACGACTGTGTGAAGTGGTGCAATGCCCGTAGCCAGAAGGATGGCCGGACGCCGTGTTACACGGTGGACGGCAGCGTCTACAAAACCGGACGGGGTTCGCCGATGACCAACCTCGCCGCGAGCGGTTACCGCCTGCCGAAGGTGATGGAGTGGGAGTACGCCGCACGGGGAGGTCTGAGCGGCAAACGTTTTCCTTGGGGCGATATCATCGATCACACGCGGGCCAACTACTACAGCGAATGGAACAATGGCGTGCCTCGCTATTCTTACGACCAGGGTTATAGCGGACACGACACCAGGTACGCCACAGGTGGCACTCCCTACACGAGTCCGGCTGGCGCGTTCGCAGCAAACGGATACGGGCTTTACGATATGGCGGGAAACGTGGATGAATGGTGCTACGAGGCATATTCTTGGGATACGGCAATTTACAACGGCGGCGGGAACTGGAGCGATTCGGCCTGCTACGTGACATGCGCGAATATGGGACTGGATGGAGCCCTCAATTCCAGTATCGGGTTCCGAGCCGTGTGCCGTTGAGCCCCCTGTGCCAGACAAGGTTGAAGGATGCAAGAAGGAGATTCATTTACTGGATCACCATTCTTCTGAAAGTTTTGCGCGAGACGATAGAATGCGCAAATCGCGTTTTTCCCCAATCGCCCCCTCCATCCGCCCGTTGCGTCAATTGAGGAAGAATGCACAAACTCTCAACGCGGGAAGCTACACGCACAATGCTCACGTCCCCGTGGCTTTTTTCACGTGAGAGTGGAACGTCGTGCGTAGAGCGTTTCCCATCTTCCAGAGGCTTAATCGTTATCGGCGGTCGTCGTGATGGCCCATGTGGGATAGGGAGCGTTTTCGCCGCGCATGGCACGCCAGAGAATGCGGTTAAGCAGGTCTTCGGGTGCTTTGTCGGGCGCGTTAAAGTTCATCTTCGCTGAAGCGAGCATGTCGCGGTAGCGCTGCGGGCTCAGGGTGATCTTGGCTTCGGGATTCATTTGGTCGAGTGGCACATTGTTGGGCACAGACACGAACGGCGTGAGGTCGGCCACGTCCGTAAAGCAGTCGCTCATCGGCACGGCGCTGGCGTCGAACTGGTTCATCGGGGGCAGACCGAGGATTTGCTCCATCGTGCGCAGGAGGCTCGTCGTGTTGTATTGTGTGCTGACCACGGCGTGGCGCTTGACGAAGGGGCCTGCCACGTAGGCGGTGGTACGGTAGCCGGTCACGTGGTCAAAGCCGGCTTGGGGATCGTCCTCGATCGCGAAGAGAGCCATGTCCTTCCAGAACTTGGAATGGCTTAAACCCTCGAGGATGCGGCCTACGGCGAGGTCGTTATCTGCGACTTGTGCGTCCGGCGTCGGCGTGCCCTTCTTTGTGCCGCTGGTGTGGTCGTTGGGCACGCGGAGGATCACGAGTTGCGGAAAATCACCACGTGCCTCGAATTCCTTCAGTTCTTTCAGGAAGAAATCGGCGCGAACCTGGTCCGGCACCTCGAGTGCCCAGCCGATGAAAGTGTTGGTCGACGAAAACGCGCGCACGGACTCGATCTCTGGCTCGTTTAAGAAGGCAATGGCGTCGCTTTTGCTGAGCCAGGCCTCGTAGCAGTCGCGGAAGCCGGGCCTGCCTTTTTTCCGGGTGTCGCTCCACGTGACGGTGGTCGTTATGAACTCGCCATAGTTACGGAAGCTGACTCCATGACGGAGCGCGTTGTCCCAGATGAAGCCGCTGGGCGCATAGGCCAGCGCATCGCTTCCTGGAGCCGGATACGAGCGAGGCCAACCGCAGAAGGATTTCTCCAGATAGTCGGTGCCGAAGGCGGACATGCTCCATTGGTGGCCGTCTGCGCTGAGGATTCCGGCGCAACAGGTGTTGTCGAGTAGCACGAATTCGCGGGCGAGCTTGTGCTGGTTCGGAGTGATGCGCTCTCCGAAAATGCAGAGGCTGGCATCTCCGTTGCCGTTGGTCATGTCGCCGAGCACCTGGTCATAGGTGCGGTTTTCTTTGATGATGTAGACCACGTGTTTGATCAGGCTCGGCTCGCCGATGCGTTCCGGAATGGCGCGCGCGGGCTGTCCTGGACGAGGCGGCAGCAGGGCGGCGGCGATGCGCGGCTGGCGCAGGTTATCCCAGACGGTTTGTGAGAGTCGGGGCAGCGCAGCCTTCGACGGCAGGGGCACGAGCGAGATTGAGCCTTGGAACTGACGAGAGTTAAAGCCTTTGGGACGGGGGCCTTCCGCGATGCTCTTGATGTTCGCCACGCAGAGCTGCTTGCGGTGAGCGTCGAAGCAGACGGTGCCGGGATACCAGCCGACAGGGATCAGACCGAGCATTTTCGATGCTTTGTCGGCGGGATCGAACTGGATCACGGCGACCGCGTTCTGCGTGCCGTTAGCAACGTAGAGGGTGCGTCCGTCCGGCGCGAAGGCCAGCGCGTTCGGCGAAGCGCCCAGCAGGTCGTTTGGCCGCGGCTTGGCCCAAATCGTCTCCACAACCGCATCTGTCTTCGTGTCGATCACGCTCAGGTTATCGCTCATAGCGTTTGCGCAGACGACGTGACGACCGTCCGGCGAGACCGCCAGCGCGCTGGCGTGGAGGCCTGTGAGGATTTCCTGTTGTTTTCCGGAGGCAAGGTCGATCATGGTGACGCTGCCTTCATTGGCGATGAAACGCACCGCGTCCACGCGGACCCGCATTCCCCGTCCGGCGGGTCCGGTCAGATCGCCTGCACCGGGTCTCCGTCCGCCCCAGTTCGAGACATACAGTTTCTGGTTGACCAGCACCACGTTGAAGGGCGCAACGCCCACCTCATAGGTTTGCTGAACCTTACCGGCGTTCACATCGATCTCAAACAGGCGGTTGGAGAGATTGCCGCAAACGAATAGCCGCCTGCTGTCAGCCGACCACGCGATGCCGGCAGGAATCTCCGCCTTGCGGCTCGGGGCCCTCGCTTCAGGCAGCGCGACCACACGCCACGGCGTGATCGCGCCGTCCGCGGCGACACCGAACAGCTTCACGTCGCCGTTGACGTTGCTCAGTGCCAGACGCTTGCCGTCAGGAGAGAAGGCGATTCCCGCATAGCTCATCTGGCTGTGCCCGTCGAAGTCGAGGAATTCCGGTGAGGAGGCCTCCGGCGGTGCACCTTTCATGAGCTTTGGCAGCTTGACGAGCTGTTTCGTCGCGCCGGTGGAGGGGTCGAGCGCCAACAGTTCGCTTGTCAGGCCGGAGACCACCAGCAGTTTGCCGTCCGGCGAGAGGGCCAGCCCTTGGGCCCGCATCCCCGGCAGTTCGATCTGTTTGCCCACAGGCGTGATGACCTGGTTTACAGGCAATACAATCCGCCCGTTCTCATGCCGTCCGACCGTTTCCACGTCGGAGGGCGTTCCGCATCCGGCGAATGCAAGCATGAGGCCCAGACGGAGTGCGGTGCTACCGAAATGTTGAAAAAAAAATGGTCCCCTCATTTCATTCCCCGATTTATTCTGTTTCATATTATCCGTTTCCCTTAGTTTGTGCTAGAACCCATGGCGTCTCACTTACGCGCAACTTGAATGATCGACGTCACCCCACATGGCTGGTCAGTATTATGATCGCTTAATATAGAAAGAGTCAATCTCCGTCATCCGCTGGATTTTGCCCGGTCAGGCCGGACCGGTACAGGGCTCAGGACCCGTCTAAGCTCCCAACAGCGGGGGGGGGACAAACAGCACCTGCGTTTCGCCCCGCAGGATTCTCAGACAGGCCCGACCCTCTTCCTTCGACGTCTCCATCGCCCCCTTTCCGGTGTCATGAATGATGAGGCAACGCGGTCATTCCGGAGGCTCAGAATTTCAGGTTGACAAAATCTTAAAAAATGTCATCATCAACCTCGCTCTTTTTAACCGAAAGGGTTTCGTATGTTTGTTCATATCACAGGAACGGGGTCATATTTGCCGCAACGCGTTGTCACAAACGCGGAACTGGCGGCTAAATTAGACACCACGGACGATTGGATTTTTTCGCATACCGGCATTCGCAGTCGACACATCGCTGCGGATGATGAGACAACCTCAGCGATGGCCGTTCAGGCGGCGCGTGCGGCGTTGACGTCGGCAGGGCTGACGCCGGATCAGATCGGTTTGATCATCGTGGCCACGTCGACTTCCGATTATCACGCGTTTCCCTCGACGGCCTGCCTGGTGCAGGACGCGATCGGTGCCAAGAATGCGGCGGCATTCGACGTGTCGGCCGCCTGTACGGGGTTCATTTACGCGCTGGAGGTGGCCCGCGGGATGATGCAGGTCAATCCCTGCCCGACGCTGGTGATCGGTGCCGACATGATGTCGCGGATCATTGACTGGACTGACCGCAACTCGTGCATCCTGTTCGGAGATGCCGCAGGTGCCGTGGTTTTGGAAGCCAGCGATGTGCCGGGTGGCATTTGGCATTCGATTCTCAAGGCTGACGGCTCCGGGGCCAACTTGATCTACCGCGAAGGCGGTACGCGTGACCTCGCAACCGGGCCGTGGATGCAGCATACGCTACAGATGAATGGCCGGGCGGTATTCAATTTCGCGGTCAAGGTGTTCGATGATATCTTGTGCGGTCTGCTGTCGCGTTCCGGATATACGTTCAAAGATTTGGCCTGCGTGCTTCCGCATCAGGCCAATGCGCGCATCGTCGAGGCCGTGGCGCGGCGCATGAAGGTGCCGATAGAGACGTTCTACATGAACATGGAAACGTCCGGCAACACCTCGGCGGCTTCAATCCCAGTGGCCTTGGATGTCGCGATCCAATCAGGCAAAATCCGGAGCGACGATTTAATCGTGATGGTCGGTTTCGGTGCGGGTTTGACGTACGGCGGGATCTTGATGAAATGGAGGGGGCATGCTGGCAAACCGAAGTCGGCCGCACAACTTGGTGTGACATTCGCAGAACAATCAGTTAATGAAAAGGAGTAAAGGTGTCGTATGAGCGTAAAAACAAAAGTAGTGATCACCGGAATGGGCGTGATTTCGCCAATCGGAAACACGATCGATGAGATGTGGGCGAACATCCGCAATGGAGTGAGCGGCATCACGCGCACGACCCGGTTCGACCCTTCGCGTGTGGACGCAAAGGTTTCCGGCGAGGTCAAGAACTTCGACGTGTCGAAATATGTGGATCCGAAAGAAGCGCGGCGCATGGGGCTTTTCACGCAGTACGCCTTGGCTGCGGCCAAGCAGGCTTGGCAGGATGCCGGACTTGCCGAAGGCGGGGCAGATCCCGAGCGCGTGTCGGTCATGATCGGTAACGGTATCGGCGGCAAGGAAGTTGACGAGGAGGGCTATCATATCCTTTTCGAGCGTGGTCCCGGGCGTCTTTCTCCCATGCTGATTCCCAAGTTGATCGCCAACGAGGCGGCGGGTAACATCTCCATCGCGCTGAAAGCAAAAGGAGCGGTGCACACGGTCGTCACCGCCTGCGCGTCGGGCACAGATGCGATCGGCGTTGCGTTGGATATGATCCGTTTGGGCCGCGCGGATGTCGTCATCGCCGGCGGAACCGAAGCGACCATTACCGAATATTGCGTTGGCGGCTTCTGTTCCATGAAGGCGCTGAGCACCAAGTACAACGACACGCCCGAGAAGGCTTGCCGCCCGTTCGACGCGGGACGCGACGGCTTCATCATGGGCGAAGGTGCGGCGATGCTGATCCTCGAATCCGAGGCGCATGCAAAGGCTCGCAACGCCCGTGTGTATGCCGAACTCGCCGGCTACGGCGCTTCCGGTGATGCTTATCACCTGACCGCACCTGATCCCGATGCCGCGGGCGCAGTTCGTGCCATTACGTTTGCCCTCAAGGACGCAGGCCTTGCACCCCAGGACGTTGATTACGTCAATGCGCATGGCACCTCCACACCGCTTAACGACCCCATGGAGACCAAGGCCGTCAAAGCGGTGTTCGGAGAACATGCGTATAAGTTGAAGATGTCTTCCACGAAAAGCATGACCGGCCACCTGCTGGGCGCGGCGGGGGCGATCGAGGCTGTGATCTGTGCACTCGCGATCCGTGACGGCTTCTATCCGCCCACCATCAACTACGAGACTCCCGATCCCGCGTGCGACTTGGATATCGTCCCGAACAAAGGTGTCGAGGGCCCGATCCGGGCTGCGATCTCGACCTCGTTAGGGTTCGGCGGACACAACGGTGTGATCGTCATCAAAGCGGTGTAGGTTCTGGTTCTATTGCGCGTGCCTTGCGCACGCGTCAGCAAAGAAGGTGTGAACAATGAGTGACGGAGAGACGAGCGTGCCAAGGCAAATGGTAGAGGATGGCAAGGGCTATGAAGGTTCTACCGAGGATCTTCTGCCGCACCGAAAGCCATTTCTGTTTGTAGACAAACTGGTCTATTCGGATCAGAAGCGGTATGTAGGCGAGATGACCTATGGGGAGGACATGTGGTTCTTCAAGGGGCACTTTCCGGAGTATCCAGTGGTTCCCGGCGTGATCTTACTCGAGACCCTGGCGCAATGCGGCGGCGCGGGCTTGGTTGCGTCTGGTTTGGTACGGGGCGGTCTGTTCCTGCTGGTTGGCGTCGACAATGTCAAGTTCCGCCGGCAGGTCCGTCCGAACGACAAAGTGCGCATGGAAGTGGAAAACGTCAAGGTCAACAAGCGCATGGCCATACAGCACGGCAAGGCTTTCGTCGGCGACGAATTGGCTGCTGAAGGCGACTTCAGATGTGTGCTGGGTCCCGGCTGACCTTGACTGAGCGGACAATGTGCTTCGCGGGGTGTGCCTGTCCGGACACCCCTTGTTAAATGATATTTTTGCGGGGCGATATCAGAAAGGTTCCCGATCAGGAGTGCCTTTCGTTTGACGAGATACCGCTAATCCTCTATTTTATCCTTCCATGAAACGTCTTGTAGGTCCTGCGTCATTCGGCGTCCAGGCCAAGATGTTAAGGGAGCTGATATGAAGAGGTATCAACGGTTCTTGGCTGCGACGCTTGTGTGTGGGGGCCTGGCTGGTCACGTGTTTGCACAAAGCACGCAATCGAATGTGCTCGACCTTTCGGGCACGTGGTCTGTGCGTCAAGCCGACGGTGCCAAACCCGCGATCCCCATTCAGGTTCCCGGCGATGTCCACAGCGCACTGCTGGCTGCAGGTCTTATTCCTGATCCGTACTTCGGCAAGAACGAAGATGATATCCAGTGGGTGGGCCGGACGGATTGGGTGATGGAGCGCGACTTCGTGATCCAGAACGAGCTGTTGTCGAAGCAGTCGGTCTGCCTGCGCCTCGAGCACGTCGATACCTTCTGCGAAATCAGCATCAACGGTCAGAAGGTCGGTGACACGGGCAATCGGTTTCGCCGCTACGATTTCGACGTGAAGCCTTTCCTGAAGCAGGGCCGGAATACGATCACAGCCTTGTTTCGCAGCGCGGAGTTGATCTCAGAAGAGAAAGCGAAAACGCTCCCTTTCCCGTTACCGATGGTGGACAACGGCTTGGTGCCTCACATCAATCTGCTGCGTAAACCTGCCTGTCACGGCGGCTGGGACTGGGGAATCGCCATGATGATGATCGGGTTTGCAGGTAAGGATGAACTCATCGGCACCGATCTCGCGCGCATCGATTACGTGTACTGTGACCAGGCCCATCAGCCTGGTCGTTGTGAGGTGACGGTGACCGCCGAGGTCATGTCTCCAGCCGGGGGTGATGCGGTGCTCGCCGTGACGCTGGGGGAGTCAAAGGCGAACGTTCCTGTGGCACTAACGGCTGGCAACAACCGCCTCTCTGCCAAAGTTTCGGTTGAGAATCCTCGCCTGTGGTGGCCCAACGGGGCTGGCGAACAGGCACTTTACGAGCTCTCCGTTTCGATCGGCGAAGATACATTCAAACGCCGCCTCGGCCTGCGCACCATCGAGGTTGTCAACAAGCCCGATGCCGGGGACACGTCCTCGAGGCCGGGTATGAGCATGACGTTCCGCGTCAACGGCGTCGACCTCTATTGCAAAGGCGCGAATTGGATCCCGTGCGACGGCATGACCCAACGCCAGACACCTGAGCGTTACCGCGACTTGCTTGGGTCGGCGCGGGCGGCCAACATGAACATGATCCGCCTGTGGGGCGGCGGGCAGTTTGAAAACGACAGCTTCTACGATACCTGCGACGAAATGGGATTGTTGGTGTGGCATGACTTCATGTTTTCTTGCGCGCTTTATCCTTCCGATCCGGCCTTTGTTGGTGAAGTCCGGTCCGAACTGACGCATCAGATTCGTCGTCTGCGCGATCACGCCTGCATCGCCCTGTGGGTTGGCGACAACGAGTGCATCGGCGCAATAACATGGTTTGAGCCTAGCAAGAAGAACCGCGACCTCTATCTGGTGAATTACGACCGGCTCAACCGGATGCTCACAGAGACCGTCGCTGCCTTTGATCCCGCCCGTATGTTCTGGCCCTCCTCGCCCTGCGCGGGCCCTGGCGACTTCAGTGACTCTTGGCATGACGACAACCGCGGCGACATGCACTACTGGACGGTGTGGCATGAGAACAAGAACTTCTCGGCGTTCTACAACGTGAAGCCGCGCTTCTGCTCCGAGTTCGGCTACCAATCGTTCTCGTCGCCTGATGTGGTGCGGACGTTCGTCGCTCCGGACCAGATGAATCCTACGGCACCTGATTTCGAGCACCACCAGAAGAATGTCGGCGGTAACGCCCGTATTCTCGAGACCATGGCCCGCTACTTCCGTTTCCCCGAAGGGTTCGAGAACATGCTCTATCTTTCGCAGGTGCAACAAGCGATGGCGATCAAGACGGGGGTCGAGGCCTGGCGGCACTTGCAGCCGCGCTGTATGGGTACGCTTTTCTGGCAACTGAACGACAATTGGCCTGTCGCCTCGTGGTCGAGCATTGAATACGGGGGCAAGTGGAAACACCTGAACTATCACGCCAAGCGTTTCTATGCGCCGGTCGCAGTGATGATGACGCCTGCAGATAACGGGACCAACATCGAGTTCTGGGCGGTCAACGACTACGGCACGGCGGCCAAGGCTGAGGCGGCGGTGGAACTGTGGCGTTTTGACGGGAAAAAGATTGAGACCTTGCCGCTAAGCGGCGAGATCGCGCCGCGTTCGGCGCTGCTTCTCGGCAAGTTGCCGGCAACACGTTTCGGTGACGCGAAAGAGCTGAAGGAACGCTTCCTCGAAGTTGTTCTGACTGCGGAATTGGATGGGCAAACGGTGAAACACCGCAACGAGTGGTTCTTCAATGTCTATAAGGTTTGTGCGCTTGGGGACGCGTTGGTCGATGCGATTCCCGCCGAGCGCAACGGCCGGTGGACGGTGACATTGACTACGGACAAGCCCGCATTCTTTGTGTGGGCGAATGTCAGCGGCATTCGTGGCGAGTTCGACGATAATAGCTTTGCGCTCTTCCCTGGACGTCCAGTGACCCTGACGTTCACTCCGAAAGACAACGCCGCTATCTTTGCCGATTTCGTCAGGGCTCTGTCTGTCAAACACCTGCGTCAGACGTATCAGGGGGGCCGCTCAACGCTGAATGCGCAACGCTGAAAAATAATAGGAATGAAAGCGGTAATCTTCGATATGGACGGAGTGCTGGCGGACTCGGAACCGCTGATATGCGCCGCGGCATGCGAGATGTTCCGCGAACGCGGTGTCATCGTTCGCCCAGAAGACTTCCATCCGTTCGTTGGGGCAGGGGAGAACCGGTACATTGGTGGCGTGGCTGAAAAGCGCGGTGTCGAGCTGGACATCGTACAGGCCAAAGCCCGCACGTATGAGCTATACCTGCGTATGGTGCCTGAGAAACTGTTCGTTTTTCCGGGTGCGGTTGAGTTGGTCACGAGGTTGCGTGCCGACGGTTGGCCTTGTGCGGTCGCCTCCAGCGCGGACCGGATCAAAGTCGAGGCCAATCTGCGAAAAATCGGGCTGCCGTATGAGTCGTGGCAGGCAATCGTGACTGCGGAGGATGTGGAGCGCCGCAAACCTGATCCTGCCATTTTCACTAAAGCCGCGATGCGCCTTGGTGTCGAACCTGGCGACTGCACGGTGATCGAAGATGCAGTGAATGGTATCGCGGCGGCCAAAGCCGCCGGCATGCGTTGCGTGGCGGTGGCAACCACTTTTCCTGCTGAAAAATTGACACAAGCCGATGTGGTGCGCGCCGCAATCGCGAAGATTACGATGTCGGATCTGGTCGGCGGCGACGCATGACGCCCGGTCGTCCCGTGCAATCCGCTGCTTGCTGTTCGGCTCCGCTTGACAACTCGGACGATGACCTTCTCGTCCGACTCTAAAGCGGTTTTAGTTTTGTTTGGCCGAGACGTGAACAACAGTAGGACTGGATAACAATCTTGATTGGGAGGTTTCTTGATTCTGTCCGTTTAAAACGTCTGCATTTTTGTCATTATACTGCGCAAGGTGTTTACAACGCGGGTGCAATCGCGTACAGTGTTCCAAAACTAGCACCTGAGTCACACACGTAGGGAGGCAGTCATGACGAGTCGTGAGAGACTATCCACAGCGCTGAAGCATCTGCAACCAGATCGCGTGCCGGTGGATTTTGGCAGTACGGCTGTTACGGGCATGCACGTAGCGGCGATTCATCGGCTGAGGCTGGCTGTGACGGGAGATAAGTCGTGGCGCGTCAAAGTTGTTGAGCCGTATCAGATGTTGGGTGAAATTGACGAAGAATTGCGTCAAATGCTGGGAATCGATGTGACGGGACTGACTCCGCGTAAGACGATGTTCGGGTTTGAAAATCGAGGATGGAAGCCGTTCACTCTGTTCGATGACACTCCCGTGCTTGTGCCGGAGGCGTTCAGCACGACTGCCGATGTGAATGGGGATTTGCTGATCTACCCTGAAGGCGATCCCACCGCGCCACCGAGCGGGCGCATGCCCAAGGGCTACTATTTTTTCGATACGCTGGTGAGACAGCCGCCGCTCGACGAGGAAAAGCTCGACCCCGTCGACAACCTGGAGGAATTTGCCCTGTTCGGCGATGAAGATATCGCTTGGTACATGCGGCGAGCCGAAGAGCTTGATGCGTTGGGCGAGGTCGGTGTGACGCTCACAATGCCCGGCACGGCGTTCGGAGATATCGCGCTGGTGCCTGCGCCGTGGATGAGAGATCCGAAGGGCATCCGCGACATTGAGGAGTGGTATATCTCAACGGCCATCCGTAAAGACTATGTGCGTGCCATTTTCGAGAAGCAGTGTGAGATCGGCTTGAAGAATTTAGAGACGCTGATCGGAATCTTGGGCGACCGCGTGCAGGCCGTATTTCTGACGGGTACGGACTTCGGCACGCAACGCGGACTTTTCATCGGTGTCGAAGCCTATAGAGAACTGTTCAAGCCTTACCACAAGCGGGTGAACGATCTCGTGCATGCGCGTTCGAACTGGAAAACCTTCATCCACTCCTGCGGAGCGGTGGCTCAGCTGATTCCGGAGTTTATCGAGGCAGGGTTTGACATCCTGAACCCGGTTCAGTGTTCTGCGGAGGGAATGGAGGCAAGCGATCTCAAACGTGAATTCGGACGGCACCTGACCTTTTGGGGTGGCGGCGCGAACACGCAGCAAACGCTGCAGTTCGGCTCCCCGGACGAAGTGTATCGCGAGTGCCGCGAGCGTATCGATATTTTCGGCGAGGGCGGCGGGTTCGTGTTCGACGCGGTCCACAACGTGCAGGCCACCACTCCCACCGAAAATCTGGTTGCGATGTTTAAAGCTGTCAGCGACAGCCATTAGGACTTCCGTTTTCAAGCTTCGATTCAGGATATACTGTCATGAGAACCATACCCGTATCAGGCGCTTGCTCTGTCATGTTGACGGCATCCTTGTATGCCGTGGAGCTCCATGTGGCGACCAACGGCAACGATGCCGATCCCGGCACGGTGTCTTCGCCGCTGCGGTCGGTCCAGCGAGCCTCAGACCTTGCACAACCGGGCGACACCGTCACCGTGCATGCAGGCGTGTACCGAGAACGAGTTAATCCGCCTCGCGGCGGCGTGTCCGACTTGCAGCGGATCACCTATCGGTCCGCACCGGGCGAGCAGGTTGTCATCACGGGATCGGAGCCGGTGAAAAATTGGGTGCAGGTCTCGAATGACACATGGACCGTTTCGCTGCCGAATTCTTTCTTTGGCGCGTTTAATCCCTATGGTGATCGCCTTCGCGGCGACTGGTTTAACCCCAAAGGCCGCGAGCACCATACCGGCGCGGTCTATCTCAATGGCGAGTGGCTGACGGAAGCGGCAAAGCTCGACGACGTGCTGAAGCCTGCGGACAAGACGCCGCGATGGTTCGGGCGAGTTGACCAGGAGCGCACGGTGATCTGGGCGCAGTATAAAGGCCTGGATCCGAACCGCCAGCTTGTTGAGATCAATGTGCGTCCTGCCGTGTTTTATCCGGATCGTCCGGGCCGGAACTACATCACGGTTCGCGGTTTTACGATGCGTCACGCGGCGACGCCGTGGGCTCCGCCGACGGCTGAGCAGGTCGGTTTAATCGGAACACATTGGAGCAAAGGTTGGGTCATTGAGAACAACACGATCAGCCACTCGGTTTGCTCGGGCATTTCGCTTGGTAAACACGGCGACAGGTTCGACAACACCTCTGCGGATTCGGCTGAGGGTTACGTTAAGACCATTGAACGTGCCCATGCCTATGCCGTCCCTTGGACAAAAGACAATATCGGCAGCCACATCGTGAGAAGCAATACGATTTCGCAGTGCGAGCAGGCCGGCATCGTGGGAAGTCTGGGTTGTTCTTTCAGTACGGTCACGGATAATGTGATCCACGACATACATGTGCGAAAATTGTTCACGGGTGCAGAGATGGCCGGTATCAAATTCCATGGCGCAATCGACACCGAGATCAGCCGAAACCGCATCTACCGCACGTGCCGCGGCCTCTGGCTGGACTGGATGGCTCAGGGGACTCGTGTATCGCGGAATCTTTTTTATGACAACGACAGTCAGGACCTGTTTGTCGAAGTGAATCACGGGCCGTTTCTAATAGACAACAACCTTTTCTTGTCCGGGACCAGCCTGCTGGACGTGTCCGAAGGCGGTGCCTATGCGCACAATATGATCGCAGGGAAAATCGTGACGCACCCGGAGTTGAAGCGCGATACGCCTTTTCACCCCGCCCACGCGACGGACGTCGCCGGCCTGGTGAATACGAAAGGTGGCGACAACCGCTTCTATAACAACCTGTTCATCGGCAAACCTGGGGGTGCAAGCGGCTACGGGTTGTCGATGTACGACAATAGCACGTTTCCGCTGCTGACGGGTGGGAACGTCTATTGCTGCGGAGCGCGGCCCCATGCAAAAGAAGTGCGGCCGGTTGTGGTCGCGAATGCGGACCCCCGCATCACGCTATCGGAAGACGGGGCGCGTGTTTTCATGCGGGCGGAGCTAACGCCGATCTCACGGAACCCCGACGCGTCGGTTGTGACAACCGACGCGCTGGGCCTGGCCAAGATCCCGCAACTGCCGTATGTGAATCCGGACCATACACGCATGAGTGTGGACACGGACTATTTTGGAAACCCGAGAAATCTAACTAACCCGACTCCCGGACCCTTTGAAAATCCAAGCGATGACACGGTGAAAATTAAGGTGTGGTAAGAACAGAGAACGAGATGAGTGAAACGGCACAGACGATGACAGGGGCGGCTCAGGGAGCCTCGCGCTACGTGATTCTCGTGTGTTTTGTGGCAACGCTGGGTGGACTGCTGTTCGGCTATGATACGGCGGTCATCAGCGGAGCCATTGGTTTTCTGGTTAAGCACTTTTCGCTGACGCCCGCGATGGAGGGATGGGCTGCGGGCAGCGCGCTGGTGGGTTGCGTTTTCGGCTCGGCGGTCGCAGGAGCTATCAGCGACCGTTTCGGACGACGTGCGATGCTGCTTGTTGCTGCCGTCATGTTTCTGGTTTCGGCGGTGGGCACTGCCGTGCCGCAGACGCTGAGCCAATTCATTTTTTTCCGGGCGTTGGGCGGTGTGGGCGTGGGTGCCGCGGCCATGACCGGCCCCATGTACATTTCCGAACTGGCGCCAGCACGCCTCCGTGGCACGCTGGTTTCGTGGAATCAGTTTGCCATCGTTTTAGGTATGCTGGTGGTTTATTTCGTCAACTACTTCATCGCTGGACAAGGAGGCGAAGCTTGGAATGTCACGACCGGATGGCGCTGGATGTTCGCCTCAGAGGCGCTTCCTGCGGTTGCTTTCTTGCTGCTGCTGCTGATTGTGCCGGAGAGCCCTCGCTGGCTCGCGAAGCAAGGATGCGCAATGGAGGCTGTCCGGATATTGACCCGTGTTGACGGCCCGGAGTACGCCTCAAGGGAACTGGCTGAAATAGAGAAAACGCTGAAACTTGAAAAGGAATCTTTCTCCGAACTGTTTCAGCCTTGTTGGCGTCCGGTCCTGTGGATCGGCGTTGCACTGGCGATCCTGCAGCAGGTCACCGGCATCAACGTATTTCTCTATTTTGCTCCGGAAATTCTGAAGACGGTTGCTGGTTCGCAAATGGACACGGCTCTATTGCAGACGGTGCTGGTTGGCGCGGTGAACATGGCGTTTACGGTGGTCGCGATCCGTCAGGTAGATCGCTGGGGACGCCGCCCCCTGATGCTTGTGGGTTACAGCGGCATGGCGGTTGCGCTCTTCGCGTTGGCCGCGGCCGCGCTGCTCGGTCAGATCAAGTCGTGGATACTGATAGCCATTCTTGGCTATATCGCCGCATTCGCGTTGTCAGTGGGGCCGGTCACCTGGGTTCTGCTGTCCGAAATCTATCCCATGCGCCAACGCGGCCGGGCGATGGCACTTGCTACATTCTGCTTATGGGTCGCAAACTATCTGGTCTCGCAGACGTTTCCCATGATGGATAAAAACGCCACGCTTGTGGCGATATTTAATCACGGATTCCCTTTCCTTGTTTATGGCCTGTTGTCTTTACTTGCGGTGTTTTTTGTTTGGCGTAAGGTGCCAGAGACCAAGGGCCGATCATTGGAAGAGATCGAAAGGAGTTGGCTCCATGACAAGTAGCTGTGTTCCGTGCACCCTGCTGTATGTATGGATCCTTTTTCTGTGCGTTGCCGTTGCACAAGCAACGCCGCGATTGTCAATCTCGCTCGATGGCGAGTGGCGGATTGCGGAGGGCAGATCGGCAGAGAGGATTCCCCTTACGTTCGATCACACGGTGCCTGTTCCGGGACTGGTGAACCTGGCTGTTCCCGCATTCAAGGACGTGGATCAGTTTATCAGCCGCGAAAACATGGCCCGCCGCATTACCTACAAACTCGTGCCCGAAGATTGGCTTCAGAAATACTGGGTGGGCAAGTCCGATCAGGAGCGCGACTATTTCTGGTACCGTAAGACTTTTCGTGCACCGAAGGAGCGGGCCGTCGCGCTGCTTAAGATCAATAAGGCGCAGTTCGGCACCGCCGTTTGGGTGAACGGACAAAAGATCGGCGAATATGCTGGGTGTTTTACGGCAAGCTCCTTTCCGATCGGTAATGCGCTGAGTTGGAACGCGGAGAACACGGTTGTCATCCGCATCGGGGCGCATCCGGCCATGCTGCCAGACACATTTCCGACGGGCTCGGACTTCGAGAAGAACATCTGGACGCCCGGTATCTACGACAGCGTATCCTTAAGCTTTTGCGATAATCCCTCCATCGATAGCGTTCAAATCGCTCCGCGCATTGCTGCGTCCGAGGTTGTCGTTCAGACACGGGTACGGAACCGGTCGGACTCGGTGGTCAACGCATCGCTGAGCCAGACGATCACTGCGTGGAAGCGTGGAACCCGGGTTGCATGTGCCGAACCGCTCGCCATCGAGTTGCAGCCCGGCGAAGAGAAGGTGCTCACGCAGACCGTCCGTATACCTGACGCACATCTTTGGACGCCGGAGAACCCATTCCTCTACACCGTCGAGACGAGCACGGAAGGGGATTCTGTGACAACGCGCTTCGGCATGCGAGAGTTTCGTTTTGACTCTGCCACCAAGCGAGCCTACCTGAACAACCAGACCTACTACTTGCGCGGTTCAAATATCACGCTTCACCGTTTTTTTGAAGACCCGCTCTGCAAGGCTCTCCCTTGGGATGAGAAGTGGGTGCGCACTTTACTCGGTGAACTGCCCAAAAAAATGCATTGGAATTACTTCCGGTTTTGCATCGGGCCGGTGCCCGACCGTTGGCTGGAGATCTGCGACGAGGTTGGCTTGCTGATTCAAAACGAGTTCTTCGTTTGGACGGGGGGGCCAGGCTGGTTCAAAGGTTACTCTCGCGCGTACGACACCGAAGAGATGATCCGCCAATACAAAGATTGGATGCGTGACAACTGGAACCATCCGAGCGTCGCGGTGTGGGACGCGAACAACGAAACGAAGGACGCCAGTTTCAACGATACGATTATCCCCGCCGTGCGAGCGCTCGACCTCTCAGACCGCCCGTGGGAGAACAGTTACAACAAGCCGTCAGGGCCAAACGATCCCGTAGAGAGTCACCCTTACCTTATGATCAGCGGTTGGCGCGGTCCTCTCACGTTCAAAATGAGTGATCTGGAGACGATGGACGGCAAGCCGCACAAAGGCTCCCTGCCCTCGGATACAAATCCGGCGCTCATCAACGAGTACGGCTGGCTCTGGCTCAATCGCGACGGAACGCCGACGTTGCTTACGGAGAACGTTTACGCGCAACTCTTGGGAACAAACAGCACGGCGCGCGAGCGGCTAGACCTGTATGCGTATCTGCTGGCGGGTAAGACTGAATTCTGGCGTGCGCACCGCCAGTTCGCCGGTGTCATTCATTTCGTCACGCTAACGTGTAGCTATCCCGGAGTCTATACGGCTGACCATTTCTACGACGTGACCCGACTCAAGCTCGATCCCGCCTTTGCGGACTACATGGGCGAGGCCTTTAAGCCTCTCGGCGTTTACATTAATTTCTTCCAGCCAACACTGAAGTCCGGGGAAAGCCGAGCCTTCACGGTGATGCTGGTGAACGATTATGCATCGTCTATTAGCGGCAGGCTCAGGCTCGTGCTCGAGGACTCGGATGGCAAAGAGCTTGCTAGCGCCGTGCAACGCTTCGAACTTCCTGCGCAAGGCGATACGAGGGTCACTCCGACGTTGACCGTTCCGGCTGTCGCTGGCAAATGTATTCTTAAGGCAACGGCGACCTCGGACAAAAAAGAAAGGGAGCGGCCAACAGTCTCGCGGCGATGGGTGACGATCAAAAATTGATTGCTTGTCACTCGGACCTTTCTTGACGCGGAAGGGGCGAAAGGATACGCTCAAAAAAATCAAAGTGTCATTTTGGGAGATTGAAATGAGGCTGTTCTGGGTTCTCTCGTTGCTGGTCAGTTCTGCGCTTGGCGCTCAAACCGTTCTTTATGTCAACCCTCAATCGGGGTGCGACGATAACAAGGGGACCGCATCTAGGCCCTTCGCGTCGCTTGTAAAGGCCCGTGACACGATTCGCTCACTGAAGCACGACGGAGTCTTCCCAAAAAAAGGCGTGACGGTCGAATTGACGGGAAGCTTCGCGATGCCGACAAATACGTTTGTGTTGGACGCAAACGACGGCGGCGCAGACGTCGACACGCCAGTTATCTATCGGACCTCGAAAGCGGGCGCCAGCGTGGTTGGCGGATACATCCTGCCTGAAACCGGGTTCAAGACGGTGACCGATTCTGAGACGCTGGAGCGTCTTCCGGTGTCGGCGAGAGGACTTGTTGTTTTTTTCGATTTGAAAGTGTTAGGCGTTTCCCGATTCGCACCGCTGCCCGATAAATTCAGCGGCTGGAACGAAATGGAGGTTTTCAGCAAAGGCAAGGCGATGCGGATTGCCCGCTGGCCGAACACGGGCTGGTCTGAGATAGCTAAAGTTGTCGATCGTGGCGTCAAACCCGTGGATAAGACCACAGGCGAATGGGAGTTCGGATACAAGGGCGGAACCTTCGAGTACGCGGAGGATGCGCCCGCGCGATGGAACGTCGAGAAGGGTATCTATATGAATGGCTTCTGGTGCCATGACTGGGCCAATGAAACGCTCAGAATCGGTGCCATCGACAAGGAGAAGAAGCAGATTACATCCGCAGCCGTCCACACGTACGGCATCGGCAACTCATCAGCATGGCATAAGGCTAAGCGCCGATATTATGTGTTCAATCTGCTGGAGGAACTCGACGCGCCCGGTGAATGGTATGTGGATCGAGAGAACTGTCTGCTGTACTTCTATCCGGTGGGGGGCGATCTGAGCAACGTCGTGCTTGCTGTTCAGAAGAAACCGCTTTTCGAGCTTGCCAAGGTTCGCAATCTCAGGATTGAAGGGTTGGCTTTTGCGTACAGTACCGGCAAGGCTGTCTCCGTTGATGCGTGCGAAAATGTGGTCCTTGAAAATCTCGTCGTCTCCAACCTCACTACGGACGGCATCAGCCTCAACGGCGGGAAGGACTGCGGCCTGTTGCGTTGCGAGGTGTCCGACGTGGGTGGCACGTGCGTGAACGTGTCTGGCGGTGACCGCAAATCGCTGAGCGCGTGCAATCATTTCATCACGAACTGTAAGTTGCACCACAGCGGGCGGTTGCAGCGGACGCAGGGGAAATGCTTGGGTTTTTCCGGTGTCGGCATTCGGGTGACACACAATCTGATTTATGACGCCCCTTACATCGCGGTCGGATATGGCGGGAATGAGAATCTCTTCGAATACAATGAAGTTCATTCTGCGATGATGGAAAGCGGCGACGGCGGAGGCCTGTACACCGGAAGGGATTGGGGTTCGCAGGGGAACATTGTCCGGTTCAACTATTTTCACCACTTTGGTAAGCCGGGCGTCGATTGGCAGAAAGCGCAGGGGCTGAATCCCGATTATGAGCCGCTAAAAGAAAGCGTGATGGTCATGGGCGTCTATCTGGACGACTGCGATAGCGGCGATACGGTCAGCGGTAATATCTTCTACCGGACGGGCTGGTCAGCCTTCGTGGGCGGCGGACGCTATAACACCATCAGCAACAACCTGTTCGTCGAATGCACATCCGCTCTGCATGTGGATGACCGAGGCCTGAAGCGTGCCCGTCCGGGTGAGGGCACGAAAGACGGCTGGGATCTCCTTGCCAAACTGCAAGCTTTTAACTGGCAGGCGTCGCCATGGAAGGACAAGTATCCGCATCTTGTCAACATCATGCAGGACGAACCGAAGCTGCCTTTGCACAACGCGTTTAGCGCGAACGTGGCGATCAACTGTTCTCGATTTCTTCAGATGCACGGCAGCGTCAAGGATACCGCGCTGTCGCGTTTGGATTTTCATGACAATCTCGTGCTGGGGCCTCTCAACAAGCAAGATGCCGAGGTCTTCCCGCAGACCGAAAAGGGCAAGAAGCGAGTTGGCTTCCAACTTGACGTCTTGCCCGATAGCATCGATCCGGACATGGCCGATTTCAAGGTGCAGGACAGCGCCGAGTTCAAACGGCTGGCACCCTGGTTTAGCCGCATCCCGATCGAAAAGATCGGGCTTGGACGACAGGTTCGCTAGTTGCTAGTTGACTTGGCTTCGCTTGGCGACCAGCTGTGCCATCTCTTCGGGTGTGATCTCTTCAACTCGGACGTTGTCGAAGAAGTAGAGGCCGTTCGGCCAATAGGCGTAGAGACGAATCTTGAATTTCTGGATGCGCTGGGATTTGGCTGTCGGGTTGAAACCGATGGAGAAGGTCCGCCACTCGGTTTTGCTGACTGCGCCGGGTTCGAGCCGCGTTTGGTAGCCGTCTGTCCATGTCTTGCGTGTGGGGTGCCACAGGAACCCCTTGATCCAAACGAAGGGTTTGCCCGCACCCTTGAAATCCGCCGTGAGTTTGTAATTCTGTCCGGGCTTGCAGTCGATGAACTCAGAATCAAGCATCACGCCCTCGTTGCCGCCGATGCTGCCATAGCTGGTGGGTTCTATGGGCGTCTTGGCGGGCGGTTTAAGCGTGGAATCTGACTGAAAGGCCCGGTTCCACTCCAAGGCTTGTTTGCGCTCGACCAGCGTGTCCATCTTGACAATGCGTCCATGTCCCTCCTCCGTTTCGAAGAAGGTCGTCAGCCCGTTCGCCGACTCCCAGTGCGCGGCCGTGGTCTCGCCTTCGTCGAAGGTGCCGTTCTTCACGAGATTCTCCCCGGAGAATAGCGGCAGGGCGCTAAAGGCCCCCAAGACGGGTACAAGAAAATAGCGCATGTACATGGTAATGTCCTTTAGGGCTCCGGTTCCGCGAGGGCACGGAAATAGGCGTCGACGCTCTCCTCATAACCGTCTGGTGTGGGTTCGTTGCTTGGGTGGCGGACGGTGGCGATGCGTTTGGACGTGACGCGGCTCTTCTCCGTACCGCCGACCGCGCGGGCATTCATCACGGTCTGGGCGTCCTTGAGGCTGTTGAGAAGTCCGCTCTGCACTTGCCGTACCTGCAAACCCTGGCCGGACGAATGAAACTTCTGGATGAGCTCCATCTTGTTGACTGCGTCCTCAAGGTCGCCGGTGGGGAGGTTGCGCACGTTCAGTTCGCGCAGGAGCGCTTCAGCCTTCTGTTTCATCTCGGCCTGCTGCCCCGGCAGGCGCTGTTCCACATTGGGCTTCTGGTCGGGAGTGATGCCACGCAGGCCCTCGCCGCCGAGGCCGGACTGTTTTCCGCCGCCTGTGGCGCCGCCCTGCGGGTCTTTTGAGCTGTCTTTGACCGTGCCTTTTTCGAAGGGGGACTGCACCAGGCGTGTCGGCGTGTCGCGCCCGCCTTTACCGGTGGCCTCTTTCTCCACGAATTGTCCGGTTGATTTGCCGGAGCGCCCTTCACCCGAGCGGCCTCCGACCTCGTTATTGTTGGGCATCACGTTGCCGGTGATGCCCCGTGCCGACATGTTGTCCATGTTACCGTCGCTCACGCCCCATCCCAGACCGTCGTCCATGGCGCTCAGGGACGAACCCGTCGAGTCTTCCACGTCCTCCATGTCTTTCACGTCGTCGATTAACTCGCCGATAATGTCGGTCAGTTCTTCCGGAAGGTCCTGCAACGGTACGTCGGGGGAGACGCCGCCCTCTTCGCCGTTCCACTTGATGGAGTCCTTAGCGTCTGCGAGCCAGCGCTCCAGATTGGCGCTGATGCTCTCCGCCTGCTGTCCCAGCAGCTCTTCGTTGACCGTTGCAATCTCGATGTGCTTCTTTTCCAATGCTGCTCCGGATTTTTGTAGCTCCTCGATGATCTCGATCAGCTCATCAGCCAGGGTCGAATTGGAGAAGTCTTGGTTTTCGACTTTGGAGAGATCGTTAAATGCGGCTTGGAAAAACTTTGCGAAGTCCTGCTGTTTTATCGCGAGGTCGCCCAGCAACTTTTCTTCGGCATCGGTCCAGTCTTCAGGCTCTTTCTTGTCGATGGCTTCGAGGTCCGTCATGATTTTTCGCTGCTCGTCTTTGAACGCGGAGAGGTCTTTTTTCAGGGAAAGAAGTTTTTCAAGGAGTTTCTGATCCTGATTATCCTCAGCGCTTCGTTGCTGCTTCAGATCTGCCAGCGTCTTGTCGCTGTTAATTGTGCCAAGAATACGCTGGAGGGCCGTGACGATGTCGGTCTGCTTGAGCACGATGTCGTTAAGGCCTTCTTTCCGGCGGTTTTCGGCAAGCCCGGCTACGACAGGTATCTGACGCATCAGAGGTTCTGACCGTGTCGTTCGCAGGTCAACGATGCTGTCGAGCACCCCCTTCTTGATTTTCGTTTTGCGGTACAGATCTGCGGCGAGAGTCGAGCCGAGCACGATCCGTTCGTGGACAGACTCTTGGCGCTTCTGGATGATATGGCTGATTCGCTCTTTGCGGTCGGCTTCAATGCGGGCCGCTACCCAGTCGCGCAGCTCCTTCTGCTGCTCGAGTGCTTCTGAAAGAGAGGTAAAAAGGCGCACGTAAGGATCGTCCTTGTCGCCGTTGATCATCGCCTTGGAAAGGTCGGCCACGTGGAGGGTCAACGGCGTCAAAGCTGTTCCGGGCTGTGGCGGCTGGTGGTTATCAAACGCGCGCACCCAGATTTTGTATGTCGCGTTGCGGGCGAAAACCTCTTCGGCCACGGGAATCATGCAGACCTCGTCACGGGCGCGTCTGATATCGCGGTAGGTGAGTCGTTTCAGCACGTGCTCGTTCTGGTTGCGCACCGTGAAAATTTCGAGTGCGGTTAGGCCAAAATCATCGGATTCCTCAATGTTCAAAGGGAATGTCTGTCCCACGCCAGCCTGCACGTTCAACTCACGGTTGAGAAGGCGCACCTCGGGGGCCTTGTCGTCCTTGAGTTTAAACCGGCACTGCCAAACTCCGGTATGCGTCAGGCCGCGCGAGTCCTTGACATCGAGCGAGACCGCGCTGTCGGCGGTCATTTCAAAGTCGAGGTCTTTTCCCGCAAGAAACGCTTTGTCGCGATAGAACGCTATTTGCAATGTGTCGGAAGCGCCGGAACGGATGTGAACAAGTGAGCCTTTGAGGATGTCGGCCTCGCGCTTGTTCGGGCTGAGTTGCCAAGGCTTGTCGCGGGTGTAGACCGGCGGGACAACTGTGATGGTCAACTTCTCTAGCCGGGGGCGTCGGACAACTGAAACGGTGTACCAGCGGCTGCTGTCGTTGCCGTTTTTGACGGCGTAGCGCGTGTCCCGTGAAAGATCTCGCAACTCGAAGACAAAACCATTTTCTCCTGAGTGCATGGGGTAGAGGAGGGGGGTATTACCGTCTTGGACTAAGATATCCAGGCCAGCCGCAGGACGTCCGAACTTTTCGGCGGTGGCGCGGATGAGGCAAGGGGTGCCTTCTATGACCTCGGTGTCACCTGGGGAGACGGAAAACTGGGTGAAGTTGAGCGGCGTCACGGAGGTGGACGGATTGATAAAACGCAAAAAAGCGTTGTGCGCATGTGACCCGAAAGGCAGGACATAGGCGAGGAAGAGGAGCAGTCCGGCTGCGCAGAATTTGAAAGCGGGCTTTAGGTGCGCGTGCTGCCATACGCGTTGGAAGTTTATGTCCGAACAGGCTGATTCCGCCGTGCTGTTGAAAATCTCTTTGATAGCGCCGGGAAGGGCGGGGTCCCGGTCGAAATGGACGGCGTTAATCAGGCGGTTGTCATCGATGCCGTAACGCTGCTCCAGATAGACCGCTGTTTTGGCCGTGTCGACAGGTTTATGCCAATAGAGGAAATAAATGCGGACCAGTCCGGCAATCACGGTGCCGAGGGATATAAGGGCGAGGGCAGACCTCACGGGGGCGGAGAGATTAAAGAGGTTGTCGGTGGTGAAGACGACGAACAACCATACCGGAATCGCCGCGCCCGCCAGAAGCAGCAGGCGCAGGGTCAGGCTCAGGCGGCGGTGGAGTGCCGCCTTATTTAAGGTCGCGTATAAACTGCCACGCTTCATCTTTACCCTCGCATGCCTGGATCTGAAGCACGCTGCCGGGTTTAACGGCGTCCAGCATCTTGACAGCTATTAATTTTCGGTTTTGCTCGTCACCCTTCTGCTTGTGGCGGATCAGGATATAGCGCCGGTCGATCTTCCAGTCCGGGTCGGCGAGGTGCCAACTCCACACCTCGAGATGCCAGAGGAAACCGCCAGGAGTCCATCGCTCGGCCTCATAATAATCCGCACGGCGCGCATAAACAAGCGCTTTGGCGAACATCCGGTTACCGCGAAGGCGTAGAATCCATCGTTCGTTGAAGAACTCGTCCGCAAGAGGGAATTTTTTGTTGATAGCCGCTAAGTCGCCCTCCTGCAACGGCTCACCGGTTTTGTCGTTGGGCACGGAATCCGAATGTCCGGTGAGCGCGTGCGTATCGGTCAGTATGCAGAGGTCGTAACTGCCGGGCAGGACCTTCCCGAAATCGAATCGGTTATTCGGGGTGACCTTGGCAAAGAGGACGAGCCCACGCTCATTGTCCAGGGCGGTGACGGATACGACTTTTCCGAAACCCTCCACGGTGCCGCTGATGGACTTGCCTTCCGTGACCGCGTTGGCTGTCATACGGATGGAGGTGACGTAGACAACATCAGATAGTTTCTGTTCTTTGGTTCCCTTGATCTGGCGCTGGAGAAAGAGTTTCTGTTGGCCTGCGTCGGATTTGAAAGCGAGCACGACCGAAATGACATGGCCGGAGATCACGCTGCCGTTGATCAGTGTGAGGCGGGTTTTGAAGTTGATCAGCGGGTACTCGCCTGCCAGGAACACTTTCTCCGGTTTGCCGGCTTCTTTGAATGTCCACGGGCGTTCCATGCTGGCTTTCTCGACCACTTGTTCAAGCGCAGCCAAGTCGCCAAGTTGGAACATGCGCTGCCGGTCCTCACCGTCAGGCACAAAGGTCAGCGGGCGCGAGCCGATTACGCGCACGTCACCGGCTACCACCGAATCGTCGGAAAAGGTGATCATGGCCGGGGTGGCTTCTCCTGCGGCAGTGGCTTGGAGTGCAAGAAGCAAACCGGTTATTCCTGGAAAAAGTTTACCCCAAAGTCTCATCAAGCACCCTTTTTTGTTGGAAGAAGTATATCGTAATCGGAGCGCATACGGCAATATCTGCCGCAAGGGACGTGCGGATGTGTCGTTGACTGTCTTTTCCATTTAAAGAGATAAGTTGACTCTGTTTGCCAATTCCCTGCATAATCTCATCGTGAATGTTTTGCAAGTCGTTGCAGAGTCACGCGAAAGTCTTATGCGTTGAATTCCGGCGCACGATGCGATGCTGAGTGGTGTGGCATCATGTGTGATAAACGAAACGCTAGTGTAGATTTTTGCGTTCACAGGAGAATGGATATGAGCCAGGTGAACGAGATTCGTAAGCGGTTGATCAGGCTATTGTTTTGCGTTAGTTTGGCGGGCATTTGTCAGGCGGGTGATTTGGCGATCAAGTCCTTCGATAACGCGGGCAGATTGACTTTCAGCGAACTGACGACGGCCACGGTGTATCGTGTGGAGTGGGCTCCGAAAACATCCGGTCCGTGGACAAACTCGTGGGCTGCGCTGAGTGCGATCACAGCGACGGGTTCGGGGATCGTAACCTGTTCGGTGCCGATGTTCTACCGGGTTGTTGCGACGGTGACCAATTTGCAGCCGGCCAATCCGCCCATCTTCGTGAACAACGATTTCGAGGCTGATGAGAATGGTGCGACCCCTCCATCCGGCTGGGGCATCTATCTTTATACGGTCAGTGATACGGGTGTTGTCGGTGTGCCGGCTTACACAAATCACACATTGCAGGTGACGACAGGTCGCAGGTATTCAGGTTCAAAAGCAATCCTGTCATCGGTTGTCAACACATACGGACAGAACTACTCGCATCCCGCAAATGGGACGACCAGACGTTCCACACAGATTCTGACGAATAACATCCCGATAGACACGAGTGTGAGCACGTTATATCTCTGGAGGTCTTCTCCGTCATTTACGACGAGCAGCCGCTGGAGTTTCACTTTTAGTGTCATCCTTACGGACGGAACAAACACCGGTACCGTTCAGTTGTTTTATCAGGCATTTAATAGTGGAGCGGTGAGCACGCATGATCTGCAGGCCGCAGGTAACGATGGGCAAACCTGGTATCGTCATCCGATCCCAATCCCTGCAAATATCGATCGCAGTAAACTGCGTGTGGCCATCTGCAATTGTCAAGACAGTTGGGATGGCACCTCAGCGTCTAACACGATCTACTACGATCTGATTACCGACAATTAATACGAAGGCGGCTTGCGCCCGCAACCCAAGTAGTCAGAAGTAAAGAGTCAGCATTCAGAAGAGCAACCTAAAAAGAGCAGATGAAATTTGCCGCAAAGAACACAAGGAACGCAAAAAAGGAAAAAAAAAGAAGAGAATATTTTTATTTTCATCCTCTTTCTTTGCGTTCTATGCGTTCTCTGCGGCTACCGCATCGTCTGGCCTTAACAATAATCCCCAACGTAAACT
>JAEAMG010000318.1_pt1 | contig 63454 bp, 50 predicted proteins | sample 8958741 | NCBI WGS metagenome assembly JAEAMG01 (sample SAMN16933256, study PRJNA681125) | bioreactor sludge metagenome | isolation source: anaerobic bioreactor treating anionic surfactant - SDBS | place: India: Bengaluru | collected 2019-02-28 | reverse complement strand
TCGCGCTCCTTCGATCCAACAAGCCTAGACTGCGTTCAAAGGAATAAGCCGTGACCGAACCTTTTGCGCAGCTTGTTTACTTGCATCACCCCATCTGTTAACCTATTACACATGGTGAAAATCCTAGACCATATTCCACACGTAATGGTAATCCAGGAAACCAGCGTGCAACCCGGCCGGGATAAGCTTCAAGGCATTTTCAATTACGCCCGCCTGTACGGTCCTTGGCACCTCCATCTGGTACACGGACGCGCCGGAGAACAGAGGCCTGAACTGTTCACGGATTGGGCATTCTATGACGGCATCATCGTAGGGCAGATGATGTTCGGTCTAGTGGACGCGTTGCAACGGGCACGCAAACCGACCATCCTGATGGACCCTTTGGACGACATGATGCAGCGGGGCTCACCCTTCGCCACATTCTCCTGTACGTTGGACGATTCGGACAGCGTCGGCAAGACGGGGGCCGACTATTTTATCGAACGAGGCTACAGACACTTCGCGTACGTGGGCGAATTTCTTAACCGAAACTGGTCCGTACGTCGTGGCGAGCATTTTGCGAAACGGATCAGGGAAGCAGGATTTGACTGCCATCTTTATCGGGTCCCCGAAACTCCCTGTGAAGGTAGCGTCGAGGAAAAAATACTTATTGAATGGCTGTGCGCCTTGCCCAAACCCGTGGCCCTTTTGGCCGCGATGGACTCACGCGCACACCAAGTGATCGAACTCTGCGCGGAATCCGGACTCCGCGTGCCGCAGGATCTGGCGGTCTTGGGCATTGATGACGATGAATTGCTCTGCAACGGTTCCATCCCCACGCTGTCCAGCATCCGCCGGGACACCGAACTGTGCGGTTTCCAAGCGGCCAACATGCTTGACCGACTTATGCGAAGAGGGACGCGAAAGCGCGAGGTGTTCCTTTACGGAGTTCGGGAGATTGTCACGCGCGACTCCACGCGGAAGCACACCGTGCCGATCGATCCCATCGTCCATAAAGCCAGAGAATTCATCCGCATCAACGCCGGAACCGGCATCGGCGTGCCCGACATCATCAAGCATCTGCACGTTTCGCGACGTCTTGCTGAGACACGTTTCCGCCGCGTCTGCGGACATTCCCTGCTCGACGAAATTCAGAACGCACGCCTGGAACGCGTAGAACGGCTGCTGAAAGAGACCAATCTTCCGCTCAGCGAAGTCTGCATAGGCGGCGGCTACAGCACCGATGTACACCTGCGCCGCATCTTCAAACGGCGCTTCGGCTGCTCGATGCGGGATTACAGGGCGCAAATGCTTCAAGAAAAAAAGCAGGTGACACTGTCACCGTGACTGCGGCTGGCTGCTGATTTTTTCTGTATCGTGCTGAACACCCTTCCACTATGCTATCCCTCCTCAATGCGAAAAAGTCTTCATAGGCTATTCAACCTTTCCGACAACGGGCAGCCGCTACTCATTCTCGCTCCCATGGCGGGGTACACGAACGCGCCGATGCGCCGCATCTCTCACCAGCACGGCGCAGCCCTCACGTATACGGAAATGACAAACGATTTGGGACTCCTGAACGAATCGGATAAGACTTGGCATCTGCTGGAGACTTTTGAGGATGAAGGTCCCGTTGTGGCGCACCTATACGGATCCGTACCTGATTCGCTCGCCGCCGCAGCCGCCCTTATCGAGAAAACCGGACGGTTTGTCGGAATCGATCTCAACTCGGGATGCCCCGTCCACAAGATTACCGCCAACGGGGCGGGTGCCGCGCTCATCAAGGATCCGCAGCGCATCCACGACATCCTCGCCGCCATGCGCAAAGAGGTTGCGTTGCCGCTCACAGTCAAGACACGCCTCGGTCCGCGGCCAGACAAGGTTGCGATCTACGAGATCTTGCAGGCGGCGGAATCCGCTGGCGCTGACGCCCTTGCCCTGCATGGCCGCTTCACCTCGCAAGGGCACGGCGGCGAGGTGAACCTCGACTTGCTGGCTGAGGTTAAACGCCGTGCAAAAATCCCGATCATCGGCAATGGCGGCGTGTGCTCTGCGCACGCCGCGTGGCGCATGATCCGGGAGACCGGCGTCGACGCGGTTATGATTGCACGCGCCGCAATCGGCAACCCTTGGATCTTCGAAGAGATCATCAATGATTTTGCAGCGGGAGAGGAACTTCTCGCCCATGACCGGACACGCGGCCGCACGCGCCGCGATTTGAATGTCATCCGCGAAACGCTGGAAGCTCACATGGCCGCGGAACAGGAACTGATCCTGCGCATCCGCGCGCGCTACAACCTGCCACGCGAAGCGATCGGCGCAGAAGAAGCGTTAGCCACCACGTTTAGTTGCCATTTTTTCCGTTACCTGCGTGGCCTCAAGGGATCCTCATACATGCGTGGACGCCTGCATGAGTTGCGCACCCTTGCCGACATCCGCGCCGCAGTCGCTAACTGTCTTGAGCGTGAGGCCGCTTATCGAGCCGCCGCGCTCGTCAACTGCGAAACCGACGACACGAAATAATCACGGCGGCCTATTTTTTACAAATGAACAAATCAGCCTCGACAGCACTCTCCGCTGTTGCTAGTATAGTAATAAAGGTTAATAAATATCCTATCCAACCTTACGGGGAGAAGAAATGAACAGTCAGATATGCTGTCATAATCTGCTGAAAACCGCAGGTGCGGCGGCTGCAGCAACGTCGCTTTCCTCCTGCGTTTCCGCAGCCACTCGGCGACGTTCGATCGGAGCCAACGACCGCATCCGCATCGGCATCATCGGCTGTGGCGACCGCGGCCGTAACGCCCACATGAAGGGCCTCTACGCTCATGTCAAAGAAACCAACTTTGAGATTGTCGCGGTTGCGGACCCGTGGCGCATTGCACGTGAAGAGGCCAATGGTTTGGCCAAGGAATGGTTTGGCCGCGAAGCGCAACAGTGCGTCTCTTATCGCCAGCTCCTCGAACTCAAGAACATCGATGCAGTCACTATCGCATCTCCCGACTTTGTGCATACATTGCATCTTGAAGCCGCGGCACGTGCCGGAAAACACATCTACGTTGAAAAGCCCATGGCCTACGAGTTTGAAGACCTCGTGCGGGCAGTCGATAGCGTGAAAGCAGCCGGTACGGTCGTCCAAGTCGGCACACAGCTCCGGAGCCTCCCCGGCATTGTCGGCGCGCGCGACCTTTTCCGAACCGGTATCTTCGGCAAACTTTCCCGTGTCGAAGAATGCCGCAACAGCGAGAAACCCTACTGGTACCGATACCTTAAAGATGTCAAAGAAGAAGACGTGGACTGGAAGGAATTCCTGAGCGGACGACCTATGCGCCCCTTCCGCGCAGACCATTTCTCAGGCTGGTACGGCTATTACGAGTTCTCGAAAGGCCCCACCCCAGGTTTCGGAGCCCACTTCATTGACATGGTGCATTTCATCACCGGCGCCAAGTTTCCCGCGTCTTGTGTATGCCTTGGCGGAACCTACACATGGAAGGATGAACATGCCTTCACCGCACCGGACTGTGCCCAAGCCACATGGCTCTACCCTGAAGGTTTCATGGTCAACATTGCCAACAATATGGGGAACAGCGCGGGCTCGACACGCAAGTTCTACGGCGACAAGGGCGTGCTCAATATAGACAATTGGTCCGCTCCGACCTACGACTGTGAGGGTGCGACACGACGCGACGGAACCATCCGAGGCAAGAACGACGTCAAGCCGGTGGACCACCCGGACCATTTCCTCAACTGGCTCCAATGTCTGCGCAATGGCTCAACGCCTAACGCTTCCATCGATGCCGGCTACCAGCATGCTGTCGCCGTTCTGATGGCCATGAAGTCATACGAAACCGGACGTAAGACAATCTACGACCCCATCAATCGAAAACTGACCACCGTTTAAAAAACGCAAGGCAGACGTCTCAGACATACGACAGACTGTCCAAGACGTCACTCTCCACTGATGAAAGGCATTCTGATGAATACGCGACGTCAATTTCTCTACGGCCTCTCCGCCGCTCTCACAGCACCCCTTGTCCGAGCCGAAGAGAGCCCGTCAGGCTGGCAACTCGGTTGCTACACCCGTCCGTGGGCTGACCACGACTATCGCATAGCCCTCGACGCAATCGGCACTGCAGGCTTCAAATATGTGGGGCTCATGACCACCAAAAGCAGAAACAAACTGATCGTCAGCGTGGATTCCACTCTGGCTGAGGCCGCCGCCGTCGGCGCTGAGGTCAAGCAGCGAGGTTTGAATGTCCTCTCTCTGTGGGGTGGAAACTTTCCTCTCGACGGCTCTGCGGGCCTGAAACGAATCATCGACAACTGCGCCGCGTGCGGCTGCTCCAATCTGCTGCTTGGCGGCACCGATGAGAAGAAAGCCGAGGTTTACTACAAGATCGTGGCCGAATGCTGCGACTACGTAGCCGAAAAGAAAGTAGGTCTGAGCGTCAAGCCTCACGGTGGAAACAACGCAAACGGGGCCCAATGCAGGAAGATTATCGACCAGATCAATCACAAGAGCCTCCGCCTCTGGTATGACCCCGGCAACATTTTCTACTACTCCGACGGAGCCCTCGATCCAGTCAACGACGCTGCCGCGGTTGACGGCGTGGTGTCCGGTATGAGCGTTAAAGATTTTCGTCCACCAAAGGAAGTTGCGATCACGCCCGGCACCGGCGTTGTGGATTTCGTCAAGGTGCTCGCACGGCTCAAAAAAGGCGGTTTCACACACGGACCGCTGGTTGTGGAATGCCTGACACCCGGCGACTTACCGCATCTCGCCGCCGAAGCGGTCAAGGCCCGCCAATTTCTCCAAGTTCTCACAGCCTGAGTCCATCAAACACAAGGAACGACCATGAAACATCAAATGACCCGACGCAACCTCTTGAAAATCGTGGGCAGCGCGGCGACTACCTCCGTTCTACCCCTATCCGTCTCCGCCGCCACACAGCGCCGCTCAGTCGGCGCTAACGACCGCATCCGTATCGGCATGATCGGCTGCGGCGACCGCGGCCGCAACGCCCACATGAAGGGCATCTACAAGCATGTAAAGGAGACCAACTTCGAGATCGTCGCACTCGCCGACCCTTGGCGCGTCGCCCGCGAAACAGCAAACGACATGGTCAAGGAGTGGTTTGGACGAGAGGCCCAGCAGTGTGTCTCCTACCGTCAATTGTTAGAACTCAAGGACATTGACGCTGTCATGATCGCCTCCTGCGACCTCCACCACACGGCGCACCTTGAAGCCTCAGCCCGCGCGGGCAAGCACATCTATTGCGAAAAGCCTATTGCGGTTGAGTTCCCGGATCTCGTGCGCGCGGTCGACGCCGTCAAAGAGGCGGGCACAGTGGTTCAAGTCGGCACCCAGATCCGCAGCCTTCCCTCGATCGTCGGTGCGCGCGACCTGTTCCGCACCGGCATTTTCGGAAAACTCTCTCGCGTAGAGGAGTGCCGCAACGCGGAACGCCCCTACTGGTATCACTATCTCAAAGACGTGCGAGAAGAAGACGTTGACTGGAAAGAGTTTCTGCATGGTCTGCCTCAGCGCCCGTTCCGCTCCGACATCTATTCCGGCTGGTACGGTCACTACGACTTTTCGCGTGGACCGATCCCCAATCTCGGCGCGCACTTTATCGACCTCATGAACTTCATCACCGGCGCGACCTTCCCAACTTCCTGCGTCTGCCTCGGGTACATTAACGAGACTTGGAAAGACGAGCACAACTTCACCAACCCCAACGTCATTCAAGCGACCTGGACCTATCCGGAAGGATTCCTCGTCAGCAGTTCAAACAACCTTGCCAACGGTGCGGGATGCATCCGCAAACTATACGGCGACAAAGGCTCGCTCGACATCAGCAATTGGAGTAAGCCAACCTACGACTGCGAGGGCGCACCCCGGCGCGACGGCACCATCCGAGGCAAGAACGAAGTCAGGCCGACGGAGCATCCTGACCACTTCCTCAATTGGCTCCAATGCGTGCGCAGCGGTGAAAAGCCGAACGCCCCCATCGATGCCGGCTACCAGCACGCCGTACCCGTTATCATGGCGATGAAATCCTTCGAGTCCGGACGTAAAACCATGTATGACCCCATCAAACGTGAAATCACAACGGCCTAAGGTAAGCGCGGGCGTCTCGGTCACATGATGGGGTCCGGGACGTCCAACCTTATACAGGAAAACAACGCTCAACGCCCAACGTTCAGCGCGGGGTGTTTTTTTGAACTGAAATCATTATGCGCACTTCAACCGCTCTCCGTCTGGCTGCATATTATCTGCCTGTTGTGCTCTCCGCATCTGCGGCCGTCCCGGTCTTTGATTTCGAAACCGCCGACGAAGCCGCGTCAATCCCCTATCGGGGCAAAGGCAAGACCGCGCTCAACATCGTGCGAGCCTACGCCACTTCCGGCACGAACAGCCTGCGCTTCAGTTCCACAGCATGGAAACAGGGCCTGCCCGAGTGGCCCTCCTTTGAACTCAAATCATCCGTCACAGACTGGCGCGGCTATGATCGGCTGGCTGTGGACATTTCAAACCCCAACGAGGAACGCTTCAGTTTCGCGCTCTTCGTCTCCGACACCGTGATTCCGATCCGCAAGGGTCTAAGCCACACATTCAGCCTGCCCTCCTACGGCCACACCCGTTTCATGGTACCGCTCTCTGCGTTTCCGAACGAGGTTAAGCGCTCGGATATCGCAACCCTGCATTTCTTCACGACCCGACCGAAGACCGACATGTCGATCTATCTGGACAACATCACGCTGCTGAAGAAAGGCGAATCCTTGCCGGAACCTGGACCAGCCTTTGTGCGTCAGTTGGGAGACTTGTCGCGCAAGGGAGTTGCCACTGCGGAACAGGCGCTTGCCGCAAGCCGCGCGGCCGCTAAACCCTTCTGCGACACACCCGCCGTTCAGTCCAATGCGAAAACCCAATTCAATCACATCGCCGATCGCCTGAAACAATTGGGCCAAGAGCTCGCCGCGTCTGACCTTACGCTCATAAAACTGGACGCCATCAATGCTGAACTGTCCGCGCTGCCTTCCCGCTCCGAACGCCTGCTCGCGACATTCCGCTTCCATCAGGCATGCGCAAAGGTAAACATTCCGTCCTCTCCCATGCTGGTGGGATTGGCCACATCTATGGAAAAACTCATGCCGCGAGCCGCGCCATTTGAACTGCGTCCTACCCGTGACATCGCGCTCCGCCTCGCCCGCAACGAAAAAGAGAGCTTCCAGATTGCCGTCCTACCCGCCCGTGACGCGCTCAAAAAAGTCTCTGTCAACGTCACTGACCTGACTTCCTCCAGCGGGGCGATTTTCACGCGTTCGCATATCGATTGCGACGTGACCGGTTATGTTGAAACAAAAAAACGTCCGCCATACGCGGTCTCGCACCTGGGCTGGTGGCCGGACCCGATTCTCAATTTTTTGGGCCCCGTGGATATTGCAGAAGGCGACCTCCAAAGTTTTTGGATACGCGTACGCACACCGGCCGATCAAGCCCCCGGCAACTATCACGGCAAGCTGACGGTGACTGCTGAGAACGTGCCGGCCGTCACACTGGATTTTCAGGTACGCGTTTATGGGTTCACCTTGCCAGCCGCAAGTCCGCTACCGCTGGCCATCACCTTCGCGCCGCACGATTCGCCCATTCCAGAAACAAAGTCTGATCAGGCGACGTGGCGCAAGACCGCCCAGTACCCGCTCAACGCATGGACGAATCAAACCGCCAAATGGGGCGATTTTTTGGCCGATTATTACATCACCTACGACAGTCTCTACCACCACGGCCAGCCCAATTTCGAAATCCTCAAACGCCTCCACGCGCAAAACCGCTTGGATCATTTCAATCTCGGCTACTGGAGCTATTTCGATGACACCGAGGCATCGCGTGCCCAATGGAAGGCTAACACCTTGACACGCTTGCGCACAGGCTATCAGACCGCTAAGGAACTCGGGCTGCTCGACCACGCCTATATCTACGGGTGCGATGAGGTCATAACCAATTATTTCTCTCGCGTCGAGGAGGCTGCCGCGATCCTCAAGAAGGAATTCCCCGGCGTACCCGTCATGACCACCACCTACGACAACAGCTACGGGATGACCTCCGGCATCAAGTCCGTCGACGCCTTCTGTCCGCTTACACCCAAATTCGACGCTGTCCAAGCCGCCGCCGCGCGCGCAGCAGGAAAACAGGTCTGGTGGTACATCTGCTGCGGGCCGCACACTCCTTACGCCAACATGTTCATCGAATATCCTACCATTGAGGGACGGCTCCTTATGGGAGCAATGACCGCCAAAGAACGGCCCGACGGTTTTCTCTACTATCAAATCAGCATCTGGAACTCGCAGAAGCCCATCACGTCGGGTCCTTACACCGACTGGACCGCGCGCAGTTGGACGACCTACCACGGTGACGGCGCGTGGACCTGTGTCGGGCCGGATGGCAGCCCCCTGCCAACGCAACGCCTGGAAAATTTCCGCGACGGCCTTGAAGACTTCGCTTACGTCCGTCTCCTCGAAGACCTTGTCCGCCAACGCGCATCCGAACCCGCAACACCATGGAGCGCCGAGGCTCATGCGGCACTGACCGTACCCGACTCTCTCGTCAAAAACATGAAAGAATATGCCCGCGATCCCGACGCGCTCTACGCTTGGCGCGACCACCTCGCCGACCTGATCGAACGCGCTCCAACACCGCTTGAACCTTTGCTCAAGTCAACAAACAGTGATCGCTGAAAAACAGCACCGGTTCCCCGCGCCGTCCGCGGACGCCTACGGAGAATCGTCCCTAATAAACCCGAGAACCGATTATGAGGATAAACACGATGACGATGCGCCTTTCATCCGCGCCCATAGCCATCACCGTGGTTCTATTTTGCGCCTTCCATGCGTGGGGCTGGGGCGGTCCGCACGGAACCATCACGCAGGCCGCGCTCAAGGCACTGCCCGCATGGCAACAGGAACTGCTGGGCGAAGAGATGAAACCCCTCGGCTCGCTCTACTGTGCGATACCAGACCTCGTCTATACCCGGAAGGATCTAACCCCGTTTGCCATGATGGACAGCCGACCCGGCTTGGTCTATCTCACAAATCTGCACCTGCCCGCAACACCGTCCGAGAACTACGACCTGCTGCGCTATTTTTTGGGCAAAGCTGTCGCCACACTCCAGACCAACGGGGTGGCGGATGCGGCCCGATACGCAGGCACGCTGGCGCACATGTTGGAGGACTGGAGTTGCCCGGCCCACGTCGTTCCCGGGGACAACATGTTCACGCTGCTCAAGCAGTTCCTGCCGCCGCCGGAAGCCTACCGCTACACGCCGCTCCACGGCCCGGTCGAGAACGGCACGTTTCCAGTCGATATCGGAGACTACCCGCCGCATCTGCTCGGCACCTCGGTGGACGAAGCGGCCTTCAACCTGCTGCAGCGCTCTCAAGAGGGCACAGTGTACGCGCGCGGCCAAGTGATCCCGATCATTCAGGCGCTTTACGCGGCCGACACCAACGCCTGGAACGATGCTCAGCAGAAGGCGGCTCTCTTCGGTGCAAAACTCGTTGCGGACGCCCTGCACACGCTCTTCTGCCTCGGACGGCAGCGTAGCGGGACGAGCGAGGCGGCAGCGCTCCGCACGGTCGACCTTTCGGCGTTCGCCCCGCTGGAAGCGCCTAACCTGTACATTCCGCAAACCTCCTTTTTCAGCAAGCCGAACTGGGGTCATGCAACACGCGGCGCAACGCTGAAAAACGGCAACGAGGCGGTGCCTTTAAGACTTAACATTGCGGACAATGGACAAACCAAGGTCTCAACCTTCAACTGCGGAATCGGAACGGGGACGCGCAGCGTTCTGACCTATCTGATTCCGTCCAACATCTACGAACGTTTTACCGCGCAAGTCGGCCTGCACGCCGAACTGGGCACAAGCGGAAATGTGATCTTCGAGATCAGCGGAAACGGTAAATCCCTCGCACGCCTCGGGCCTGTCAAAGGAGACATACCCGCCCAAGTGATTGACGTCTCCTTGGCCGGCGTCACCAACCTCCAACTCACCGTGACATCAGCCGGAGGCGACGGCACCGGCAACTATGCAATTTGGGGCAAACCATGCCTGTTGAAGTCCCCCTGAAACCCAGAATCACTAATGAATAGGCGGGGTATCGGCGAATTAACATCAACGAAAACAAGGAGCCTGTGCAATATTGACCACGACATGTCCAGGGGCTGACGCAATAAAAAAACTTGGAAATCGCCAGAGGAGGGACCGTGGAGTGATTTATTAGGAAGGATGTGATGAATGGCGGTAAAAGGAAAAAAAGTCATGCACCTCCAAGAAATGTTTCAAAGAAACGTGTATGAGCCCCTTATGACCAATAAAAAGTTAACCCTCAATTCCAACCGCTCTAACGCGCTTGCCATCCAAAACAGGTCGATATAGCCAGACTGCCGGCCCAACTGGCGGACCGACTCCTCGAAGGCGGCGACGCTTCGTCGCAGAATGCCGAACACGCTAAAAACATATCCCAAAAGGATTTGGCCTCCGCCTCCTCCGCGGGGCTCCCGACGCATCCCCGAGAGAATTGGACCACCCGTTGCTTGATCTCATTCCTCCCCAATTGCATCGCGCTAGCCCTTAATCGATTTGCCACGTCTGTCCAGACAACGATCGGCGCGGGAATAATTAAGTTATTAAATTATTTGGGAGAGTATCAAAGGCGGGGAACATGTTCAAGACAGGTCGGGGAAAGATCGGGACTTCGCCTTCTCCACGGCGTGCTGCAGCTCTTGAGGATGTAAAGCATCCGAAACTTTTTCTACATTGACCCGACGGGTAACGGTCGAGGATCGCATTTTCAGAAACGCAGCAGAGGAATAAGACTGCCTTTATCGTCCGTGGGAGCGGTCATGTCGCGAATTTTTTCCCAAACCACTTCGCGAACGGATGACTTCCCCGGATAGCGATATTCCATGGGCTGACGTGTCATGAAGACCCATATCGCACAGGTGGTCACACTGTTCTCGGCCACCCCCACCACACCATACGGAGAAACGCCCACAGCTTTCGCCACCGCTTTGCAGAGCGGCAACATGTCGATGTGCCAATTACTCACATGCACCGCCAAGATACCGTCCGGAGTGAGCCGGTCGAAATAGAGCCGGAAGGCCTCCACCGTCGCCAAGTGATAAGGCACGGCATCGCCGCTGTAGGCATCGATCACCAGCAGGTCATAGAGCGGATCACCCGCCGCGCGCTCTTTCTCCAACATCCGCCGCGCATCGCCAGGCACCAGATCAATCCGCATCGGAGCATCCGGCAGAAAAGTGAAGAGGTTAGGATCGGTCGCAACCTTCACCACCTGCGGATTAATTTCGTAAAAGCGGAAAAGATCAACGGGGCGTCCATAAGAGGCCAAACAGCCCGCACCCAAACCCACAACACCCACTTTCATTCCCTCGCCAGAACGAGTCTTCGGATGTGCCGAAAACGCGATGCCGCCGCCCGTCAGGCCGTAATACGATGTGCCACGCCCTTTGAAGAGCGGCGAACGCACCTGAATGCCGTGGGTGGTTTGTCCACACCACAGATAGAAGACCGGGAGTGTGCCCTGATTGCCGAACACCTCCAAGGTTTGAGTCACCCGCAGGCACCCATAAAAGTTACGACCACGGAAAACCGTACGCGAGGTCGTGTGCCGTGCAGTCGCATCAGACACTACAAACCACGCCGCACCACAAAGCAAAGCAAAAAACCAATTGCCGACATTTGACCGCGTAAGAACCTGCGACTTAGGAGCGCGCCAACCGATCAACGCCGCACAGAGGCCCAAAACCAAGGGATACTCCAACACACGGTCGAAAACCACCGGCGCAACGAGCGAAGAGAGCAGTCCACCCGCAGCACCACCCGCAGCAATCGCCAAATAATATCGCGTGAGCCTCGCCGTCTCCGGACGCTCCGCATACAACCAGCCATGCACGGTCACGCCCACAAAAAAAACTAACGACACAGCCGCCGCGGCGTTCGGGTAAAAACTTCCAGTACCCCACAATCCGTTCGCCAAGGCCGCCCCCATCAACGCCAGTGCGGCAAGGCCACACCACAGTCCGAGCCGATTTGCGCCGAACCGCGAAAAACCAACCACGTAGCTCAAGAGGAAGACCGCCAGGATCACCACCCAAACCAAAGGCATCGGCGTCACATCAGTAAACAGGTGAGCGATCACCGCATTGAGCAGAAACGCCGAAACCCCCGGCAACAGGAACCAGAGCCATACCCGTACGTCGAACCTATCCGACCGCTCAGACACAGCCGTCCGACCTGACACCTCCGCCATGCGTGCCAATCCTGCCACGCGCGCCACCAACACAACGTAACCCAAGAAAAAAGCCGAAAACGACCACCATTGCGCGGCCAACGGAACGAAAGGCTCCATTACAAATGGATAAACCAGCAACCCCGACAACGAGCCGAGGTTCGAAACGGCGTAAAGACGGTAGACGTTGACGGGATCAGAGACCTGGGGCTTGAGGCCAGAGACCGACGGGATATCCGACACCGCCTCTCCGCTCTCAGCCTTTTGTCCAAGTCCCGCCATCCATACCTGCACCAGCGTGCTGCCAGCCGCAAGCAGCACATACGGAAGGCCTACGAAAACCAGCACGCAAAACAGCACTTCCAGCGAAGGATGCGAGGATGCGCCAAATACGGATTTCAAGAAGAAACGAGCTGCCGCAATCGAGAATGCCCATACCACAGCCACGCCCAGCAAAGCCAGATGCGCCCGCCGTTGACTGCGCACAGGCCGCGTGGCGAGCGCGTACGCGGATGCGTACCCCCCCAACAGCACGAACTGATACGCCGCAAGGCACACGCTCCACACGGCCGCGCTACCGCCAAACACGGGAAGGAGCGTACGCCCCAGCATCGGTTGGAGCAGAAAAAGCAGAAATGAACCGGAAAACACCGCGGCCGCGGACATCAAACCGAACTGGCGTGTCGTAGGCATCTCGCTGTTCTTACCCTTTAGCCTGATCGCTCTCGCGGATTTGGACACGACGGATTTTGCCACTGATCGTTTTGGGCAGTTCCGGCACAAATTCAACAATACGCGGATATTTGTAAGGCGCCGTCACATGCTTGACATGGGTCTGCAACGCTTTGGCAAGCTCATCCGAGGGCACATGACCCTTAGCCAACACAATCGTGGCCTTGACCACCTGACCCCGATCCGGGTCGGGGACACCGGTAATTGCGCATTCCAACACCGCCGGATGTTCCAGCAATGCGCTCTCAACCTCAAAAGGTCCGATCCGATAGCCGGAGCTCTTGATCACGTCGTCGGCGCGTCCCACAAACCAATAATAGCCATCCTCATCGCGCCATGCCATATCGCCGGTGTAATAGATATCGTCGCGCCAAACCTTGCGGGTCAGTTCCGCGTCGCGGTAGTAGCCGTCGAACATCCCCAAAGGACGCATGATGTCCGTACGCACCACAAGTTGGCCCTCTTCACCCACTTCGCAGGAGTGTCCCTCGTGATCGACCAGATCCAAGTCATACCCCGGTGCCACGCAGCCCATGGACCCCGGTTTGGGAGTCATCCAGGGGAACGTGCCGGCCACCACCGTCAGCTCCGTCTGTCCGTACGCCTCGTGCAGCTTGAGTCCCGTACCTTCCAAGAACTTCTGATACACCTCGGGATTAAGCGGCTCACCCGCTACCACGCAATGCGTCAGCTTTGAGAGGTCGTACGCTTTGAGATCCTCCTTGATGAAGTATCTGTACATGGTCGGCGGCGCACAGAACGTGGTCACCCCGTATTTCACGACCACGTTCAGGACCGACCGCGCGTTGAACTTGTCCATGTCGTACGCCATCACCGCACTGCCGCACATCCACTGGCCGTATAGCTTCCCCCAGGCGGCCTTGGCCCAACCGGTCTCAGCGAGAGTCAGATGCAACCCGCCGTCCTGACAGCACTGCCAATATTTCGCCGTGGCAATATGTCCAAAGGGATAGAAGAAATTATGGCGGACCATCTTCGGCATACCAGTCGTACCGGAAGTAAAATAGAGCAACATCACGTCGGCCGAACCCGTTTGCCGCGCGCAGTCGGCATCGTCTAGCACATCCGAAGCCCCTGCCATCAGCGCGTTGAAATCGAGCCACGACGTGCCATCGCCGCCGCCGTTGACCAACGCCCGCAGCGCGACCGGCACTTCCGCCGCCGCCGCATCCACGGCCTCGCGGATCGTGGGCTCGTTCACCGATAGAATCATCTTCACGCTCGCGGCCTTCACCCGGTACGCGACATCTTTCTTCATCAACTGATTTGTCGCCGGTATGGCGACTGCGCCGAGCTTGCAAAGCCCCATGACCGCAAACCAGTACTCGTAACGTCGCCGGAGAATCAGCATCACCGCATCGCCGCGCCGGATACCCAACGCTTTAAAGACGTTGGCAGCACGGTTACTCGCGCGCGAGATTTCCGCCATTGTGAAGACCCGTTCACAGCCGTGGTCATCGCACCATACGAGCGCGCGCCGGTCCGGCTCTTCTGCGGCGATCGCATCCACCACATCGAATCCGAAGTTGAAAGTCTCCGGCAAGGCCACATGAAAATTCTTAACGAAATCCTCGTGCGAAACGAATGTGTCTTTTTCAAGCCACCGGCATTTCATCGGTCATTTCCCTTTCGCCTTACGCGGTGATCACAGCCAAAAAGGTGGCAGGCTCATTGCCGTCAGCACGCATCCCGTGCGGCGTGGAAGCATCGAAATAGATACTGTCGCCCGGCGTCAGCACCAGCGTGTTCTCGCCCACGGTCAGCATGAGACTGCCGGAGAGCACGTAGTTAAACTCCTGACCCGGGTGAGAGTTAAGGTGCACGTCCTTGAGTGAAGGCTCAACGGTGACGATGAACGGCTCCATCGCCTTGCCTGCAAAGCGTGCACCCAACGCTTCATAATGATAAACATGCCGCCGCTCGACGATCGGCCCCGTGCCTTTGCGCGTCACGTGAAAAACCTTGGCGTGCGCGTCGCCTCCCGTCAGAATCGCCGTGATCTCGACCTTGTAAAAAACAGCCAAAACCGAAAGGTAACTCATTGGCACATCTGCTTGACCGGTTTCGTAACGGGTGTAATCCTCAAGCGCCAAGCCCGTTTCCGCCGCGACCGCCTCGCGCGTCAGATCCGACGCGTCACGCAACCCCCTGATCCGCTCCGCAATCGACTGCCTTTGGTTTGCCATCAGCCCCTCCCGTTTTAACTACCGCTCATAACTTCAGATTCTTCTCCATCCACTCTTCGGCCTCATTCAGCAACAGGCGGTTCTTTTCCACCAGCACAGGCTTATTTTTGAAGCTTGCGTCAAGGGCCGAGATCAGGTGCTCGTTCTTGAGCCCGGTCACGCCGAGTTTCGCCAGCGCAGCCAGCATCATGGTGTTTGCCGCCTTGGGCACGCCCATCTTGATCGACAGATCAATCGCGGGCATAGCGATCACGCGTACGCCTTCCGGCGTCGGGGCCGTCAACGGCACAGTCGCGTCCACGATCACCAAACCGCCTGGCTTCACATCTTTCACGAAACGTTCGTAAGAGGGCTGGTTCATGCAAACAAGCACGTCTGGATGATCCACAGCTGGTGAACCAATCGGCTTGCCGGAAATCACCACCGAACATGCAGCCGAACCGCCGCGCTGTTCCGGCCCGTAGCTCGGAAACCACGTCGCATAACGCTTTTCAAGGCGAGCCGCCTCCGCAATGCAGATGCCAAGGCTCAGGATGCCTTGACCGCCGAAGCCGGTGAACTTTAGGCGCAGTTCTCGGGCCTTCTCGTCCACTTCCGCGGCAGGTGCCTGATGCTGCTCAGACTGGCAGAAGAACTCCGCGACCGACGGCGCAGGGGGCACGGCGACGCGCGGCACGGCCTCAGGACTCGCATCACGCAGGCAGCCCACCGGGAACTCCTTCTCCATCTCGTCAATGCAGAAGAGCGCCGCTTTAATCGAGTCAAAGCCCAAATTGGTCGGACACGGCGAAATGAACTCCACAAACGCGTAGCCCTTGCCATCACGCTGGATCTCCAGCGCTTTGCGAATCGCCCGTTTAGCCTGCATAATGCGCTTGGTGTCCGCCACCGAGACACGCTCGATGTAGACAGGCGTCTTGAGCTGGTTCAGCACCTCGCAGACGTGTAGAGGGTAACCGGCGGTCAGCGGATCACGTCCAAACGGCGAGGTCGTTGTTTTCATGCCTTCCAGTGTGGTCGGCGCCATCTGTCCGCCCGTCATTCCGTAAATCGCATTGTTGACGAAAAAGACTGCCATGTGCTCGCCACGGCTTGCCGCCTGAAAGGTGTTGTTGAAACCGATCGCGCCCAGGTCACCGTCGCCTTGGTATGAGATCACCACGGCGTCGCGCCGTACTCGGCTGATGGCCGTGCCCACCGCCGGCGCGCGCCCGTGCGCGGCACCCACGTTACCGCAGTCCCAGTAATAATACCCGAATACGGCGCACCCTATCGGATTGACGATGATCGTGCGGTCCTGAAGCCCCATCTCCACCATCGCCTCAGTGATCAGCTTGTGAATGATGCCATGCCCGCATCCCGCGCAGTAATGGGTCGCACGCGTCTGCTTACCGCTACGGATAAAGGTTTCATACATCCCGACTGTTTTCTTCTGTGTCATTTTGAAATCCTATTTCATCATCGTCTTGCGTGCGGCCTCAACCACATCATCCACGGTCATGACCATGCCGCCCATACGATTGCAGAGCGCCACAGACTGGTAACGTCCGCCGTCTTTGGCGAGGTGCAACAACACATCGTCACAGAACTGCCCGGCGCTCATCTCCACCACCATCGCGCGGCGTGCCTGAAGGGTCTCACAAAGCGCCTCTCCCGGGAACGGGGCCAGCGTGACGGGACGGAATACGCCCGCCTTGACGCCCTCGGCTCGCAAGGTTTCAGCCGCAGTCCGCGCGATACGGCTAGAAATGCCGTACGCCACCAGCACCAGTTCCGCGTCCTCGCACAGATAGGTCTCATGCTGCGCGTCCTTTGACATCGTCGCATATTTCGCCTGCAAGCGCAGATTGTGCGCCTCCTGCGCGGGCGCATCCAAATAGATTGAGGTGATTAGGTTTTTACGCGTTTCCGGCGTGCCATGCAGCGCCCACGACGCGGTGTCCGGCTTCGGCTGCTCCCGTTCCGGCAACACCAGAGTCTCCATCATCTGACCCAGAAGGCCATCAGCCAGCACGATCGCCGGCGTGAAATACTTAAATGACAAGCCGAAGGCGCGGATCGTCAGATCACACATCTCTTGCACGCTAGCCGGAGCCAGCACCACACACCTGTAATTGCCGTGGCCACCGCCCTTGACCGCCTGATTGTAATCGGCTTGCTCGGGATAAACGTTACCAAGGCCCGGCCCGGCACGCGTAATGTTAACGACCACGCCCGGCAGACTCGCACCGGCCATGTAGGAGAGCCCCTCCTGCATCAGGCTCATTCCAGGCCCTGAGGTCGCCGTCATCGCCAACCGTCCCGCCGCCGCCGCGCCGTACACCATATTGATTGAGGCCGTTTCGCACTCTGCCTGCAAAAATTCTCGTCCCACCGACGGGAACCACTTTGCCGCGCCGTGCGCAATTTCGCTGGCCGGCGTAATCGGATAGCCGAAATAGACATCGCAGCCGGCGTACAGCGCACCAATCACCACCGCCTCATTACCTTTGACAAACTTGGTCATCTCAACTCTCTCTCCGGGCGAATACGCGGATCCGTCCCTGCTTTTCAATTACGGTTTTTCGATTGTGATGGCATACGGCTCGGGACAATTGTAAAAACAGATCGCGCAACCGGTACACCCCACGCCCACATACTCGGCGGGTTTGACTCCGCGGCTATTAAGCCGGTTGGAAAGACGCAAGCACTTCTTGGGACACGCATTCACGCACCGTCCGCAGCTCTTGCATTCGTCGGCGTCAATCACGGGGCGCGGCAACTTTGCCTCCCCCTCCTGATGTTCCTGTCGCGGCATTTCATTCTCCTCGTGTAGCGGGTCAAAATAAGGTGTTGAAATTTATCATTAATAAAGAGCTCAGGCAAGACTGCTGTCTATGTTTGCGCGCTCTTCTGTCTTCACCAGGTCCCACACAGCATCCATCTCGGCCAAAGTGCAGTTTTTGAGCAATCGGCCTTGCGCCCGGATACGCCGTTCAACCTCGCGGAAACGGCGGGCGAATTTCTTACTCGTCCCCTCCAGCGCGTTTTCCGCGTCCACATCGATGAAACGACAATAGTTGACCACCGAGAACAACAGGTCGCCCATCTCTTCGGTCATTTTGTGTTTGTCACCCGATGCAACGGCTTCTTTCAACTCGACAAGCTCTTCTTCGATTTTTCCAGTCGCCCCCGTCGCGTCTTCCCAGTCGAACCCCACCCGCGCGGCCTTGGACTGGATACGCTGCGCCTTCAGCAGAGCCGGCAAAGCCGCAGGAACACCATCAATCGCCGACCGGTTCTCCGCCTTGCCCTTCTCTGTCTGCTTAATGGCTTCCCAGTTGCGCAGCACCTGCCCGGAAGAGTCAACCTCCACATCGCCGAACACATGCGGATGCCGGCGGATCAACTTTTCAGTGAGCGCCTCAGCCACGTCGTCCAATGTGAACAAGCCTTCCTCTTCGCGTATCGCACACTGAAAGACCACCTGCAGCAACACGTCGCCCAGTTCCTCCACGTGCAAAGCGATATCCTGACCATCCATCGCCTCCAACAGCTCGTAGGTTTCCTCCAACAGACAAGGCTTAAGCGTTTTCAGCGTCTGCTCCCGGTCCCAAGGGCATCCTCCGGGGGCACGCAACCGCTTCATGACCTCATACAACCGCTTCACACCGCTCAAATCTATTCCCATTTCACGGGTCCTCCAAAAAAAGATTGGCCCCGTTTCTTGGAAACGGGGCCGCATCAGTCATCTCAATCCGTGACCGCTCAGCCTCACACGCGCAAAATTCGGATGACCTCGTCCGCCAGACCGGCAGAGAACTCAGTAATGTGCACATCACACCCGCTGAAATCCTGATATTCGGTCACGGGGTTATCCTTGACCATCACCCCCATGCCCGAAGTCAGAGCGCCCTTCAGAGAAAAGCCACTTCCCGCCACCGCCACGCACAACCGCTCATGCAAATCGGTTTTGCGAGCCGCACGCCGCCAGCCATCCCAACTGTAAAACCCGAAACCGTTCGAAAGATCATGCAGGACGACGAACTTGTCATTCTGCATACCTTCAAACACGGCTTTAACGGCCTCATTATCTGCCCGCGAGACGATGACAACCTTAAGGTTTTTCGCCAGAAGCGCTTTTACGAAATCCAAGAGTCCGGCGGGGACCTTGGACAGCTTGTCCTTCAGCGCCTCCGCAAATTCCGCGTTACACTCGGCGATCACCGCAGGAACATCAATGGTTTTTTGCTGCTTATTGCACAGCGCATTCAAACCGGACGAAAACGATTTTCCACCCATGGAACGCGCCATCAATGCCGCGTCCAACTTGATACCTTCTTTCGCAAGACGTGCACGGCAGATGTCCAAAAGAAGCGCGTGCCCGGGCAGCACCGCAAAATCGAACTCCACAATCACGCCACGCTGCAACTGAGCGGCAAGTGAATTACTCATCTCAAACTCCTCGGTGTTCAGAATCTCTTATTAGCACTACAGAAGTGTCATACTGTAGCGTTTGCACTTCCCATCGGTCAAGCTTGCGTTCTGGCAACGAACCGCCGTACCCTTGTCCTGACGCTTAATGTTTGACGGCCACCTTTACGCCTTTGGGCTGTCCGATCGCCGTGAGCAACGAATTGAACCACGGCACATCGATGTCAAACGGCTTGCCACCTTTGATCCGCGGAAACTCGCAGGCCCGCAACTCTCCGTTCTTATTCTCATCCTCGCCCACCACCCCACCGACACCCGCCAAAGCACACTCGACCGCTTTCTTGGCGCAGGCCTGTATCAGCTCTTTGTCTTTGGCAGTAGGAGCTGCCGCACGGCTATAATAACCACTCTTCTGCACCATGGTTTTTTCTGCGCCGAGCATGTCACCGAACTGCTTGGCGAACCAACCGCCAACATTGACCTTGTCCAGGCGCGGATGACCGAACGCGTCACGCGGCACTTCCTCACCTTTTGACTCCAGTTCGGCGATAATCGCATCTACACAGGCTCCCTCTGAGACGAAAATGTTGACGCAGTCGTTAGCATCCATAACGGCGCGCAAGCGTGCGGCCTCGGCTTTCACGTCGAACGCCATTTCGGGCACATACACGGCGTGCACCTCTTCGCGCTCGCGCGTCAAGCCAAACGCAGGCAGATAATGCATGGCATCCATGCACTTCCGGTAGGCTACGGCCGTTGCCGCCGTCAGCCAGCCACAGTTGCGTCCCATCACCTCGTGAATAATGAGCATACGCGGGTTGGCGGAATTCTCCTTCACCACATTGACGAAAAACTTCGCTCCCTCTTCGGCAGCAGTCCAAGCACCGAGACTTTGACGAATCGGGTAGACATCATTGTCAATGGTCTTCGGCAGCCCTACGACGGTGAGCCCGTAATTGTTTTTCGCGAGATAAGCGGCCAAATCCGCCGCCGCCGTATTGGTGTCGTCGCCGCCGATCGTGTGTAGCACATCGACGTGATCCTTAACAAGCTGGTCAGCGGCCACCTTCTGCGGGTCATCACCTTCCTTTACCAGCCCACGCTTCACGCAGTCCTTCACATTCGTCAGCTTCACACGGCTGTTGCCGATCGGGCTGCCGCCGTGCTCAGTCATATAGAGCGCGTGCTCACGCACCTCGGGAGTGACCTTCACGCTTTGCCCTTTAAGCAGGCCCATATAACCGTTGATGTAACCGATGATTTCCACATCGGGAGCCACACGGGAATACTCGTCAATAAGATATCCAATCGCTGAACTCAGACACGGGGCCAAACCACCAGCCGTCAAAATGCCAACTTTCTTAACTTGCTTGCTCATTGCGTTTCCCTAAATCCTTCCGCTTTTGAAAAAAAGAAGAGACAGTATAAAAAAAAGGGGGGGCGTTGCACAAGTAAAGTCACCGTAGATTTCATGCCACCCCAAATTCATTATCCTACGAGAAGCACGCCGCGCTTCAAGTCACTCTTTGCGGCACGCACGCAGCGCAGCGGGGGCTGACCGCAGCGCCGGATCCCGGCTGTAGTTGGGCCGGAAGGCTTGCCAGGCATGCGCACTACCCAGCGGTATCTGTGTCCGAATATCGCCATACTCGCGCTCAGAGAGGAGCGGGTCAACACGGGTGGTGCGGAACTGGTGCGGCACGCCCGACGTCGCGATCAGCGTCATGCTGGCTTGAACAGCAACCACGTCACAACAGGTTATACCTGTCAGCACGCCGTATTTTTCCCACGGCGCTTTGATGTCCATCGCGATAAAGTCGAGCAGACGTTCCTGCAACAATTGACGTAACACCTCAGGATGAGAGCCGTTGGTGTCAAGTTTGACCGCCAAACCGAGCGCCTTCACGCGTCGCAGGAAACGCGGCAAAGCGACCTGCAGGGTAGGTTCCCCGCCGGAAACGACCACCCCACCGAGCCGGGTGCGGCGCTCCGCCAGCACATTCACGACCTCATCTTCGCTGACACGCTTTTTTGACGGATCAGACAAAAGCGGCAACAAATGTCCGTTGTGACACCACGGACACCTGAAATTGCATCCCTGCGTAAAGACCACGGCTGCCACCCGCCCAGGATAATCGCACAGGCTAAGCGGCACGAAGCCCGCAAGGTTCATCGGACGGAAGCCTCTGTCACCCGGTAGGTTTTGCGCTGATTGAACTCGTGCTGTTTGCCTTCATTCCACTGTTGGATGGGCCGGATGTAACCCACCACACGCGAATAAACTTCGGTCTTCTTTCCACAGCGAGGACAATCGTGGACCTCACCCGTCAGATAACCGTGTTCCTCGCAAATGCTGAAGGTCGGCGTCAACGTGAAATACGGCAAGCGATAATTCTGGCAAACCATGCGAACGAAAGCCTTGACCGCCTGAGGATCGCTCACCGCCTCGCCGATGAACGTATGGACCACCGTGCCTCCGGTGTATTTGGTCTGGATCTCGTCCTGCAAGTCCAGCACATGCACGATGTCATCGCTGTAGTTCACTGGAAGCTGCGTGGAGTTCGAGTAGAAGGGCTCGCCACCTTCGCCCGCCGTCAGGATATCCGGGTAAAGCTTTTTGTCGAGCCGCGCGAGACGATAGGTCGTGCCTTCTGCCGGGGTGGCCTCAAGGTTGTAGAAGTTACCGGTCTGCTCTTGGTAATCGGCCAGACGCGCCCGCATAAAATCCATAACCCGCAAGGCGAACTGCCGACCCTCTTCCGTTCCGATATCCTTACTGAAGAGGTTGAGACACGCCTCATTGAGCCCCACCAACCCGATGGTCGAGAAATGGTTCTGCCAGAAGGTGCCAAAACGCTCGAATACCTGCCGCAAATAAAACTTCGTATACGGGTAGAGGTCTTCGACCGTGAACTGCTCCAACACCTTGCGCTTGATCTCCAAGCTGTTGCGAGCGACGGTCATCAGGCCATCCAGCCGCGCGAGGAAGTCCGCCTCATCCTTGGCCAGATAACCGAGGCGCGGCATGTTGATGGTGACCACGCCGATCGACCCCGTCTGCGGATTCGCCCCGAATAGTCCACCGCCGCGCTTGTTCAGTTCGCGCTTGTCAAGGCGCAGACGGCAGCACATGGAGCGGGCATCATCCGGGCTCATGTCGGAGTTAACAAAGTTCGCGAAATACGGGATACCGTACTTCGCGGTCACCTCCCAGAGCCGTTCCAAGCCGGGACGCTCCCAGTCGAACTCCTTGCTGACATTGTAGGTCGGAATGGGGAAGGTGAAAACACGGCCCTTAGCGTCGCCCTCGGTCATCACCTCAAGAAAAGCGTTGTTGATCAGGTTCATTTCCTCCTGAAATTCCGCATAGACCTCAGGCATGAGCCGACCGCCGATGATCACATTCTCGTTCGCCAGCGAGGCGGGCGGGATCAAGTCCATGGTCACGTTGGTGAAGGGCGTTTGGAACCCCACGCGCGTCGGCACGTTCACGTTAAAGATGAACTCCTGAAGCGCCTGCTTGACATCCTTGGGGCCGAGCTTGTCATAGCGGACGAACGGCGCAAGCAACGTGTCAAAGCTGGAGAAGGCCTGCGCGCCCGCAGCCTCGCCCTGGAGCGTGTAAAAGAAATTGACGATCTGCCCCAGCGCCGTGCGGAAATGTTTGGCGGGCAGGCTTTCGGCCTTGCCCGACACACCTTTGAAACCGCTCCGCAACAGATCCTGCAGATCCCAGCCCACGCAATAGACGCTAAGCAGCCCGAGGTCGTGCAAATGCAGCGCGCCATTGTCGTGCGCCTCGCGCACTTCGGGAGGATAAATCTTGTTCAGCCAGTAGACCTTGCTGACTTCGCTGGAGATGTAGTTGTTGAGCCCCTGCAGCGAATACGCCATGTTGGAATTTTCACGTACACGCCAGTCAGACTTGCCGAGATAGCTATCGATCAGATCCACGTCGGCATTCCGCACCATTTCGCGGATGCGCGCGTGCTGCTCGCGATAGATGATGTATGCCTTAGCGGTACGGCGGTAAGGTGAGGCCAGCAGCACCTCCTCAACGATATCCTGCACGTTCTCGACCGTAAGCCCCAAGGTGTCCTGCAAAGAATGCACCAGCGTCATCACCTTGAGAGCCAATTTCCGCGCCTCTTCGGCCCCGTACTCACCGGTGGCCTCACCTGCCTTCTGAATGGCGGCCACGATTTTCTTAGGGTCGAAGACTTCAACCCGCCCGTCACGTTTATGAATCCGAATAACCAGATCCGGCTGCACAAATTGACTCATAGCACCCCTCTACACTAAATGCCGCCGACCCCCTTTGCCAAGAGCATCGGCTTAAAAACATCGCCAATTGGATATAACGCGGATTACTATATATAGGTTCCAAAACAACATCAACCACAAAATGTTGTGGAGGAAACACTATTATTTCAATTAAGTACAAATTTCTGGCCCTCATTTGTCAAACCTTCCTGATTGGCAAGCATTTACGCATCATGATCAGTTACGACCTTTTTTCATTCACCCCGACGACTGAACCTGCTAATCTAAAAAAATATTTTCCAGCCTTCCACAGGATGGAAGTAAACAGAGGAGACTGCAATGGCCCTTTACGAGTACGCGCACGATCTGGACACGCCCGTGCATCCGGTCAGCGCGCCCGATTATATGCCCGCAGAACAACTGCGGGCGCTCCAGCTCCACCGCCTGCAGGGACTTGTCCGGCGCGTTTACGAGAGCGTCCCGTTGACGCGCAAACGTATGGACGAACGTGGCGTCCGCCCCGAACACATCAAGACCCTCAAGGATATCGCCCTGTTGCCCTTCATGATGAAGACCGACCTGCGCGACGAATACCCCTTTGGCCTCTTCGCCAGCCCGATGAACGACATCGTGCGATTCCACTGCTCCAGTGGCACCACCGGTAAACCCATCGTCATCGGCAACACCCAGAACGACATTCTGGTCTGGCAGAACGGCTGCATGCGTGCGCTTGCCATGTGCGGTGTACGCAGTTCGGACATCATGCAGGTCGCTTATGGCTACGGCCTCTTCACCGGAGGGCTCGGACTTCACTACGGCGGCGAAGGCCTGGGCTGTGCCGTGCTGCCCATTTCCGGAGGCAACACCGACCGTCAACTCATGTTGATGAAGGACATGGGCGTCACCGTCATCGCGTGCACGCCGAGCTACTTCCTGCACCTGATCGACGAGGGCATGAAAAAAGGGATCGATTTCAAGAACGAATTGAAACTCAAGCACGGCATTTTCGGCGCAGAGCCGTGGACAGAAGAGATGCGCACAAAAATCGAAGACCTTTCTGGCCTGACGGCACACGACATTTACGGCCTCACCGAGATCTCCGGACCGGGTGTCGCCAACGACTGTCAATACCGCCGTGGCCTGCACGTCTTTGAAGATCACTTCTACCCGGAAATCGTTGACCCGGACACGCTGGAACCGTTGCCCGACGGCGAGAAAGGAGAACTGGTCTTCACAACGCTCACGCGCACGGGCACGCCGATGCTTCGCTACCGCACACGCGACCTTTCGCTTATCCACACCGGCGCATGCCCCTGCGGACGCACAATCCGAGCCATCGAACGCATCAGCGCCCGCAGCGACGACATGCTCATCATCCGCGGCGTCAACGTTTTCCCGTCGCAGATCGAAGCGGGACTCATGTCGATCGAATCCGTTCTACCCCACTACATCATCGTTGTGGACAAGGACGGCGATCTCGACACGCTCGAAATCAAAGTGGAGGTCACGAAGGAGACCTTCAGCGACGACATCAAGACGCTCGAGAGACTGCGCCAACGGATTGGCCAGGCCGTGCAGCGCATCATCAACATCAGCGCAAAGATCACCCTCGTTGAGCCGCACACGTTGCCGCGCAGCGAAGGTAAACTCAAACGCGTCACCGATCTCCGGAAAAGAGCGTAAAGGAGTTCGGGAATGCGGAGCCGTTTGTTTCCGTTCCCGGTTTCTTTTGATTATGCAACCGTCAACGAGTCGCTCATCGATTTCAATAAGGAGCCTACATGAAAATCCAACAAATCTCGCTATTCCTTGAAAACAAACCCGGCCATCTAAATGCCATCTGCAGAACCTTGGCCGAGGCCCAAATCAACATCGTGACGCTCTCTTTGGCAGACACCCAGCAGTTCGGCATTGTGCGTCTGATCGTGGAGGAGTGGGAAAAAGCCAAGGACGTGCTCGAGAAAGCCGGCTACGTGGTCAACGTGCGCGAGGTCGTCGCTGCCGCCGTTGCAGACAGGCCCGGCGGCATGGCCGAGATTCTCGATATCATCGGCAAGGCCGGAGTGAACATCGAGTACATGTACGCCTTTGCGTTTCGCCACGGCTCGGAGGCCGTGCTAGTCTTTCGCTTCGACTATCCTGACCGCGCCATCGCGGCCCTCAAGGCTGCAGGCCGCGACGTTCTCGACGCCGTGACCCTCTTTACAGAAGCGAAGTGAAGGCCGCAATGAACACGAAACCGATCATTGAGAACCGTTTTTGGCAACCCGAACTCGAGTGTATGCCACGTCCCCAACTGCTCGCCCTTCAAGCCGAACGTTTGCGCACCGCCGTAGCCCGCGCCGCGACGATTCCTTTTTACAAAACAAAGTTCGACAAACTCGGCATCACTACCGATCAGCTCAAAAGCGCCGATGACGTGCGTCGCCTACCCTTCACTACCAAGGCCGATTTCAACGAAAATTACCCGCTGGGTCTCATGGCCGTTCCGCGGAGCGAGGTCGCGCGTTTCCAAGGCACAAGCGGAACAACCGGCAAGCCGACCTGGACCGCCTACACCAAAGGTGATGTCGACCGCTGGGCTGACCTCTGTGCCCGCTTTCTCGTCAGCGGCGGCTTGCGCCCAGAGAACACGGTCCAGATCTCCTTCGGTTTCGGGCTCTTCACCGGTGGATTCGGCCTCCACAACGGTATCCAACGGGTCGGCGCAGCGATCTTGCCGGTCTCCAGCGGCAACTCAGTGCGTCAACTCATGTGCATGCAGGACCTCCGTCCGGAGGTCCTCATCTGTACGCCGTCATACGCCCTCAAGCTCATGGATGACATCCTGAGCGGCGGAGTGGATCGCGCTTCGATCGCCATCGAGCATGCACACTTCGGCGGTGAACCCTGGACCGAAGAAATGCGCAACCGGATCGAGAGCGGACTCGGCATTCGCTGCTGGAACAACTATGGCATGGCCGAGTGCGGCGGCCCGGGCTTATCCGGCGAGTGTGCTTTCCGCAACGGCATGCACATCCAGGAAGACGAATACATCTTCGAGGTGATCGACCCCGACACGCTGGAGCCGCTACAAGACGGCGAAAAGGGAGAACTGGTCGTGACTCCGCTCTGCCGCGAAGCGCTCCCGGTTCTACGCTACCGCACGCGCGACATCGGCATTATCTATAACGACGGGTTCTGCCCCTGCGGACGCACCACACGTCGCATGAGCCGAATCCTCGGACGCACAGACGACATGCTCATCATCCGAGGCGTGAATGTCTTCCCGTCGCAGATCGAGGCCGCACTCATGAGCTTCGAGTCTGTTGCTCCGCACTACATGATCGATGTCAGCCGCCCCGGCGCACTGGATGAAGTCACGGTCCATATTGAAATGCAGCCCAACATGTTTTCCGATAGCATGAAAGAGATGCAGGCCATCCGCGACAAGATCGCGACCGCCATTTACGGAGTCACCGGCCTACATATGAATGTGAACCTCGTGGGACCGAACACGTTGGAGCGGTTTGAAGGCAAATCCCGCCGCGTCAAAGACCATCGCAAATTAGTGGATTGAAAACGACAATAAATCGACGTTTAACGCGTTTACAATGGCATACGTTCAATAACGTGAAGAAGAAAAGGAGAGATTCGATGAGCAAAATCTGTATCGCAGCCGTGTTGGCCATGATCACAGCCAGCCTGTCCGCACAAGTCACAGCGCAACCAAAAACCGCAGCACCTGGGGATTTCCCGCAGCGCACGAACATGCGAGCCGACGCTCTTAAAGAGTTCGACAAAGACGGCGACGGAAAGCTGAACGAAGAGGAGCGTAAAGCCATGATGGACGCCCACAGAGCCCTGGGCGAGAAAATGAGAAAGGACCGTGAAAAAGAGTTCGATAAGAACGGCGACGGAAAACTGGACGATACTGAAAGAGCCACGATGATGGCAGCCCAGACAGCCCGCATGGAACAGTTCAAGAAGGCTCGTGAAAAACAATTCGACAAAGACGGTGACGGAAAGCTCAACGATGAAGAACGCAAAGCGATGATGGCTGAATTCCAGAAGCGCCGTCCAAACGCAGGACCGCAGTACCAGGAGATGATGAAACGGTTCGACAAGGACGGAGACGGAAAAATTAATGACGAGGAACGGAAAGCCATGATTGAAGAGCGCGCGAAGCTTATGGCAAACAGAGGGGCGCCGGGCACCCTCCCGAAACCTCCCGCCGTAACAAATGCAGTAGCGGCGCCGAAATAATAACAAGCGAAGCAGACGGGTCAGGCGACCTGTTCTGAACCTGACAAAGCGAACCACGCTTGCACCCGAGGGTGACGGCGTGGTTTATTTTTTCCCGCTTGCATGTCCGCACAGTTTCTTTGTATAGTAACAAAGTCAATGTTCTTTTGGGTAGAAACATCCGCGTGGTGCGGAAGACGAACACGTGTCAGGAAACTGTTCGCAAAAGGAGGCGCAATGATCGTCGGGATTCAAGACCCATGGGTACTGCTTGCATACGTTCTCTCCATCGGAGGCGCGGCTTTGTGCGTATCTTACGGATTTTCGCAATGGAACCGCGGCGACGAACCTGTCAAACCGGAAGACTTAAAGTGGGCTAAAGAAGAGAAAGAAGACATCGAAGCCACGCTTTAACCTTCACCCTCAACCCAGAAAGCTCTACCATGGATCTCTTTACCCTGATCGTTCTGCTCGTCTATCTGTTCGCCATCGGCTATCTCGGCTATCAAGGTTACCGACAAACCAAAACCGCCTCCGACTATCTCGTCGCGGGACGCAACGCAAACCCGGTAGTGATGGCGCTCTCTTACGGCGCAACGTTCATCAGCACATCGGCCATCGTCGGCTTCGGCGGAGTGGCAGCGAACTTCGGCATGGGTGTTCTCTGGCTCACCGTGCTGAACATCTTTATGGGCATCTTCATCGCCTTTGTCGTATTCGGTAACCCCACGCGACGCATGGGACACCACCTCGATGCACACACCTTCCCGGAACTGATGGGAAAACGCTACGACAGCCGTTTTGTACAGATTGTTTGCGCACTCATCATTTTCTCCTTCATGCCGCTCTATGCCATGGCGGTCATCATCGGCGGAGCGGAATTCATTGGCCCCATCTTTCACATCTCCTATGATGCAGCACTTTATCTTTTTGCAGTCATGGTCGCAGCCTACGTGATCGCAGGAGGAATCAAAGGCGTGATGCTGACGGATGCCTTGCAGGGCGCCATCATGCTGGTCGGAATGATCTTTCTGCTCATGATAACCTATATCAAGCTCGGCGGCTTTTCCGCAGCCCATCAGGCACTCACCGATCTCACTCCACAGGTTCCAAAGGCTCTCGCCGCTATCGGGCACAAAGGCTGGACCGCAATGCCTGAATTCGGCTGGGCAGCGCCCGGGGCCGCAGGGGCTGAAGCCACCCGCTTTAACCTCTGGTGGATCATGGTCTCCACCATCGTCATGGGAGTCGGCATCGGCGTACTCGCACAGCCCCAACTCATCGTCCGTTTCATGACCGTCAAATCCAAACAAGCGCTTAACCGCGGCGTCGCAGCGGGCGGAATTTTCATCCTCTTTATGACCGGCGTGGCTTTTGTGGTCGGTGCTCTTTCCAACGTTTACTTCGCGAGCCACGAAATAATCCGCTGCCAGATCGTGTCAGAGAATGTCCTTCTCGACCCAGGCGTAGACGGCAAAAGCACATTGACGAAAGTGGCACCCAACGCCTCGCCTGAAATCACCGCACGCGCAAAAGCCTTCATCGCCTACCGGTTACCTGATGAAAAAGAGGACCAGCCGTTGAACTATCTGATCAAAACGCCGGCAGTCACGTTCACACGCGGAATAGACGGCTCTCCTGACGTGATCCGTCCGGGGCTTATTGCCATCGCCCGCACGGTCACGCTGGGAACAACCTTGCAGGGCAACAGCGACACCATCATCCCCCGTTACGTGAACAGCGCCTTCCCGAAATGGTTCGGCGTGCTTTTCCTCATGACACTTCTGTCGGCGGCCATGAGCACCCTCTCCAGCCAGTTCCACACCATGGGCACGGCCATCGGACGCGATATCTGCGAGCCGCTCACACGCGGCAACTCATCCCGCACGATCCTAGTCACCCGCTGCGGCATCGTAATCGGCATCATCACCGCGATCGTACTCGGCAAGATGGTGCGCGGAAACATCATCGCCCTCGCCACAGCGATCTTCTTTGGAATCTGCGCGGCCGCGTTCCTGCCATCCTTCCTAGCGGCCCTGTTCTGGAGACGCGCCACACGAACAGCCGCGCTGACCTCCATCCTTGTCGGATTCGTGACTAGCGCCTTCTGGTCGATCTTCATTAACGCAAAAACCGCCATGGGCTTGGGACTCTGCAAGGCGCTTTTCGGAAAACCCACGTTGCTGTCCAACGCGCTCAGTCCAACCTGGACCGTGGTGGACCCGATCTTGGTGGCCCTGCCTCTCTCCGCATTGACCCTTGTGATTGTGGCTCATCTCACAAAACCGATGCCGAAACCGCATGTGGACTACGTCTTCGGCGGAGCGAAGCCAAAATAAACTGGAACGGCTCGTAAAAGGCTCGCTCTCCCTGTGCAAACAAGCATGGCGAGAGCGAGATCTTTTTTTGCGACCTCTCTATTTTCGCGCCGCGTTAACGATAGAACGCAATTGTTTGATTTGCGCCGCGTCGAACGTGCCGACTGGACCGGTCTTAGCGTCGTAATTCGGGCCGAGATCAAGAGTCACAGCACCACCCTTGGCCGTGACACCGGACACCCAACTGGACCACTCTTGGTCCGGATAACGGGTGTCACGTTTTCCCCACGTTTTCCCGAGAAACGTCAACACGTGCCACTGCGAACTGTCCAACCAGCGACCTTCGCATACTTGCGTGAAGGGTTCGTTAAGTTCGCCAGCCGTGTAATCCTCCGCATCGGTCGCACGCCTCAGGCTAACCCCGGGGTTAAAAGTCACCACCGCCTTCGGATTGCCATACTTGGCGGCCTCAGCATAAAGTTGTGCGATCTCGTTGTTGAACCCCACCCACTGATATCCTCCGTCGAACCACCAGCCCGAAACATTCTCGCCATACCGTTTTGACCACTCGCGGATCACCTCCGCCCATTTTCGCGCAAATGCCATATCAATCTTACGATCACCATTCAACGGCTTTTCAGGCAAACCAAAAGCCTTGATAGCTTGAAGATCACGGTTGGGAGTCTGGCAGGGCAAATAGAGCATCAAGCGTATGCCCTGTGTCTTCAACGCCTCTATCAGTTCCAGAGGAAGATCGCGCCGAGCGCAACGCTCGGCGGGCTTGTACCCCGTCACAGCATCATACGAAGCATTAGGAGCGTTCATATAGCCGGAGTTCTGCCCCAGCGTGAAAATGAAATGGCGGACGCCCGCGTCGGCAAGTTGCTTCGTCATGGCTGGCACGTCGAAGGCATCGACGCACCCAACATTGTTCGGTCCCGGCAGGAAATGCATGAACGCACCAACCTTGGAATCCGGCATCCAATCAGTTGCCGGATTCCTTTCGCCCGCCGACACGGCTAACCCCGCCAACAAGCACAACGTCGACATCATACTCGTAATTTTTCGCATTTCTTTCCTCAGTGAGTCTACACAGAACCCCATCCGCCAGCGCATCAAAGCCTCTCAGGCAGATTGCTATTTCCGGGAGGCCTCGTCCAGAAAGGCCCGCAGATTAGCGGTCGGCACGCCCGGCGGCAAACCGCCACCACAGGAAAAGATCACGCGCGTGTAATCATGGCCCAGCGCCTCTTTCATGGCCACGACGCACATCCGCACCTCCTCGGGGGTTCCAGCCGCCAGCACGTCGCGCGGCGGTATGTTGCCCAACAGCGTGACCTGGGTCCCCACCAGCGAACGCATTTTTTCGATCGGATGCTCGAAGCCGAAGTTGAACAGGTTGATCCCGGCTCCAGTCAACTGAGGCGCGCAACTCAAACCGTTGGCATCGTTATGAAAAAAGCGCACATCACTGTCGATGGCCGAGTATACGCGCTTGAGATAAGGCATGGCGAACGCGGCCACATCTTCCGGGCCGAGGAACCCCACGATGTCGTCCAACAGCAAAACCCCGCGGACGGTTGGGATCGCAGCAGCTTGCGCCTTGATCCAATCCTGCAAAAACTCCGTAATCAGCGCCATCATTTCATGCGTTCCGTCGGGATCGATCTGCATGGCCATCAGAAACTCCGTCGTCCCCATCAGAAAAGAGGCGATGTTCAGCGGTCCGCGCGCGACAGCGAAGCGGATCGCATGGCCCTCAGCCTCAATCGCCGAGCGCGTTCGCACAAGCCGCCTCAGCGTAAACGGAAGCAAGCCGGCTGAACGTACGTCAGGCTTCACAAGCACCAAAGCCTTCTCCATTTCCCGGCCGATGGGTTCCGCAAAGGGCAGCTCATGCTCATGCCAGACCAGACGCGACCCGAACGCCGACGGTTCGGTACACATGCCGTACTCGGACCAGAAGCCAGGCAGAAAGACCGCATCCGGAAAACTCCTGACTGCGGCCAGATTGGCCTGCAGCCACGCAGACTCTGAGCTGTAATAGTCCAGAATAGATGCTTTACCTGTCCACTCCGGCAGCCAAGGGCTGTCCGCGATGAAACCGCAGAGCGGCTTCTCCAGACGTTCCCCCGCAACCACCGCCAACAGCGATTCCCATTGTTTCTGAGTCATACGTTGCTTCCTGTCTCAATCGTGTTCGCCGAATCTGCGCCTCACCCTTTTTTTGCGAGTCTCTCGTACGCCCGGCGCGTGCCGTACGGCGCGCGCTCCTCGCGCGCCAACAGGGCGTTGGCCGCGTCGTCATTTACGAATTTTTCCACGGCAGGATCCCACGCCAGTTTGCGACCGAGCTTCATGCCGATGTGCGCCAGCAGGCACGCGCTGCATGAGCGGTGCGCAGTATCGGCAGGCACAATCGTTGCGGCGCGCGTGCGGATACAGTCGATCCAGTTCTGGTGATGTTTGCCGTGGTGCTTGTAGAGGTGCACGTCGTTCGCGCCGATCGCACCTTCCAACAGTTTAGGATCGCTCGCGTCAAGCGCCTTGAGCGGCTTGCCTGGAGCCACAGGATCGGAGGCGGTCATCTTCGCCGGCCCTCGACTCACAAAGATCCATCCTTTTTCACCGATGAAACGGATCCCGTTCGGGAATTTGTTCCAGACTCGCATCGGCGTGCCATCCGCATAGGTCAGCGTAACATCGTAGTCGCCGTGCACGTCCCACAAACCGCCCGTATGAAACACCCCTTTGCCCTCGATGGCCACAGGACCCGTGCTCTCCCATCCCATGGCCCAGTGCGCGATGTCCAGATGGTGCGAGCCCCAGCCGGTGATCATTCCCGCGCCGAACTGCTCACAGCGCAGCCAGCCGGGGCGCGAGTCAAGTTTGGTATCATTCTGGTTATGGACGCGATCTTCGGTGTAATATACCTGCGGCGTCGAACCCAGCCACATCTCGTAATTCAGGTTCTCGGGCACCGGCATCTCCTGCGTCTTGCCTCCGGCAGGATCACCCGGCAACCCTATTTCGATCGCCTTGATTTTGCCCAACCTCCCGTTGCGAACCAGCTCACACGCGCGATGGAACTGTTCGGATGAGCGTTGTTGCGAACCCAATAGAAAGACACGCTTGTTCTCGCGCATCGCATTGCTGAACAGTCTGCCCTCGGTAATTGTCAAGGATGCCGGCTTCTGCATATAGACGTCTTTCCCCGCAAAAGCGGCCTCCACTGCCGGCTGGCTATGCCAGTGGTCGGGCGTAGAAATCGCAACCGCGTCGATGTCCGGACGGGCCAGCAGCTCGCGATAATCCTGATACATCTTCAGGTCGACCGACGTTTTCTGCTTCGCGTACTGTTCGTCGATATAGGCTTTACCCAGCGCTAAACGCTTCGTGTCCAGATCGGAGAGCGCCACGTACTTGACACCTTTACAAGAAAGGATGCCGGGCACATCCATACTTTTACCAATCCGTCCGAATCCGATCTGCCCCAACTGGATCGTTTTGCTGGGAGCATCCTGCCCCAGAACCTTCGCCGGTATGATCATCGGAAAACCCGCAACAGCCATCGTCCCCATGAAACCACGTCGCGTCATCATCGCTTAGCCTCCACTCACTACTTCCGGTCAAAACACCACACAAAAACCATCAGTGAAGACTATACCGCTCTTAAGGATTCCTGACTATCGCATTTTTCGATTATGGCGCTGTTTCTTTGTTTGCAGCCAGCTTTCTGTCCCGGCCTAACCGAGAGCCCTCACTTGGAGAAGTAAGCCGTCGCGTTTTGCGGACGGATCTCGGTGAGCGTTCCCTTATAGTGGCGCAGCGAGATCGGCTGGTACGGATATTTCAAAATGGCCGCCTCATCGATATCGACGCCCAAGCCAGGCCTGTCGGGGATCGACATATAACCATCGCGCAGCGTAACGGACTCGTTACAGATCTCACGGCGGTACGGCACATCACTGGCCATGGTTTCCAGCAAATAGAAGCCCGGTTGGGACGCGGCAAGCTGGAGTGTGGCGGCATTCGCCACAGGCCCGCTCGGATTATGCGGACAGAACGGGATGTGATGCGTCTCAGCGATGGCCGCAATCTTGCGCAGTTCGGTGATGCCACCGGCGTGCGACACGTCAGGTTGCACAAAATCGGCGCAGCGCATCTCCAGCAGCGTCCGGAACTGCCACGTGCTATAAAGTCGCTCGCCGAACGAGAGCGGCACCTTCACGCGGCTGCGCAGGTCCGCCAACGCCTCCATCGTGTCGGGAATGAGCGGCTCCTCGAACCAAAGAATGTTGAAATCCTCCAGCGCATTAGCAACCCGCAACGCGGTCGGCAAGTCGAAGCGACCGTGTCCTTCGATCAGAATCTCTGCACGTCCGTCCACCGCCGCAAACACCTTCTCCACACATTTGATCGCCTTGCGGAAGGCCAGAGGCTCCAACTGCCGATATGCGGAACCGAACGGATCCCATTTGAGGCCCTTCCAGCCCGCGGTCTCCACAGCCTCGGCCGCCTTCGCGCCAAACTCCTCGGGCTCCTTTGCGCCTGCAAACCAGCCGTTGGCGTAACACGGCACCTTGTCACGTATCTGGCCACCCAGCAAACGCCACACAGGCACGTTCAGGCTCTTACCGAGAATATCCCACAGCGCAATATCGATCGCCGAAATCGCACTCATCAGCACAGGGCCTCCGCGCCAGTAAGCATCGCGGTAGCTGCTATGCCACAGGGCTTCGATATTGCGCGGATCCTGTCCGATCAGCTCGCGTTCGAGCTCCATGCACGCCGAAACAATCGTGTGCTCCTTGTATTCCAACGTTGCTTCTCCGACCCCATAAAGTCCCGGCTCATCCGTCAGGACTTTGACAAACACCCAGTTGGTGCGATACGCGTTACAGACAAAAGTCTTGATTCCCGTAATCTTCATAACGAAAACTTCCCGATTTCAGGTTTCTAGTTTCAGATTTCGCGCCCCTATTCTACCATACGGTCACGCCGGAAGGTGAACAGCAGCGAGCAGAAGATCGCCATTGAGCCCACCACATAGGTTACCGCAAGGATGGTGAAACCGAGCGCCATGCCCTGCACCTTGCCGTAAACATCGCACAGCTTACCCAACAGCCACGGCGAAAGCGAGCCGAGTAAAAACGCGGTCATCGTCATCAGTCCGACCGCCGAAGCGCGATATTTCGGCGGCACCACATCGAAGAGCGAGGCGTGCGTATTGGTTTCAAACAACCCGCGAAAGAAGCCGAAAGCCGCCATCGCTAGCCACGTCATTCCGAGTTGTCCCGTGATTCCTATCAAATATATCACGGGCGCGCCCAAAAGCAGCGATACCCCTTGCAACCGTAGCCGGAAGGACGGATCGCGGGGCACCAACCGATCCGTTATAAAACCGCCAAACATGATAGCCCCAAAGGCAGCCGCGTGATGGTAGAACATCGCTCCGCCGCCCGCTTGCGTCAGGGTCAGATTGAACTTTTGTTGAACGAAAGCGGGAGCCCATACCACATAGGCGTTATTGACGAATACCACTGCGCAAAAGCCCAGTGTGGCGAGCAAGGCACTCGGCGTGCGCACGAGAACGCCCACCGATTCGCAGACACTCGGTTTGGCGGGTCCCTCCTGAAGCGCTATCCCTTCTGATTGAGGCGCGTCCTTCAACCTGAAGATAAACACCACCCCGAGCAACACCCCCACCGCACCAAAGACATAGAAGGCCGAACGCCACCCCCAGTTCTCCGCGACCCACCCCGCCAGAAAACCGCTGGTCATCACGCCGATGTAGAGCGCGGCTTGATGAATCGACAACGCCAGCGATCTGGTCTCCTTGTGGTAGGTCGCCACCAGCGAGTAGGCCGACGGCGCGTAGAACGATTCGCCGCCGCCCGTCGCCACGCTTCGGAAAAGGATCAGCCCGAACAACCCGCGCGCCGCGCCCGTAACACTTGTGGCCAAACTCCAAAAAAGCAGGCTGCACGTCACGATCCATTTTCTGCTGAAACGGTCACCCAAAAAACCGGCAATCGGAACCATCACAGCCAGCGTGACAAACAGACTGGTTCCGATCAGCCCCAGCTGACTGTCTGTCAAACCGAGATCGCTTTTAATTGACGACAACACCACTCCGAAAATAGCACGGTCGGCTTGGTGAAAGAAGAACGCGCACGAGAGCAACGCCAGCAACTCCCATTTGTGGGTTTTGGATGTCTTCATGTTCTCCTGTCAGTCAAACCTACCGATCAACCCATCGCCAAAAGCATGCAGATGCTTAAAGGTCCACGTCTACGGGCATGTGCTGTGCACTGCACCCCGCATCCACCACCAGTCGCTCGCCGCAAATATTACGTGAAGCGTCCGATGCCATAAAAGCCACCGCCTGAGCGATATCATCCGCTGTCGCTTCAATCCCGAGCGGACAATTCAGACGCCGCCGTTTCATGCTATCCTCTGAGAGTTTTTCCCACCGATCCGTAAAAATATAGCCCGGCGCGACCATGTTCACGCGGATGCCTTTGGGCCCAAGATCAACAGCCATCGACCGAGTCAGCGCGTCAATGCCGCCCTTACTCGCCACATAGGCCGTGCGTTTACGTATCGCCCGCATCGAGACGTTCGAACCCAGATTAACGATCACGCCTCGGCTCTCCTGTTTCAGCATCATTTTGACGGCTTCCTGCGAAACCTGGAACGTTCCCAGCAGGTTGGTCTTGATGACGGCAAGGAAAAAATCAGGAGTCATCTCCTCAAATGCGGGTCCGATGCCCTGATTGCAGGCATTATTCACCAAAATATCGATACGTCCGAATGTGTCCCTGATCGTCTTAAACATCGCTCGCACCTGCTCGGCGCTTGAAATGTCCGCAGGCGTCTCCATGAAATCCGTCAGACCCATGGAACGCAATTCAGCAGCGCCCTTCGCTGTGCTTTCCGGCGTAGAACTGCAGACACATACCTTTGCACCCTCGCGAATGAAGAGCGCCGCTATACCCACACCCGTATTTCTGCTCGTGCCCGTGACCAATACAACCTTATCTTTAAAGCGCATCATCTATTCCTTTTTAAAGTTTCAGCGACGTTCAATCATCATTTTCCGCTTCGGATTTCATACAGCTTGTATCCGACTTCGCGGAGGCCCGCAATGGTCTCGGGATACGGAGAGCCGCAACAATCCACAAAACCGACCTGGAAATTCTCACCGTCGAAGCGGCCAGTCGTGGCCTGGTCGCCGAACTGATGCCAATGAACGCCCACCACATTCGGGTGACGCAACGCCGAGGTCACATACTCCACATACACCCGTCCACGTTCTTCCTGGCTCTCCAGCTTGATCAGCCCCGGATGGAACAGGCCACGGTCCAAAGCTCCGAAATGAAACTCTCCGATCATCACTGGCTTATCGATATCCGTCGGCAACTTGAAATCGTCCAAGTGTTTCGCGTAGATATTAAAGCTGACGAGGTCGCAGTACTGGGCACCGGCCCGCAGCGCGAATTCCGGCCCTCGCCCTGCGAAACGGCAACCCATGTACAGCTTGTGCGGAGCCGCAGCCTTGAATTCCTCGCGGATATTCTTGAAATAGGCATCCGCAACCGCCAGGGAAAAATCGGCCAGATCCCCGTTTGCGCCTGCCCCAGGTCGTTTGGTGACTACTAAAAAGGCTTCCCAGTCCGCATAGCCGGAATCCCACGCTGCATTGAGTTTGCCGATCGTCTCATACTTCGCCTGCATGCGCTTACGAAACTCGCCTTTTGCGGCCTGATCGGCAGGAGACTCCAATATCCACGAGGCAAGGTCGGTCGTGCTGCCCCAACTCAATTCGTTATCAACAAAGAACCCGAAACACCAGGGATCATCCATCTCCTGCTTATGCTCAGCCATGAGACGACGAACATCAGCACGGAATGACGGATCGAACGGGTCTCGGAAGGGCCACCAGCCGTCGTGACTGCCCGCGATGGCCTTCGACTTCAGCTCGAACCGGTCCGTATACGGTGTGCGATCCATGAGACATATCTTCTTATCAGAGCTGTTCGCTATCGTGTTCAGGCCCCAGCTCCGCAAACGCACATGAGCCAGATTGGCAAAGGTTTCAAACCATGCATCACCGTACTTACGATAGCAGTTCGCCGAGGAGAAGTCGTAAGTCCGCTGGATATTACGCTTCACGTAGTAGGGATAGAGAAGCTCGTCGCGCGTGGTATAAAACTTCGCGAAAGGCGTGCCTTCGATCGGCAAATCCTCAAAATAGAAGGCACGGTTATCCAGAGGTGTGATCGCCGTCGACGGCGTTACGCGCACAGGGCCATGAGACCAGTAGAGAAAACCCTCGGGATCCACCATCCACCACTTGCCGTCAATTTTCTCCACGCGGAAATGGCCGGTAGCCTGCAGCTTCGGCCCAGCCGCCCAGCCGCCGAACTTATTCCACCCCTTCGGCCCCGGGTGCGCCGCAAGGTCGACCTTCTCGCTTTCACGTGCCGCAATGAGCTCAGCATCGGAATGGATTTTCCCAGGCCACTCCTTGTACTTAAACTGGCCATACTTATCGATGAACGGGAAAAACTTATCGGCAGACAGTTTCATCCACGAGGGAACCTCTGCGGCCTGACCAGTGTGTGCCACAATCCGTTTCACGCCCCACAGCCAATCCAACTTGGGCTCTTTCATGTAGACCGCTACACCCACGACCTGAGACGCATCTAAATCAGCAACCACACCCGTGGTCGTAAACGGCCCGTTTCTCATGCCTGTTAGCTTGCTCGTAATCTCGCGTCCGTGCGGCAAAAAAGGTGGCAAAGACACAGAACAGGTTTTCGCACCTTTACCAGACAATTTCACACGGTCTAAAAATACGCCGAGCGATTTTCCGGGATCTGCTCCCGGATTATCGAGACGAATCGTAAGAGGCAGTTCCCCTTTGTTGTCGCGATGCACCAACTCAAACGTGATGCGATTGCATTTCGAAAGATCCCAGACCCCTTTGATGAAAACCCCTGGAAAACCGGTGTTCCCTTTTGTCGCAATCTCTAACACGCCATTCTTGAGTGAGAACTGACCTCCCGAATGCGCAGTCACCGCCGACACGGGGGTAACCGCCGAATCAAACAGCACCACCTCTTCAGCAGAGACACCCCCCGCAGCCAGCACCGCCATTATCACTATCGTTTTCATGTTCTTCTCCAGTCTTCAGCCACTTGCCTAAAGTCGACAGCTTTCTCACTCCACCAGTTCGAACAGCGCCGTATCGGGTGTTGTGAACATATACTTGAAACGACGTTCCGTAACGGGACACGTCTGCCCCGAAAAGAGTTCTTTGACCTCACGGCATGCAACCGGCACGGTCAGCGTCTTTTCGCCTCCTTGCGCCATATGTATCGCGACCAAACGCTCATTGGCATATACCGGCACAGCATCCTCACAATATATCGTCACACCGGCCCCAATCGCCACCTGACGCAACGATTGAGACGTCAGCGCGTCAAAAGAGCCTGCATATACGGCTGTCCACCCGTCGCGCTTCATGGTGCTGACACCTTGCGTTTTGAACGCCGTGCCTGTCAGCTCCTTCACCCGCGCAACATCCAATCCCTTTCCGTCACTAATACCGGGAGCGTACATGAATACCGCGGTGCGGTTATTGTTAAACACGACACGTTTGAGCGTCTCCAGCATCTCCGGGGTGACTTCAAAAAGCCCCGGAAACACAAACACCTTGTATTGGGCAAGATCCGCGCAGGAAAGATCGTTGAACGAGAAGACCTCAAAGGGGGCTCCTAGCCGATTCAGTTTGTTCCTCGTACCCTGATAGATCTGCGAGACCAGAGGATTCTGGTCATTGACCAGCCGAGCGCTTTGCGGATTCACCACCAGCGCCACCTCGGCACGGGACTTGAGTTGCATTGCCGCATACGTGTCCCACAACTTCTTGCTCTGCCCAACAAGCCTCATCGTCTCGGGCGTCTTGAACACTCCGCCCCACATGTCGAAACACCATAGCGAGGTCTGATTCACGATGGCCAGCGCAAATTCCCGTTTCAGACCGGCATCTGTCTCGGCCTGATTTTTCCACGGCACCATCCAAGCGATCGACACGTATTCATCTAAATCGCAATTGTAGGTCGGCGTGCGGTGGTCGATCTCGTGCAAAAAACCCTTGCCGTTGAGACGACGCGTACCATTCGGGACCATGAACCCGCTACCGCCACCCATGGGCCGGTCACCGTAGGTTCCTGGACTGATGAAAAAGTCGATGTCCGGCGATGCGTAAAGCCGCTCGTACTCCAGATGACCAGCCCAGACCATGCGTGAACCGGTCAACTCAAGTATATAACCGAAGAACATACCGATCTGACGCTGCTTCGGAATCAGCGCCCGTGTTTTCGCCGCGAAATCTAGCACCGTGTCCGCTACCGTGTCGCCCGTAAACTGCGCATAATCGATAATGTCCTGTTCAGATGCAGGATCGCGGATCAGGTTCTCAAACGAGGCACGATCGATGCGTTCCAGCGAGGGCACCGACACAGCCACTTTGCCGTGCGACTTGAGCCAGGTCTTCCAAGCCAGCGTCTTGGCTCTGCCGGCAACACCACGGCTATAGTCCATCCACTCGTCGGTCTGTCCGCACGCCAGAAGGTAAGCCTTTACCCGATCGCCATAGCGCGACTCCATGTGCTTAACCACCGCTTCCAGATAATCACCCGTGGCATTGCGCCACGCAGGATTGGCACACGCGCAGCTCAGCATGGTGAAACTCTCGCACTCCGCACTGTGACCTTGCAACGACAACTGCCGCTGCAACCAGACCGGCGTGTTAAGATCGACCATGCAGATGAACTCAGCATTCGTATTCACCGCCAACACATCGTCGTACTGCTTATCCAGCGAGGCGAAATCGTACTTGCCGAACCAACGCCAAACAGGCGGGTACTTCGAATAAGGCTTCCCCAATGAGTTGTCGCTGTTCGCCGCAAAGATGCAGACCGTATTGATACCCGCGTCCCGAAACTGCGCCATTGCTCCAAATTCCGGCCAAAAAGAACGATACGAGAACGCGAGCGGCTTCAATCCTTCAGCAGACCACGCGCACCAAGCAAATAGCATCAGGCCGATTCCAAAACCGATAGTCTGTTTACTCAACATTCCCACACCGTCCTCACTCATTAACGAAAGTAGGTTCACTGTACTTTGGCAAACGCATTACAGCAATCATCATTTTGCGAACTCGACCCTCGATTTCACGAACCTCTTCCGCCTTTGAAACGAAGCCAACGCCTATTCGCCACAACGATTGCGGTCTAAAACACCTTCCCCTTAAACTGATCCAGCCACATGGCCAACGGCTTTTCCCAAGCGTCTTGAGCACCTACAAACAGTTTAGCAGCACCCGCAACATTACCCGATTTCTCTAAAGCGTCGGCAGTGATCAGCACAGCAAAATCCGCCTCCCTGCCGACCACACGCCGGGCTAACGCGCCGGCTGTGTGAATTTCCAGAACGCCCACAGCCGCACCCTTCACCTGCCACTCCGCGGAACGGCTCCGGATGTAAAGGAGCGCCTGCCGCACTTCCGACAGCATCTCATCCTGCGTCGCGCTCCCCTCCGTTTCAAGCACAAAAGCGTGCAATTCCTGATCGTTCAACCATTTGGATAGCGTTGTTCCCTCCGCATCACCCTTCCGTACCAGAAGCAGCACCGCCGGCGCGGGTTGCTGCGTTCCCGGCAGCAGATGCGTCACGACCGGTGATACGCTAACCATCGCCTGTTTCCGAGGTTGCGCAGGTTTGTCACCCTTAGCGGCCTTGTCTTTCGATTTCTTTTTAGCGGCCACCTTAACCGGTTCATAATTGACGAGGCTCTTGTCAATGATCGCGGCTGGTCCGTCATACACAGGGATGTCCGTGAACGTAACCGTCCCTCCATCGACCGTCATCTGCTCAGGTGCGATTTCGTAAACTACCCCGGTGATCAGGTCCACCCATACAGGCGCCTTGAAGTGTCCACCCCTCACTACGATTTGCACCTTTTCAATGTCCGACCCATTGCCGGGGATCTCTGTACCGTCCCAAAGCGCGATCACATCCAAGCCGATTATTTTATCGCAAAACGCAAATCGGGTCAGCGCTTTCTCCGTACCCGAAAGCGTCATGTTATAATCCGGCACCCGTACCAACGCATCGTTGAAAAGGGTTACGACGTTTTGCACCGAATAGTAGGCGCTCTTGACTTTGATGATTGAGTTGTCGGGGTTGGTTTTGAGCAGACCGTAACGCGAAATGAAGTCCTTGCTGTAACTCAGGTCGGCAATGGTAAACACTGAAGACTCGATATCCATCCCGATATCGCAAAGCATTCGCCGCGCGTTCCATTTAGCGTGAGAGTACTCGGTCCAGTCGATTCCGGACAGCGCGTATTGCACCTCTTCCGAAGCACAACCAGCCTCGCCCTGCCAAGCCCGCATCTTCGGTGCGAGCGTCTTCATCATTTCGGTCAACTTACCCATGTTCACACACAAGCGGTCTGGATTGCCATTATAACCGTGATAAATAGCCCAGTGGAAAAGATCAAGTTTTCCCTGATCCCTAATCATCTTGAGCATATTCTCAATGGAGGAGTTTGCGAGGCCCGCCAGCACGAACGCACCGATCTTGGCGTTCGGATCCCACCGCTTAATGACCTCGGCCGTACGGATATTGTTCGCCACAATCAGCTCGGCCGTATTCTCCTTACGGAGGTTGGGCTCGTTGAACATCATCCATTCGTGGACGCCCTTCGGAGCATAATGCTTCACCATTGCTTCAACCCAGCGATCCCACGCGGCCAACGTTTCCTCGCCTGCCGGAAGCAAACCTCCGGGCCCTCCAGCCGCGTTATTTTCGTACAGACGGTTACCATAGGAGGTTTCCAGGCAGACATCAAGTCCCAGCTTGATTGCGTCATCCACGATGTGGTCCAGCCAGCCGAAATCGTATTCACCCTTCTTCTTCTCCGTACGACCCCACCCGCCCTGTAAGCGGATACGTTTTATGCCTAGAGGCACCAAGTAGTTCCGGTAGGAGTCCCAGTTCGCCAAGTCGCGGTCCAGCGTTTCGCATCCCAGTGACCACATAGAGGTCTCAATCGCAAATACGCTCTTCGGGATCAGCGTACCGATTTTCGTCAACTCCGGTTTAAGCGCCGACTGAACGCGGGTCTGTGTCTGGTCAAGGAGTGGAATCGCCGGTGCCGTCTTCGTCTTCATGTCTGAAAAGAACCGTACGGGGCGCAAAAACTGCTCGGGATGCAGCGCCTTCGGCGATAGGCGAACCTCGTCTAGCCAGCCATCAAGCCCACGTCCGATCACGAGGTTGCTGTCGTCATACACCAACGGAGCCGCAACCGTTCCACCGCCGCACGACTGGTAATCCAAAAATAGCGCCGCCTTCAGCGTCTCACGGTCCACCGTCAGCGCCACATGGTGCCACGCGCCATCATCGGGAACAAGGGACCCGCTGAAGCACTGGTTGAACGCGCCCGACTTTGTCCCATCCTTCTCCTGTTCGGTATCGAAGCGAACGCCCAGCTTACCTGACGGTGTGACGGAAAGCGACCAGCTTGCGCCCATGTTTCCCTTGCGCCGCTTGCTTGCGATCAGCGCGTGCCGCGTATCCTGTTGCTTCGCCACCTTGACAAACGCCTCCACTGTGAGACTGTCGGGTTTTACGACAAGCTCTTTTCCCGACACAACCACCTCACCTCCGACTGGCGCAGCACCCTTTGCAAAAGCGGGAGGACGGAAGCGCAGTGACAGACGATTCCTTGTAACGGCAGGCTGTTCGGCTATACTGTCCCACAATTCCTTGAACGGCACGTTTTCCTCATATGCCGGCAGCACTCCGCCCTCAAACGTCCCCGCCTTCGCGTTCAGCGTCGGCGCGTTAACTTCTGACGCCACCTCACCAGCTACCTCGCCCGTCTTCCCCACCTCAAAACGCCAGAAAGCGGCAGGCTCCGCGCCGGTCACACCTGAAACCAACAAGATTCCAATCCCTGATACGATCTTTTTCACCATTCTCCCTCTTCTTGCTATCCGCCTCATCTGTTTTCATGCAACCGCTGTAACACAAACTTTTCTCCAAACCGATCATTGTGTCAGAGGTCAACCGTTCTGCCTACGCTTTGCTTTACATCACATATCAATAACAAGGCACGCTTTCAACCTTCGCAGTTATAGTACCTCCATGAACACCCCGCAACAATCTCGATTTTACGAACAGGAATCTCTTTTTTGCGAACTCACTTTCAAAAAAAACAGCCCCCACCCTTGTTAAGGCGGAGGCTGTACGGAAAGACAAACGTCCATGTGAGATCAGTTGCCCGAGCGATTACCGACCTCTCTCAGATCAACCGTTTCGGCCTTCGCCGGAAAGGCAAACGGAACTAACGACCACTCCTCTGTGAAAGATGCTGAGACTCCCGGTGCGAGGTTTTCGCGCGGGCCGATCGGTTCCAACTCACACATCTCGTTTTTGAAGTACCAAATCGATATCGTGAGTCCTGCCATTTCACTGTACACGCGGTCAGGAAAAACAGGGTATTTTTTAATGAACATCAAGTTGTTACGCATGAGATAACCGAGCCAGCCGGCTGTCGAATCCATTCCCAATTTGGGATTGGCTGGCGTACCGAGTATCTCAAGAAAGCCGTCGCGGATCCGGATATTCGGATCAACGGGTTGATAGTTCATTACCGGCCCAGGCCCGTACATGATGTAGCTCTTCGGGAAGCGGCTGCCGGGTGTCAGCGGAATCAGACAAATGCCGCCTCCAACGGCGAGCGTCCTGCTCCAATGGCAACAGGAAACGGGCTTGTCCGATTCGTTGATTATGCGCTGTTCAAACGTCAGACGCGAAGAGCCCTCCGCAAGCGTGAAGGTCCGAACCAGCCTGACTCCAGTTACGCGGTCCCGCACGCTTATCAGTCTGACAGTCCTCTCGCCGACGATCTCTCCGGTCCAGTTACCCAGCCACAGGTCAGGATGAGTCGCGATGACACGCTCCGGCCCGATGTCGCACCTGCCGCCACACGGATCAACAGAAGGAATGCCAGGCGTGTGCAGCCACCCCTGTTGCGCCGGATTGAGATAGAGCGCGTTCACGCCCTTGAGAGAATACTCAAGCATACGCCCGCCCGCCTGCGGACACAACACCACTCGAGTGTCAGTATTCTCCAGAGCAAGGCAGTTCTTGTAACCGAAGAACTCAACAATCCCTGTTTTCATGGGGTCTCCTGTCAACCGCCGCAGCTCATACGCCGCCCGGCACTTCCCATCCCCTGCGGTAAGAGCGACGCAAGAGCTTGTTAGCTGCTTCGGAGTTCGTGATCTGCAACTTAGCCGCATCCCACTTCAGCACCGTGTCAGGAACGCGGATCGCCACGGTGCCCAGGATAATCGCTTCGGCCATAGGTCCCGTCTGCACAAAATGCGATTCGCACAGCTCGCCGCCAAGGCAGGCGTCCAGGAAGAGATGGTAGTGGTTACGTCCAGCCAGCTTCGGTCGCGCCAGGCTGTCAAACTTCGCTTTCGGCAACAGGACTGGACCAGCCTGATGCGGCAGCAGCAACGCGCCCTCCGTGCCGATCACCATCGAGGATTCAGCCGGATACTCGCTGAAGCCCGCCTCCCTGGCCAGTGCTTGAGCGTCAGCCGGCGGATAGATCAGGCCATCAAACCACTCCATCGTGTATTCTTTTCCACCGCTATTCTTACTGCCGGGGAAAACCCAGGTGATATGATCGCTCTGCGGCCAAACGTCAGACCGCCTTGCCTGGTCGTTTTTCCACGACTCCTGCACCTCGGCCTTGACCGTGAGCGGCGCGGTCTTGCCCAAGTCGAGCCCCTTCCAGACCGCGTCGAAAATGTGGCAGCCGATATCGCCAGACCACCCTGTACCGAAATCCTGCCAAGCCCGCCACTTCGAGGGGTGGTAAATCAGCGGCGCATACTCGCGCTCGGGAGCAGTGCCCAGCCACAAATCCCAAGCCAAATGCGAGGGTGCCGGTTCGCCCTTGGCGGGACGCGGCCCCACAAGACGGTAGGTATCAATCGCACCGGGACGGTTCGAGCATAGAATAACACGTCGGATCTCACCCACAACCCCTTGACGCAGCAGCTCAACTGCCATGCGGTCTCCGGCACCCGCTGCAAATTGCGTTCCGAGCTGGGTCACCAGCCCCGCGCGTTTGGCGGCTTTCGCCAACGCGCGGCACTCTGCCACATCATGGCAGAGCGGTTTCTGACAGTAGACATGCTTGCCCGCCTGAAGGGCGGACATGGCGATCAGCGCGTGCATGTGATCCGGCACCGAAGCGTTGACGGAATCGATTTTGTCACCTTCGTTAGCCAGCATTTCGCGCCAATCGGTGTAGCGCCGAGCATCAGGCACGAGCGAGGCCGCCTTATCCAAATGGTTCTTGTCCACATCGCAGATCGCCACAATCCTCGAACGATCATGGGATTTGAAATTCTGCAGATCATTGAATCCCATGCCACCCACGCCGATGCACGCGTGGGCGACCTTGCCATTCGGTGAAATCCTACGCGGCCGCGCAGAAGCGCAACCCATGAACAATCCCGTTGCCGAAACTGCGGCAGATGCCGCCAGAAAAGCCCTTCTGTTCATCGTTTGCATCCTTCGTCCTCACTCTGCTTGTTTTGATTAAATCGCCGCGTTGACTGATGACCGTCATCAGGCTACTTCTTTCCCATCAGCGCATTGACGATCAAAAGATCCAGCTCTTCGTAATCGCGCCCGGCAATCAGACTGTCGACAGTCTTCTGACTCAGACGGCGCACAACCTCCAGCAACTTCAGGAAGATCGTCCGGCTATTGGAAAGGTGTTTGGTGCTGACATCGAACTTCTGGGTGCGCATTGCCTTGATATCCAGCCCCACGAACTCGCCGTTCTTCCCGTATCCGTACTTTTCGAGAATACGCACCTGATTGAACGCGCGGCGCAGGTCAATGCTGCCGAAACTCCGGTCTTCGTCGAATTTGATCCCGTTCTGATCGTTCAGATGGACGGTAAACAGCTTCTTGTGCGCCAGCGCAAACCCCATCTCATCGGAAGGGTCAAGCCCGGCGAGGATCGAGTGCGCACTCTCGATGTTCACGCCCACCCGCGACGGGTCGGAACAGAGATGCCCAAGCGCAATGGCATGCCCTATCGTGGGAATATACGCGTGATCCACCGGCTCGTTCGGCTTCGGCTCGATCGCAATGCGGATCTCAGCGTCGTGAGCCAGCATGCGGTTGATCGCCTCGACGAGTTGGTCGACAGCCCGCTTGCTGTCTTTGGCTTCGCGCAGATAGGTGCCTTCGCGCGCCAGCCATAGCACGATCAGTTTCGTGCCCAGAGCGTTTGCGATGTCGACCGCAACAAGGCTCCGCCGCATCGCGTATTCGCGGCAAGCCGCGTCATTGGAAGTATACGCACCATCAATCGTCCGGGGATCTTCCCACAGGCGGGGAGCAACGAACTCCGCGACGAGCCCCTCCCCGTCTAACTGGGCCTTGAGTTCGGCCGCCTTCTTCTGAATGAGTGCACCTTTCAGCTTGTTTAGCCCGGGCACCGCATCGTCGTCGTGGAACTGAACGCCCTCGTATCCCAAAGGACGGAAAAGCTTCAGCTTCTGCCCGAAAGTCATGCTTCCGCGAACAGCCGGGCCGAATGGATCCGCACCCTCGTGAATGTTCCACGGTCCAAACGAAAAACGGTAATTTGTCTTCATAACAAGGCCCCTTTCTTAATCAAGTTACAGGCTCAATATACCATAAGCGGACGAAATAGTCTTACCGTTACGACTCAATTTCTTGTAGTATAGGCTCACTTCGAAAGGGTCCTTATGAAGCTGATTGCTGAAAAAATACAGTTTTCACCTGACGAATCCTTCCGTCTGCTGCGCTGGCACAAGCATGTTCATGACGCAGAGGCAGTCACTTCCGACGGCAAGGGACACCCGTTCCGCGGCATGGGGGACCTATGGCATTACCATACGCAAACGGAACTGACGCTGGTGACCAAGGGCAGCGGCCTGCGTTTTATTGGTGACACCATCACCCCTTTTAAAGCGCCCGATCTCGTGCTGATCGGATCGGGACTGCCACACTACTGGCACGAATCCCATCCCTCGTCGGGATATGCCATCCAACTTGACTTTGAGCCCGAGCACCCCCTCTGGCAGTTTCCAGAGGCACGGGAACTGAACACGCTCTGGAAAGACGCGAATCGCGGCATTCATTTGACAGGCAAGGCGCTGCCGGAACTCAACAACCTCATCTGTTCAGCCGCAGCTTGTGGCGGCATGGGCAGGCTTGCCCGCCTCATGCGTATCCTAGAATTGCTCGCAGCTCTTCCCGCCAAAAACCGTATGCCCATATCGAGCCAGTCCTTTGCAGCTCCGACGCGACAGTCGACCTATTGCGGAATCCAAACCGCCATCCATCTAATCTTCCATAACTTCCAGAACGAAACGTCTCTTGCCGATCTGCTCCGTCAAACGGGCATGAGCAAAGCTACCTTCACCCGCCAATTCGTGAAACACACTGGCAAGACATTTACTCAGTTTATCACTGAGGTAAGGCTGAACTTTGCCAGCCGCCAACTGCTAGAAACCGATTTGCCGGTCAGCGAAATTGCCTTTTCCTCCGGATTCAACAATCTTTCCCACTTCAATCATCTTTTCAAGGACTTGTACCGTCTTTCGCCGCGCGACTTTCGTTGCAAGATGTCACTCGACGAGGGACGTTAACCCCTCCACACCACCAGACGTACTGTCTGAGGCGCAAGCTCGCTGAACGCCTCCACCTGATCCTTCCCGGGCTCTGAAGCTGAAGCCGTACCGCCCTTTGGCACGCTTAGGGTGAAAGACGCTGGTTTATCCAGTGTGTTCCATAAGATCACGCCAAACGCCGTCCCCGACCGGAACCCCTTGGCCACAATACCTTGACCGCTGAACAAGAAGCCTTCCGTATCCGTGAATGTCCCAGTCATCAGCAGATCCGCGTTCTTCTTCTGGAAAGTAGCCACGCTTTTCAAATAAGCCGACGTCTCTTTGGGTGGCAACGTCCGGACCTGGTTAATATCCGGTTTCGACAGCACCATGCCGTAATCCTCAACAGCGGGGATACGCCCATCCAAGAGATAATCACGATCCGGTATATATCGGGATTCGATTTCATAGCGCAAGCCGAAGGTGACGGTGTAGTTAGCCATCGGACGGTCAACAAGCGGTGACGGATAACGGATTGTGCTCGCCACCTCGGGATAGGTGTAGCGCATCATCTCGGGAAAGAGCTCATCCGTTCTGATCCCAACCAGCCTTCGAGCGATCTCCGCTGCCGTCACTTGAAAGGTGCCCCGCACGCAGCCATGGAAGTAAGAGACGGAGTCCAGAATGGCGTCGTGGAAGCCCTCCGTCATAATGACAAATTCAGGATTGATCTTTCTCATCCCGTCAGCGATCTGTCGCAACATCTCCTTGCGGTCAGCCTCATAGGACATGAACGGCACAGGATGGCCATGGTCAGTCGCATAACAAGCCGTGGGCCCACGCACGCCGAGCTGGTCGTAGAGGATACCGTCCGCGCCAAAGTCATTGGCCTGAATCGCGAGTGACATCATTCGCTCGCGCCATCCAAGTGTTGCATGGCACCCGATATCGAAATGATAACCAGGCGTGTTTCCGTACTTATGCCAGAACTCCTGAACCGTCCCGCCGTCCTTCCTGGTCACCGCCAGATGCTGTCCCGTCGTGGTCCAATAAGCCGTGCCGCGTTCCTGCAGTTGTCCATTGGCATAAAGAACCACCCGTTTGCCCCGAGCGTGGACCTGCTTAATGCCTTCGCGTAGCGCCTTCTCGCCGCCCAACACAGGACAGGGATTGTAGTCAGGATAGAGGTGATCGTGTCCGCCGTAACCCCAGCCAAAAAGGCCCAAAATATCCAGCCCTCGCTCATCGGCAACATCGGCGAGTTTACCCAGTTTGTCATAGGGCCACATGACATCCCCGTTCTGCTGCTTGAGAATGGCCAACAGCCAACCCGAGGCGGTTTTCTCCCAAGCAGGCTTCTCAATCTTTTTACCGATGGAATCCACCCAGGTGCGATACGCGCGCGCCCCCACGTGCCAGTTTCCAGCATAAGGCATCACCACCATCGTTGGCAAGGCGTGCCGCTCTCCAGCCCGCACATAGAATTGGTGCTGGAACGCCGCGCCGAAAGTCTTCCTGTCAGGGTCGTAACGGGCGCTCAACACCTTGGCGCCGTAACGCGGATCATGGCTGCCGAAGTAGAGCCCTCCCGATTCTCCCGCGAAAGCGAACCACTGCATCGTGCCGCTTGCGCTCGGATAGACGACCGACACTGCCATTTTACCCGCCTGTTTGATCCAAGGACGCTGATCTTTTTCGTCTTGCGGCACCCGTCTGATACGCCAACCTAAACCGCTCGGCATTAGCAATGGAGTCCTCGAGAGGTCCGTACGGATGCCGTTGAAGACCGGTCCGGTGAAACCTTTGATAACCCACTCTTTCGTGCTATTGCGGAGTTCCCCTCCGATCTCAAAAGCACTGTCACTACGACGCACGGTCAGAGTAAGTTCGATGTCGTACATCTTCTTCCCGTCGGAAAGATTATCGTAGATCATTTTCAGACCGTCACGCGTCAGTTTGACTTTCGGCGCAGCCTGAGTTTGACTTTCCAAAACAACGTCTTCTTGCATGGTGCCACCCGAGATCGGTTCCAGCACAACAGCCCAATAGTGTTCTCCCGTCGCCTCGCTCGCCGGAGACGCAGAGACGGCAGGCGCAAGACTCAAGCCCTTCGAGTCTACACGCAAGCTACCCGCCTGCCCCTTGACTATAAAAGGCGTTTTTTCTGCCGCGAGAAGTGCCATTCCGCCCAGAAACATCCCCATCACGCACAATCCGATTCTATGCTCACCCATGTTTTCTATCCCCTTTCGCTTCGTTATCCTACCTACTTACCCTTAAGAATGATTTCTCCGACCTTATACCGCGGTGTACCGTCGCCGCCTTACAGTGCCGGACGTCGCCCTCGCCTATCAGCCGTGCAAGGTCATTGAAACGGTCGTTGGGCGCGGCATCGTGGTTGAGTGTGAAGTCGCTCCAATCCCCCCGTTTGCGGGAGGTTACCGGCATCCTTGAAATCGAACGTGCGCGGCAGTTGGTCCAGACCCAGCCCAATCACTTTCCTTTCCATTATCCCCCCTATTCTAAACGAGGGCCATCGTACGCAACGGCACAAGTTCGCGGAAACGTTCCTCGCCATAAACCTCGATCCGGTTCAACTCTGTCTTGAATCGGACGAAATCCTTTTTAATGAACGCGGAAACATCCTCCGCCTCATAGCTGGCGAGTTCATTGTTCAGAAAAGCATCGTGGTGTGTCGGCACAAATGTTTTGAAGCGGATGTTGTCGTGAACGAGCTGCGGAAACCCGGGGCGATCAAAGTAATTACTGACTCCACAAAAGAATAGGTCGCAGGTCGTTCCCTTAATCGCCGCAGAATCCAGATTCGACGTGCCAATATTCAGCAGCCGCAATCCATCGATATCGAAAAGGAACGCGAAGACCTCGCCGCAGAGATAGTGCGAGCGGGAGATCAATCCGGCAGGGACCTGCGTGTAGAACCCTGAACTTCCCACAGGCTCCTTGTGTTTGGAGCGGATGACCTTGACCGAAACTCCTTTGGCCAAATCGAACCGATGACCGTGATCAATGAGCGTGAGCTTGTTTTCCGGAACGCCTCGCGCCCGACAAATGTTCAGCGTGGTCTCCGAACCGTAGACTTGCGCACTGGTTTGCGCCACGACATGCGCAACGTCGATCAGGTGGTCCCAGTGCGAATGGGTCACCAAGACGGCATCGGCGCGGCCGATGTAGCGCGCCACGTTGGCGGGGTTGCTAATCGGCGCGGCATGGGCGCGCGACACACACGGATCGATAAGAATGGTTGCGGCGGGCAGACGCAATTCGAAGCCGTTGATTCCGAGCCAGCAGACGGTCGGAGGAGCCAGTGTCGCCCCTGAATACCGATAAGGCCGCGTGGGCGCGACGGAACCCAAGGCCAAGCCCGTCACCGAGGCGAGTCCACCTGCGGCAAAAGTTCGCCGAGACATTTTTACATCTGTTCTCATCTTCAAGACTCCTTCCCTCGTCTGTGTGTCCCTACGAACTCCCCTTAAGGGCGGGTGATCAGATACCAAAGTGACGCGTGAGCAGGATCGGTCGTCAGCCGAGACCCAACCATCGTGATCTCCGATACGACCTGCCCTTGCCCGTCCAACGCGTGCGCTTGCCAACCGCCTCCCGGCAATGTCAGCGTCAGCGGCACAGGCTCGGCGAGCGTCGGCCCTTCGCCCCAATCGCCAACAACACAGGTGCGCTTCTCGTCCCATTTCTGACCTTTGTTCTCCACACGCGCAACGGCAGTGAGCAGGAGCTTATGCGAATCGGCGACCTGCTTCCCGTCCATGGCAACCAGCGAAATGTCCGCATAGTTCCGCAATGTCCCCTTGCCGACCTTCAGTGCGATATCGCCCAGTCGGAAATCCCGACCGCCGACAGTGCCGATCAACAGACGCGCGGCCGGTGCGCTCACCTGCAGCGTCTCAGCTCCTTTGACCGAACGGTCGAACACGATCTCACCCGTGTCGCTCCTGAGTTCTGCTGCATCGCTTTCCGAGCTACCCGCAAGCCCCGCCTCGCCACCTTCGACGAGCCGGCAAGCCGCCTTGCGTCGCCAAACGTCGGACACTTCTCCCCTGAGCCCAACCAGTAGATCGGGAACCCCAAACCAAACGTTGCCGACCAGCCGGGAGGCGATCCCATCTTCCGGAACGGTAACCAGCAATTTCTCGCGTGCCGGGGCCACCAGACCTTGGCGGTAAAGGAGCGCCATCGAAGGAATCATGCACATCTGGCCGGCATGCCCCGTGGTAGCGAAATGGCTAAGGATGCGGCTGTGGCCCTGCGTGCCGCCCTGGAAATTATACCACGAGTACTCCGCGAAGCCCGCCCAGCCCTGGTAGGCGGCGAGCAGCGCCAGCAGAGGAAAGTTCTCCGACGCGTGATCGTTCGGCGGATTGAGGTCGAACTCGGTCATCAGAAACGGTTTTCCTTCCACGCGCCACAGCGCCGCACGTTCGATGCGGCCGAAGGCCCCTCCAACCATGGATTCATTTTGGATCGACCGGATGCTCCGGCCTTGGGCGTCCTTGCCCTCATGCGGATGACAAGGGTAACAATGCATGTCGACGGCATCGCCCAGCCGCCCTTCGCGCCGAAGCCCAGCCAAGCCGCCATAGCTTGCCTGGGTGCAGTAGATCAAGGCGTGCGCACCAAGTTCGTCCTTCAAAACGCGCTTCATCGCGGCCACGTAGCCGGCCTCGGCATCCATCAGGAACTTCAGGAAATCGGCTGTCCGGATCTGGCAGGCGGTGTCGGTGACCAGAGGCACTGACGCCTCCTCGACACGCTCATTTTCCCGCAGGCCGTCTGCTGGGAAGACGCCCTCTCGAACGGACACGTCTGCGAACTCGACGACACCTGTCTGCATTCCCGCAGAAAAGTTCAATCGACAAGGAATGTTGTCGGGATTCAAGACGGGGCAAATCACCGCATAATCACGCCACTCGCTTCTCAGCGCAACCTCAACGCCGCCGGCGACACGCTGCCAAGGCGCCCGCATCATCATTATGGCTATCGTGAGCTTTAGCCGCGCTCCGACTGCGGCGCGTGCGCGGAAGGAAACCGTGTACGTCTTGCCGTTGACGACCGACAGCTCTTTCGCGTAAGCCTGAACGTGCCAATCTTGCTTGCCAGGCTTGGTCACCTCCCAGCGCAGACTCCGGTGGCCGCTCACGGGATCCGTAACGAGCTGCGTTTTCGCCTCGGCGGGCGCCGTGTGCTGGAACTCCCAGCCTTGCTCCCTCTGCTTGAAATCACCGTTAGTCAGGATCTCCGGACCCTTCTGCGCAGCCCCGGACACGTTCCATGCCGCGCGCAGGCGATCGGTGCTCCCGTATTTGTTCTTCAGCCAAGCATTCCACTTGTCGGCGACAGGGTTGCTGAACGTTTCCGGCAGATCTGACAACTGGCTCCAGATCGAGAATAGGGTGTTTTCGTTGTTAAGTTCGATCACCGCTACGGCTGGGTCTTGCGCGTAGGACAGTCGCGTGTAGGGACTGACGTGACCGATCAGGTCGCGCGCATACCGCTTCTGGGACTCGATGTAGGGATCGTGGATAAGATCAATGCCCTTGCCGAAGCGGTGCACTTCCGCGGGCTGACCTGGATAAGGCCGACAGATGTGGAGGTTGATATCGACATAGATGCCGTTCTCTTTAAGTTGCGAAACGAACCAGTCGAACTGGTCAAGCTTCTCCGGGTTCAACGTCTGCATATCCGCGTTGAGGATGCCGATCGGGGCCCTGGCAAAATCGAAGTAGTGCAGACGGATGAAATTGAAGCCGAGCTGTTTGAGGCGGCGCGCCATGAGCGGCGCGTTCGCTTTAGGCGGCATCGGGTGGTAATCGCAGATGTTGGAGCCGAACAGGCGCACCTCTTCGCCGCGCCCGTTGACGATCCGCTCGCCGTCAGGGCGCAGAAAGCCGCGATTACCCGCAGGCTCCGGATTCAGGAAGGAAAGGTCGATCGGCGTGCCAGCCGTATATTCATTCGCCAAATCGGGTATGACAAACGGGAACCAGCCGTCGTGATCGACCTCCTGCGCGGAAAGCCCGCATGCCGTCACACATGCGAGAGACGCGGAGACGATTGCATGATTCAAAGTTTTCATAGTTGCGATTTTCCGGCGGGCATCAGAGCTCGGCCATTCCTAACGTGGGCTCCGCCCACAACCCTGAATCCTCCACTTTGCCCCGTTCCCAGTTGCCCTTTTTTGGAGTGCGGAACTTCAGTGCCGCTTTTTTCCGGCGAACTTCATTTCGCCGTCTGAACCTACAGCTTTCCTTCATCCCTCCTGCTTCGTACTCTTCGTGCCTTCGTGGTGAAGCAATTTGTTTTTTATTGCGGTTGTTGGTTTGTAAGGTACTAACGACCCTTTGCGACCAAGACCTTGCTCAGCGCGTGCCACCCGTCCGCGCCACGCCCTTTGATCCCCAGCCGAGGGTGACAAGGATTCATCCTTCACCGTCACAAACATCGCGTACGTCTCTGTTGCGCGGCTAGTACAACGCCTGCCGGCATCATTCCATCAATAACATCCATCCATCCCTTTCCATCGTAATCTCCAGTCTCAACGTCTGGCCCAAGCTTACGGCTTCGTCAGAATCCCCAATTTTCTCGCCCGCCAGTAAGCGGCCAAAAGATGGGCGGTCCGGCACGTGCCGATCCTCGCCATGTCCGACTCCATGATCGACGTGTACAAGAGCGTCTTCTGTTCGCCCGTGAAAGCGAAATCCTTTGCCATGAGCTGGGCGAGTGCCGCCTCGCCGCAGGCACAAAGTGACGACTTCTCCTCACCGCCGTTGATGCGGACCGCACGCTCCGCCGCCATCCGCGCCACCGGCTGCATGGCGTCAACCAATTTACCCTTCATGGCTGCGTCGGTTTCAAGTTCGAGTAGCAGTTCGAGCGACGTCTGCATCTGCAGCAGCGTGTAGGTCGGCATGAAAGCCCGTACCTGCGCCGGCGGCACCGACGGCAACGTCAAGGTCTCTTCCACGGCAGGCACCAGATACTCGCGGTACAGGCGGTAATACTTCTCATCGCGGGTGACGTCCCACGCCGCCGCATAGATCATCGGCAGGCGCGCCGCCTCGTGCGGCCGCACCTTCCACATGCGGCAGATGCCACGGGGATCGCGCGTGCCGTCGGCCCGCAAGAAATCGTAGTCGTTCTCGGGCGTGACGTTGCGGATCATCCGCTCGGCCATGTCTTTCAGCAGCGTGCGAATCTCCGCTTTCGTCTCTTCAGTACACAGCGGGCTGTGGTAGTACCGCCACAGTCCGTGGACGAAGTGCGTGACCTGATCCCTCGACGAAGTGATGCAGATACTTTTGCCGTCTTCGGCGCAGACGCCGCGGGCCACAAACCCGGGCACGCCGTGTGCCGTCGCACACGTTTTAAGGCCCTTGAAAACCTCCAGCGCACGTGCGGCCAGCGCGCCGTCGCGCATCACGTCATACCGGTCGGCCAGCATGGAGATCAACAGCCCACTGTAGATTGGGCAGTCTGCCATCCCCGCGCCGTAGCCCACCTTATGCTTTTCGGGATCGAGGAACCCGTTCTCGAAAAGGCTCGCTGGCGCCACGCGGTCCACCGGCGAGGCGTAGAAAAGATGCGTTTTCGGGGAGTAAAAGACCGTGCTGATCCGCTTCCAGGCTTGGTCCAGCCGATTGGCCATCTCTATGTATTGCGCGGCAGTAAAATCGTCCCGACGTTCGGCCGCTGACGCAACGGCCCCAAGCGCCAGCGCCACGCCGACAATATAATGAACATTCAAAAAGCTCATAAACCGACCAATCCCCGTTCTTACGGTCAACGAAAAGATTGCCCCCCTCCGCGCAAAGCCTATTCCTTACGGAAAACCAGCACCGCGAGACCATCGCGGCCCGCCTGTATCGACTGACCGCCGTCCGTCGCTGGCGAAACCTTCATTTCGCCCACGCTCTCGGACTCGATAAACGCGTAACCCGGCACGCGGATGCGGGTTGACTCCATTTTCTCCGCGCTCTGCGTCATCACGATCGCCAACCGGTTTCCGTTCACGAAACCGCGCGCCAACACCTTCGCATTATCGTTTACAATGCCGTCGGTGTCGGTGTAGCGGCCCAGGAGCAGCAGGTCCCCATATTTGTCCTTCAGACGATTGACTTTGGCGAGGTGCTGCTGATAATTCGGCGTCTTGTCGATCAAGTCTCGGCACCTGTAGATCTCGATATCGCTCCGCAAGCCTTTGAGCATGGAATGGTTCACGCGGCGCGGGATGTCCGTGTCATCCCTGATCTCGCGGTCGGAAATGATGACTTCAGGGAAGGTGTAGCGCCCCCACTCCGTGAACGCGCCAGGCCCATTCGCGCCCGTGATATTGTGGATATAGTCAACGTGCTGCGCCGTGACGTCTGTGAAACACTCGGTGCCGAGCGCGACGTCCGGGTTGCCCTTGGCGTCGAGATGGTCGTGGATCGCCTTGAGCGTGTCGGCCTTGTCGGCCATGATCCGCGTGTTCGGCAACGGAAACTCACCGCTCACGTCCCAATCGGTCGACGGCTCGCAGTAGCCGAGCTGGTCGTAGAATACGCTGTCCGCGCCGAACGCTATCGCACGGTCGGCCATCGCCAGCAACCGTTTCCGCCACTCCGGTCGGAGGGTGTTCGCGACCACGAACGTCCGAGCGTTGTAGTGTCCAGTGAAGGTCCCCATGCCCTTGAACCGGTACTGCTCGGTGTACTGCGCGCCGTAGTTATCGCGATAGCAGATCTTCTGCCCTTCCCCCGAGCGGTAAAACGCGCTCTCCTCGTCGATCAACTTGCCGTTAAAATAGAGCAACAAACGGCCGCCGTTCTTCCGGAAGGAACCAATCGCCGCCGCCCAGCCGGCATCTCCGCCTTGCGCCGGGTCAGTCATCCAATAGGAGTCAGGATAACCGTTGTCCATCCCACTCTGCCACCAGGCGAACGCCAGCACGGACTCCACGCCGACGGTCTCACCGGCCCTACGCATGCGTCCGTCCAAATCGGCGAACGTAAAGAACCGCTCGCCATACTGGTGCGTGAAGATCACCCGTTGCCAACCTTTCATCAGCCGCACCCACTTTGGGACCTCGCGCTGATGCCACCATGTATCCACCCATTTCCGATAGATCTTGGAGGTTTGGTGCCAGCTCCCTGAGTAAGGCGCAATCACGTTCGCATCGCACGACCATTTCTGCCCTGCCATACAATTCGGATATTTATAGAGCCCTGCCTCCAACACCGTGAACGCGCCCGCTTCGTCGGGATACACCCGCAGACCGTGCCACGTGTCTTGGAAGGTCAGATCATGGCAACCGAAGTATAACCCCTGGGTCTCGCCCACAAATGCGAAGCAGTTTCCCCACGTATGGCTCGGATACTTCTGATCAATTTGCCGGTAATACTGCGATGGAGCCATGTAGGGCGGATTATTGCCGGCAGCCACGATCCGCTTCTTCGGCTCCGGAATCAGTTGCCCGCCAGCAAACGTGGTGAGCAACTTATCCCCCTCCGCTATACGGCAGTCGTTCACCAAGGGGAAGTGTAATTCGCGGATGATCGTGTGCGGCTCGTCGTTGGACACCTCGGAACCGAAACGCACCAAGCCTCCCTCGATCCGGACAGTCAGCGTCAGCCGCATGTTCAACTCAGCCCCGCGCGACTTCAGCGCATTGTAGCGGAATTCGATCCGCCCATCCTCTTGGCGCACCTGGGGGACATTGTCCCTCGCCAAAACCTCGATCTCTTTTTCGCCTCCCTTGCGATCAAAATAAAGCCGCCACAGCGGACGACCTCCTGCGTATTCCTGGCCGGTCTGAGCGTTCTTGAGCGACGTCAGGTTTCCTTTCGCATCCACCGCGACCTCAACGCCACCGCTTTTGAGCGCAAACGTCTGTGCGCTCACACTCAAAGAGATGCCCGCCACCGTGGCCGCCAACATCCATCCTCGTCCTCTATTCGCCTTCATATCGTCACCTTACCTATCGGAACGCGCATCTGCGAGTCCTCAGTGTTGGACACGCAAACGCGGGCCCCTCCCATTTTTCCGACAATTCCGCTCAGCTCCGCCCGCATTTCACTGCGCCTCCACTGCCTTAGCAGGCGCGTGAACCACAAAAGAAGAAATTCCCAACGCGCCCCCCTCGGGCAACAGCGTAAGCGTGTGCGGGCCGTTCAAGCAACCCTGCATCAGCAAAGTGCGCGCATCGGCGGGCTTCGGCTCATACGTGCTACAGAACATCGGATACGCCTTCCACGTGACCTTGAAGCCTTCCGGCAGCGTCGTCTTCTTGTAGCCCAGGGTCCAGGCCACACGCCAGTCTTTCGGCTCTATGATCGCCCGACCCGAGCGCGACACAAAACGAACTGTGCTCCAACCTTCGCCGTCCTCGCCTGTGACGCGGCCCTGCAACTTGTAGTGTATATTCTTGCCGTCCGGCGTCGAGTCGGGCAGGCAGGTTAACGTCCACTCCTCCTCGACCGGAACCTTCTCGAAAGCTATATTATTGATAGCCGGCATCCAGATTCCGGCCGGACCTATACTCGGCCGCGAAATCGCCCACAGCTCCTTTACACTGTCCATCGGTTGGCCGTCGAGCAGCACTTTGGCTTTCGTACCAGCCGCGCCCGTACCGTCCGAGACAGCCACCACACGGTTACCCGTCAACGTCAGCGTCAAGCTACCATCCGCGCCCTTCTTCACCGCAGGATCGTTTGCCAAAACGGTCGTGATCGTGCCGGACGAGACCGGTTCGCCGCACGCGCCCGGCACGCGGACCAATTCCTCGCCGACGAACTTGGCATAGACATCACAGCCGACAGGCTTGAGATGGATCGAGTCTGACAAAAGATTGGTCACAGCCAGATTGTTCGAGGTCAGATAGTCGCACCACTTCTTGCGAAGATCGATCTTAAGCGTGTGGTATTTGTCCGCAACCTCAAGGATTTTTAGAGAACGCTCATCATATTGCTTGAGCAGCATATCGACCTTTTCGTTCGCGCTGAGATGGCTGGTCCAAAGCACGATTTCGGCCGTGGTCCGCTCGCGCACGCGCCTTACGATCTCCTCATACTTGTCTGTCGGCCCGTAGACATGAAAGAAAAGAAGGTCGGGATACCACGGATACAGGTCGTGGTCTGCCGTGCGGATCAGCACGTCGGACTGGTAGCCACCAATCGCCAAGTTACGGAACTCGAACTTCACCGAGGGGTAGCGAGTCTGCAACTGCTTCTGCACGGTTTGCGTCCATGCCTGCGCCGTGATCGATTGCCCGTAGAACAGCACCCGCACGTGCGCCGGATGCTCAACCGTTGATTCCTCAAGCGCCTTCATCGTGCGCTGGATGTAGACCGCCGTCGGATTGTCCGCCGCCGACACGCCCAGCGACAGCGCCGCCAACACAGAAACGAGAGCCCCGATCCCAGTTGTCTTCATCCCGCTTTCCTTTTCTAACAATGAACTCTCAACCCTCAACATGCAACTTAACAATTGAACGATGTGCGTTATACGTTGGATGTTAAGCGTGCGTTTATCCTTATCTACTTACTTGCTCACGATCAGCGTGACCGGTTTGGCTGTAATCCTCAGGCTCGGCAGGGTCACAAGCCCATCGTCATCGGCCTGAACCTCACCTTTCGCAGCGCCGAACATCCAGCGCAGCGTCTCGCCCGGCTTGACCTTGAACGCTTGGAGCCGCCGCAGACTGACGGTTGCGGTGGCCTCGGACGGGATTACAAAGGACGTTTTGAGCGTTGCGGAATCCGTTAGAAAGAGAGAGACCTCAACCTTTTTACGCGTATCGGCAAGCGTCTTCCAGCGGAAGAAGGCGTTGACTTGGCCGGGTTTCTTGTCCGTAAGTTTGGCCGGCCACGGCAGCGGGTCGTTCGTCGAAGCGTCGGTAAAGACCGGATACAGTTCGTTTTTCTTCACGTCCAGCCAGTCGAACGAGTGGACCAGATCGTTAACCGCCAAGATTTTCTCGTTGTTGTTTGCGTGGCCGAACGGCCCCCAATAGAAGTAGAGCTGATACTTGCGCGCGTTCATGGCACTGACGAAATCCTGGTGGTTGGTCGACCACGAGTCGTTCGGCGCGGAGTAGTCGACACAGACCGGCGGATCGGGCAACACTGTGTACGCAGGCAGCGGCCTGCACGGCGGGAAGCCCATACGACTGGAGACGTGTTCCACACGCGCGGGCACATTCGCCTTGATCGCAGCGAAGACATCCCCGTGCCGCATGCCGATGCCCAGTGTACCGCTGCCGCCCATGGAGTTGCCGCACAGATAGACGCGATCAGGTTCGATGCCATACGTCCTGATCACCCACCGCACCGTGTCCATAACCCGCTTCTCGGTGGGGCCGACGTCCGGCCCCTTGTAAGTCTGGATGCCCCACCACCAGTCACCCTTGTTGGCGCGACAGTCCAGATAGAGCGCGTAAAAATCCTCGGGTGAGTGGTAGATGTCGTGGTTGCCCGGCGTCAGCGTACACTGCAGGCAGGAGTTGACGTCGTGTCCAGCCGAATGCAGAACCACGTAGAGCGGCGCCTTTTTTCGCTCCAGCTTCGGATGCAACACGAAAAACGTGTCCGTTTGAGGCTTCGCATATCCCCACGCATCCCGAACGCCGTTCGTGAACACCTCCAGCTTTCTTCCAAGGTGCTCTATTTCCCGCGCCTTCTGGGGCACCCACGCATCAGCCTTTAAACCGAGCGAGCCGACCAAAGCCAGACCCAGCAAAACCACGCTTCTCTTCATTTAAAAACCTCGTTTGTCTTTTACCGTCAAAGCCGAACGGGCGGGGTTTAGACACCAAGCCCTAAACGCTTGTGTCGAACGCACCAGCCACAGGTAGGGCCGGTTCGTCGGCCCGGACACGTTTGGTATCACAGAAGTAAACCATGAACCCCGCACCTCCTGCAACCTTGTCTTTTTTCGAATCACTCCCGCCGCAGCAGCTCGGTACGGCCCTTGATGCGGAGCTCGATCCGCTTGTTTTCGCCCTGCGCGGTCACGCTCTTGACCACGGCCTTGTTGAGCACCGCTTCGTCCACCAGCCCCGCAGGCACGACGACGGTCCTCCGCTGTTCGCGAGCCGCATCGCCCGGCAACAGCGTCAGCCGCACGAGATGTCCGCCCTTCACGTCTGCCTCCACGGCCAGATCGCCATGACAGGCAAGCTTGAACGCATACTCCTTCCACGCCTCGGGCGCGCCCTGCGCGATCAAAATGCGATCTTCGCGGTTCTGCACCAGCATCTGATTCAGCGCATAGACGATATTACCCGACGCGGTCGAGAACCACGGCGTACGCGAAACCTTCTCCTCGTTGATCTCGAACATTTCGCCGAAGCAGCCCGCGCCGGACGCCGCCTCATCAAGCATCTTAACCGGCTCCGATTTATCACCCAACTCGGCCAGAGCCGCTGCCATCCACCCCAGATACCATGCGCACACTGAAGTGCCCGTTTGGTACATGTTTCCGAAGGCCCGGCCGTTCTTCAGATAGTGATAAACCGCATTGCGCTGTCGCTCGCTTGTTTCATCGAAAACCGGATACGGAAAGAGACCACCCAACGACGCCACGCTCTCATCCTTACAACCGGCATACGGAACATAACGGTTTCCCTCGAAGGGAAGCGATTCGCGCAACTTTGTGGCCGTGCGCTGCCACGCCGCCGCCTCAGCAGCCTCCGCTTTGAGTAAAACGGCCGCCCGCGATCCCGCTTCCAGCGTGTAGATCGCTCCACACGATGTCATGAACGGATTGAGCTTGGCTGGGCCCAACCTCTCCAAATCAGTGCATTTTCCGATGAACATGCCTCCGTCCGGCGACTCATAAACCATATTGGCAAAGAAAAACCTTGCACACTCCCTGATCACTGGATAGCCAGTCTTCTCTAAGTACGTCAAATCATCGGTGTAGAGGTACTGAAACCACGCCGCAAGGGCTATGTTCGACATGTGAAAAACGTGTTCCATCCAGAACCCGGGCGGTGCGGCCTCGGTCGAATCCTCCAGCGTCTCCCAAGGATAACGAGCGCCGAACATCCCCTCCTTGCCGTAATGAGCGGCGCGGTAGAGCGCCGTTTTCAGGCCGTCATGACGGAACTCTGGACCGCGCCTGGCGATATCGCGATGATTGCTGCTGACCAGCGCTTGATAGCAAAACATCTCGTCCCAGCCGAAAAAGCGCCCGGCCCAGTGCGTATTGAAGACGCCGACAGGAAAAGACCACT
>JAEAMG010000317.1_pt1 | contig 63596 bp, 52 predicted proteins | sample 8958741 | NCBI WGS metagenome assembly JAEAMG01 (sample SAMN16933256, study PRJNA681125) | bioreactor sludge metagenome | isolation source: anaerobic bioreactor treating anionic surfactant - SDBS | place: India: Bengaluru | collected 2019-02-28 | reverse complement strand
CGAAACCCCATTTGCGAAAGCAGGTGGGGTTTTGTTTTGCTCGGTCGAAAAGTGCCCTAAAATTTCTGGGTGAATTCATGAATGTTCTCAGCGATAAATTTGCTGCAGTCGTCCCATTTTTTCCTACTCGTAAAGCGTCGGTTTCCCCAGAGCCTGCATCGCATCAATAGATGCGCTGACACGCTTCTGAATCCTGATGAGTTCTGGCGCGGGCGGCATTCGTCCATCACGTGAAGCAGTATCCCCGCTCGAAGCCCGAGCGGTGCTTTGGGTGGGCTTTGAGATAATCAGGAGGGGGGTTTTTAGCGGCCTTGCAAGGCCTCTGAGTGGGCTCGCTGGACTTTATGGTGGCTGGGGAGGCGGATGGTGCTAACTCGCTCTCTGGGCGCCGTTGCGGCCTCAGGGCGCTTTTCTATAGACGAAAAAAAAGACCTTGAAATTCAAGGTCTTTCTTTAAGATGGTGCCCCGAGGGAGACTCGAACTCCCACTCCTTTCGAAAACGGATTTTGAATCCGCCGCGTCTACCAATTCCGCCATCAGGGCTCAATGGCGGCGAAGTATAGAGATGAGATTACCGTTGGTCAATCACGTTTCATGGTCTATTTTCACTATTTCCGCTAGACTTCCCGGCCCTGCTAGACGAACCCCATCATGCGCGTTGCTGACTTTACTTTTGAACTCCCTGATTCGTTGATTGCTCGCCACCCTTTGGCCGAGCGTCGCGCCAGTCGACTGCTGACCCTGGACGGGGCCAGCGGCACCCTTGCACACCGTCAATTCACTGATTTGCTTGAGCATTTGCGTCCGGGCGATCTGATGGTGTTCAACAATACCCGGGTAATCCCGGCGCGTCTGTTTGGCCAGAAAGCATCCGGCGGCAAGTTGGAAATTCTGGTGGAGCGAGTGTTGGACAACCATCGTGTGCTGGCCCATGTACGCTCCAGCAAGTCGCCGAAACCGGGGTCGAGCATCCTGATTGACGGCGGTGGCGAAGCCGAGATGGTTGCGCGTCATGATGCGCTGTTCGAACTCCGATTCGCCGAAGAGGTTCTGCCGTTACTGGAGCGCGTCGGCCATATGCCATTGCCTCCTTATATCGACCGTCCCGACGAAGACTCGGACCGCGAGCGCTATCAAACGGTCTATTCCCAGCGCCTCGGTGCAGTTGCTGCGCCGACTGCCGGGCTGCATTTTGACCAGTTGCTGCTGGATGCGATTGCCGCCAAGGGCGTCGAGACGGCCTATGTGACCCTGCACGTGGGGGCCGGCACGTTTCAGCCGGTGCGTGTGGATAACATCGAGGATCACCATATGCACAGCGAATGGCTGGAGGTCAGCCAAGACGTTGTGGACGCGGTTAACGCCTGCAAGGCGCGTGGCGGGCGGGTGGTTGCGGTGGGCACCACCAGCGTGCGCTCCCTGGAGAGCGCGGCGCGAGATGGCGTGCTCAAACCGTTCAGTGGCGACACCGATATCTTTATTTACCCAGGCCGGCCGTTTCATGTGGTCGATTGCCTGGTGACCAACTTCCATTTGCCGGAATCCACGTTATTGATGCTGGTGTCGGCCTTCGCGGGTTATCCCGAAACAATGGCGGCGTATAAAGCAGCCATCGACAATGGATACCGTTTTTTCAGCTACGGTGATGCGATGTTTATCACCCGTAATCCGGCGCCGCGCGGCCCTGAGGAACAACTATGAGTCGTATGTCGTTTGAATTGCTCGCCACTGACGGCAAAGCCCGTCGCGGCCGCCTGACGTTTCCGCGCGGTACGGTAGAGACCCCGGCGTTCATGCCTGTGGGCACCTACGGCACCGTCAAAGGCATGCTGCCGCGTGACATCGTCGCCACCGGCGCCGAGATCATCCTCGGCAACACCTTCCACCTGTGGCTGCGGCCAGGCACTGAAGTGATCAAGAAGCATGGCGACCTGCATGACTTCATGAAGTGGCAGGGCCCGATCCTCACGGACTCGGGTGGTTTCCAGGTGTTCAGCCTGGGCGCCATGCGCAAGATCAAGGAAGAGGGCGTGACCTTTGCCTCGCCGGTGGATGGTTCCAAAGTGTTCATGGGGCCGGAAGAGTCCATGCAGGTGCAACGCGACCTGGGCTCCGACATCGTGATGATTTTTGACGAGTGCACGCCGTACCCGGCTGACGAAGATGTCGCACGGATTTCAATGGAGTTGTCGCTGCGTTGGGCCCAGCGCTCGAAGAACGCACACGGTGATAATACCGCTGCGCTGTTCGGTATCGTGCAGGGCGGTATGCATGAAAGCCTGCGCAAACGCTCGCTGGAAGGCCTCGACAAGATCGGCTTTGACGGCTTGGCCATCGGCGGTTTGTCGGTGGGCGAACCCAAGCACGAGATGATCAAGGTCCTGGACTACCTGCCAGGCCTGATGCCCGCTGACAAACCTCGTTACCTTATGGGCGTTGGCAAACCCGAAGATCTCGTAGAGGGTGTGCGCCGCGGTGTGGACATGTTCGATTGCGTGATGCCAACCCGTAATGCCCGCAATGGGCATCTGTTCATTGATACAGGCGTGCTGAAGATCCGTAACGCGTTCCATCGCCATGATGATTCGCCGCTGGATCCCACCTGTGATTGCTACACCTGCCAGAACTTCTCCCGTGCTTATCTGCACCATCTGGACAAATGCGGGGAAATGCTGGGTAGCATGTTGAATACCATCCACAATTTGCGTCACTACCAAGTCCTGATGGCTGGTTTGCGCGAGGCTATTCAACAGGGTACATTGGCCGCCTTCGTCGATGCCTTCTATGCCAAGCGCGGGCTCCCTGTGCCGCCCTTGGACTGAGTTTTCCGACCCTAAGATTCACTATTTGCAACTGGAGTGCTAAATGAGCTTTTTTATCTCTAACGCCATGGCTGACGCCGCTGCGCCTGCTGCTGCCGGCCCTATGGGCGGTGGTTTCGAGTGGATTTTCCTGGTCGGCTTCCTGGTCATCTTCTACCTGATGATCTGGCGCCCACAGGCCAAGCGCGCCAAAGAGCAGAAGAACCTGCTGGGCAGTCTGCAGAAAGGTGACGAAGTTGTGACCACTGGCGGTATTGCCGGCAAGATCACCAAGGTTTCCGATGCTTTCGTGATTCTGGAAGTCTCCGACACCGTAGAAATGAAGTTCCAGAAAGGCGCCATCGCCGCCACGCTGCCAAAAGGCACGCTCAAAGCGATCTAAGTTCCAACCTTTACCAATCGACGGGGCGCGCAAGGCGCCCCGCGTTATAAGCGGGCGGCGTGATGCTGAACAAATACCCTCTGTGGAAATACGTACTGATCCTGGCGGTGCTGGCGATCGGTTTTATTTATTCCGCTCCCAATCTTTACCCTGATGACCCGGCGATCCAGATCACTGGCGCCAGCACTTCGCTGCAGGTCAACCAGGCTGATCTGGAACGCGCGAGCAAGGCACTGACCGACGCGGGCATCCAGGTTAAAGCGGCAACATTGGCAGCTGGTGCGAAGGGCGGGTTGTTGCGCCTGACCAAGCAAGAAGACCAATTGCCGGCAAAAGATGTCGTGCGCAAGGCCATGGGTGACGACTATGTTGTCGCGCTCAACCTGGCACAGACCACTCCGGCCTGGTTGCGCAGCATTGGCGCGCACCCGATGAAGCTGGGTCTGGACTTGTCCGGTGGTGTGCACTTCCTGCTGGAAGTCGACATGGACAAAGCCCTCGACGCGCGCCTGAAGGTCTACGAAGGCGACGTGAAGAGCCTGCTGCGTAAAGAGAAGCTGCGTTATCGCAGCCTGCCGCAGCTCAACGGTGCCATCCAGCTTGGCTTCTCTGACGAAGCCTCCCGCGAACAGGCCCGTGCGCTGATCCGCAAGAATTTCAACGATTTCGACATCGTACCGGCCGACCTGAACGGTCAGGCTGTACTGCGTCTGGCGATGAGCCCTGCCAAAATCGCGGAAATCCGCGAATACTCCATCAAGCAGAACTTGACCACAGTACGTAACCGCGTCAACGAGCTGGGTGTGGCTGAGCCGATTGTCCAGCGTCAGGGCGCCAACCGCATCGTGGTTGAGCTGCCGGGCGTGCAGGACACCGCTGAAGCCAAGCGTATCCTGGGTAAAACCGCCAACCTGGAGTTCCGCCTCGCGGCTGAGCCGGGTGCTTCCCGTGCAACTTCCGAAGAGTTTGAGTTCCGTGAAGGCAACCGTCCTCCAGCACTGATCGAGCGTGGCTTGATCATCACCGGTGACCAGGTGACTGACGCCAAGGCCGGTTTCGGTGAGCATGGTACCCCTGAAGTGAACATCCGCCTGGATGGTCACGGTGGCGAACTGATGAGCCGCGCCACACGCAGCAACGTTGGTCGCAGTATGGCGGTGATCTTCATCGAGCAGCGCCCGGTCACCACCTACACCAAGCAAATGGTCAACGGCGTCGAGAAAGACGTGCCGGTGCAGACCTTCAAGGAAGAGAAGAAGATCATCAGCCTGGCGACCATCCAGTCGCCGCTGGGTGCTCAATTCCGCATCACCGGCCTGAACGGCCAAGGCGAATCCTCGGAGCTGGCCCTGTTGCTGCGTGCCGGTGGCCTGGCTGCACCGATGTACTTCGCTGAAGAACGTACCATCGGCCCGAGCCTAGGGGCTGACAACATCACCAAGGGTATCGACGCGGCCTTGTGGGGCATGCTGTTCGTGTCGCTGTTCATCATCGCCATCTACCGCTTCTTCGGCATCATTGCCACCGTGGCCCTGGCGGGCAACATGGTGATGCTGCTGGCCCTGATGTCGCTGCTGGGCGCTACGCTGACCCTGCCAGGTATCGCCGGTATCGTACTCACCATGGGTATGGCGGTAGACGCCAACGTGCTGATCTTCTCGCGGATTCGTGAAGAGATCGCCGCCGGCATGACCGTGCAGCGTGCAATCAACGAAGGCTTCGGCCGGGCATTTACTGCGATTCTTGACTCCAACCTGACCACATTGCTGGTCGGCGGGATTCTCTTTGCCATGGGCACCGGCCCCGTCAAAGGTTTTGCGGTAACCATGTCCCTCGGTATCTTTACCTCGATGTTCACGGCCATCATGGTGACCCGCGCAATGGTCAACCTGATCTTTGGCGGGCGTGACTTCAAGAAGTTGTGGATTTAAGGGGCTACCATGTTACGTACAATCAACTTCATGGGCGTTCGCAACGTTGCGTTCGGCGTCACCGTGCTCCTTACCGTTCTGGCGTTGTTCAGCTGGTTCCATAAGGGCCTGAACTACGGTCTGGACTTCACCGGCGGTACGCTCATCGAGCTGACCTATGAGAAGCCGGCCGACGTTACCCTGGTGCGCAATGAGCTGGTCAAGGCCGGTTATCACGAAGCCATCGTGCAGAGTTTTGGTGCGACCACCGACCTGCTGGTGCGCATGCCTGGCGAAGACCCGCAACTGGGTCACCAGGTAGCCGAAGCCTTGCAGAAGGTAGGTGGCGACAACCCGGCGTCGGTCAAGCGCGTCGAGTTCGTGGGCCCGCAAGTGGGTGAGGAGCTGCGCGACCAGGGCGGCCTGGGCATGCTGATGGCGTTGGTCGGCATCATGATCTACCTGGCTTTCCGCTTTCAGTGGAAGTTCGGTGTCGGCGCCATTGTGTCGCTGATCCACGACGTGGTCGTGACCGTTGGTATCCTGGCGTACTTCCAGATCACCTTCGACCTGACCGTGCTGGCGGCTGTACTGGCGATCATTGGTTACTCCCTCAACGACACCATCGTGGTATTCGACCGGGTTCGTGAGAACTTCCGTGTACTGCGCAAGGCGTCGTTGATCGAGAACATCAACATCTCCACCACCCAGACCCTGCTGCGGACCATGGCGACGTCGATCTCCACCTTGCTGGCGATCGCGGCACTGATGATCTTCGGTGGCGACAACCTGTGGGGCTTCTCCCTGGCGCTGTTCATCGGCGTTCTGGCGGGCACCTACTCGTCGATCTACATCGCCAACGTGGTGCTGATCTGGCTGAACCTCAACAGCGAAGACTTGATCCCTCCTGCCGCCACTGGCAAGGAGGTCGACGACCGCCCTTGATGGGCGCTTGTTGATCTGCTGTTACAAAGAAGGCACGAGTATTGAACTCGTGCCTTTTTTTTTGCTCCAAGGCTGGGTATAGCGCGGATCTTTCGGTCCGTTTGTGATGGTCAGGAGGTTCAACGTGAACAAGTCGTTACTGGTTGGTGCGGTATTGGGTGCTGTCGGTGTAACTGCCGGGGGTGCTGTTGCCACCTACAGCCTGGTAAAAAGCGGCCCTGAGTATGCGCAAGTGCTGGCGGTGCAGCCGGTGAAAACCCAGATTAAAACGCCTCGTGAGGTCTGCAAGGACGTCGCAGTGACCCGGCAGAAGCCAGTGCAGGATCAGCATCAAATCGTCGGTACTGTGGTTGGTGCGCTGGCCGGTGGCCTGTTGGGTAACCAGGTCGGTGGCGGTAACGGCAAGAAGCTGGCCACCGTGGCCGGTGCGGTTGGTGGTGGTTATGCGGGTAACAAGGTTCAGGAAGGCATGCAGAACCGTGATACCTACACCACAACGCAGACTCGCTGTAACACCGTCAACGACATCAGCGATAAGGTAGTCGGCTACGACGTGCGTTACACCTTGGATGGCAAGGAAGGTTCGGTGCGCATGGATCGTGATCCGGGCGGCCAGATTCCGGTCGACAAGGAAGGGCGTCTCGTCCTGGGCCAGAATCAGCAGTAATTCCAAGGCCTGGTTCAATTCAAAGTGTGGGGGGGCTTACTGGTATTTAAGCCCGCAGCAAAAACCAGGCATAAAAAAAGCACCCCTCGGGGTGCTTTTTTTGTGCTCGCTCGCTTAGCGCTTCAGCGAGGCCGGCAGGTGCGGCTGGATCGCCGTCAATACCGCTTTGAAGCATTTGGTGTTGCCGGCAACCACGTGGCCTTTTTCCAGGAAGTCATGACCGCCAGTGAAGTCGCTCACCAGGCCACCGGCCTCTTGGATCAGCAGGGCGCCTGCAGCCATGTCCCACTCGGACAGGCCTGACTCCCAGAACGCATCAAAACGACCGGCAGCCACGTAAGCCAGGTCCAGGCTTGCCGCGCCAGCGCGACGGATGCCGGCGGTCTGGCCAACCAGGGCGCGGAACATGCCCAGGTAGTTCTCCAGGTTGTCCATCTGGTCGTCACGGAACGGGAAGCCGGTACCCAGCAGGGCGCCGTCCAGGCTGGTGCGACCGCTGACGCGCAGGCGACGACCGTTCAGTTGGGCGCCACGGCCACGGCTGGCGGTGAATTCTTCCTGGCGAACAGGGTCGAGTACTACAGCGTGTTCCAGGCGGCCACGGTATTTGCAGGCAATGCTGACAGCAAAGTGTGGGATGCCGCGCAGGAAGTTGGTGGTGCCATCCAGTGGGTCGATGATCCACAGGTAGTCTTCGCCTTCGCCGCTGCCTTTGTGCAGGCCGGTTTCTTCACCGAGGATGCCGTGGGTAGGGTAGGCCTTGCGCAGAGCGTCGATGATTTTCTGTTCGGCGGCGCGATCCACCTCGGATACATAATCCTTGGCGTCTTTTTCGTCGACCTTGATGGTATCCAGGCGCTCGATGGAGCGGAAGATCAATTCACTGGCGCTGCGGGCGGCGCGCAGCGCGATATTCAGCATGGGCTGCATGGATGTGTCACCTAAGGTTGTTAAAGAAAGCCGAGCATTCTAGCAGAAACTTTCTTCAGGTGAAGGACGACGTTAGCTTTCATGGCATAACCTTAGGCTGTTCTGTAAGATTTGCTCCCCTTTCCCGTGTCCGAGAGCGCCTACCTTGCTGCAAAACATTCGTGTCGTCTTGGTCAATACCAGTCATCCCGGCAATATCGGCGGTGTGGCGCGAGCCATGAAAAACATGGGGCTGACGCGCCTGGTGCTGGTCGAGCCGCGCGTGTTCCCACACCACGAAGCCGATGCCCGAGCATCCGGTGCCAATGACATCCTGGAAAAAGCCCAGATCGTTACCACTTTGGAAGACGCCTTGGTCGGCTGCAACCTGGTGCTCGGCACCAGTGCCCGTGACCGCCGCATTCCCTGGCCACTGCTGGATCCGCGTGAGTGCGGCACCAAAGTGGTGGAAGAGGCTGCCGGCGGCGCTGAAGTTGCCCTGGTGTTTGGCCGTGAAGACTCTGGCCTGACCAATGAAGAGCTGCAGCGATGTCATTATCACGTGCACATTCCATCAGACCCTGAGTTCAGCTCGCTGAACCTCGGGGCAGCGGTGCAGGTGTTGAGTTATGAAGTGCGCATGGCCTGGCTGGCCGCTGAAGGTCAGCCGAGCAAGGTTGAGAAGGATGAAGTGGCGTCGACCAAGAGTAGCGAGTTGGCCACCATGGATGAGCTGGAGCGGTTCTATGAGCACCTGGAGCAAACCCTGGTGGCCATCGAATTCCTCGATCCGGAAAAACCGCGGCACTTGATGGCGCGCCTGCGTCGCCTGTATGGGCGCAGCTCGGTCAGTCGAGCGGAAATGAATATATTGCGTGGCATCCTCACGGAAACCCAGAAAGCGGCCCGTGGCGAGCTTCTTAAGCGGAAGGATTAAAAATGTTCGAGCGTTTGCGAGAAGATATCCAGAGTGTTTTTCACCGTGATCCGGCGGCGCGCAACGCGTTTGAAGTGCTGACCTGCTATCCAGGCATGCACGCGATCTGGATCCATCGCCTGTCCGGTGCCTTGTGGAATATGGGCTGGAAATGGCTGGCGCGGCTGGTGTCGAACTTCGGCCGCTGGTTGACCGGGATCGAAATTCACCCAGGTGCCAAGGTGGGGCGTCGCTTCTTTATCGATCACGGTATGGGCATCGTCATTGGCGAGACTGCCGAGATTGGTGACGACGTGACCTTGTACCAGGGCGTGACATTGGGGGGCACCAGCTGGAACAAGGGTAAGCGCCACCCGACGCTGGAGGATGGCGTGGTGGTGGGCGCGGGCGCCAAGGTGCTTGGTCCGTTCACGGTAGGGGCTGGCGCCAAAGTCGGCTCCAACGCTGTGGTGACCAAGGCTGTGCCGGCCGGCGCCACCGTGGTGGGTATTCCCGGGCGGATCATCGTCAAGCCGGAAGTGGGTGACGAGCAGGAGGCCAAGCGCAAGGCCATGGCCGAGAAAATCGGATTCGATGCCTACGGTGTCAGCGAAGACATGCCCGACCCGGTCGCACGTGCTATCGGCCAGTTGCTTGACCACCTGCAAGCGGTGGACGGCAAGCTGGACGGTATGTGCGGCGCGTTGAAGGAGTTGGGCAGCAGCTACTGTGCGAAAGACCTGCCTGAGCTGCGCGAAGAGGACTTCGCCGAGATCAAGGACGAAGCTACAACCAAGGCCGGCTGAGATCTCACATTCGCTGCAAAAACCATGTGGGAGGGGTCCTCGATGGCCATCTGTCAGTCACTCAATATATTGACTGATCCACCGCTATCGGGGGTAAGCCCCTTCCCACATTTGATCTCCATTGGTCTCGATATCGAGCCATCGCCCCGCTGCCGCTGTTCGTCCCTGCCCCACCCTGCTATGATTCGCGCGCCCTTTTTGCGGGTAATCCTGACTAAAGTACTAGGTCTTATAGTTGACTTAAATACTCGGGAATCGCATACTTGCTCCCATTCTGAAACACCTTGGTACTTGTCCATGAGACTGACTACAAAAGGCCGATACGCGGTAACCGCCATGCTTGACCTGGCCTTGCACGCGCAAACTGGGCCGGTGTCCCTGGCCGATATCTCCGAGCGCCAAGGCATTTCCCTGTCCTACCTCGAGCAACTGTTCGCCAAGTTGCGCCGTAGCAATCTGGTCTCCAGCGTACGTGGGCCGGGCGGCGGCTATCAACTGTCCCGTGACATGCAGGGCATCCAGGTAGCTCAGGTGATCGACGCGGTCAACGAATCCGTCGATGCGACCAAATGCCAGGGCCTGGGTGACTGCCACGCCGGCGACACCTGCCTGACGCACCACTTGTGGTGTGACTTGAGCCTGCAGATCCATGAGTTTTTGAGTGGTATCAGCTTGGCTGATCTTGTGACTCGCCGTGAGGTGCAAGAAGTAGCCCAGCGTCAGGACCAGCGCCGTTGCAACACCAAGGCGCCGCGTCTGGACAAGATCGAAGCGTCCGCCGTCGAGTGACAGCCGAAGAGCTAACGGCACGCCAGCCAGCCTGATTTAGGAGAAAGTCCATGAAATTGCCGATTTACCTTGATTACTCAGCGACCACCCCGGTTGATCCGCGTGTCGCGCAAAAGATGAGCGAATGCCTGTTGGTCGACGGAAACTTCGGCAACCCGGCCTCCCGTTCCCACGTGTTCGGCTGGAAAGCCGAGGAAGCGGTCGAGAACGCTCGTCGCCAGGTCGCTGACCTGGTTGGCGCAGACCCGCGCGAAATCGTCTGGACCTCCGGTGCCACCGAATCCGACAACCTGGCTATCAAGGGCGCGGCGCATTTCTACGCGACCAAAGGCAAGCACCTGATCACCACCAAGATTGAGCACAAGGCTGTCCTCGACACCATGCGCCAACTGGAACGTGAAGGTTTCGAGGTGACTTACCTCGAGCCAACTACCGACGGTATCGTCACCCCGGCCATGATCGAAGCCGTGCTGCGTGAAGACACCATCCTGGTTTCCGTGATCCACGTGAACAATGAAATCGGCACTATCAACGACATCGCGGCTATCGGCGAACTGACTCGCTCCAAGGGCATCCTGCTGCACGTCGACGCTGCTCAGTCCACCGGCAAGGTCGACATCGATCTGTCCAAGCTGAAGGTCGACCTGATGTCGTTCTCGGCCCACAAGACCTACGGTCCTAAAGGTATCGGCGCGCTGTACGTGAGCCGTAAGCCACGCGTGCGCATCGAGGCCACCATGCACGGTGGCGGTCACGAACGTGGCATGCGTTCGGGCACCCTGGCGACCCACCAGATCGTCGGCATGGGCGAAGCCTTCCGTGTAGCCAAGGAAGACATGGCTGCCGAAAACGTACGTATCAAGGCCCTGAGCGATCGCTTCTACAAGCAGGTCGAGAACCTTGAAGAGCTGTACATCAACGGCAGCATGACTGCTCGTGTACCGCACAACCTGAATTTGAGCTTCAACTATGTCGAAGGCGAGTCGCTGATCATGGCGCTCAAGGACCTGGCGGTTTCGTCCGGTTCGGCCTGCACCTCGGCTTCGCTTGAGCCTTCGTACGTACTGCGCGCCCTGGGCCGCAACGACGAACTGGCACACAGCTCGATCCGCTTTACGTTCGGCCGCTTCACCACCGAAGAGCAAGTCGACTACGCCGCGCAGAAAGTCTGCGAAGCCGTCAACAAGCTGCGCGTTCTGTCGCCGCTGTGGGACATGTACAAAGACGGTGTCGATATTTCCAAGATCGAGTGGGCGGCACACTAACTATAGAAGCCGCCACCCAAGCTCTGTAGGAACGTGGCGGAAAACGCAGGCGTTTTTACAGGGTTCCAGAGCGGCCCTGATGAGTGAGGATTCAGTACCATGGCTTACAGCGAAAAGGTCATCGACCACTACGAAAACCCGCGCAACGTCGGCAAGATGGACGCGGAAGATCCTGATGTCGGCACTGGCATGGTTGGCGCTCCGGCGTGCGGCGATGTGATGCGCCTGCAGATCAAGGTCAACGAAGCTGGCGTTATCGAAGACGCCAAGTTCAAGACTTACGGCTGCGGTTCGGCCATCGCCTCCAGCTCCCTGGCGACCGAATGGATGAAAGGCAAGACCCTGGATGAGGCTGTGACTATCAGCAACACCCAGCTGGCCGAAGAACTGGCCCTGCCGCCAGTGAAAATCCACTGCTCCGTACTCGCTGAAGACGCCATCAAGGCGGCCGTTCGCGACTACAAGCAGAAGAAAGGCTTGATCTAAGCATTTGGCGACGAGTAAGGAGTCAACGATGGCTATCAGCATGACAGAAGCGGCTGCGCGGCACGTGCGACGCTCCCTGGATGGGCGCGGTAAAGGTGAGGGGATTCGTCTGGGTGTACGCACCACGGGCTGTTCCGGCCTTGCCTATGTGCTGGAGTTCGTCGACGAGGTGGTTGAGGAAGACCAGGTGTTCGAAAGTCACGGCGAGAAAGTGATCATCGACCCTAAAAGCCTGACCTACCTGGACGGCACCGAGCTCGATTTCGTCAAGGAAGGGTTGAACGAAGGCTTCAAGTTCAACAACCCCAACGTACGCGGTGAATGTGGCTGCGGCGAAAGCTTCAACATCTGAGGCTATTCGTGGGTACTCCTTGTCATTTCGCTTTATTCGAGCTGCAGCCGAGTTTTCGGTTGGACCTCGAGCAGCTTGCCACGCGCTATCGAGAATTGGCGCGTGGGGTGCATCCGGATCGCTTCGCTGACGCTTCCGAGCGTGAGCAACGCTTGGCGCTGGAGCAATCGGCCAGCCTCAACGAAGCCTATCAGACGCTCAAGAGCCCTCCGAAGCGCGCGCGTTACTTGCTCGCGATGAACGGTGGCGAGTTGCCGCTTGAAGTCACGGTGCATGATCCCGACTTCCTGATGCAGCAGATGCAGTGGCGTGAAGAGCTCGAAGACTTGCAGGACGAAGCCGATGTGGCGGGTGTCGCGGTCTTCAAGCGTCGTCTGAAAACCGCCCAGGATGAGCTCAACGAAAGCTTCGCAGCCTGTTGGGATGATGCTGCGCAGCGTGAACAGGCCGAACGCCTGATGCGGCGCATGCAGTTCCTCGACAAGCTCACCTACGAAGTGCGCCAGCTAGAAGAGCGCCTCGACGATTAACCCAGTGCTGCCCGTGATGCACGCCTGATAGACAGATAAGACCTGATTACCATGGCTCTACTGCAAATCGCCGAACCCGGCCAAAGCCCTCAACCGCACCAGCGTCGCCTGGCGGTGGGGATTGACCTGGGCACCACCAATTCCCTGGTTGCTGCCTTGCGCAGCGGCCTGTCCGAGCCGCTGCCCGACGCCGATGGCCAGGTGATCCTGCCGTCCGCCGTGCGCTATCACGCTGATCGCACCGAAGTGGGTGAGTCGGCCAAGCTGGCGGCGTCTACCGATCCTTTGAACACCGTGCTATCGGTCAAGCGCTTGATGGGTCGTGGTCTGTCCGACGTCAAGCAACTCGGCGACCAGTTGCCGTACCGTTTTGTTGGCGGCGAATCCCATATGCCGTTCATCGACACCGTCCAGGGGCCGAAAAGCCCGGTGGAAGTGTCGGCGGATATTCTCAAGGTGCTGCGCCAGCGCGCGGAAACCACGTTGGGCGGCGAACTGGTCGGTGCGGTGATCACCGTTCCGGCATATTTCGATGATGCACAGCGCCAAGCTACCAAGGACGCGGCGAAGCTCGCCGGCCTGAACGTGTTGCGCCTGCTCAACGAGCCGACCGCTGCGGCCGTGGCCTATGGCCTGGACCAGCACGCTGAAGGGCTGGTCGCTATTTACGACCTGGGCGGCGGCACCTTTGATATTTCGATCCTGCGCCTGACCGGCGGTGTGTTTGAAGTACTGGCTACCGGTGGCGATACAGCACTGGGTGGCGATGACTTCGACCACGCCATCGCGGGCTGGATCATCAGCAGCGCCGGCTTGTCCGCTGACCTGGATCCGGGCGAGCAACGTAACTTGCTGCAAACGGCCTGTGCCGCTAAAGAGGCGCTGACTGACGCCGCTTCTGTTGAGGTTTCCTACGGCAGTTGGTGCGCCCAGCTGACTCGTGAAGCCTTCGATTCGTTGATCGAGCCGATGGTTGCCCGCAGCCTGAAGGCCTGCCGTCGCGCCGTGCGTGATTCCGGTATCGAGCTGGAAGATGTCGGTGCCGTGGTCATGGTCGGCGGTTCCACCCGCGTCCCAAGGGTTCGCGACGCCGTTGCCGAAGCCTTTGGCCGCCAGCCGCTGACAGAAATCGACCCGGACCAGGTGGTAGCCATCGGTGCCGCCATCCAGGCTGACACCCTGGCCGGTAACAAGCGTGATGGCGGCGAATTGCTGCTGCTTGACGTGATTCCGCTGTCCCTGGGGCTCGAGACCATGGGGGGGCTGATGGAGAAGGTGATTCCACGGAACACCACCATCCCCGTCGCCCGCGCCCAGGACTTCACCACTTACAAAGATGGCCAGACGGCCATGATGATTCATGTGCTGCAAGGCGAGCGCGAACTGATCAGCGACTGTCGCTCCCTGGCGCGCTTTGAGTTGCGCGGCATCCCGGCCATGGTCGCAGGTGCGGCGAAGATCCGCGTGACCTTCCAGGTCGACGCTGACGGCCTGCTCAGCGTCGCCGCGCGTGAGTTGGGTTCGGGCGTTGAAGCGAGCATCCAGGTCAAGCCGTCCTACGGCCTGACTGACGGCGAAATCGCCAAGATGCTCAAGGATTCTTTCCAATACGCCGGTGACGACAAGGTCGCTCGCGTACTGCGTGAACAACAAGTGGATGCCCAGCGCCTGCTCGAAGCGGTGCAGGGCGCCCTTGACGCCGACGGCGAGCGCCTGCTGGATGCCGAAGAGCGCATGGTCATCGACCTGCAGATGCAGGAACTGGCCGAACTGATGAAAGGCAACGATGGTTACGCCATCGAGCAACAGACCAAGCGCTTGTCGCAGGTCACTGACGCCTTTGCCGCCCGCCGTATGGATCAGACGGTGAAAGCCGCACTGGCCGGGCGCAACCTGAATGAAATCGAGGAATAATTAATGCCGCAGGTCATTTTTCTGCCACACGCCGAGCATTGCCCGGACGGTATGGTTGTTGAGGCTGAGACCGGCAAGTCCATCCTCGAAGTTGCCCATGACAACCACATCGAGATCGAAAGCGCCTGTGGTGGTGTGTGCGCCTGCACCACCTGCCACTGCATCATTCGCGAAGGCTTCAACAGCCTGGAAGAGGCAGATGAGTTGGAAGAGGACTTTCTTGACCGCGCCTGGGGCCTGGAAGCCACTTCTCGCCTAAGCTGCCAGGCAAAGGTCGGGACTGAAGACATCACCGTCGAAATTCCGAAGTATTCGCTCAACCATGCGGCCGAAGCGCCGCACTGATTCAAGGAAGTGTCATGAGTCTTAAATGGGTTGATGTGCAAGAGATCGCTATCCTGTTGGCCGACGGCAACCCGGATATGGATCCCTATTCCCTGAATTTTGTTGCTTTGCGTGACATGGTCATGGCCTTGCCAGGCTTTGAGGATGAGCGCGATCGCGGCGGCGAAAAGGTTCTGGAAGCTATCCAGACCGCCTGGAAAGAAGAACAGGACTGACGCCTCCCTTACGCAGTTAGGCAATACCTAAGAACCCGCGTATAATTCGCGGGTTTAATTTTTCGTAAATTACCGTTTCTGGAGTTACACCATGGCTGTTCAACGTACTTTCTCCATCATCAAGCCTGACGCTGTTGCAAAAAACGTCATCGGCGAGATCACCACTCGTTTCGAAAAAGCCGGCCTGAAGGTTGTAGCTTCGAAACTCAAGCAACTGTCCAAGGCTGAAGCTGAAGGCTTCTACGCTGAGCACAGCGCTCGTGGCTTCTTCGGCGACCTGGTTGCCTTCATGATCTCCGGTCCTGTTGTTGTTCAGGTTCTGGAAGGCGAAAACGCTATCGCTTTGAACCGTGAGCTGATGGGCGCTACCAACCCTAAAGAAGCGGCTGCCGGCACCATCCGTGCTGACTTCGCTGACTCCATCGACGCCAACGCTGTACACGGTTCGGACTCCGAAGCCGCTGCTGCCCGTGAAATCTCGTACTTCTTCGCAGCTACTGAAGTAACCACTCGCTAAGCATCGGCTTAAAGAGTGAGGGTGAATCCATGACGACATCGACTGTAAAAACCAACCTGCTGGGTCTGACTCAACAGGAAATGGAAAAATTCTTCGACTCAATCGGGGAGAAGCGTTTCCGTGCCGGTCAGGTAATGAAATGGATTCACCACTTTGGCGTCGACGATTTCGACGCCATGACGAACGTCAGCAAGGCCCTGCGCGACAAGCTCAAGGCCATTGCTGAGGTCCGTGGCCCCGAAGTGGTCAGCGAGGACATCTCCAGCGACGGCACCCGTAAATGGGTGGTGCGCGTGGCGTCCGGCAGCTGCGTCGAGACCGTGTACATTCCCCAGGGCAAGCGCGGCACCTTGTGCGTTTCGTCCCAGGCAGGCTGTGCCCTGGATTGCAGTTTCTGCTCCACCGGCAAGCAAGGCTTCAACAGCAACCTTACCGCCGCCGAAGTGATCGGCCAGGTGTGGATTGCCAACAAATCCTTTGGCAGCGTCCCGGCGACCGTCGACCGTGCCATCACCAACGTGGTGATGATGGGCATGGGTGAGCCGCTGCTGAACTTCGACAACGTCATCGCGGCCATGCACCTGATGATGGACGACCTGGGCTACGGCATCTCCAAGCGCCGTGTGACCCTGTCTACCTCCGGTGTGGTACCGATGATCGATGAGCTGGCCAAGCACATCGACGTCTCCCTGGCGTTGTCGCTGCACGCACCCAATGACGCATTGCGTAACCAATTGGTGCCGATCAACAAGAAGTATCCGCTTAAGATGCTGCTCGAATCTTGCCAGCGTTATATGGCGACCTTGGGCGAGAAGCGCGTGCTGACCATTGAGTACACCATGCTCAAGGACATCAACGACAAGGTCGAACACGCGGTCGAGATGATCGAACTGCTCAAGAACACCCCGTGCAAGATCAACCTGATTCCGTTCAACCCGTTTCCCCATTCTGGCTACGAGCGGCCGAGCAACAACGCCATCCGCCGTTTCCAGGATCAACTGCACCAGGCCGGCTACAACGTCACCGTGCGCACCACCCGTGGTGAAGACATCGACGCCGCCTGTGGCCAATTGGTAGGACAGGTGCTGGACCGCACCCGTCGCAGCGAACGTTATATTGCGGTGCGTGAACTGAGCGCTGCCGACGATATGTCGCAAAGCGCTGTGAATCGAACCTGAGAGAGGATCTCTATGCCCTTGCGCCTTGCGCTGCTTCTGCTTGTTACCGGTCTCGTGGCCGGTTGTGTTTCATCGGGCCATGACAGCCCTTTGCAAACCGGCAAGGGCCGTGACGAGGCGCGAGTTGCCTATGTGCAACTGGGGTTGGGTTACCTGCGACAAGGCATGAGCGAGCAGGCCAAGGTGCCGTTGAAAAAGGCCCTTGAGCTGGACAGTGACGATGCCGATGCCAATGCCGCACTGGCCCTGGTGTTCCAGGCCCAGGCCGAGCCTGAACTGGCTGACCGGTATTTCAACAAAGCCCTGGCCGCAAGACCTGCCGACCCGCGGCTGCTGAACAATTACGGCAGCTTCCTGTTCGAGCAAAAGCGTTATGACCAGGCAGCCCTTTATTTCCAGCAAGCCAGCACCGATACCCTCTATCCTGAGCGCTCGAGGGTGTTCGAGAACCTTGGGGTGACCTCAATGCGCCTCGGCCAGCGCGACAGCGCACGCCAGCAGCTGGAAAAAGCCCTGCACTTGAACGGTCATCAGCCACGAGCGCTGCTCGAAATGGCTGAGTTGTCCTACGAAGACAGGCATTATGTGCCTGCACGTGACTATTACGAGCGTTTTAGCCTGCTCAGCGGGCAAAATGCACGTAGTCTATTGCTCGGCGCGCGCCTGGCGACGGTTCATGAAGAACGCGACACGGCCGCACGTTTTGGCCAGCAACTCGAACGACTCTATCCCGGTACGCCGGAATATCAGCAATACCTGTCGGAGCAATGATGAAAGCGGCGCACCCGGAAGTTGTAGCAGCTAATCGCGTAAACCCAGGCGACACTTTGCGTCAGGCCCGCGAAAGCAATGGTTGGTCGCTGGCGGAAGTGGCCCTCAAGCTCAATTTGACCACCACATCCCTGGGCAACCTTGAGGCCGGCGCATTCGACAAGCTGCCTGGGCATACCTTCGCCCGCGGTTATATCCGCGCCTACGCCAAGCTGCTGGGCATCGACCAGGCCGTATTGGTCCAGCAATTCGATCAATTCACCGGTACCGACTCCCAGGGCAGCAGTGTCCATGGCCTGGGTCGTATTGAAGAGCCGGTACGGGTTTCCCACACAATCCTGCGTATTGTCAGCCTGTTGTTGCTGATCGCCGTGATCGGCGGCGGTTTTGTCTGGTGGCAAGACCAGACGTCCCAGCGCAGCAAAGACCTGACCAGCAACGCCATGGAGCACGTCGAAGTCGAGAGCGCCGACGGCACCACCCAGATACATCCGCTGGATGAGCCGGAAGACCAGGCCGTTGCCCAAGGCCAGGCTGCCCCTGAAATTCCGGCCGACACCGAGCAGTCCGAACCGGAAACCGCGCCGACCGCTGCCGTACCGGCCCCAGTCACACCGGCCGCGCCAGCTCACACGCCGGCCGCCCCGATTGCCCAGGCCAATACACCGGCCGCTTCAGCCCAGGCGCCAGCAACTACGGCGCCAGCCGCTCCGGCCGCCCCGGCGATGTCACCACCCACCACCCCAGCGTTGATCGCCGGTGACGGGCGTGTACAAATTACCTTCGTAGCTGACTGCTGGACGCAAGTCACCGATGGCAACGGCAAAGTGCTGGTCAGTGGTCTCAAGCGTAAGGGAGATACGCTCGACCTGGGCGGCAAGCCTCCTCTGACGCTGCGTCTGGGCTTTGCCCGTGGCGCGCAAGTGGCCTACAACGGCCAGCCTGTGGACGTAGCGCAGTTCACCACTGGCGAGACCGCTCGCCTGAAGTTGGGACAATAGTCATGCACGGCGAATCTCCAATCAAACGTCGCGTATCGCGCAAGATCTGGGTCGGCTCGGTGCCGGTGGGTGGCGACGCCCCCATCGCGGTGCAAAGCATGACCAACAGCGACACCAATGACGTTGCCGCTACCGTTGCCCAGATCAATCGTCTGGAAGCGGCCGGAGTAGACATCGTCCGGGTATCCGTCCCGGACATGGATGCTGCCGAGGCTTTCGGGCGCATCAAGCAACTGGTCAAGGTGCCGCTGGTTGCCGACATTCACTTCGACTACAAGATCGCACTGCGCGTGGCCGAGTTGGGCGTCGATTGCCTGCGCATCAACCCGGGCAACATCGGTCGTGAAGACCGTGTGCGCGCCGTGGTGGACGCTGCCCGTGATCGCGGGATCCCGATCCGCATCGGCGTCAACGCCGGTTCCCTGGAAAAAGACCTGCAAAAGAAGTACGGCGAGCCCACTCCGGCAGCGCTGGTTGAGTCTGCACTGCGCCACGTTGAACACTTGGAACGCCTGAACTTCCAGGACTTCAAGGTCAGCGTAAAGGCCTCCGACGTGTTCATGGCGGTAGAAGCCTACCGCCTGCTGGCCAAGGAAATCGTGCAACCGTTGCACCTGGGGATCACTGAAGCCGGCGGTTTGCGCTCAGGCACAGTGAAATCTGCGGTCGGTCTCGGTATGCTGCTCGCCGAAGGAATTGGCGATACTATCCGCATCTCGTTGGCGGCAGACCCGGTAGAGGAAGTGAAAGTCGGCTACGACATTCTCAAATCCCTGCGTTTGCGTTCCCGCGGTATCAACTTCATTGCCTGCCCGAGCTGCTCGCGGCAGAACTTCGACGTGGTGAAAACCATGAACGATCTGGAGTTGCGCCTCGAAGACCTGCTGGTCCCGCTGGATGTTGCAGTGATCGGCTGTGTGGTCAACGGCCCGGGTGAAGCCAAGGAAGCCCATGTGGGCTTGACCGGCGGCACACCGAACCTGATTTACATCGACGGCAAGCCGTCGCAGAAGTTAACGAATGACAATCTGGTGGATCAGCTGGAAAAGTTGATCCGCGAGAAAGCGGCCGAAAAGGTCGCCGCTGACGCAGCGCTGATCGCTCGCGGCTGATTGAACGAATTTAAGGATTTGATGTGAGCAAGTCTCTGCAAGCCATTCGTGGCATGAACGACATCCTGCCGGAGCAAACGCCGCTGTGGCGCTACTTCGAGAGCACTGTCGCGCGCCTGCTGGATAACTACGGTTACAAGCAGATCCGCATGCCGATCGTCGAGTTCACCGAGCTGTTCAAGCGCTCCATCGGTGAAGTGACCGACATCGTCGAAAAAGAGATGTACACCTTTGAAGACCGTAACGGCGACTCCCTGACCTTGCGTCCGGAAGGTACCGCCGCGTGCGTGCGCGCCGTGCTCGAACATGGCCTTACCGGTGGCGGCCAGCCGCAGAAGCTGTGGTACATCGGCCCGATGTTCCGTCACGAGCGCCCACAGAAAGGCCGTTATCGCCAGTTTCACCAGATCGGCCTGGAAGTGTTCAATCTCGATGGTCCGGACATCGATGCCGAGCTGATCGTGCTGACCTGGCGCCTGTGGGGCATGCTGGGTATCCGCGATGCGGTCAAGCTTGAGCTTAACAGCCTGGGCACCAGCGAATCCCGGGGCCGCTACCGCGAAGCGCTGGTGGAGTTCCTGTCCGCCCACCTGGACAAGTTGGACGAAGACAGCCAGCGCCGTCTGAAGACCAACCCGTTGCGCGTGCTGGACACCAAGAACGCCGACACGCAAGCCGTACTGGTCGACGCGCCGAAAATGGCCGACTACCTCGACGACGAGTCCCGTACGCACTTCGAGGGCCTCAAGGCTCGCCTGGATGCGGCCGGTATTCCTTACGTGATCAACCCGAAGCTGGTACGCGGCCTCGATTACTACAGCAAGACCGTGTTCGAGTGGGTCACCGACAAACTCGGCGCCCAGGGCACTGTGTGTGCGGGGGGCCGTTACGACGGCCTGGTCGAGCAGATGGGCGGCAAGCCGACCACTGGCGTAGGTTTTGCCATGGGCATCGAGCGGCTGATCCTGCTGCTGGAAACCCTGGAGCAGGTTCCGGAAGAAATCTCCCGCCAGGTGGATGTGTACCTGTGCGCCTTTGGCGAGGCCGCCGAACTGGCCGCCCTGGCCCTGAGCGAAAAAGTACGTGACCAGTTGCCGAACCTGCGCCTGCAGATCAATGCCGGCGCAGGCAGCTTCAAGAGCCAGTTCAAGAAGGCCGACAAGAGCGGTGCACTGTATGCACTGATCCTTGGCGATGACGAGCTGGCCCAGCAAGTGATAGGTTTCAAACCCCTGCGTGGCCAGGGCGAGCAACAGAACATAGCCTTTGATGCGCTCGCTGCGCACTTGGCCACCTGCGTCGTGCAGGGTTGAAGCTGTCGAACAGCCGAATTTAGCGATTAAGGAGTATTGGGGTGTCGAGTACTGATGATGAGCAGTTGGCCGAGTTCAAGGACTGGTGGCAGCGTAACGGCAAGCCCCTGGTTACTGGCGGTCTGCTGGCTTTAGTGGTGGTGTTCGGCTGGCAAGCCTGGACAAAGTATCAGGCTAACCAGTCCCAAGGCGCCTCGATCGTTTATCAGCAATTGCTGGAAACCACCCTGACGCCGGATGGCAAGCCTGATCCTGCGCAAGTGGCGGACCTGGCTGGCAAGCTGAAGAACGAATTCGGCGGTAGCACCTACGCCCAATACGGCAGCCTGTTCGTCGCGAAGGTCGCGGTTGATACCGGCAAGCTGGATGACGCCGCCGCAGAACTGAAGGCCATCGCCGACAAGCCGACCAACCCGACCCTGGGTGAGATCGCACGTCAGCGCCTGGCCCAGGTATTGGCGGCACAGAACAAGGCCGACGAAGCACTCAAACTGCTCGACGGCGATGCGGACAAGGCATTTGTAGCCACTCGCGAAGAGCTCAAGGGCGACCTGTTGGTCCAATTGGGTCGTACCGACGAAGCCAATGCTGCGTACAAGAAAGCCAAGGCGGCGCTGTCTGATGAAGCGGCGGTCGGTGGCTTACAAATCAAGTTGGACGACCTGGCCAAAGGGGATGCGTGACGTGATCCGTTGGAAACATGCAGCATTGCTGGCTCTGGCCGTTCTGGCCGCGGGTTGCAGCAGCAACAGTAAAAAAGAACTGCCGCCGGCCGAGCTGACCAGCTTCAAGGAAGAAGTCGTCCTGCAAAAGCAATGGAGCCGCTCCATCGGTGACGGCCAGGGCGAGACCTACAACATGTTGGTGCCGGCAATCGACGGTGACAACATTGTGGCCGCTGACGTAACCGGCGTGGTGATCTCCATGGATCGCCTGAACGGCGACGTGAAGTGGAAGAAAGACCTCGAATTGCCTGTGTCCGGCGCCGTAGGCGTAGGTTACGGCATGGTCATGCTCGGCACGCTCAAGGGCGAAGTCGTAGCGCTGGACTCCAGCACCGGTGAAGAGAAATGGCGCGCTCGCGTGACCAGTGAAGTCCTCGCACCGCCTGCCACCAATGGCGATATCGTCGTGGTGCAAACCCAGGACGACCGTGTGATCGGCCTGGACGCCAGCACTGGCGAGCAGCGTTGGTTGTACGACAGCACCCCTGCGGTGCTGACACTGCGCGGTACCAGTGGTCCGGTTGTGACCAACAATCTGGCCGTTGCAGGCCTGTCGACCGGTAAAGTAGTCGCCTTGAACACCCAGAACGGCGTGCCGGCCTGGGAAACCCGTGTGGCCATCCCGCAAGGTCGTTCAGAGCTGGATCGCGTAGTGGACATCGACGGTGGCTTGCTGCTGTCGGGTGAAACCCTTTACGTGGCCACTTACCAGGGCCGTGTTGCTGCGCTGGACCTGCAGAGCGGCCGTGTTAACTGGCAGCGTGATGCGTCCAGTTATGCGGGTGTCGCCCAAGGGTTTGGCAGCGTCTACGTAAGCCTGTCGTCCGGCACCGTTGAAAGTGTCGACGAGCGTTCCACCACTGCACTGTGGAGCAATGACTCCCTGGCCCGTCGTCAACTGTCGGCCCCGGAAGTGTTCTCCAGCTACGTAGCGGTCGGCGACTTCGAAGGCTACCTGCACCTGCTGAGCCAGGTGGATGGTCGTTTTGTAGGTCGTGAGCGTATCGACAGCGATGGCCTGCGTGCCCGTCCGCTGGTCGTGGGTAACATGCTTTATGTGTTTGGCAACAGCGGCAAGCTGGAAGCCCTGACCATCAAGTAAAGGTTTGACTATGCTTGGGGTAAAACCCAGGCGGCCCCGCTTCGGCGGGGCATGCGGCATTTGAATATGCTGCCCCGAGCACCAGCCGCTGCCTTGCAGCGGCTTTTGTATTTTCTGAAATAACGAAGTGGAGAGCCGCATGGTTCCCGTAATCGCCCTGGTGGGCCGACCTAACGTCGGCAAGTCCACCTTGTTCAACCGCCTGACCAGGACTCGTGACGCCATCGTCGGCGACTTGTCCGGTCTGACCCGTGATCGCCAATACGGTGAGGCAAAGTGGCAAGGGCGCTCCTACATTATTGTCGACACCGGTGGTATCTCCGGTGATGAGCATGGCATGGACGAAAAGATGGCCGAGCAGTCGCTGCTGGCCATTGAAGAAGCTGATGTCGTGTTGTTCCTGGTGGACGCCCGCGCGGGTTACACCGCCGCCGACCAGATGATTGGCGAGCACCTGCGCAAGCGCAACAAGCGTTCCTATTTGGTCGCCAACAAGATCGACAACATCGATCCTGAGGCGGCCCGCGCCGAGTTCAGCCCAATGGGCCTGGGCGACGCGATCCCGGTCGCTGGTGCCCACGGTCGTGGTATCACCCAGATGCTGGAAATCGCCCTGCGCGACTTCCCCAAGGATGACGCCGAAGAAGAAGAGGGTGATGAAGAGATCGTTGCCGAAGGCGAGGAAGCCAAGCGCATTCCTGGCCCAAGCGAAAAAGACGGTATCAAGATCGCGATCATCGGCCGCCCGAACGTGGGCAAGTCGACCCTGGTCAACCGCATGCTCGGTGAAGACCGGGTAATCGTCTATGACCAGCCCGGCACCACCCGCGACAGTATCTACATCCCGTTCGAGCGTAACGACGAGAAGTACACGCTGATCGACACCGCCGGTGTGCGCAAGCGCGGCAAGATCCACGAGGAAGTTGAAAAGTTCTCCGTGGTGAAAACCCTGCAGGCGATCAAGGACGCCAACGTGGTGATCTTCGTGATGGACGCCCGCGAAGGCGTGGTGGATCACGACCTCAACCTGCTGGGCTTTGCCCTCGAAGCCGGTCGCGCCCTGGTCATCGCGATCAACAAGTGGGACGGCATGACGCCGAGCGAGCGCGATTTCGTCAAGATCGAGCTGCAGCGCCGCCTGTTCTTTGTTGAGTTCGCCGATATTCACTTTATCTCGGCCCTGCACGGCACGGGTGTGGGCAACCTCTACGCTTCCGTACAGAACTCGTTCAAGTCTGCGGTTACCCGCTGGCCGACCAACCGTCTGACCCAGATCCTCGAAGACGCAGTCGGCGAGCACGCACCGCCGATGGTCAACAACCGCCGGATCAAACTGCGTTACGCCCACTTGGGTGGTGCCAACCCGCCGATTATCGTGATCCACGGTAACCAGATCGAGAAGGTGCCCAAGTCCTACGTGCGTTACCTGGAAAACACCTACCGCCGTGTCTTGAAACTGGTCGGTACACCGATCCGTATCGAGTTCAAGGGTGGCGAGAACCCGTACGAAGGCAACAAGAACACACTGACTGACCGTCAGGTGAACAAGAAGCGTCGTTTGATGACTCACCACAAGAAGGCCGACAAGAAGCGCAGGGATAAAAAGTAGCAGCTGCAAGTTGTAAGCTACAAGCTGCAAGCTAAAGCGGGTTTGCTTGCGGCTTGAGGCTTACAGCTTGTAGCTCAAACCGCCAGGCACAAAAAAGGGCTCTGAATGAGCCCTTTTTTGTGCCTGTCGGTTTGCCCCTTGACCTGCTTGCAGCTTGCAGCTTAAAACTTGCAGCTCACCCGAAGGGGGCTCCCATGATCACCAGCAAGCTGCCAAATGTCGGCACGACCATTTTCACCACCATGTCGCAACTCGCTGCCGAAACCGGCGCGCTCAACCTGTCCCAGGGTTTTCCCGACTTCAATGGGCCTCAGGCTTTGCTCGATGCCGTGGGCAAACATGTTGCCAGCGGGCATAACCAATATTCCCCGATGACCGGCTTGCCGGCCCTGCGCCAACAAGTGGCGGCCAAGATCACCCGCAGCTACGGCGCCACGGTCAACCCTGACAGCGAAGTGACCATCACCCCTGGGGCCACCGCTGCGATCTTCTGCGCGATCCAGGCGGTAATTCGCAATGGCGATGAAGTCATTGTGTTCGACCCTTGTTACGACAGCTATGAGCCCTCGGTCGAGCTGGCCGGTGGCCGCTGCGTGCATGTGCAACTGAGTCTGGATGGCTTTGCTCTCGACTTCGAGAAGATCCAGGCCGCGCTGTCGCCACGTACGCGCATGATTATCCTCAACACCCCACACAACCCTACTGGCGCGCTGATCAGCCGCGCCGAGCTGGACCTGTTGGCGGCATTGATCCGCGACCGCGATATCTACCTGGTCAGCGATGAGGTGTACGAACACCTGGTATTCGACGGCGTGCCCCACGTGAGCGTGCTGGCCCATGAAGAGCTGTACCCGCGTGCGTTCGTGGTCAGCTCCTTTGGCAAGACCTACCACGTCACCGGCTGGAAAACCGGCTACGTCGTCGCGCCACCGGCCCTGACGGCCGAACTGCGCAAGGTGCATCAATACGTCAACTTTTGTGGGGTGACCCCGTTGCAGTTCGCGTTGGCCGATTTCATGGCCGAACACCCGGAGCACGTCGACGAACTGCCGGCGTTTTACCAAGCCAAGCGCGATCTGTTCTGTGACCTGCTGGCACCGTCGCGCTTGCGCTTTACCCGGGTGGCCGGAACCTACTTCCAGTTGGTCGATTACTCACAGATACGCCCGGACCTGGATGACGTCGCCATGTCTCTCTGGATGACCCGCGAACACGGCGTGGCGACCATCCCTATCTCGGTGTTCTACCAGCGCCCACCACAAGGCCAGCGCCTGGTGCGCCTGTGTTTTGCCAAGCGCGAGGAGACGCTGCGCCAAGCGGCTGAAAAACTATGCGTGATCTGACTGCATTGCCTGACTTGAATATCGCCCTGGTCCAGACCACCCTGGCCTGGCACGACCGCCAGGCCAACCTCGAGCATTTCGAGGGGCTGCTGGAGCAGGCCCGCGGCGCCGACCTGATCGTGCTGCCGGAGATGTTCACCACCGGTTTCTCCATGGACTCGCAAACCCTCGCCGAGCCGGAAAACGGCCCGACCCATCATTGGCTCCAGGCCCAGGCTGCGAAGTACAACGCCGTGATCACCGGCAGCGTGATCATCCAGGCCGCCGACGGCAGCCACCGCAACCGCCTGTTGTGGGCGCGGCCGGATGGCGAGGTGTTGCATTACGATAAGCGTCATCTGTTTCGTATGGCCGGTGAACACAATCACTACACCCCCGGCGAGCGCCAGGTGCAGTTCGAGTTGAAAGGCTGGCGTGTTCGTCCGTTGATTTGCTACGACCTGCGCTTTCCGGTGTGGAGTCGGGATGCCCGGGACACTGACTTGCTGCTGTACACCGCCAATTGGCCGGGGGCGCGGCGCCAGCATTGGAACCGATTGTTGCCGGCGCGGGCTATCGAGAACCTGTGCTACGTGGCGGCGGTGAATCGAGTGGGCACCGACGGCAAGGGCTTTGCCTATACCGGTGATAGCCAAGTGTTGGACTTCCAGGGCGAAAGCCTGCTGAGCGCTGGAGAGGCAGATGGGGTATTCCAGGTCTGCCTGGACGCGGTTGAACTGGCGGCGTATCGCACCAAGTTTCCGGCGAACCTGGATGCCGATAGCTTTCAGTTTGTCTGACAGACCGCTATCGGGGGCAAGCCCCTCTCACACTTTGATTTGTGAATACATTCAAAATGTGGGAGGGGGCTTGCCCCCGATGAGTCCCTGACAGGCAACCCAAATCTGAAACTCAATAAAAAGGCCCCTGGGTTCTCACCCAGGGGCCTTCTGTATTGCGGTGATGATTACGCCGCCTTCGCTTCCAACTGGCTCAGCGAGCGGTTCAGCGCGCTGAACACTGCCTTGAAGCTGGCGGTGGTGATGTTTTCATCAATGCCCACGCCATGCACCGGACGCTCACCGTTCACGCGTAATTCAATGTAAGCGGCAGCCTTGGCATTGGTGCCTGCGCCAATCGCGTGTTCGTTGTAGTCCATGATCTCCACGCCAATCGGCAGGGCGGCAACCAGGGCTTCCAGGGTGCCGTAGCCCTTGCCGTGCCAGCGCAGGTTGGTTTCGCCCTGGCCTTTGCCCGAGACTTCCACTTCCACCGAGCTGTTGCCGTTTTCTTCCTGCAGGCGATGGCTGACCAGCGCGTACGGGGTATTGGCTTGCAGGTATTCACGCTGCAGCAAGGCGTAGATCTGCGGCGCGGTCATCTCCAGGCCCACGCGGTCGGTTTCGGCCTGGACTACCTGGCTGAATTCGATCTGCATGCGGCGTGGCAAGCTGATGTCGTATTCCTGCTCCAGCAGGTAGGCGATACCGCCTTTGCCCGACTGGCTGTTCACGCGGATCACCGCCTCGTAGCTGCGACCGATGTCAGCCGGGTCGATCGGCAAGTACGGCACCTCCCACAGCGCGTCGGCTTTCTGCTGGGTAAAGCCCTTGCGGATCGCGTCCTGGTGAGAACCCGAGAATGCGGTGTGCACCAGGTCGCCGACGTACGGATGACGTGGGTGTACCTGGATCTGGTTGCACTCCTCGACGACTTTGCGCACACCGTCGATGTCGGAGAAGTCCAGTTGCGGGTCGAGGCCCTGGGTGTACATGTTCAACGCCACGGTGACCAGGTCGACGTTACCGGTACGCTCGCCGTTACCGAACAGGCAGCCTTCGACACGGTCCGCGCCGGCCATCAGGCCCAGCTCGGTGGCGGCTACGCCGGTGCCGCGGTCGTTGTGGGTGTGCAGGCTGATGATCACGCTGTCGCGACGGTTGATATGGCGACCGAACCACTCGATCTGGTCGGCATAGATGTTCGGCGTGGCGCACTCGACGGTGGCTGGCAGGTTGAGGATCATCTTGTGCTCAGGCGTCGGGTTCCAGACCTCGATCACCGCGTCACAGACTTCCTTGGCGAACTCCAGCTCGGTAGCGCTGAAGGTCTCCGGCGAGTATTCGAAGGTCCACTGTGTTTCCGGCTGCTGGGCGGCGTATTTGACGAACAGCTTGGCCGCGTTGACTGCGATGGCCTTGATGCCGTCCTTGTCCTGGTTGAACACGATGCGGCGGAACGACGGCGACGTAGCGTTGTACAGATGCACGATGGCTTTTTTGGCGCCGCGCAGGGATTCGAAGGTGCGTGCGATCAAGTCTTCACGGCCCTGGGTCAGCACCTGGATGGTGGTGTCCTCGGGGATGTGGTTGTCTTCGATCAGGGTACGCACGAAGTCGAAGTCGGTTTGCGACGCGGCGGGGAACGAGGCTTCGATTTCCTTCACGCCGACGGCGACCAGGGTCTTCCAGAAACGCAGCTTTTTCACCGCGTCCATCGGCTCGATCAGCGACTGGTTGCCATCACGCAGGTCAGAGCTGCACCAGATCGGCGCGGTGGTGATGGTCTTGGACGGCCAGGTGCGATCCGGAATATCGATGGTCGGAAACGCGCGGTACTTCGAAGACGGGTCTTTGAGCATGCTCATCGGGAAATCCTTTGTTGTAGGGGCCGAGAAAAGGCGGCCTGCCGTAGAACTGTTATTGGGGATAAAGCTTGAAGACGAGGCAGATCGATTCAGCCTGGCAGTCGTGCGCTGACGAGGCACAGGCTGCGGTGCTGGCGGAGCTGAATGAGGGTATGAGAGGTTTTCATAGGCTCAACCCTAACCCCAGAGGTGAAAGATGGCAAGCAGTCGCTAAAAATTGAGATAACTTCTTATATTCACGTAGGGGACGAGATTTTATGGCTGAGAATTGCTCTGTGGCTTGTTCCGATTGCGCGCTCATTATCGGGCGCGCAATTGGGCATTTCAGGGTTGGAACGCGCCGATAAAGATCGCCGGGTCTACCCGTGCATCGTTGAGGCTGACATTCCAATGCATATGGGGGCCGGTCGCGCGGCCGGTCGAACCGACTTTGCCCACTACCGCCCCGCGTACCAGTTGCTGGCCGACCTTCACGTCGATCTTCGACATATGGCAGAACATGCTGATAAAGCCCTGGCCGTGGTCAACGAACACGGTGTTGCCGTTGAAGAAATAGTTGCCGACCAGAATCACCTTGCCGTTCGCTGGCGTCTTGATCGGTGTACCGGCTGGCACGGCGAAATCCAGGCCCGAATGGGGATTACGCTCTTCACCGTTGAAGAAGCGACGAACGCCAAACTTGCTCGACAGCGGGCCGTTCACCGGTTTGTCCAGCACCAGATTGCTCGGCAGGTTCGGGCTGAAACTGCGATAGGCCTTGAGCTGTACGGCCAACTCGCCTTCGATGCGCTTGAGTTGCGCCGGGTCGGGGTTGACCTGGCTTTTGTTCTTCAAGGTGATGCGTTGCTCGGGGTACTTCTTGTAACCAACGATAAATGGCAGGTTGCGCCCACCGCTGCTGATGCGCTCATTGCCCGGCTTGACCGTCAGCGCAATACCGACAATCGCCAGCCAGTTGTCCTGCTCCTTCACCACCAACACCGGTTTGCCTTGGTACGTGGCTTTCGGCGCGGCAGCCGCAGGGCCCAGCTCAACCACCGCAACGCCGCCCGGCACCGGCTTGTTCAAGGTCCGGCTGATATAGCTGTCGGCATGGGCGTTAACGGTGAGGCATAGCAGCAACAACACACTAAGGAGACGTGGCATCAATCAATCCAATAACGAAAGGGTGACGGGTGTCAGGTGGTTGTCTTCCACCCGCACTTGCAATTGACCTTCACCGAGGCGAGCGGTGAGCCGCTGGCCGGTGTGGGTCTGTGCGGCGTTGCGGATGGCCTGGCCGCGCTCGTCAAGCAGGATGCTGTAGCCACGACCCAGCGTCGCCAGCGGGCTGACCACGTGCAGCGTCTGCACCTGGCTTTGCAGTTGCAGGCGACGCGCCTTGAGGCCTTCGCGCATGGCACGCGGCAGGCGTTCGGCAAGGCTGTCCAGGCGCTGGCGCAACAGGGCCAGTTGGCGGCCTGGATGCTGGCCGGCGAGGCGAGTTTCCAGGCGGATCAGGCGTTCGCGTCGCGTATTGAGGCTGCGCTCGAAGGCGCGGCGCAGGCGCATATCCAGGTCATCCAGGCGCTGGGCCTGCTGGCGCAGACGTTCGCCAGGGTGTCGCAGGCGCCGGGCCATGCCTTCCAGGCGCAGGCGGTCGTGGGTCAGGCGATTGCGCATCAGCATCACCAGGCGGCGGTGCAGGCTCTCGACCTGACGCACCAGGTTGCTGGCGTCGGGAGCCAGCAACTCAGCGGCCGCGGATGGTGTGGGCGCGCGCACGTCGGCGACGAAATCGCTGATGGACACATCGGTCTCATGGCCGACGGCGCTGACGATTGGCGTCACGCACGCGTCCACTGCGCGGGCCACGGCCTCTTCGTTGAAGCACCAGAGGTCTTCCAGCGAGCCGCCCCCACGGGCGAGGATCAACGCGTCAAAGCCACGGGCGTCCGCCAGTTTCAGCGCGCGCACAATCTGCGGGATTGCTTCGCGGCCTTGTACAGCGGTGGGGATCAACGTCAATTGCACTTGTGGCGCGCGGCGGCGGAACACGCTGATGATGTCGCGGATCACCGCACCCGTGGGCGAACTGATAATGCCGATGCGGCGCGGGTGGGCAGGCAGCGGCACCTTGCGTTCGGCGCTGAACAGGCCTTCGGCGCTGAGTTTTTCCTTCAGGGCGTCGAAGGCCAGGCGCAGCGCGCCATCCCCGGCGGGCTCGACGGTATCGAGGATCAACTGGTAGTCGCCACGGCCCTCGAACAGCGAGACCTTGCCGCGAACCTTGACCGCCAGGCCATCCTTCAGCGCCTGGCGAACCCGCGCGGCGTTATTGCGAAACAGTGCGCAACGCACCTGGGCGCCACTGTCCTTGAGCGTGAAGTACACATGGCCGGAGGCCGGGCGGGCGAGGTTGGAGATCTCGCCTTCGACCCAGATATTGGTGAACACGTCTTCCAGCAACACCCGCGCGCGGCCGTTGAGCTGGCTGACAGTCAGGACTTCGCGGTCGAGGCCCAAGCGGGCAAAAGGATCTTTAATCATGGGCGGCAGTTTATAGGCATTCGTGCAGGGTTTGACAGAATTGCTCCACCAATGCGCTCGGTGACTGCTGGCTGGCCAGGGCCACGGTGCTCAGGCAGTCCGGGTCGGCCAGGGGCAAGAAGTGCACGTTGGCCGGGGCGATGTCCTGCATGGACTTTGGTAACAAGGCAATACCGAAGCCGGCCTGGATCAACTGTAACTGGGTGGTCTTGCGTGACATCACCCGTGCGGCCTTAGGGAAGAATCCGGCACGCATGCACAGTTCGGCCGACAGATAACTCAGCCCGCCGCGCTGGGGATGAGGTATCGAGATAAACGCTTCGTCCTTGAGCTGTGCCAGGTCGACTGGCGCGTTGCTACGCGCCAGCGCGTGATTCGGCGGCACTGCCAGCAGCAATTGCTCCTTATAGATAGGTTCCACACGTACGCCTTCGCGCTGGCGCAACACGGGCAAACGTAGCAGGCCGACATCCAGGCGACCGTCAGCGATTTCCTCCAATTGCGCCTCGGAGGACAGTTGGGCGATATCCATCGACACGCCAGGACAGCGTTCCAGCCAAGTGCTGATGCCTCGCAGTAACGGGCCGCTCATCGGCACAGTGCTCGAATGGCTCAGGCGCAGGGTACCGAGTTGGCCATTGCCGACCTGGGTCGCCATTTCACTGGCCTTGTGCAGCTCACCCAGCAGGTTGCGCGCCCGTGGATAAAACGCTTCACCGGCGGCGGTCAGCCGGGGCTGGCGCGCGGTGCGTTCGAACAGCGCGGTTTGCAGTTGGGTTTCCAGCTCCTTGATCTGCCGGCTCAAGGCCGATTGCGCGACAAACAAACGTCCGGCGGCAGCACTGAAGCTGCCGCTGTCGGCGATTTCGACGAAGTAACGCAGTTGGCGAGTGGAAATCACGCGTCATGCCTTTTCGAGATGGGTGGAGGGCTTTGAAGATATTAGTCGCAACCCTCGCCGCTGGCTAAAGTGATGGCTATCTCTTACAAGGAATAACCCATGAGCCCGGTAGAGCTGTTGAGTCAGTGGTCGTTTGGCGGTGTCGATTGGCTGGTGATCGGCCTGGGCATCGTCGTGGCCTATATCGTGTTTGGCATCGCAGGCTTCGGCACGGCGTTGGTGGCGGGGCCGATCCTGCTTATGTTTATGCCGCTGTCGAAGATCATCCCGCTGTTGGTACTGCTGGATTTTGTCGCGGCATTTGGCGGCCTGCTGCAAACGCGACGGGACGTAAATAAGCCGGAGCTGCTGCGATTGCTGCCGTGCATGGCGATTGGCTGCACCTTGGGCGTGGTGTTTTTGCTCAATTTGCATTCGGATCTGTTGCTGCTGTTGATGGGGCTGTTTATCAGCGCCTATGCGATTTACAGCCTGGCGGTGAAAGCCCGGCCCACGCAACTGGCGGCGGGGTGGTCGATCCCGATGGGCACCGTGGGCGGGCTGTTTGGAGCGTTGTTCGGCAGTGGTGGCTTTTTATATGCAATCTATCTGAACAGCCGTTTGCCCAAGGACGCGGCACGCGCGACCCAAAGCGCGTTGATCAGTTGCAGCACGGTGGTGCGCCTGAGCCTGTTTTTGATCGCCGGGGTGTATGCTGATTTGCCGCTGCTGATGTTGGCACTCTGCCTGTTGCCCGCGATGGTCCTGGGGCTGTGGTGTGGGCGCAGGCTGACGATGCGCATGTCCCGTGAGGCGTTTGTGCGCTTGGTGACGTGGCTGGTACTGGCCAGTGGCATTGCATTGATTGGGCGGTACTTGAGCACTTGACCTGATTGCTTCAGGGATTAAGCTGCCGTCCTCCCGGGCGTCATCGCGGGCTTGCCTGCGATGACGCCAGCAGCCACACCGCAGGACTCTCATGAACTCCCAAAGCATCCTTGTCCCGAAAATCTCCACCTTGCCCGTCCACGAACCCCGCGCCCGGGCGATCGTGCGCTGGCTGGTGCGCAAGAACATCATCAAGGAAGAACTGACCACCTGTGGCCGTACCGGCAACCGCATGGCCTATGCCCTGGCCGACGGTGCCCGCGCCGTGGTGCTGCACCCTGAAGCGCTGCCGTTCAACGAGCCGGTCAATGGCCTGGAGATCATCTACAAACGCTGCATCTACACCCCGGCCAAGGGCTTTCTCGAAGAAGCCGGCTGCCCGGAATGCCTCAAGGAAGTCGGCGAGGCGTTGTTCGAAAGCCTGGAAGACTGGATGCCCGGCCACACCGATAACTTCACCTGCCCGCTGTGTGGGCATGAAGATGACATCAATGGGTTTCTGTTCCTGCAGGCGTGCGGGTTTTCCAACCTGGGATTCATCTTCAACAACTGGGCGGAGGCCGGGTTCAAGCAGAGCTTTATCGACGAATTCGCCGATTGGCTGGACCAGAAGATCAGTTGGGTCAAAGTCGAGTTGTAGTCCTTCTATCACTATTCCCAAATATGTCAGAGTTTTACATTGAGACCTGGGGGGTGTCTGAGTATAATGGCGCGCTTCCATTTTCCCGCTCGGGAGCCCCCGCGATGCTGCGTATCAGCCAAGAAGCTCTGACATTCGACGACATTCTCCTAGTGCCCGGTTATTCCGAGGTGCTTCCTAACGAAGTCAGTCTCAAGACCCGCCTAACCCGTGGCATCGAGCTGAATATTCCCCTGGTTTCCGCTGCCATGGACACCGTCACCGAAGCCCGTCTGGCCATCGCCATGGCTCAGGAAGGCGGTATCGGCATCATCCACAAGAACATGACCATCGAGCAGCAAGCTGCCGAAGTGCGCAAGGTCAAGCGTTACGAAGCTGGTGTGGTGAAAGATCCGATCACCATCGAAGCCGACGCTACCGTGCGTGACCTGTTCGACCTGACCCGCCTGCACAACATCTCCGGTGTTCCCGTGCTGCACGATGGTGACCTGGTCGGCATCGTCACTTCCCGTGACGTACGTTTCGAAAACCGTCTTGAAGTGACCGTCCGCGACGTGATGACGCCTAAAGAGCGCCTGGTCACGGTCAAGGAAGGCGCCGACAAGAACGACGTACGCGAACTGCTGCACAAGCACCGCATCGAGCGCGTGCTGATCGTCGACGACAAGTTCGCCCTCAAAGGCATGATGACCGTCAACGACATCGAAAAAGCCAAGGCGTACCCGCTGGCCAGCAAGGACGACCAAGGCCGTCTGCGCGTAGGCGCTGCGGTCGGTACCGGTAAAGACACCGGTGACCGTGTCGCGGCCCTGGTTGCTGCCGGTGTCGACGTGGTAGTGGTCGACACTGCCCACGGTCACTCCAAAGGCGTGATCGACCGCGTTCGCTGGGTCAAGCAGAACTTCCCTGAAGTGCAGGTGATCGGCGGCAACATTGCCACCGGCGCTGCCGCCAAGGCCCTGGCCGAAGCGGGCGCGGATGCAGTCAAGGTCGGTATCGGCCCTGGCTCGATCTGCACCACGCGTATCGTTGCCGGTGTAGGCGTGCCGCAAATCAGCGCCATCGCCAACGTCGCCGCGGCCCTTGAAGGCACCGGCGTCCCGTTGATCGCCGACGGCGGCATCCGTTTCTCCGGTGACCTGTCCAAGGCCATCGTTGCCGGTGCCTCTTGCGTGATGATGGGCTCGATGTTCGCCGGTACCGAAGAAGCACCGGGCGAGATCGAACTGTTCCAGGGCCGTTCCTACAAGGCTTACCGCGGCATGGGTTCGCTGGGCGCCATGTCCCAGGCGCAAGGCTCTTCCGACCGTTACTTCCAGGACTCCTCGGCAGGCGCCGAGAAGCTCGTACCGGAAGGCATCGAAGGCCGTGTGCCGTACAAGGGCACCCTGAGCGCCATCATCCATCAACTGATGGGCGGCCTGCGTTCCTCGATGGGCTACACCGGCAGCGCCGACATCGAAGAAATGCGCACCAAGCCAGAGTTCGTACGGATCACCGGCGCCGGCATGGCTGAATCCCATGTCCACGACGTGCAGATCACCAAGGAAGCGCCAAACTATCGGGTCGGCTGATGCCGACAGCTATAAGCCACAAGTTATAAGCTGCAAGCGGGGCTGCATTAGTGCAGCTACCGTGCGGCTTCCGATTACTTGCAGCTTGCAGCTTGAAGCTTGCAACTGCTTTTCAGAGTTTCTTTCATGGCCCTCGACATTCACGCCCACCGCATCCTGATCCTCGACTTCGGTTCCCAGTACACCCAGCTGATCGCCCGCCGCGTGCGTGAAATCGGCGTGTACTGCGAACTGCACCCGTTCGACATGGATGACGAAGCGATCCGCGAATTCGCACCGAAAGGCGTCATCCTCGCCGGTGGCCCCGAGTCCGTGCACGAAGCCAACAGCCCGCGTTGCCCGCAAGCCGTGTTCGACCTGGGCGTGCCCGTCTTCGGTATCTGCTACGGCATGCAGACCATGGCCGAGCAACTGGGCGGCAAGGTTGAAGGTTCCGAGCTGCGTGAATTCGGTTATGCGCGTGTCGACGTGGTCGGCAAGAGTCGCCTGCTGGACGGCATCGAAGATCACGTCGACGCAGACGGCCTGTTCGGCCTCGACGTATGGATGAGCCACGGTGACAAAGTCACCAGGATGCCGGAAGACTTCCACATCCTGGCCAGCACCCCGAGCTGCCCGATTGCCGGCATGTTCAACGATGAGCGCGGCTACTACGGCGTGCAGTTCCACCCGGAAGTGACCCACACCAAGCAAGGCGGGCGCATCCTGTCGCGCTTCATCCTCGACATCTGCGAGTGTGAAGCCCTGTGGACCCCGTCGAAAATCGCTGAAGACGCGATCGCCAACGTGCGCGCCCAGGTCGGCACCGACAACGTCCTGCTCGGCCTGTCCGGCGGCGTTGACTCCTCCGTGGTCGCTGCGCTGCTGCACAAGGCCATCGGCGACCAACTGACCTGTGTGTTCGTCGACAACGGCCTGCTGCGCCTGCACGAAGGCGAGCAAGTGATGGCCATGTTCGCCGAGAACATGGGCGTCAAGGTGATCCGCGCCAACGCCGAAGATCAGTTCCTCAACAACCTGGCCGGCGAGTCCGACCCGGAGAAGAAGCGCAAGATCATCGGTCGCACCTTCATCGACGTATTCGATGCCCAGTCCAACAAACTGGACAACATCAAGTACCTCGCCCAGGGCACCATCTACCCCGACGTGATCGAGTCGGCCGGCGCCAAGAGCGGCAAGGCCCACGTGATCAAGTCCCACCACAACGTGGGTGGCCTGCCTGAGGAAATGAACCTCAAGCTGGTAGAGCCGCTGCGCGAACTGTTCAAGGACGAAGTCCGCCGCCTGGGCCTGGAGCTCGGCCTGCCATACGACATGGTCTACCGCCACCCATTCCCAGGCCCGGGCCTGGGCGTGCGCATCCTCGGTGAAGTGAAGAAGGAATACGCCGACCTGCTGCGTCGTGCCGACCACATCTTCATCGAAGAACTGCGCAAGGCCGACTGGTACCACAAGGTCAGCCAGGCGTTCGTGGTGTTCCAGCCGGTGAAATCGGTTGGCGTGGTCGGCGATGGCCGTCGTTACGCCTGGGTTGTGGCCTTGCGTGCCGTAGAAACCATCGACTTCATGACCGCCCGCTGGGCACACCTGCCGTACGAACTGCTGGAGACTGTCAGCGGCCGTATCATCAATGAGATCGAAGGTATTTCGCGCGTTACTTATGACGTGTCGAGCAAGCCGCCGGCGACGATTGAGTGGGAGTGAAATCAGGTCCTTCGAGGACTATCGCCAGCTATCGAAAGATCGTCGTAACGTATTGATCCGTTAGGAAAAAGCGTCACGGCATCTATCGGTAGCTATCGCCGGCTAGCAAAACAGATTGACGGTAGCGTTGGCGGTAAGAATCGAGGCTGGATTAAGACACTCTCGTTGGGAGATCAGGCGGCAACGTAGCCCCTCTATCTGATAACAATAGAGAAAAGATCTTTCCTACGATTTAACGGCTGCTCCCTTCTTCGCTTCGTCGAGCAGCCATTGAGCGAAAGCTTGTATTGGCTCTCTGCCCAATCCGATGGGCTCAGGGAGGATGAGGCAGAAGGTTTTGGAGATGGTTTTTCCCTCCGGCCACGGGGCGATCAGGCTTCCTGACGCAAGTTCGGTTTCAACGTACAGGCGCGGTACTAGCGCAACGCCCAGGCCGGCCAATGCGGCTTCTATCAACATTCCATGGAGATCAAAGCGTGCGCCAATTGCAGGATTGGTCAGCGGGCTTCCCGTCTCCTGGGCGTAGTGTTGCCAAGCTTCAGGGTTCTGTCGTCGGTGAAGGCGCGGTAATTCATCCAGTGCGGTTGTTCGATTGCGTCCTGTCAGAAGTTCAGGATGGCAAACCGGAACCAGCACTTCATGCAAAAGTTCGTGAGTCCGCATTCCCGTCCACGCTGGGTGCTCGAAATGGATGGCAGCATCGAATCCGCTCCCGGCCAGGACGAAGGGTTCCATGCGCTCGGCCAAATGCACAGTAATGTTCGGATGCTTCTGCTGGAATCGTCCCAAGCGAGGAATGAGCCATCGCATCGCGAACGTCGGGATAGTGGCAATGTCCAGGCTTGCGCCATCGTTCGGCTGCCCCATTAAGTACTGACTGTCCCGATCCAAGCGGTCAAGCGATTCGCGAACTTGGACCGCGTAACGCTCTCCGTTAGGAAGGAGTCGGACACGATTGCCGACCCGCTCGAACAGCGTGACCCCGAGGAAGGCTTCCAGCCTGCCAATCTGGCGACTGATGGCTCCTTCAGTCAAAGACAGTTCCTCTGCCGCGCGCGCGAAGCTGCCGTGGCGCGCAGCCACTTCGAATGCCATCAGTGCCGTGCTGCTGGGGATCTTCCTTCGCATGAGCGTTCCTAGCTTAAAGCTGGTGATCGGTTTAGCTTGATTTTTTGTCACTGAAGCATACCGAAAAATCGTTTTATACGTCGATTTCCAGGTCATACCATGATGAAACATCAACAGTGAGGACCGAACGCACAAGCGGTTCGGTAGCGTGATTCCATGATCTATACCGTCGAGTGCAGCTTTGCCGACCCAGCCAGCGAAGCAGAGTGGAATGATTTCTATAGCCTGGAAAAGCTACCCGCGCTTATTTCCGTGAGCGGGTTCCATACTTCGCAGCGCTTCAAGGCGTTTAGCGATGGCTGCCCTGTCTACCTGGCCATGCACTCGATCGACGGTCTGGCTGTGCTTGAGGGTGACGAGTATCGCCAAAAGGGCGGGGGCAACTTCGCACGCTGGCAGCAGCACATCACCGATTGGCACCGCAATCTTTACGGCGGCCTTGAGCGTGCGCCTGCCATCGGTGAAGGCGAGCATCTGATCGTGAGCGCAGTCGGTCCCGAGCCGCTCATCGAGATGGGGCTCACGCCTGAGCAGATGTGGGCCGTCGCATTGGAGAAGTGTCCTGAAAACAGGTGGCTGGCGAAGCTGGATAGCGCCATTAGTCTTGGTGTAGATACCCTTCCGAAGAACGTGCATCTCTATGCCCCGATGACCGTGCAATTGACGAGTGGCAGAGGCTCAGAGCCCCAGACGCAGGTGCAGAACCGACATGCCTAACCTGACGATCTTCATCCAGGCGGACGAGATGCCACCCGACGCAAATCTGGCGGAACTCACCGAACGATGCACTCGACTTTGCACGGACGTCCTTCAGGCGGCGCTGGACAACGTGCATGTCATCTACGTCGCTGCCCGCCAGGGGCGTGGGCATCCTGCTTACGCGGAAATCAAGTACCGCCTCGAACCGTTCAGAACGCCATCGGTCATGGACGATTTCATGGCGCGACTGGATGAGGCAATAAAACGCCATGCGGGGCTAACGGCGCGCATCCGTTGCTTTGGCTATCCAGCCGATACCATCTACGCGCGGAACTGATGACCCGCAAGGAGTGCCGCAATGAACGACATGAAATTTCCAGGCCAGCAGATCGGCGAGTTTTCGATCACGGCCATCAGTGACGGATACCTTTGCGCAAGTCTAGATCTTCTCTCCAATATCGATCCTATGGAGGCGTCCAAGTTGCAGCAGGACGCAGGTGTGAGCGATCCATTCTCAATCCACATCAACTGTTACCTGGTGCGTGGAATGGGCCGCACGATCCTCATTGATGCGGGGGCTGGTGGTTTCAAGCAGTGGGGCGGCAAGCTAAAGGCGAATCTCGCGCGTGCTGGCGTGCAACCCGCTGACATTGACACCATTCTTCTGACCCATGCACATCCCGACCATGTTGGGGGGTTGCTTCACTCTTCAGGGGAAGCAGCCTTTCCCGATGCAGAGCTAGTCGTCCACCAGCGTGAGGTTTCTTTCTGGGAGGACGATGGCAATCTCAGTCGAGCGAGTGAACGTGCTCGTGGCAACTTCCTGTTTGCTCGGAAGGTGTTCGATCAGTATCGGGAGAAGACGCGCCTGTTTACTGATAGCGAAGTTCTCCCTGGCATTAGTGCGATGCCCCTTCCGGGGCATACCGCAGGACATTCCGGTTATCGTCTCGATTCCAATGGTCGTAGTTTGCTGGTTTGGGGGGATATCGTTCATTTCCCCCAAATTCAGATTGCTCGTCCCGACGTATCGATTGCATTCGACCAAGATCCGCTTCTTTCCGCCGAAACACGATCCAAACTATTGAATGTTGTTAGCTCGGATAAGATTCTTATCGCGGGTATGCACCTTGGCGAACTCGGTTTTGCACATGTCGAGCGGCTAGGCAAGACCTACAAAATTTCCTACGAAACTTAGCGGCTGTTCGAGATGCCTACGATGCGTCGGCAGCGTCGAATGAGGTCATTGATCCCACGGCGCCTCCTGCCAGCGGTCGAACAGAAAATCGCTGAACGCCGTCAGCCGGCGCGGCACGGGTTCGCGCCGCGCCCGCACGATGCTGATCTTCGAGGGTGTGGCTTCCCATTCAGGCAACACGCGCACCAGCCTCCCGTCGCGTAGTTCCTCGTGAATGTCCCAGGTCTCGCGCAGCGAGATGCCCAGCCCGGCCACGCACCACGCATGTAGCACGTCGCCGTTGTCGCTGCACAGCGTACCGCTGACCGCGACAGGCGTTTCCCTGCGGCCCTTGCGCAGCGGCCAGGTGCTTTGCAGCAGGCCCGGATAGGCGAACACCAGGCAGTTGTGCCGTTCCAGTTCTTCCGGCTGCGCGGGACTGCCATGCGCTTTCAGGTAGGCGGGAGACGCCGCCAGGATGCGCCGGTTGTCGGCCACGCGCCGCGCCACCAAGCGCGAATCGGCCAACTCGCCCATGCGGATCGCCAGGTCGAGGTCGCCGCTATACAGATCCTGCACCTGATCGGACAGGCGCAGGTCGAAACCGACCCTGGGATGCAGGCGGCAGAAATCGTGGATAGCCGGGGCCACGAACTTGCGCCCGAACGGCGTGGGCGCGGTCAGGCGGATAGTGCCGCTCAGTTCCTGGCTGCCGCCGGTCGCCAGTTCCTGCACTTCTTCCAGCACCGCCAGGGCAACCCGTGCGCGCTCGGCGATGGCGCGGCCTTCGCTGGTGATGCGCAAGTTACGGGTGTTGCGCTCGAACAGCGTGGTGCCCAACGCTTGTTCCAGCCGGGCGATCTGCTTGCTGACCGTCTTAGGCGCGAGGTGCAGGTCGCGTGCGGCGGCGGAAAAGCTGTGGCGCTCCACAACATGCACGAACACCGCTAGGTCATCAAGATTGCGCAGGGCCATTTGGGTCATTCCGGGGAAAGTGTTTGTCTATTTTGGTCATTTAAACGATATACCGGATTCACCAGAATGAGGATCCCAACTTCCCACGCTGCGACACGCATGCCTCCGTTGGAGGTGTCCGGTGGTGTGCTCGATTCGCTGCAGGAGCTTCTGATGACCCAACGTATTCTTTTCGTCCTGACCAGCCACGACCGCAAGGGGCCGGCCGGCGCCGCCGATGCCGCGCCCAGCGGTTTCTATCTGTCCGAGGTCACGCATCCGCATCGGGTGCTGGCAGACGCCGGTCATGCGGTCGATTTCGTCAGCCCCAAGGGCGGCAAGACGCACGTCGATGGACTCGATTTGGACGATCCGATCAATGCCGCGTTCTGGAACGATGCGACGCTAAGAAGCGCCACCGAGAACACCATGGCACCCACGCAGGTCGATCCCGATGCCTACGCCGCGATCTTCTACGCCGGCGGCCACGCGACGATGTGGGACTTCCCGGACAACGCCGAACTGGCGGCCATTGCGGCGTTCATCTACGAGCGTGGCGGCGTGGTCGCGGCGGTGTGCCACGGGCCGGCCGGGCTGGTAAACCTCAAGTTGTCCGATGGCGGCTATCTGGTAACGGGTAAGGACGTGTCGGCCTTCACCAACGAGGAGGAGCGTGCGGTCGGCCTGTACGACACGGTGCCCTTCCTGCTGGCCGATGCTTTGCAGGAGCGTGGCGCCCGGCATGTGCCTGCGGCGAATTTCCAGGCGCAGGTAGTGGCGAGCGAGCGCCTGGTGACGGGGCAGAACCCGGCCTCGGCCAAGGGCGTCGCGGAAGCGATGCTGCCCCTATTAGCGGTGACAGCCGAGAAGCGAGCCTGAACCATGAATCCACGTATGCCTTTCGTCATCTACGTCTTCGCGCTTTGTGCGTTCGCCCTGGGCTTTACCGAGTTCGTCACCATCGGCCTGGTGTCCACTATTTCCGCTGATCTGCATGCCAGCGTCAGCCAGGTTGGCGCGGCGGTTACGGCCTACGCGCTGGGTGCGGTGATTGGTGCCCCCGGCCTGACCGCGCTGGCAACCCGCTGGCCGCGCAAGCGGCTGCTGCTGGTGGCGATGGGGCTGTTCACGTTGGGCAACGCTGTAGTCAGTCTGTCCGATGCACTGACACCCATGCTGGTGGCCCGCTTCGCCTCCGGCCTGGGACATGGGGTGTTTCTCGCCGTAGCATCCAGCGTGGCAACCCAATTGGCGGGCCGACATCGCGCCGGTGCGGCGGTGGCCGTGGTGTTCGGCGGCCTGACGCTGGCACTGGCGCTGGGCGTACCGCTCGGCACCTACCTGGGCAGCGTGTTGAGCTGGCAGGTCATCTTCATGGCAGTGGCCGCAAGTGGTGCCATTGGGTTCGTCGGCCTGCTGGCCCTGATGCCGACAGATCGCAACGATGCCTCGGCGCAGGCCAATGCGATGGATGGCCTGAAAGCCATGTTCAATCAGCGTCTGCTGGCCGGAGCCGGTATCACCGTGTTGGCGTATGCGGGATCTTTCGCGCTCTACACCTACATTTCGCCGATCCTGCTGCAAGTGACGAACGTGAGTGAAAGCACGGCCAGCCTGTTAATGCTGGGCTACGGCGTGATGGCCGCCATTGGCAATGTGTGGGGCGGGCGGCTGACCGACCGCAAGGGTGCCGACTTTGCGGTGATGACTGTGCTCGTCGGCCTGGCCGTCGTGCTGTTGGCGATATGGGCATCGGCACCATCGTTGCCGTTGATGGTGTTGCTGACGGGCCTGCTGGGTGCGCTGACCTATGCGGCGGTGCCGGCCTTGCAGGCGCGGGTGATCGGGCTGTCGCACATCCACGCGCCGCAGGCGCCAGCGGTGGCGGCTGGGCTGAACATCGCCGGCTTCAACGGCGGCATCGCGTTGGGTTCGCTGCTAGGCGGGGCCAGCCTGGAAGCGATGGGGCTGACCAGCACGGCCTGGGTCGGTGCGGTTGCCGTGGGCCTGGGGATCGTCTGGATGCTCTGGCAGATGCGGCGTCCCACGTTCCTGGGCGCAAGAACTCATATGTAGGTGAACAATGGATCTTCGGCATCTTCGCTGCTTCCTGGCCTGGGAGGCATGCAAGCACCCGTCATGATTGGGAAGGTATATCTCAAGGTATATGAGTTTGTATGTTCTTATAACTAATTGATTTTAATGATATTTTGTTTATTTTTGATAATGGGGTGGGAGTAAGGTTGATCTGCAACTGCCTGTTTACAAGTAAAAAATAAGATCGCTTTACCATCAGCCTCAAACAACAAAGCCCGCATTAGCGGGCTTTGTTGTTTCAGACGAAGACGTTGATCAGAAGTCGTAACGCACGTTCGCAGTGAAGGTGTCGGCGTCGAAACCACTGCTGGTCAGGTAGTTGTACATCCCTCCCACGCTCCACGCGCCCACGCGGTAGTTCGCGCCCAGTCCCAGCTCGTAGCTGTCGCGCGCCGGTGTCGCGCCGGTGGTGGTGAACGGGGTACCGCCGAGCACGAAGGTGGAGGTGGTGTCAGCCTTGTCGCCGATGAAATCGTGCCAGGCCATCAGCTTGGCTTCCGGTTCCAGGCTGCCTGCACCTACGTCAAAAGCGGCCGCCAGGCGAGCACCCAGGCCCATTTCGCCGATTTCGTAACGTTGGCTGCCGACGTTGAGAGCGGCTGAGCTACCTTTTTCACGGTACGAATCAATCGATACGTTGGCGTAGCGCGCACCGACCTGTGGTTCGAGCAGCCACTGCTTGTCGAGCTGGAAGGTGTAGCCTGCCAGTGCGTTGACGCCGAAGATCTCACTGTCATAGTCGGCCTTGGCGCGGGTGCCGGCGATGTAGCGTTTGGACTCGTTGTCGTTCCAGCCATACATCAGCGAGGTGTCGACAAAGAAGTTGTCACGGGCCCAGTTGCCGTACAGGGTCAGTGCATGGCCTTTGACGTCGGTTTTGTTGCCGAGGTCGGATTTGACGTCGCTGGTCAGGTAGCTGTAAGCCAGGCCCACGGTGGTGTCTGCGTTGAGCTTGCCGTCGGCACCCACGGCGATGCCGTTGGTGTTGGCGTCGTAGCCGTCGATACCGTGGCGGCTGTCCTGGTTGGCATCGCTGGACAGCGCTTGCAGCCATACGCCTTGTTCTGCCAGGACGTCACCGGAGGACAGACCGCTACGCGCTTTGCTGGCGCGGCGGTTGATGGCACTTGCGACCAGGTTCTGGCTGTTGGTGGCGGCGTTGATCGCCCCACGGCTGACGTCCGGGGTCAGGGTTTCGGCAAGTTTGGCCAGCTCTTCACTGGTGGCGGCGTTGGCGAAGCGCTGGAATACCGGGTCGCTTTCGTCCATCTGGCCCAGGACCGTGTTCTTGAGCGGCGTGATGGCGTTCACCGCGTTGCGCGAACCACGGGCACTCAGCAGGTCTTGCGTGATCACCTCATCACTGCGGGTGGCAACCAGTGCTTTCACGTCCTGGCCTTCGATGCCGAAGTTCCTCACCTCAAGCAGTGCCGAGGAGGAAACCACGGACAGGTTCTGCGGGTCTTCCCACGTGCCAGAGTTAATGAGGGTGTAGCGGGTGCCCTGGGCCGACGTGCGGAAGTCATCGGAGCGAGCCTGCAGTTCGATCTGGCTACCTGGAGAGAAGAAGGTATTGCCGGTGACTTTCAGGATCGGCGTGTTGGGCAGCGTGTTGTTATCCAGCAGCAGCCGCAGGCGCGCAGTGTCGCTGTCCATATCGAGGTCGCCCACAATCGTGGTCTGCGGGCGAAGCAGCGTCAGGCGGCCACCGTCGATATCGACGTAACCGGCGCGGATGGTCGAGCCATCGAACATCGCGTCCCCCTGCACCAGCACACCACTCAGGCCCAGCAGGTCACCCTTGACCTGACCACCCTGCCAGTAGAAATACGAAGGGGAGGCATTGTCGTCCGCCAGAATGGCTGCGGTGCCGCCTTCTATCAGGCCACCTGTCTGCCTGATGGAGAGGGTGTCGAAACCGCCGGAGGTGTCGAGACTGCGAAAGCGGATACCGACCCCGTCAGCGGAGATAGTCCCGCTGTTGTTGATATCACTCTGGAAGGGAGCGCCTGTCATCTGACCCGTAAAGCGTGCCTTCTCGATGTCGATACCCACAGAGTCGATACCACGCGCGGTGATAGTGCCCGAGTTATTGATGCGCGCCTGGGTCGAGGTGATCAGCATGCCTTCGGCATTTGCGCCAGTCACAGTGATGTTGCCGTTGTTGTTCACTTCACCAGCGATCTTTGCCAGATACAGGTCCAGCCCGACGACGGCGTTGCCGCTCACCGTAATGTCGCCATTATTTACCAAGTCGCCACCGACGTTGGAATTGAGGGTCATGGCGATACCGGACGGGAAGTCGGTGGGGTTGGCAGCCGTCAGGTTGATGTTGCCCTGGTTGACCAGGTTGCCCGCCAGCGTCACGTTGTTCAGCGCTACACCTGCGTTTTGAGACGTCCCGGTGAAGGTGGCGTTATTAAAAACATCATCGGAGCTGCTGTAACCCCCGGTGCTCAGGTCGTGGTTGAGGTCGGGTGCGGGTGCGGCATGGACCGTGGCAGTGGTAGCCGCGACGGACAGCGCCAACAACGAGCGGCGCAGGTGGGAAATGTTCAAGGCAGTATCCTTACAGGGCAGAAACTGACAGGGAACAACCCACGCGTCAGCGTCTGTTTAGGCATCCCTGCCAGCTTGTCAGTGAAGTGCTGATTCAAGCGCGTTCAAATTTACACGATGCTTGTAGGGCAATTCATCATAAAAACAACCAATGACGAGAAAAAAGCTAAAAAATGCGACGCTACAGATGTTTTTTGAGCCTTTTTGGGGTTATTCAGCAATAATCGGAACTTTAGAGGGAGGTTGCGGTCTCGCCCGGATCAGGCAATAGGGGGAATAGCATTCGGATGTTTTTAACCGGTCTACCCACCCTGAGTTCCAGCATTTTAATGTGCTAAAGGAGTTTTAGCCCATTGGCTCCATATCGCTTCCCACCCACTATCATGGCTCACACTTGGTACATGGACGCTTTGGGAGAGGGGCGAGCCAAGCGCCTGTTGGTACCTGTCAGCTAAAGTAGCTGGAATAATCAGGTCTGCTTCTCCGATGAGATGGCGCTGGGGTATCAAGGCGAGTCGATTACGATAGTCCAGCGGGTCCAGTGAACCGTCGAGTGGCGACAGTCCTTTCATCTTCGCCCACAGACGTGGACTGAGATTGCCAGCAAGGGTTTGCACCTGGGTAACATCATTGCGCTGCGCCGCTAACAATAATGCTAGAGCGGCTCCACCTGAATACCCCACTAGTTCGAACTCACTATTGCCATATCGCTGTTTTATTTGGTCCAGCGCCTGGCTGAGGCGGGTGACCACTTCCTGAGAAAATCGTCGATGGGTCCAGAGTGCTGATTGACAGGCTGCGGCCATGACGAACTGGCAGGGGCGTGCCAGGTACGCATTCGGTGTCGGATCATCGACCGCCAGCCGTGGCACTAGCAGATTGTGCGGGCTCGGATCCAGGCTGGGTTGAGTGGCCGTCGCCCAGGCGTGGCCATCACCTTCCAGGTAAACACGCAGGCGAGTCATCTTTTCTGCAGTGCGCGGCGCAAGTATGACGAGGGGGAAGGCGTGTCCCGGCAGGACCTCCAATTGCCGGTCGTGCTCTTCAGCCAGTTGTTGCAGTGCCTCGCGCGGCGATTGGCAGGCGATGAGAAGCGCGCTGATCATCACCATCCAGGCTTTATTGAAACCGGCCAATTTCCGACGAAAGGGAAAGTGTCTACTCATCATATGTCACAACACAGCTTGGCAATGGAGGCATCGGCAGCAGTCAGTTATGACTGGCTGGCATTTTTTTTGGGGTAGAAAGTTCCGACGCAAGCGCTGTCGTTTTCAATGAACGGCAGGGCTGGCATAGGTATTAAAGGAACTGAGATCGAATCAAATCCGTATCGAACGGTGTTAATCCTTGATCAGGCGCAAACACCGCCTGTGCCTGCTGCGTTGAAGCCACTCGTTCTCCCCGTGCTCGAGCATGTAAATCGAACAGCGTCTCCAGATCCGGCCTTGGGGTGTGTACCAAAGCTCGCAGCATCAACGATACCCCACGGAGGTTGTTCTGGACGTTGTTCCACCACGGAGACGAAGTGAGCCCCAGGTCGGCCCAAATCATGCGTCGCTCCTGCAGGTCCATCACGAATGGCAGGCAGATTGCTGTGTTGGAAGCGATATCGATACGGTCGAACACGGAGCGCGGCTCGAACACTTCACCCGACGCCACGTCGACGCGGGCCATCCAGCCAGCGAAGCATTCTGGAAGATCGCAGTACGGCTGTTGGGTGAATGAGTTGATAGACGTGACGACATAACGGACACCCTTCTCGACAAGGGCGTCGAGGTCAAGGTCGATGAACTCCGAAGCCCCCTTGGGCGCATCGACGATGTCGCCACTGTGGTAGCCACCGAAGCCCTTCAGGTTGTAGTACGCGACTGTTTGTTTGAACACGAAGTTGGCGTCGAAAAATGCTGCGGACAAGTCGATGTCCGTGCGTTCACGCCCGTTTTTCCACCACAGGAACAGGCGGATGAAACGTGTGTCAGGCATAGGTAGCCGACTGCCACGCACCAGCGTACGTAGCGACTTCGATGAGGCACGTTGCGCCAGTGGCACCCTGTATTCGCGTAATGCTGGATCGATGAAGCAGCGGCCTAGTGGCGGCAGTGAAGTAAAACGCGTTACGAGAGCGTCCTCGCAGATGCTGGCTGCACGAGCCAGCACGGCGGGAGCGAGAGGTTCACGTCGATCCTTGATCCCATAGATTTTGGCAAACGCACCTTTTGGTGTGAAGGCCCGCAAGGGGAGGGGACGCGGAGCACGTAGGTGGGCCAGCAACTGCAGCAGAACAGGAGAGGACACCTGGGCAGCAACCGCCTCAAACGCGTCGAGAACCGGCTCTGGTTCCGTCGCACGCCGCAGGGCCACGTCCAGCCGTCGTGCGAACTCACCAGGACGGCTCTGTAATATCGGCGTAAGCGTGGCGATGTGGCGCTGGGCAAGTAATGTTTCGACACGTGATCCAAATGAAGCGGGCGCCTCGTTGCGCCGTGCTGCCGTGATCGCGGCCAGTGCTCGTGGGTACTTATCGGCGTAGTCGCCCGGATGCAGTACTTCAGCCAAGCGTTTCCAACGCTCGGCATGTCGCATCACGTCTTCTGCCGCGTTGGGTATGTGGTCGAGCAGGCGCAACAACAGACGGCGCATCGAGCGCTTCATCGCGGTGAAACGGGTCGAAGCGGTCGTCAGTGACACGTCCCCTCCATTCAGCGCGACCGCGAGTCGTAGCACGTCAGTCGCCGTTTCGACGTTTCGCTCCAGGAAGGCGTCTACTCGTGCATCGCCGGCCACATGCAGGATAAGTGCGCCGCCAACCTGTGCACGGATTTCCCGGAACGGGACGGCCTCAGGCAGTAGACGGAACACATCGCTTTTGTACTCTCGGATAAACCAGGCGACATCGGCAGTTTCCTCTTCGGAGAGCGAGGTGCGCGATGAAACGAGCGGCCCGAGCAGTGACTCGAATTCGGAGACGCTTCCCGGTTCGATAACGCGGGATATGAAGTTGCCTTCCAGCATTGGAGGGCGAGCGAGTTCAGCCGGTGGTAAACGCCGAAGCGTGAGGTAGTGCATGACGGCGTTAAGGTACAACTGCGCCTCTGACGCCGTCAGAACCTGCTCTGGAAAGTCAGGATAAAACGGCCTGTGGTGTACATGAGCGCCAGTTTCCCGCCTAAGGACTCCGACAATTTCGCGCAGCCAGTGCTTGAGTTCTGGCGCTGACAACAGGCCGATTTGCTCAATCAGAGGCTCTGATAGTACGCATCGGAACGCCGTGACTTCACGAACAGCCGACGCGACCTGAGCGCGCGTGGCACCGCCAGTGCCCATCGGGACGTGAACTTTGCTACGGCGACGCAGGAACAGCCCCTGATTCATGCTTGATTTTCTCCTTAGGCCGTCGTCGTGGACGAGCTGTTGCATCGTTCTACAGCTGATGTAAAAACGCCTGCAAGAAGCAGGCGCGGTGTGGAGAGCGAAACCCCTAGGTCATAGGAGGTTAGAAGGAAGGTGTTCCATAGCCACGAACGCATTCTACGTAAGGCTGTATCTGTTTGTCAGGTCGCTGAGGATCTCAACGGTAACAAGCTGCTTCGCCTACGTGCTCGAAGGCTTAGCGCGGCAGCCTGCTTTGCAGGCTCATCCCGGTGTGGTTGAGCGCTCGGGACAATCTGTCCAATGTGGGGAAATGCACCTGGTGCACCAGCGGCCAGGTGGGGCGTTCAATGACGAAACTGCCATCGGCCAATCGTGCAATTGGGGTCATGACGATACCCTGGCTTCGACTGTGGTGGTACAGGGTGTATGAACCTTGGGACTCATCGATCAAATACATGCCCTTGCGGAACAGCAGTCGCTGGTTCTGCAGGACGGTGCGCTGTACCGGTGGTGCCTCGACCTGTACGCGCAGGTCGGCGTGCAGGGTGTCGAAGCTGTCGTCCGGACTGCCTTCCGGCGCTATCACGTCGTGATCGACTTCGATGCCAGGGTCCATGCGCAGATCGTTACCTTGCCCTGGGTATACCTCTTCAATACGTAGTCCGATCCCTCCCTCCAGTTCGCTGAGGCCTGCCACTTCCCTGAACGTGTTAGTGCTGGTGGAATGGGTCATGAGCAGCCATTTACCCCCCCTATTCAGGGCTCTGTCGGCGCGAAAAATTGTGTGACTCAGGTAGTTCCTCGCCATTTGCTCTGTGCGACTGACGAGGGGATCGGGGTATTTGAAGTGGGCGGCACAGTCGATGGCCTGGACGCGAATGCCATTGCTCCTGGCGGTTTTGACCAGTTCAAGTTCATTGAATTGTCCGGTGGGGTCGGTACTCATTCTGCTCAAGCTGGCTTCCAGGTCTTCCGACATGAACCCGTGCTGGAAGTAATAATTCAGGTCGTCTTGGGTGAAGTCGTTGAGCAAGCGTCGCATGTAGACGGTCTTGACGCCCTTGCGGGCAAGCAGCGGCATGTTCTCGATGATCAGGCGTGTGCTGGTGACGCGGTCCAGGGTTTCGCCGATGACGACGCCTGGCAAATCCTCCGGCAAACTTTCGATCAGCTCACTGAATGAAGTTGAAGGTTCAACCGCCGGAATGACCGGACGTTGCGGCAAGCGCGGCCAGGACAGTTCACGGTAGAAATTTTTGGCCGACTGCACCAGTTTGCCGTGGATGCCGCCGAAGTAGTGGGTGTAGCGGTCTATGTGCAGGAAGCGGCTGTGAATGTGGATCTCGTTGAGCCCAAGCGCCCACTTTCTCAGCTCGGGACGTGTCGAGGGCGGGGCGTCGAACTCGGTGGTGACCCGGCGAGTCGCGGTCGATGTTGTGGGTTCGGTTGCAGCCGGTAGTCTCGCGGGCGGTGCCTCTGTAACCGGCCGAACCTTGGCTGCTTTGCTGGAGTTACCGCCTCCACCCTTCAACCCCCGGCTACCGCGCAGCGGTTCCCACTTGCCCAGTTCGTTCACGCGTACCGGTATGGAACCGGAGAAGCTATTGGGGTTGGCCGGGTCGACGATGGCCCAGTGGCTTGGACCGTTGAGGTGGTTTTCATACCGGATGTAATAGGGCTTATCGTTCATCATCATTGCGGTTTGAGGCATACCGTCCGACGTTTTCAGGGTATAGACCTGATAGAACTTTCCAGGCGCGGTGTTGAGGGTTTCGCCTTCCAGTATCAGGTTGCTCTCATAATGATCTGGTACTTCGTTTGTCGCGACCGGCTCATGGGGTTCCGGGGCTTCCACGGATACCTCTGCGAAGCTGTCCGAGGCCTCGGCGATATCCGGCAGTACCCCGTCGACTTTCAACAAGCCCAGATTGAACAGGCTATCGATAGCACTGAACACCGCACCTTGCTCCCCGGCCCGGCGTTCCTCCAGGGTTCTGCCGTTGACGGCCTGGTCGATATTGAGCCCCAGGCTGGCCACGCTGGCGCCGATCACCACCAGTGCCACCGGTCCGCCCACCACCGCCATGGGGCCGAAGAGTTTACTGAAGGCGTTCAGGTAGCCGACCCAAAGTTTTTTGCGCAGTTCGCCGTTGCTGTGCAGGCAGAAGTCAGCATCATTTTTCATGCGTGCCTTGCTGGAGCGGGCCAACCAGGTAAACGCATCGCCCTCGATGGACTGGTCCGCCTGATTAATCAGGTGGTGATTCCACTGGCCCCAGGTCACGAACAACTGATCGATCATCGCATTCAGGCCCTTGTCCACCCAGTCCGGCGGCAGCGTACCGGTCAGGGCCTGGCCGGTGCGGTAAATCAGCACCGGGGTCACCAGCATCTGCTTCCAGGTCACGGCGTCGGTATCATCCTGTTGGATCTGGGCCGACAGCGGAAAGTGCGTCATGAACTGTGCACGATTTTCCGGATGGTTGGTTTGACACAGAAGCCAGAAGTGCAGGTCGGCAGGCGTCTGGAAGCAGTGGAAGGCTTGGGCTTCGCCAGGCACATAGACAATTTGCCGGCCGTCGCTGTCGATGATACGCAGGGTATCGCTGGCGATATGCCCGCCAATATCCAGCGCCGCCAACCTCAGGCCCGGCGTGGCGGGCGCCTCGGTTTGCAGGTTGGCGACGGTCGGTGGCCAGCTCAGGTCGCTGGCAACGGCTTTGATCGCCGTCTGGAACTGCGCATCGGTCAGGTGCCTGGCCTGCCGGGCTTGCAGGGCCTGGGCGAGGAAGTTGACCTTGGCCAGTGTGCGGAAGTCGTCTTGGTGAGTGCCCCAGAAGTTGTCCATGTGGGCGGCATAGCGCTCGCTGAAGTTGATGTCCCAGAAGTCGTTGAGCACCGCGCTGGCGGACAGGCGTACTTCGTTACTGCCATCGAAAAGACGTGCGTCGGGCCCCACGCTATAGAAACCGCCGTCACCGTCGAGCAGGTCGGCATTGTCCTGGTCATGAAGGCTGAAACGGTGAATCACCAGTTGTGACAGGGTCATGGATTCCAACGGTTTTTCGTTATGGACCCAGCCGGTAAATGCTTGGGAGTCACCTATGCCACCCTTGAATCGGTGCCAGTACACCTGCTCAGGGTTCAGGCCTGCGAGGTCATGCCGGGCGAGAATTTCTCGGGCTGTGTCGGCCGCCAGCTTCTGCATGTTCGGGCAGGTGTCGAGCACCGCAGGTGCCAGGGCCTTGAGCTGTTGTTGGGCGGCGGAGGAGGTATCGGTAATCGGCATGCTGTTCTCCTGGGGCGATGGAGAAAAAAGCATGCCGGGACGACTGGGCAATGAAGCGGTAGATAGTTAGCGCCGAGCGATGTCGGAGAAGTAGAACTTGTCCAGCGTATGCCGCGACTCGGTGTATTCGAACTGCCGCCCATCCGCCAGAAACGTCTGGTTGCTTACCACGATCACGTGGCTCTGGCCGTCCAGGTCCAGGTGCAACTGATCATCCTTGCCCCGTGGCAATGCTTCGATGGTGCGCTGGGCGTAGCTGATCTGCAGCTGCAGGGTCTGCTCGATAAAGGCGTAGATCGACTGCTCGGCGATCGCGCGGTCGAGCCCTGGGATCAGGTCGGCGACGAAGTGGTTGATGTCGAGGATCACCCGCTTGCCACCGATGCGTCGTACCCGTTTGATGCGCGTGATCAGGCTGCCGGCTTCGGCTTCGATGTGCTCCAGCAGTGGCCCCTCCAGTGGGAACTGCGTGAACTCGACCACATCGGTGCGTACGTCATCCCCCAGGTCCGCATGGGTTTCGCCGAAGCTGACAATCCCGCCCAACTGGAACTCGATGGGGTTGGGCGACAGCACGAATGTGCCTTTGCCATGGATCTTCTGCGCAAACCCACGCTCCTGCAGCTGCTCGATCGCCCGACGCACGGTGCCACGGCTGGCCTGGTAGCTGTCCATCAATTCGGTTTCGGAGGGCAGGCGCGTGCCGCGTTGCAGGCGTTCGGTGGTGATGCTGGCAAGCAGATCGGTATAGATCTGGTTGTATTTGCTCATGGGATGGCTCTGTGCCCGTCTTTATGAAGGTGAACTGCGCGTTCAAGGCAGGAACCTTAGAGGCAGAGGGTGGGTTTGTCCATTGGGCCTTGGAAAACCCAAATCAATATTTACAACTCGTACAGACGAGTTGTTGCTTTAACTCGTCTGTACGAGTACTTTTGGCTTCGGCGTGCTGCCAATGACTGCCCCCAATAAAAAAAATCAAAGTGGAAACCAAGCATGAGCCACGACTATTCGAACATTGCCCGCGAGATCCTCGAGCACCTCGGGGGCAGCGACAACCTTGAGCAAGCTGCCCACTGCGTGACCCGCCTGCGCCTGGCGCTCAAGGATCCGGGCCTGGTCAACAACAGTGCGTTGAACCAGGTCGATCTGGTCAAGGGCTCGTTCTTCACCGGCGGCCTGTTCCAGGTGGTGATCGGCCCTGGTGAAGTGGAAAAGGTCTACGCCGCCCTGCGCGAACAGACCGGCCTCGCCGCCGCCACCATCGCCGACGTGAAGAAGAAGGGCGCCGACAAGACCAACGCCATGCAGCGTCTGGTGCGGGTGTTTTCCGATGTGTTCATGCCGATCCTGCCTGCGCTGATCATTGCCGGCCTGCTCATGGGCGTGAACAACCTGATGGGCGCCAAGGGCATGTTCATCGAGGGCCAGACGCTGCTGGAGGCTTATCCGAACCTGGATGGCCTGTGGAGCCTGATCAACCTGATGGCCAACACCTCGTTCGTGTTCCTGCCGGCGTTGGTGGGCTGGTCGGCGGCCAAGCGCTTTGGCGGCAGTGAAATCCTCGGCATTGTGCTCGGCCTGATGCTGGTGCACCCGGACCTGCTTAACGCCTGGAACTACGGTAAGGCGGTCGCCGGCCTCGACGGCCAGAGCCTGCCGTACTTCGATATTTTCGGTTGGTTCAAGATCGAGAAAGTCGGCTACCAGGGGCAGATCCTGCCGATCCTGATGGCGGCGTATGTGATGAGCGTCATCGAGAAATGGCTGCGCGCTCGCGTGCCCAACGCCATTCAACTGCTGGTCGTGCCGATCACCACCATCGTCGTTACCGGCGTGCTGGCGTTGGCGATCATCGGCCCGGTGACCCGTCATCTCGGCATCCTGATTACCGAAGGCGTGGTCACCCTGTTTGACCTGGCACCGATGGTTGGCGGAGCGATTTTCGGTCTGCTGTACGCGCCGCTGGTGATCACCGGCATGCACCACATGTTCCTCGCCGTCGACTTGCAATTGATCTCCACCCAGGGCGGCACTTTTATCTGGCCGATGATCGTGATGTCCAACCTGGCCCAGGGCAGCGCCGCGCTCGCGGTGTTCTACACCACCCGTAATGCGCGGGATAAAAGCATGGCCTCGACCTCAGCGATTTCCGCTTACTTCGGCATCACTGAACCGGCGATGTTCGGGGTGAACCTGCGCTTCAAGTTTCCGTTTTATGCGGCCCTGGTGGGCTCGGCGCTGGGCAGTATTTTCCTGTCGCTGAACAAGGTGCAGGCCTCGGCCATCGGCGTCGGTGGCTTGCCTGGGTTTATCTCGATCGTGCCGCAATCCATCTCGATGTTTGTGATCGGGATGGTCATCGCGATTGTCGTGCCGTTTGTACTGACCTGTGCGTTGAGCATGAAGATTGTTCGGCCCGGTTATCGCGTCGCCTGAACTATCGCTATCGGGGGCAAGCTCCCTCCCACAGGGGGCTTGCCCCCGATGAGGCCAGAGAGGCCTGCACAAAACTCTACTGAAGGAACCCACCATGCAAGACTGGCAACACTCGGTGATCTACCAGATCTACCCCAAAAGCTTCCATAGCCACGCGGGTAACGCCACCGGTGACCTGCTGGGCATCGTGGACAAACTCGACTACCTGAAATGGCTGGGCGTGGATTGCCTGTGGATCACGCCGTTCCTGCGCTCGCCGCAACGCGACAACGGCTACGACATCAGCGACTACTACGCGATCGACCCCAGCTACGGGACCATGGCCGACTGCGACCTGCTGATCAGCGAAGCGGCCAAGCGCGGCATCAAGCTGATGCTCGACATTGTGGTCAACCACACGTCCATCGAGCATGAGTGGTTCCAGCAGGCGCGCAGCAGCCTCGACAACCCCTACCGCGACTTCTACATCTGGCGCGACCAGCCGAACAACTGGGAATCCAAGTTCGGCGGTTCGGCCTGGGAATACGAGGCGCAAACCGGCCAGTACTTCCTGCACCTGTTCGACCACACCCAGGCCGACCTCAATTGGGATAACCCCAAGGTGCGTGCCGAGGTGTTCAAGTTGATGCGCTTCTGGCGCGACAAGGGCGTGGGTGGTTTCCGCCTGGACGTGATCAACCTGATCTCCAAGCCCGCCGACTTCCCCGAAGACAACAGCGACGGCCGCCGCTTCTACACCGACGGCCCGAACGTGCATGAATACCTGCAGGAGATGCACCGCGAAGTCTTTGACGGCCATGCCTTGATCAACGTCGGCGAGATGTCGTCCACCAGCCTGGAACATTGCATTCGCTACTCGAATCCTGAGTCGAAAGAGCTGTCGATGACTTTCAACTTTCATCACCTGAAAGTCGATTACCCGAACCTGCAGAAGTGGGTGAAGGCTGACTTCGATTTCCTCCAACTCAAGCAGATCCTCTCCGACTGGCAACAGGGCATGCAGGCCGGTGGCGGCTGGAACGCGCTGTTCTGGTGTAACCACGATCAACCCCGGGTGGTCTCGCGGTTTGGCGACGACGGTGAGTACCGCGTGGTCTCGGCGAAGATGCTCGCCACCGCGCTGCACTTCCTCCAGGGCACGCCGTTTGTGTACCAGGGCGAAGAGCTGGGCATGACCAATCCGGGCTTTGACAGCATCGATCAGTACCGCGATGTGGAGACCCTGAACATCTTCCGCCTCCAGCGCGATGCCGGTGAATCCGCAGCGGCGAGCATGGCGGCGATCATGCAGAAGTCCCGCGACAACGGCCGCACGCCGATGCAGTGGAGCGCGCAACCCAATGCAGGTTTCAGCACTGGCGAGCCCTGGATCGGCATCCCGGCGAATGCCGCGCAGATCAACGTTGAACACCAACTCGATGATCCCGACTCCGTGCTGCATCACTACCGCGCGCTGATCGCCTTGCGTCGTCATGAACCGCTGATTCAAGAGGGCGTTTACCGCCAACTGCTGCAAGACCATTTGCAGGTCTGGGCGTACCTGCGCGAAGGCCACGGCGAGCGCTTGCTGGTGCTGAATAACTTCTACGGCCAGCCCTGCGAAATCCAGCTGCCCGATCACGTCATCAGCGCCGCTACCGAGCAACGCCTGCTGATCAGCAACTACCGCGACTGCCCGCAACGCACGGCTACGGTCGTCCTGCGCCCCTACGAATCGTTCGTGCTGCACCTGATCGATTGATACGCCCCCTGTAGGAGCGAGCTTGCTCGCGAAAAACCTGAGAGCGCCGCGTTAAACCAGTATCGCTGCGTAATCGTTAGCGTTCTTCGCGAGCCAAGCTCGCCCCTACGGGGAATCGTGTCGTGCAAGGACAGTAATAAAACAATAAAAATAGAAGGAGCATTCATGAAAACAACAATAAAGCTGGGCCTTGTTGCATCCTGCCTGAGCCTGCCATTCGGTGCGCAGGCCCTGGAATTTGCCGGTTACTTACGCAGCGGCGCTGGGACGTCAACAGGCAGCGGCAAGCAGCAATGTTTCCAACTGCCGGGGGCACAAACCAAGTACCGATTGGGCAACGAATGCGAGCAGTACGCCGAACTGGAATTGCGCCAGGACCTGCTGACCCTCGACGACGGCTCGGTGCTCAGCGTCGACGCCATGGCGTCGCTCTACAACAAGTACGACCGCGCCCTTAAATTCCAGGGTGAAGACAACGGCTCGGCGCGTATGCCGCAGATGTATGCGCAGTGGTCGAACCTGCCGGCCCTCAATGGCGGTTCGCTGTGGGCCGGTCGGCGTTACTACAAACGCAATGACATCCATATTTCCGACTTCTACTACTGGAACCAGAGCGCCACCGGCGGCGGCATCGAGGACGTGCTGATCGGCGACCTCAAATACAGCTACGCCATCTCGCGCAAGGACAACCTGTACCAGAAGGAATATGCCACCCGTCATGACTTCAACGTGGCGGGCTTCAAGACCAACCCCGGTGGCGAGCTGGAGCTGGGCTTGAGCTATATCGAAAAGGCCGGCGGGCGCGACACCAACAGCGGTTGGGCGCTCACCGCGCAGCATGTGCAAAAACCCTTTCTGGGCGGCAAGAACAAATTCGCCCTGCAGTACGGCGAAGGTCCCGGCACCGGCCTGGGCTACACCGGCAATACCTTCCTGGATAACAGCAGCAAAAGTTATCGCGCCGTGGAGTTCTTCGACTGGCAAGTGACCCCGCGCTTTGGTGGGCAGATCGAAGCGGTGTACCAGAAGGATATTCGCCCCGGCAGCCAGGACCAGACCTGGATGTCTATCGGCGTACGCCCCGCGTATGCGATCAGCGAACAATTCAAACTGGTCACCGAGCTTGGGCATGATCAGGTCGATGCCACCGGCGGCACGCGCAAGCTGAGCAAATTTACCTTCGCCCCGACCTGGTCGCCCAAGGGCCCGGATTTCTGGGCGCGGCCGGAAGTGCGGTTGTACTACACCTATGCGACCTGGAACGAAGCGGCCAAGCGCGCAGCGAATGAACTGGCGGCAGGCTCGGCGTTGTCCGATACCGGCGCCTATGGCACCGCGCGGCATGGGTCGAACGTTGGCGTGCAAGTCGAATACTGGTGGAAATAAGTGTGGGCGGGGGCTTGCCTCCGATAGCGATGTGTCAGGCGGCACAGGTATTGGCTGACCCTCTGCCATCGGGGGCAAGCTTCCTCCCACAGTTGATCCCTGTCATCCATGGGATGTGTATCCACCCAATGGTTTTTTACAGAACAAAACAGCAGGTGAAGTCATGACCGCAACTCAACCCCTGGAATTGCTGGCACCCTTGTCGGGTGTGCTGCTGGCACTGGACAAGGTGCCTGACCCGGTGTTCGCCAGCCGCATGATCGGCGACGGCCTGTGCATCGATCCCACCTCGCAGACCCTGTGCGCGCCGCTGGCCGGCGTGATCAGCAATATCCAGGACAGTGGGCATGCGGTCAGCGTCACCGACGACAACGGCGTGCAGGTACTGATGCATATCGGCTTGGACACCGTGAGCCTGGCGGGCAAGGGTTTCACCCGCCTAGTCGAGGAAGGCCAGCGGGTGGAAGCCGGGCAAGCACTGATCGAATTCGATGCCGACTACGTGGCGCTCAACGCCCGCAGTTTGCTGACCTTGATGCTGGTGGTCAGCGGCGAACCGTTCACACCGTTGGCAAGCGGCCTGGTGGAACGGGGCCAGCCCGTGTTGCAGGTAGCGCCCGGCAACCGGGTAGAGGAGGCCGATGAGGAGGAGGTCGATGCACGCTTCTCCAAGCCGTTGACCTTGCCCAACGCCAACGGTTTGCACGCGCGCCCGGCAGCGGTATTGGCCCAGGCGGCGAAAGGTTTTAACGCGAGCATTTACCTGCACAAGCAAACCCAGAGTGCCAACGCCAAGTCGCTGGTGGCGATCATGGCGCTGCAAACCGTACAGGGCGATACCTTGCAAGTGAGTGCGGCAGGTGACGATGCCGATGCGGCGATCAAGGCGCTGGTCGCGCTGTTGGCTGAAGGCTGCGGCGAGGCAATCGCGGCGCCGTCGGTACCGCTTGACGCGCGCCTGCCGGCGTCGTCGGCGACGCTGTTGCGAGGTGTTTGCGCATCGCCAGGGTCGGCGTTTGGCCAAGTGGTTCAGGTCGCTGAGCCCGAGCTGAAGGTGACTGAACAGGGGGCGGGAGAAACCCTCGAACGCGCTGCGTTGGCACGTGGCTTGCTGGCTGCAAGCGAAGCGCTGCAAGCCTTGCAAACCCAGGCGGCAGGCAGTGCCCAGGCGCAGATTTTCCGCGCCCATCAGGAATTGCTCGAAGACCCTACGCTGTTGGAACAAGCCCATGGCCTGCTGGCCGAAGGCAAGAGCGCCGCGTTTGCCTGGAACAGCGCCACGGTCGCCACCGCCAAACTGTTCCAGGGCCTGGGCAATGCCCTGTTGGCCGAACGCGCGGCGGACCTGGCGGATGTTGGCCAGCGTGTGCTGAAACAGATTCTCGGTATTCAAGACCGCGCCTGGGACCTGCCCGACTGCGCGATCCTGGTCGCCGAACAACTGACGCCTTCGCAAACCGCCAGCCTCGACACCCAAAAGGTGCTGGGGTTTGTCACCGTCGGCGGCGGGGCGACCAGTCATGTCGCGATCCTTGCGCGTGCCCTTGGCCTGCCTGCCATGTGCGGGGTTGGGCCTGAAGTGCTGGCGCTGGCCAACGGCAAACAGGTCCTGCTCGACGCTGACACAGGTGAACTGCACCTGGACCCCAACCCGGCCGAGATCGAACAGCTGGAAACCGCGCGTAAGCAGCAATTGCTGCGACGTCAGCATGATGTGGCGCAGGCTTCAGTGCCTGCGATTACCCGCGACGGCCATCACGTCGAGGTGACCGCCAACGTCGCGTCGTTGCAGGAAGTGGAGCAAGCCCTGGCCCTGGGCGGCGAAGGCGTCGGCCTGTTGCGGTCGGAATTCCTGTACCTGGATCGCAATCGCGCGCCAAGCGTGGATGAGCAGGCCGCTACCTACAGCGCCATCGCCCGCGCCCTGGGTTCCGAGCGCAATCTGGTGGTGCGGACCCTGGATGTCGGCGGCGATAAACCGCTGGCGTATGTGCCGATGGACAGCGAAACCAACCCGTTCCTGGGCCTGCGCGGGATACGCCTGTGCCTGGAGCGCCCGGAGCTGTTGCGTGAACAATTGCGCGCGATCCTTGCGAGTGCCGGGCTGGCACGCCTGCATATCATGTTGCCGATGGTCAGCCTGCTGTCGGAGCTGCATCTGGCGCGCAAGATTCTTGAAGAGGAAGCCCAGGCCCTTGGGCTGCGCGAGTTGCCCAAGCTGGGCATCATGATCGAGGTGCCGTCGGCGGCCCTGATGGCGGATATGTTTGCGCCCCATGTGGACTTCTTCTCCATCGGCACCAATGACTTGACCCAATACACCCTGGCCATGGACCGCGATCACCCGCGCCTGGCCAGCCAGGCCGACAGCTTTCACCCGGCGGTGCTGCGTCTGATCGCCACCACCGTCAAGGCCGCCCATGCCCATGGCAAGTGGGTGGGCGTATGCGGTGCGTTGGCCTCCGAAGCACTGGCGGTGCCCGTGTTGATCGGGCTGGGCGTGGATGAGTTGTCGGTCAGTGTGCCGCTGATCCCCACCATCAAGGCCACTGTGCGCGAGCTGGACCTGTCCGACTGCCAGACCTTCGCCCATCAGGTACTGGGCCTGGAAGAAGCCGCCCAGGTGCGCGAGGCCTTGCGCCTGTACCACGCGGCTACTGTTGAAACCTCACCTGTCGTGGAGCAATGAGCATGTTCGAGAAATTGCAGCGGGCATTCTGGAAAGCCCTGACCCCGGATTTGATTGCCGAGACGGTAGTGACTACTCCGACGCAGGGGCTGTTGTCGGCCGATGTGCTGAGTGCGTTGGGCGGTGCGGATAACCTCAAGTCGCAACAGCGTGTGGCGCTGACGCGGGTGAGGGTGCAATTGCAGGATACGGGGCGGCTGGATGAGGCGGCGTTGAAAGCGGCGGGTGTGCCAGGTGTGATGGTGTTGGCGGGAGGAGTGGTACACCTGATCACCGGCCTCTGATACCAGTGGAGATCCAAATGTGGGAGGGGGCTTGCCCCCGATGGCGGTGTATCAGTCAGCCTATGCAGTGGCTGACACTATGCCATCGGGAGCAAGTCGAATCGTCGCACCACCCCTCTCACATTGGCTTTTCAGTGTTCTTATAACTGCGGGGTGTCTTCCGGCGGCTTGGTTTTATCCACACCCGGCACATGCAAATTGCCCTCGACCACCTGGTTGCCCTCCAGCTGCGGCTGGGTCACCCACGTCAGGATGTCGTAGTAACGCCGGATGTTCGCCACAAAGTGCACCGGTTCGCCGCCCCGGGCGTAGCCGTAGCGGGTCTTGCTGTACCACTGCTTCTGCGACAGGCGCGGCAGCATCTTCTTCACATCCAGCCACTTGTTCGGGTTCAGCCCTTCCTTTTTCGCCAAAGTGCGTGCGTCGTCCAGATGGCCGGTGCCGACGTTATAAGCGGCGAGGGCGAACCAGGTGCGGTCGGGCTCGGCGATGCTGTCGTCCAGTTCGTCCTTGATCTTGGCCAGGTACTTGGCGCCGCCCATGATGCTTTGCTTGGCATCCAGACGGTTGGACACACCCATGGCCTGGGCGGTGTTCTGGGTCAGCATCATCAGGCCGCGCACGCCGGTCTTGGAAGTGACCGCTGGTTGCCACAGCGATTCCTGATAGCCGATAGCCGCGAGCAGGCGCCAATCGACTTTTTCTTCCTTGGCGTAGGCGCGAAAGTGCTTCTCGTATTTGGGGAGCCGCTGCTGCAAATGCTGGGCGAAGGTGTAGGCGCCGACATAGCCGAGTACATCGACGTGCCCGTAATAGCGGTCTTTAAGGCGTTGCAGGGTGCCGTTCTTTTCTACCTTGTCGAGGTAGCTGTTGATCTCGTTGAGCAGGCTGTTGTCTTCACCGGCCGCCACGGCCCAGCTCTGGTGGCTGGCATCACCGAGGTCGAACGCCACGCGCACGTTGGGGAAATACACCTGGTTCATCGCCACTTCGTTGGAGTCCACCAGGGTCAGGTCGATTTGCCCCTCATCCACCATGCGCAGCAGGTCGACTACCTCAACCGCGTCGGATTCTTCGTATTCGATGGCAGGATTTTGCTTTTTCAGTTCCGCCAATTGCTCGGCATGGGTGCTGCCCTTGAGCACCATGATCTTCTTGCCCGCCAGGTCCGCCGCATTAGTGGGGCGCGACTGGCCGTTGCGGTAGATGATCTGCGGGGTCACTTCCAGGTACGGGTGGGAAAAACGTACCTGCTTCAGGCGCTGCTCGCTGCTGACCAGGCCGGCGGCGGCGAGGACCGGGCCGTTGGGTTTGCCCAACTGGCCGAACAGGTCGTCGAGGTTGTCGGCGGTCTCGATCTCCAGCTTCACCCCCAGGTCATCGGCAAAACGCTTGACCAGTTCGTATTCGAAACCGGTTTCACCGTTGCGGTCCTGGAAATACGTGGCCGGGCTGTTTCGGGTAATCACCCGCAATACGCCATCCTCCTTGATTCGCTCGAGCGTGCTGGGTTTATCAACACAGGCGCTGAGCATCAGGAAGAGTCCGGTTGCGATGAGCCATCTGGCGCATCGCGGGCGCAAAGCAGTTGGGGAGAACATCTGCGCAGTATACGCAAACGACCCACGGCGCCATATCTCGACAGCGGCGGACTTGTCTGCTAGCACCGCCAAAACTGTGCTGCAGCCCGCAGAAACGTGGCTTGGCGCCTGATTGTGACTGTTAAAATAACTGCGCGGAATGCCTTGGATAACGCCCCGATAGCGTGCAAACCGTGCCAACTGACGTTCGGCAGCAGCCAGCGGTGCCGTTTCGGGTGCCGTTGGCGCAGGTTTACGCTAGAATGCACGGCCTCAAAGCACACCCCTTCCCGAGGCTGTCCCGAAGATGTTGATCCTGCGCGGCGCTCCTGCCCTTTCTGCCTTTCGCCACAGCAAACTCCTTGAACAACTGAACCAGAAGGTTCCAGCGGTTACAGGCCTGTATGCTGAATTTGCTCACTTCGCCGACGTTACCGGCGTCTTGACCGCCGACGAACAGCAAGTGCTGGCACGCCTTCTGAAGTACGGCCCAAGCGTTCCCGTTCAAGAGCCGACCGGCCGCTTGTTCCTGGTTCTGCCACGGTTCGGCACCATCTCGCCCTGGTCGAGCAAGGCCAGCGATATCGCCCGCAACTGCGGCCTGGAGAAGATCCAGCGCCTGGAGCGTGGTATCGCTTTCTACGTCGCCGGCCAGTTCAGCGACGTCGAGGCCGAGCTGATCGCCAGCAGCCTGCACGACCGCATGACCCAGATCATCGTCGGCCAGCTGGAACAGGCTGCCGGCTTGTTCAGCCACGCCGAGCCCAAGCCGCTGACCGCGATTGACGTGCTTGGCGGTGGCCGCGCCGCCCTCGAGAAGGCCAACACCGAACTGGGCCTGGCCCTGGCCGAAGACGAGATCGACTACCTGGTCAACGCCTTCACCGGTCTCAAGCGCAACCCCCACGACATCGAACTGATGATGTTCGCCCAGGCCAACTCCGAGCATTGCCGTCACAAGATCTTCAACGCCAGTTGGGACATCGACGGCGAGAGCCAGGAAAAAAGCCTGTTCGGCATGATCAAGAACACCTACGTGATGCACAGCGAAGGCGTTCTGTCGGCTTATAAGGATAACGCCTCGGTGATCGTCGGCTCGGTTGCCGGCCGTTTCTTCCCGGACCCCGAAACCCGCCAATACGGCGCGGTGCAGGAGCCGGTGCATATCCTGATGAAGGTCGAGACCCACAACCACCCGACCGCGATTGCCCCGTTCCCGGGCGCAGCCACCGGTTCCGGCGGCGAGATCCGCGACGAAGGCGCCACCGGCCGTGGCGCCAAGCCAAAGGCCGGCCTGACCGGTTTCACCGTGTCCAACCTGCAGATCCCGGGCTTCGAACAGCCGTGGGAAGTGCCGTACGGCAAGCCCGAGCGCATCGTTACCGCGCTGGACATCATGATCGAAGGCCCGCTGGGCGGCGCCGCGTTCAACAACGAAT